>Ga0335082_10001965_pt1 | contig 22080 bp, 15 predicted proteins | sample Lox_Sample_41_FD_206718 | JGI IMG/M metagenome (GOLD analysis project Ga0335082, IMG submission 206718) | Soil microbial communities from Loxahatchee National Wildlife Refuge, Florida, United States - Lox_Sample_4.1 | ecosystem: Environmental > Terrestrial > Soil > Wetlands | place: USA...
TCTCCGTCGATGCTACTGGCCAGGGAACACTGACGCTCATTACGAACAACGTCCTGCTGGGTGAAAACGGGACGGAAACGCTCGGCGTGCAGTGGGTGAATGCCAATCATGCTCTCATCGTGCAGTTCGACGGTTCGGGCACTTCCAGCGGAAGCCTCGATCTGCAGACCCTGCCGAGTACCCTCAGCGGCGGATATGCCTTTGCCCTCTCTGGCGTCGATTCCGACTACTCCTTTGGCGCAGGTGGAGTCTTCTCCATCAGCGGCACGAGCCTCACGAACGGCGTCTTGGATCTGAATGATGACGGCATCGTGACGGTGGGAACGCCTTTTACAGGCACGGTGTCAGCTCCCGACTCTTTCGGCCGTGGCACGATTACCGGCAGTGATATCGGGACCACGATCAACTACTACATCATTGGTCCGGAGGCAATGCGCATCATCGACGTGGACTCCCTGGTCTCGGCGGTCGGCTCCGCCTACGGACAAGGAACGAACTCTTCCGGCGCCAGCAATGCTTCCCTCGGAACATCGATCCTCTTCAGCGGGTCCAACTCTTATGCCGTTCCCTACGGCGCCATGGTGATGTTTTCCACCGATCCAGTTGGCGGCTTGTTCCAGGGCGTCTTCGACCTCGACGAAATGGGTATCCCATCCGGCGGCTATCCCTTGAACGGTGCCTACTCGATCGCCAGCAACGGCTATGGCAGCCTCACGATTCAAAACGGAGCTACGTTGGACATGTTCGCGATGGGCGTCTATTTGACGGATCCGAACCTCAACGTGCTTGATCCCAACAATGGCACCGGCGGAGGAGGCGCGCTCGTCGTCGATATGAGCGGCTACCTCTCCGGCGGCATGGGCGTGATCATCCCTCAAACCGATACATCACCCACAAGCTTCGCCGGCAACTATGCCTACGGCGCGCAGGAATTCAATGAGAGCCCCTACTATGAATGTGACTTCGTGGCTCAGGGAGCCATGAGCGCAGGCACCCTCACTGGAACCGGGCTTCTGAATGACGCCTACGGCTTCTACGGCCCCCCAGCAGACTATTCCGGGGCCGCACTCGCCGGGGACGTTGTGGCGGATGTATCCCATCCCGGCCGCTACACCGCTTCGACCTTTGGAATCAGCGTCCCCGACTGGACGCAGGATTACAACGTTGTCATCTACCAAGCCAACGGCGGGCAGTTGTTCTGGATCGACGAAGACTACATCAGCCTCTTCTCTGGAACGATGCAGAATCTGTCTTTAAGCGACAAATTCCATGCAACCCGCAGAGTGTCCGCCCGAAAGCAGGCGCACCGAAAACACTAGCAAAACTCAACGCCCGGGGAGGTTCTATTCATAGCTCCGATGGCACAAATCGGCGCACTCCGGTGCGCCGATTTTCTTACACTTAACGGTGCCGGGCAGTTGCCCGGGTGGACGGGCCCGCCTTCTCACGGAAATGGCACCACCACCTGCACTTGATTCGAGTACGAGCTTTCCGCGCCAGCCGAATCCACCGCCGTGGTGGCGTAGTAGTACGTCTTCCCAGACTGGATGGTGTTGTCGTTGTAGCTCAAGGCAGAGTCCAGCGAGGAGTTCAATCGCGTGTACGACCCCGTTGCCGAAGTCGCGCGATACACGTTGTATCCCGTAACGGAGCTCGTAGTGCTCGGATCCCACGAGAGCCCGACGTTGTGCTGAACAGTCGTGCCGGAGCCGCTCGCCGTCTCCGTGGCGGAACCGGTGTTCGCGAAGAACGAAAGATTCGCCGTCAGTGTCCCGCTGGCCGCCGGAGCGAAAGTCACGGTATAAGGAGCGCTTTGTCCCGCCGCCAGCGTCAGCGGAAGGGTGAATCCGCTCACCGTGAATGCCGAGTTGCTCGAACTTACCGACGACACCGTGACGCCTCCTCCACTGGCACTCAAACTCCCGTTCTGCGTCTGCGTGGTTCCAATCGTCACGTTCCCAAAACTCATCGAACCGGGACTGACGCCGAGTGTGCCGCTTGTGGTGGTTCCCGTGCCTGACATCGACACTGGCACGGACGGGTCGCTGGCATTCGAAACGATCGTTAGCGTGGCGTTATCCGCCCCGGAAGACGTCGGCGAAAAGGTCACCGACAGATTCGCGCTCGCTCCCGCTGCCAGGGGATAGGGCAAAGTCAGCCCACTCACCCCGTAACCGCTGCCGGAAATCGTCGCGCTCGTGATCGTCAGGCTTGATCCGCCCGTGTTCGACAGAGAAAGCGTTTGCGTCTGATTGCTGCCCACGTTGATGCTGCCAAAACTCAGGCTGGACGGTGCACTCAGATAGCCCGCGGTGCTTCCGGCTCCCGTTCCTGAGAGCGATCCGCTCGCAGATCCGGAATGCTGACGGCCGTGCCACGTCACCGAATACGTGACGTTAAGGCTGCCGGTTACGGCTCCTGAGTTCTGCGGCATAAACGAGACCGACAATCTGGCTCCCTGGTGCGGACCCAGCGTAACCGGAAGATTGGGCCCGACGAAGCTGAAGACGCTGCCGGAAGCCGCGGCTTTCGAAATCGTCACACTCACTTTTCCGTTATTTCCAACCGAGACCGGCAGAATCGCGCTGCTGCCAACTTGCACCGTGCCGAAACTGGTGCTGGAGACGCTGACCATCTGCGCGAAAGCTGCCGTGGAAATGGAAAGAAGCAAGCAGGGTAGAAGACGGCGCCCCCGCCTCAGGGGAGATCCAGGACAACTCATGTCGTTTGCTCTCTTTTTAGCCGTGCTCACCGAGCACGGTTGGGGGATTTGGAGCTATGGCTGTGGCGCCCGAAGATGCTTGATTCGCGCGGCCCCAGTGATGTCATTCTTCTTGAAGAGAGACTATTCGCGGAAGGTCACGAAGGCATTAGTCCAAGTGGTCCTCACGGCCAGCAGCAGGGATGTCCGAAAACCACGCGACGCCAAGCGGGGCCAGAGTATACTACTGGACTAATTTCGTCGCGGAGCAGTCCCCATGGCGGCCGATGATCCAGCGCAGATTACCCACCTCTTAGTCCGATGGGCTGGCGGCGACCGCGCTGCGCTCGACTTGGTCACCGCAGCCGTTTACGGCGAGATGCGAAAAATCGCCGAAGGCTATCTTCGCCGCGAACGCACTGCGCACACCCTTCAGCCCACCGCCCTCGTGAATGAAACCTGGCTGCGTCTGGCCAAACAGGCTGGGCTCAGCTTCGAGAGCCGCAAGCAGTTCTTCGGCCTCGCGGCGCAAGTGATGCGCCGCGTTCTGGTCGACTATGCCCGCGCCACACACGCGGACAAACGCGGCTCCGGCGTATCACCCGTTTCTTTGGACAACCTGGAAATCGGCGGCACCTGCGACCTCGACGAGTTTCTCGCTCTGGATCAGGCCATCGAACGCCTCGCCGCTCTTCGTTCCCGCCAGGCACGCGTCATTGAACTTCGCTACTTCGGCGGACTCAACGTGGAAGAGATCGCGGAACTGCTGGCCGTTTCGCCGGCCACAGTCAGCCGCGAGCAGAAGATGGCCGAAGCCTGGTTGGGCAAGGCCATGGAGTCGCCGCAGCTATGAATGAATCATGGTCACGCCTGGAATCGCTCTTTCACGCCGCCAGTGTTCTTGAAGGCGAGGAACAAGAACGCTTCATCGAGGGAGAAACTACCGGAGATCCAGCGTTGCGCAGCGAATTGCGCGATCTTCTCCGCCACGCGGGCTCTGCGGGAGCACGCATCGCCTCCGCCGTGGAACACGTCGCTGTCAGGGCCACCGGCGGATCGAGTTGGGTTGGTCGTGTCTTCGGTCCCTACCGGATCGTGCGCGAAATCGGCCGCGGCGGCATGGGAATCGTGTTCGAAGCCTGCCGCGACGATGCGGAGTATTTCAAGCGCGTGGCGCTGAAAGTCGCTCCCGATTGGCGCGATCTCGACTGGCTTCGTGAGCGCTTCCGCAACGAGCGCCAGATTCTCGCGCGCCTTGAACATCCCAACATCGCCCGTTTTCTGGATGGTGGAACCGAAAGCGGCATCCCGTATTTCGCCATGGAGTTTGTCGACGGCCAGCCGATCACCGTCTGGGCCCGCGAGCACGGCCTCGGCATCCGCGAACGCATCGGCATGTTCCGGCAAGTCTGCTCGGCAGTCGGCTATGCCCACGAGAATCTCGTCATCCACCGCGATCTGAAACCCGGCAACATTCTTGTGGATTCCACCGGCACGCCGAAACTGCTCGATTTCGGGATCGCAGCTTTCATGGATGCGGTTGCGGCGCACACGGCCAACACCACAGGAGCGGGCCTGTGGACGCCGGACTATGCCAGTCCGGAACAGGTACGGGGCCAGCCGACCAACGTCCGCAGCGACGTGTATTCCCTCGGCCTGGTGTTGTACGAGCTGCTCTGCGACGAGCGTGCACAATCAGCCGAGAACCTTTCGCCAGTTGCGATGCAGCACGCCGTCTGCGAAACCGATCCGCCATTGCCCAGCGCTCGCGCCGCGGCTCGCGGAGACCGCACTCTGAGCAATCAGCTTCGCGGTGACCTTGACCTCATCGTCGCCACCGCGCTCCGTAAGGAGCCAGAGCGCCGCTACAGTTCCGCAGCCGCCCTGGACGCAGACCTTGGGCGATTCCTCTCCTCTCGTCCGGTCAGCGCCCGGCCCAATACGCTGATCTATCGTGTGTCAAAGCTGGTGCGCCGCAACCGAGTCGCAAGTCTGGCGACAGCACTCGTGCTGGTCGTTGCCACCGTCGGCATCGGCACTACTCTCTATCAGGCGCGCCGCGCGGAGCGCCACTTCCAGGAAGTTCGCAGCCTCGCCAACACATTCATCTTCGACGTGCATGACGAGATCCAATACCTTCCCGGATCGACGGATGCGCGCAAAGCGATCATCAGCACGGCGCTGCGCTACCTGGAAAATTTGCGGCGCGACGCGGGCCGCGATCCGGCTCTGTTACGCGAACTGGCCGCGGCCTACAAGAGAATCGGCGATGTGCAGGGCAATCCTCTAGACAGCAGTCTGGGCAATCCGCAGGCTGCGCTGGCAAGTTACCGTAACGCCGAGTCGCTACTCAGCCCACTTGCAGCGAAAGGGGATGTAGACGCGAAACTGTTGCTGGCTGCCGCGCTGCAGAGGATGGCGAACGTACAAGACGCCAGCGAAAAGTCGGAAGCGCCCAAGCAGCTGGAACGCGCGCGAGTCCTGTTGCGCGAGGTGATCGCAGTCCGGCCAACCGACCTGGTTGCCTTGGGCAGATCAATCGATGTCGATTCCGACCTGGAGCGGCTCTACTTTGGTGCGTCGGCATTCGATAAGGTGCTCGAAACTTCACAGGAAGCGGTCCGAATTGCGGGCCAGATGACCGCCGCTTACCCTACACGGCCCGAGAGTCAGGATTCCCTCGCGGAATCCCAAATCAGCCTCGCTTCAGCTTATGTCGCCACTGGGGATTTGTCCCAGGCGGAACAGACCTATCGCAGCGCCCTGACGATTCGGGAACGGCTTGTCGCCGACTATCCCAATGTCACAGTTTATCGTCGTACGCTGCTGATAGCCTACGGCCACCTCGGCGATACCCTGGGCCTTCCCGATGTTCATGGCTTGGGAAGGCTGCCCGAAGCGGTCGAAGCATACGACAAGGCCGGCCAGATCGCGGAATCGATGGCTCGCATGGATCCTGCAAACCGTGTCGCCCCATTCGATCAGGCGACAGCTCTTAACCGGTCCGCCGCCTGCCTGTTGGAAATGCCGAATGGCGCGCAGAGGGCTTTGACTGATCTTTCCCAGGCGGAGGCGATCGTCGCCAATCTCGCGAAGGCAGATCCTTCCAATCCGCGATACCAGACCCAGCTCTTCGTAGGCGATGCTCTCACCGGAAAAGGCCTGGTCGCCGTTGGCCGACTGACTGAGGCGGGTCGGCGTCTCGAGCGCGTCAGAACTTCCTACAAGAAATTTGTTGGCAAGCCTTTCGAACCGGCGGCTCGATCCTGGGCCGCGAACTCTGCGCTTTTGTTGGCCAAAATCAAAGTTCTGAAGGGAGATCGCTCAGGGGCCCTACCTCTTACCGAGGAAGCCGCCGCGGACCTTCCGGGCAGCGACCTGCGAAAGTTTTCCTGGCGCTACGCCGCTTTCTGCTGGCGGCTGGGCTCTGCGTATATGCAGAGCGGGCGCGGTGATGCCGCCGCGATATGGTTCCAAAACAGTGTGGATGAATGGCGAAAAATGAAGGTTCCATCCGCCATGGAAGCACGCCGCCAAAAAGAGCTGGCCGAGGCTGAACATGACCTTGCCGCCGCTCGGCACGGTCATGGTTAACCCCGGCCCGTACGTGGCTACTTCAGGGAAGCAAACCACACTTTTGGATTCAAAACTGAATCGTTCCGGTTCACACGCAGGGCAACCCAGTAGGCATAGTTGACGAAGTCGAACGTGTGCGTGAACGTAACGCTCTTGGAAGTGGCTGCCGTGGTGGCATAGGAATCACTGTCGATCGTAACGATTACGTCGTGGGCGCCACTTGCCTTGTGAACCCGCTGCAGCGACGCTTGCACTTCGTAGTCTCCTCCGCGGCCGTCGGGGTCCTGGTACCCCATGGTCAGCGTTGTCCACTTCACCGTACCCGAGTCCAATGGATTGTTGACCAGGCAGCGGGTGCTGATCTGGCCGGTTGCCCCCCAATCTGCGAACTCAAACGACGCGTTGCTATATTGATAGAATCCGATGCTGTCACTGCCGGGTTCACATGTGCTGCCAGCTGTCGACCACGTTTGTGCCTGAGCCACCTGCAAGGACAGCAGTGCTCCCGCGATTAACGTCAAAAACATAAGCTTGTTCTTCGTCATAGGTCTGATCCTCACTTTTCTGATTTAGGTGGGCTTCTTCCGTTGAGTCAAAGCTTGCCAGGTCCTCACCAGGCGGCGGGATTCCGTCCCCCCAGACTGATTCCCGCCAACCCCAAAACCAGGACACCTTCGATGCCCCTCGTCGAATGCCTCCCACTTACACTAGCGAGAACTCTCTGGATTTCTTTCAGGACATGTGGAGGATTTGTTCAAAGAAGGAGGTTGAGAAGAAACACATGTCCCGCTGCACGCAGTCGAAACGTTGTACGCGGTTCGGCAGAGAGAAGGACTTACCGCTCCACCCTTCGCAACACCACCGGAATCCCCTTCGGCACTTCCCACGTCGAGTCAACTGATGGGTCCGATCCATCCGGCGCGGGGCCGATTGCCGGGCGTCCCGGCTCTTCTTTCGGTGGCGTTGGTGTCTCCCACGGCAGCGTGAACGAGCGCTGCAGTTCGAGGCGGTCGCCCTTGAGCGCACCGGTGTACTTGCTGTCTCCGGATTTGAAGCTCACCTGATCGCCATCGACGCTCGCGTCGACAATCGAAAGTGGCACGTCGTCGCCGCCGAAAAATCCCGCGCCGCCCTCGACGCTTCCCGTCAGCTTGTTGCCGTCCTGCCGCAACGTGAAGACCGTATTCGTTCCGACGATCATCGAGAGGAAATCATTCCCTGGCCCCGCCGCCGGAACCGGACGCCATAGTCCTGTCACGCCCGCGCCCTTCGGCACCTCGCGCTCCCACACCGCGACTTGCGGACGCAGCGTCACCGCCTTGGCCGCGATCGTCGAGCTCGACGACGCCAGCCCCGGCGACGTCACTTCCAGCGTGATCCTCCCGGCGGACTTCGACGATTGCACCAGCCCCATGCAGAATCCTGAGAACGCTTTCCGTGACGTGCCCTTGTCCGATGCATGATCGGTCGGATCGCCGTTGCCCACGCCGATCAGCTTCCCCGCGCCCGAGACTTTGAACGTGACGTCGTTGTCAGTGATGGGCACGGTGCGTCCCTGCGCGTCCTGCACTTCCACCGCGAACATGGCAACATCTTCGCCGTCGGCGTTGATCTCGGCGCGATCGGCGGTCAGAACCAGCTTGGCCGCTGCGCCGGTGGTCTCGCGCTTCGTGGTCATCACCTGCTTGCCGCCCTTCCAGCCGCGCGCTTCAAGCGATCCCGGTGCGTACTTCACCACCCACGCCACATGCGAGTCTTTCTTCACATCTTTCGCGCCTAGGCTCTTGCCGTTCAGGAACAACTCCACGCGGTCGAGATTGGAATGCGCCCACACCGCAATGTCCTTGCCCTCATATCCCGGCCAGTTCCAGTGCGGGAACAGATGCAGCACCGGCTTCGTCGTCCACCACGCCTGGTAGTAATAGAAGGTATCCTTCGGGAATCCGCAGGTGTCGATGATGCCGTACTGCGAGCTGATGTTCGGCCACCCGTTCGGCGATGGCTCGCCACGGTAGTCGAATCCGGTCCACACGAATCCGCCCGAGAGCCATGGCCGCGCATTGCAGAAGCGCCACCAGCCCTCGGCCGATGCGCGCCCCGTCGTCGTGTACGGATCGTACGAACTCACAAAACCCTTCGTGCGATCGGTGATGTACTGTCCGCGCGTTCCCACCGCGCTCACCGTCTCCGTCCCCATCACCGGCTTCTCGGGAAACTTCTTGTGAAACTCCTCGGCGCCGGGATCCATGTAGTTGTAGCCCGCGACATCGCCGACGGCGAGCCCGCCCGTACCGATCGCGCCCGCAGGTGCAATCGACACCGGGCGCGAACCGTCGTGCCGCGTTGCGACTCCTTTCATCGCAGTCAGGATCAGCGTGCCCCGCGCGGTGTTCGCCTGCCCCTCTTCATTCCCCATCGAGTACATGAAGACGCTGGGATGATTGCGGTCGCGCCGTACCAGATTTTCAAACTGGCTCAGCCCCTCGGGATTCGACGACATCATCCGGGTCTCATCAAACACGACCATGCCAAGCTGATCGCACGCGTCGAGCAACTCCGCCGTCGGAGGATTGTGCGACGTGCGCAGCGAGTTGCAACCCATCTCCTGCAGCTTGCGCATGCGGTAGTACTGCACGGCGTCGGGCAGCGCCGCACCCACTCCAGCGTGATCCTGATGGTTACAGGTCCCCTTGAGCTTCACCGGACTCCCGTTCAGCAAGAAGCCCTTGTCGGCGTCGAATCCAACCGTTCGAATGCCAAACGGAGTCTCGTACCGGTCCACGATTTCGCCGCCGGCTTCGATCTCGGTGATCAGCTTGTAGAGATTCCTCTCTTCCAGTGACCACAGACGCGGCTGCTTCACTACAAGTTCCTGCCGGTAATCCTGACCAGCGCCCGGCGCAATCGATGCCGGCGATGACGCGCTCTTGCCCACCGCCTGGCCCGAAGGATCGAGAATCGTCGAAACGACACGCGCATCGCGCGCCGCCGTCCCATCGTTGCTGACCTCGGTCAGTATCGAAAGCGAAGCCTCGCCCGAACGAATTTGCGGCTTCACCAGCGTGCCCCACTTCTTCACATGCGTGGGATTCGTCTTCACAAGCCACACATGCCGGTAGATTCCCGCTCCTTCGTAAAACCATCCATCGCTCTGCGTCGCGTCGACGCGCACCAGCAGAATGTTGCGCTGGCCTACATAGGCAAAATCCGTGACATCAAAGCTGAACGGATCGTAGCCGCCGCTGTGCCTCCCGATGTAGAAGCCGTTCAGCACCACCATGGTCTCGCGGTAGGCCCCGTCGAACTCGATCGTGATCCGCTTGCCGGCATCGTCGGCCGACAGCTCGAACACGCGCCGGTACCATCCCACACTCGTCTCCGGGTACTTCCTCCCCAGCGGATAGAAGCCCTTGTTGAGCAAATCTTGATCATTCGTAAACGGCAACTCGATCGCCCAGTCATGCGGCAGATCGATGCTGCGCCAATCTCCGTCGTCATACGCCAGCGCTCCCGCGGGCATGAAGTTGCCGGTCTTCTGAAAGTTCCCCCAGGTCGAGCCCCCATATCCGAAATCTTTGTTCGGATCGTTCGCATGGCCAAAGTGAAATCTCCAGCCGAAATCAAGCAGCAGCCGTTCGCGTCCCGCGCCCGGAGCTGGCGACGCCCGCAAAGCATCATTGAACACAGGCACGGAGTCCGGTACCGCCTTCATCACAGTCTCGAACGGCTTCATCCCTTTGGCGGCGGCAACGGCGGCGGGTGCGAGCAAACTGGCTTTGAGAACATCACGGCGGGTTGGCATGACTCCTCCCAGGAGAACGGATTGACAATGAGACTCCCGACACTCAGGAGATTTTGAATTGTCAGAGAGTCGAAGCGACGGAAGTATACGCCCGCATTGCACGGGCCTCAATAACCTTGGTCACGAACGTTCGGATGCGCCGGGCGCACTCAATTCCAAAAAGACGATGAGGTGGGATTGCCCACCTCATTCCCATTTCACACCCTCGCTAGGCGACGTCTTTCTCATCCGCATGGAATTTCTTCGGATTCTGAATGCGCGGCTGCCCTGGCGTCGGACCGCCGGGACTCCACGTACTGCTCGGAGTCTCCGAAAACGTCCACCCGCTCGGCGCGGAATTGATTTGTGCTGCCGTTTCCCCTGGTGTCTGGCCGGCCGCGGGCACGTTGTAGCTGCTCTGCGTGCAGAATGCGCTGCAGTTCGTCAACTCCACCGCATTCGCCGTGGGATTGACCCACACAAACTGGTCTCCTGCATTCAGCGTCGCACTGGCATGGCCATTCACGATGTTCACTGTCGTCGGCATTCTGATCCTCCTTGTGCATCGTTGAACTTCTCGTTCCGTTGGATCAAGGCCCTTATTGCAGATCGTCGTGCAGAATTCCCCCGCTTATGCAGCCCGCTTGCGCGACTTCTTCGCCCGTGCAGGCACCTTCGGCGCTGAGATGCGCGGCGACCCGGGCGCATTCCAACCCGTGTCGGTGAAGCCGAAAGGTCCCGGCGGATTGGGCAGAATGTGCGCGATAGCCTTGTCGTTTGCCAGCACCAAAAAACTGCTCTTGGTACAGAACCCGCCGCAGCTTCCAAGCTGGACATCGTTTCCCGTGGGATTGTCCCAATAAAACGTGCATCCCTTGGTAAGTTGATCGGAGCCACTGGCATTTCGAACGTCGACATAGATCGGCATAGGTCATCTCCTTCTGGATTTCGTATCGAATCCTTCACTTCTGCTGCATCAGGGCCTGGTAACGGGGATTGTCGTGGAGGTTGTCGAAGGCGGCACCTGTCGCAACCACCGACCGGGAGTATCCCGCCGCCAGCGCTTTGCTTAGCCATTCCAGCGCGGGCCCGGTTTCGTGCAACTGGTTGTATACCACGGCTGCGTTTAAAAGCAACTCTTTGTCAACTTTCCCGAGTTGCAAAGATCGGTCTAAGTAACTTAGTGCCTGCTTCCGCTCACCAATGCTCGAATAATAACTGGCTAAGTCGCCAAGAATACCTGCATCCCGCGGATTAACTTTCAATTGTTGCTCGGCCATCTGGATGGCTTTCCGGTAGGTTTCCATCGCCGTCGAAGCCTCGCCGCCATAGTAGTAGGAGTCTCCCAGATTGCCCCACGTCTGGTAATCGGTATCGTCGAGTTGGAGAGCTTCCTTGTACTCGCGGACTGAATCCTGAAACCGGTGCAGCCGGAACAGCGCGATGGCCATGTTGTTGTGCGCGTCTCGCGCGGGGCGAAGTGCGATCGATTTCTCGAACGCTTGCACCGCCTCCGCATCCTTGCCGGCATAAAGCAGTGCGGCTCCCAGATTATTAAAAGCAAGATAGCTGTCCGGATCCCGCGCCGTCGCGTTGCGATACATGGACGCCGCTTTCTCATACTCCGCCTGCTCGATGTAGAACCCACCCAGCATGTTGTAGACGCGCCAGTATTGTGGCCGAACACCGACCGCCCGCTTATACGTTTCCTCCGCTTTCTCCGGCTGATTCAGGTGCTCGTAGGCTCCCGCGAGGGCGGCATACGCGCGGTCGTTCACCGGATCCAGCTGCACTGCCTGCTGCAACTGCTCCGCCGCCTTCTCGTACTGACCCGTTCCATCCTCGATTAGTCCCAGGCACATGTGTCCTTCGGCTCCCGCGTTGCCCAGTTCGATGGCTTTGCCGCACGCCTCCTGCGCAGCTGTGATCCAACGTTTCTGCTTGCCCGCCATCTCATACTTCAGCCAGTATGTCTGCCCGAGCGCCGCCTCCGCCTGCCCGAAATTCGGATCGATCTTCAAAGCCTGTTTGAAGACGATCTCCGCGCTGGTCAGGTTCTCGGTCTTGCGCGGATCCTGCAGATAACCGCGCCCCTGCACATAATATTGATACGCTTCCGGAAATGCGGTCGCGTGCGCTCCGAGTGCCCGCTTCTCATCGCTGCGCAGCGGGAGTTCCAGCGCCGCCGCCACTCCGTTCGCTACCTTATCTTCGATCGTGAACAGATCCGACACCGGCGCCGTGATCGAATCCCCGGCAAGATTCTTCCCGCTCTTCACCTCGGTCAGACTGTACGAGGCCCGCACCAGATCGTTCGCCTGATCGAGCGAAACGTTCAGACCGAGCGTCACGCCGAGTTCCTTTCGCGCATCCGCGAGTGTGGCGAGTTTCTGATCTTCCAGCGTGCGGGCCGGAATGATCTCCAGATCATGATTCGCGCTCAATTGCGAAAGCTTCGCCGCGACATCATCGAGCAACCCTTTGCCGAACGCGATAAGTTTCGGATCTGCAGACGCAACGGTGATCGGCAGCACCGCCATGCTCTTTCTCTCCGGTAACAACGAAGCAGGCAGTGCGCCCGATCCCACCCGCGACGCCACTTGCCGCAGCGGCCGCGGTCCCCAGACTATGCCGGCCACAGCCACGATCACCAGGGCCGCCAGCAACCCGAACCGCCGCTTTCTTTGGGGAGTCCACCGCGCCGCCGTCTGCGCCGTCTTCAGCTTCTTGCCCGCTTCGAAATCTTTCCGCAACTGCAGCAAATCGCGATGAACGTCAGCCGCGGTCTGATACCGCAGATCGCGATTCTTGATCAGGCACTTGTCGATGATCTCCTGCAGCCGCTGCGGCAGTCCCGGCGCCGACTCATTCAGCGACATCGGCGCCTGGCCCAGAATCGCGTGTACGGTCACCGCCCAAGTCGGCCCCGAAAAAGCCTGCCTGCCCGTTGCCATTTCGTACAGCAGTACCCCGAACGAGAACAGGTCGGTGCGCGCATCGAGTTGTTCTCCGCGCGCCTGCTCGGGCGACATGTACGCCACCGTCCCAATCGCCGCGCCCGTGTGCGTAATCTGCCCAGTCGATGAGATTGTCATCTGGTCGGAGTTCATCACCTCCGCTCCAGTCAGCTTGGCCAGGCCAAAATCGAGAATCTTCGCTTGCCCGCGTTCCGTGATGAACACATTGGCCGGCTTGATGTCGCGGTGCATCACGCCCTTGACATGCGCCGCCTGCAGCGCGTCTGTAATCTGCAGCGCCCAGTCGAGCAGCGTGGCCAGCGGCACGGGCTTGTCACCAATGCTGTCGCGCAGGGTCTTCCCCTCGAGCAACTGCATCGCAATGAAGGGATGCCCGTTGTCTTCGTCGATCTCGTAAATCGTGCAGATGTTGGGATGATCGAGCGCCGACGCCGTGCGCGCCTCGCGCTTGAAACGTTCCAGTGCGTGCGGATCTTTCGTCGCGCCTTCCGGCAGGAATTTCAGCGCGACCATCCGCCCCAGCCGAACGTCTTCGGCCTTGTAGACGATGCCCATGCCTCCAGCACCGAGCTTTTCGCGGATGCGATAGTGCGAGACAACCTGCTCGTTCATGGGCGCGCAATCCTGAGGGTGATTGCGGCATGGTACTCAGGAATAGCGGGACGTGCAATAGCACGCCGGGAATTTGTCGGTAACACAATGACGAAGCGGAACGATGCGAAACTGATCGCGTTCACGTGCCTGAGCGTGTTTGTCTGAGTGCCGATACAATAGGCGCCTTACCTCATCCTCGATGGAAATCGTCGTAGCCGTCGGATACATCATTTCCCCGGAGGTCGTCCATGAAGCCATTTGCGCAGAAGGTTCTGCTGGCGTACTCAGCAGTTGTCAGCACCGTGTTCTTGTGTTTCATTCTCATCGGCGCCAGGAAGACGCAGCCATCGGACTTCGATGAACTCCGTGTACATCGTATCGATGTCGTTGAGCCTGACGGCACTTTACGCATGGTGATTTCCAACAAAGACAGACTTCCGCCTGTGATTATCAAGGGCCAAGAACGTCCTGAAATGGGAGAACCGAGACCTCAAGCTGGCATGATTTTTTATAACGACGAGGGGTCAGAGAACGGCGGTCTCATATTCGGCGGCCGAAAAAATGAAAAAGGCGAAGTGGTGGATTCGGGCGGGAGTCTGTCGTTCGACAAGTATGGTGCAGGCCAGATCGTTCAACTCGCCGGAGTCGATGATAAGGACAATCAATTCGCGGGCCTTGGCATAAATCAAGCCGGCCAACGGATATGGATCGGACGTGACCAGACCGGTATCGCGAGCATCTCACTAACGGATGCCAAGGGAAAGAAACGGATCGTTATGCAGGTTGCCGCAGGCGGTGTGCCCAGCCTTTCCTTCTTCGACGCAGAAGGGCGCGTTATTCAGGAGATTGCACCTAAGAATTGAGAGTTGACGTTACTTCTTCTTGCCCAGCTTCTTCGCGATCTCTTCGACGATCTTGGGACGCATGTCGGCCAGAACGCTGTCGACAAGGCTGGAAATCTCCGGATCGGAATCGAGCGCCGTGACATCTTCCGGCTTGCTCTCTGCACCGGCTGCGACTGCCATCGCCGCTTCCGACTCCTTCGACTCCGCCTGGTTTTTGGAGTCTCCGGTTTCGCGGATCTTGCGCCAGCTCGCCCACGCCTGAGCTGTTTCCGATTCTCGTTTCGCCATGTCGTCTCTACCTCCCGCAAGGTATGAGCGCGGCTTGGCTGCCGCCGGCTCCGCAGATGCTTCCTTATCGCTTTCTTCTTCTTCGACCGCTTCGCTCACCGGCACTGCCGCCGGAACCTCCGCGACTGCCGCGACGCTTTTGATCTCTTCTTGGGGCTGACCTTCTTTCGACGAATCCTTGGACAGATCTTCTTTGCTGCTCAGGTCTTCCTTCGGCTCATCGACTGGTGCAGCCTCAGGGGCGGGTGCTTCGGCCACTTCCGCCTTCGCTTCCTCCACCGGTGCGACGGCTTCGCCCGGAGCGGCCACCGATTTCGCTTCCGGAGCCTCCGTCTCTTCTTGCGCCGGATCTTGTTCTGCCGGGGCCGATGCCGTTTCCACCGCAGGCTCTGCCTTCACTTCCTCAACCGGCGCAGGTGCAACGTACGAAGCCGCAACCGCTTCCAGCTCTTTCACCGCGGCGTCGATGGCAGCGGTCGCCTCGGTGGCGATCTCGCTCACCGCACTCCTAGTTTCGGAAACGGTTTCTGCCGCCGCCGGAGCAGACACTTCAGCAACTGGCACTTCCGTCAGGACTGTAGCTTCCGTCGGAGCCGGAGCTTCCACCACAGGTGCTGGGGCTGGCGCCGGCTCGGGTGCGAGGTAGACCGCCGGAGTGGGTTCCGCCACTGCTGGCTCGCCCACGGCAACGACGGTTGTAGAACTGGACTCCGCCGATGCTGCCGCGGCGAACGCCTTCTGCATTTCCTGCTCAAGAGAAATCGAAGCTTCTTCGGGAGCCAGCGCCACCGCCTGCGCCGTCCAGCGCGAAACCGCCGGACCTGAATACGCGGGCGCGGCCACAGCCATCGTGACCGGCTCTTCAGACTTCTCCGGCACGCTGGGCGAACCCGATCCGTTCTCCGAACTTGAAACTTGCGCAGATTCCTTTTCGATGCGCGCAATCGCGGCCATCACATCGCCGGGACTCGCCGGGACCTCGCTTTCGGAATCGGCTTTCTTCGGAGCTTCCTGCTCGGCAAACGTAGCGGGCGCCGCCTCCTTGGCCTCCACTTTCGGAGCCTCGGCTTCCACCGGAGCAGCAACCGGGATTTCCGCGACCGCTTCCGCCACGGGCTGCTTCTCTTCCGGCTTCTTTTTTTCTGAAATCGGGGCTTCCGGTTTCTTCTCTTCGACAACGCCTTTGATCTGCGCCGCGGCCGCCGCCAGCGCGGCGATCTCCTCCGGCGTTACGTCCTTCGGCAATCCTTCGGGTGCCAGCGCCCCCAGATTGACCGGCTCTTCTTCTTTCTGCTCCGGCTTCTGCACAACCATTTCTTGCACTGGCTGCGCCGTTTCGGAGGGCTTGTGCTCCACCACCGTCTTCAGATCTTTGTTTACCGGGTTGTAGATGGCTGGATCATCGGCGTCCGTTTCGACCACTTTTTCTTTCTTCTTCTTCGATGGGAACGAGATGCGGTTCTTCCAGCCGGCATCCTCCTCCGTCGCCATCGTCTTGTCATACCTGGATTCTTCAATGGCTGCCGTCGCCCGCGCGAACCGCCCGGGCTTCGACGACTCCGCCCGCGGTACGACTTTGTCTTCGAGCTTGCTCAGCGCGCTCAACAATTCGCTGGCCTCAAACGGCTTAACGATGAATCCATCAGCGCGGACGCGCTTGGCTTCTTCCGGCTTAAACGGCTCTAACTTCCCTACGGTCAGCAGGACTGGAATGCGTGAGGTCTCCGCGACTTCCTTGAGGCGCTGGCACACCTCAAGCCCGCTGTAGCCGGGCATATACACGTCAAGCACGATCAGGTCAGGTCTGTGCTCGCTGATCCTCTTCAGCGCGGCCGAGCCGTTATTGACCGTGATGACTTCGTATCCCGCATCCGCGAGGATCTTCCGCCCCATATTCTGGGCGGTCACGCTGTCGTCGGCGAGCAGTATCTTCCTGGCCAAAGGTTTCCTCTGATGAGGGGAGATACCGCGAAGGTAACCTGCGGGCCAACCTAAGTCAATGATCCGGAAGGGAGGTAACACGTTACCAGTGGTCAGCAACCTTCAGGGGCTAGGGTCACCGAGCAGGGGTCAGAGATCAGGGGACAGTTCGACGCGGGTAGCCACGACAACTCTTGTCATCCTGAGCCGCGGCTTTTGGCGGCGAAGGACCTATGCAATGTGTCTGGAGCGATCTGCTGCAGGCAAAGTGCAGAGGTCCTTCGCTTCGCTCAGGATGACAACTTGTGACGCTGAAGCTTACTAAAATGGCACGATCTTCTTCAACCCTTTCTTCCTTTTCTTCTTGCTGCTGGAAAGATCCTCGTCGCTGGCTGGCGTGGAATCGTCTGCCTTCGCCGCGTCCTTCGAAGACGACGACTGCTGAATCTCGTTCACCTGGGTCGGCGGAGGAGGCTGGTCCGTGCCTGCGTCCGTCGGCTTCAGTTCGTTCGGGTCCGACGCCACATTCGGCTTCAACTCATTCTGATCGGAAGCCGTCGGCGGCGCGGTAGCCGTAGCTGCCGCTCCGAACGGCGATGTGCCGGACGCGGGCTCGTTCGCGGGAAGAGTGCTGCCGGCTGGCTGGTCCGGCTTGATCACTTCCACGCCAACTTGCTTCTCCCCCATACCCGCGGCCGCGAACGCCTCTCCGCGTACTACTGTGGTGGCAGCAAGCGGCTCAGGATCGACCAGAGACGGCTCGCCCACCGTGGAAGCCTTCGATACATCCGGCCCCTTTCGGATCAGGTCCCTCATCTGCCCCAGCATCGTTTTTTCACCGCGGCTGGCGATCTCCGCTTTGTTCTGCGCCACCATGCCTCTGGTAGGCCGCGGAATCGGCTGATGCTGCGCCGCCAGCCGCTTCTTCGCATCCTTCATCGGATAGCGCGTCAGAATCTTCGAATACGCTTCGCCCGCGTGCTTCGCAAGATCAGCGATCATGCGCCCTTTCGCCGCTTCGGGCGTACAGCCCCGCGGCAAGCCCTTCGCATCGCACGTCGAAGCACTCCTCACCCGCGCGATCTGACCTTCATAGTTCTGCCCGAGCAGATACAACGCTTCATCGGCCCGGCTGTACAACGGATACTTATCCACCAGCGACTGTAGGCGCGCGATCGACGCCGCGTACGACTCGCGCAGGTAGTAGAACCTCCCAATCCCGAACTCCCGCTCCCCCAGCACTTCCTGCACTTCCATCAGCTTCCTCTTGGCCTCGGGAACCAGCTTGCTGTCGGGATACTGCAGCATCACTTTCCGATACTCGTCCTCAGCGCGCTTGGCGTGCGTGTAGTCGCGATCCGCTTTCTCCATCTGCTGATAGTGAATGTTCGCGATCTTCAACTGCGCCTCGGCCGCTTCCTTCATGTTGGGAAAGAAGATCTCGAAGTCGCTGTATTCCTGCTCGGCCTGCGCCAGCGCCGCCGTGCCACCCTCGGCGTACCAGGAATCGCCCACCGCCAGTTTGGCGCGCGCAATGTACTCGGAATCCGGATAGGTATTGATCAGCGTCTGCAGTGTCAACCGGGCCACGTCGAAGCGATTGTGCCGCATGGCCTCCATCGCCTTGTCGAACAGAACCTTGTCGGGTTGCTTCGAGCCCACACCCGCCAGCGGGTTGACCGACTTCTTGTTGGTGCACGCGGCCGTCAGCGCCAGCAGCACGCCCAGCACCGCAATCAGATGAATTCGACGCAACATGGAAACCTCGGGAAATTTTGTGACGAATGCTGATTGCCGAATGTGTTCCGCGTTTCTCTTAATTCGGCAATCGCAATTCGGCTAGCGAAAATAGTTAGACTTTTTGCAGCGCCGCTTCCGTGGCCGCCCTCAGCAGCGCATCTGCATTCTTCTTTGGATCGCCGTTGCCAAACACGGCGTTGCCTGCCACCAGAATTTCTGCTCCCGCGCGGACGACGTCGGCAACCGTATCGAGCGCCACCCCGCCATCCACTTCGATGCGGTAGTTCAGCCCACGCTGGCTCCGAATCTCGGCTAACCGGCGCATTTTGTGCAGGGTCGACGGAATGAACTTCTGCGCCCCGAATCCCGGATTCACCGACATCACCAGGACGTAGTCCACAATATCGAGCACTTCCGTCAGCGTTTCGACCGGCGTCGCCGGGTTGATCACCACCCCAGCCAGGCAGTTGTGGCCCTTAATGAGGTGTAGCGTGCGGTCCAGGTGCCGGCAGGCTTCCTGGTGCACCGAGATCCAATCGATTCCCGCATCGGCGAACACCGGAATAAAGTCATCGGGATTCTCGATCATCAGGTGAGCATCGAGCGGAAGCTTGGTCACCTTGCGCAGCGACTTCACCACCGGCGGCCCGATCGTCAAGTTGGGAACGAAGTGTCCGTCCATGATGTCGACATGGATGACACTGCCCCCACCCTCGCCGGCGGCGCGCACTTGTTCGCCTAGCCGGGCAAAATCAGCGGACAGAATTGACGGTGCCAGTTCGATCAAACCCGGGCCTCAGAACCTGATCTCTGACGGAAAAACGCTGTGGAAATTCTAACACGCGCCAACGGTATCTCTTCGCGGCCTTAGCGACCTTGGCGGTTCAAGGTTTTGGGTGCCCCATTTCTGCCACGCTCTTTGCGGCAGAAGTGGGGTCTTTCGAAGGCATCTCAACCGCCCCATGTTACCCTCGTCGGGCGTGTCGTCAATCCCCCAAATCGCCCCGGCCGCCTACTCAGTCACCACGGTCTTCCTCTGGGGAGCCTCCGACTTCGCCGGTGGATGCGGTGCGCGCCGTGCCAACACCTTCGTCCTCACCGCCTTTTCGCATCTTTGCGCATTCGCCCTGATGCTGGCAGTCGCCTTCTTCGACCACGGCCCTTTTCCCAACCGCGCCAGCATCTTCTGGGCAGTCGCCGCGGGAGCGATAGGAGGATTCTCCATCGCTATTTTCTACCGCGCACTGGCCACGGGGCATATGGGCCTGGCCGCCCCGATTGCGGCGCTGCTCGGTGCCGCAATCCCCACGCTCGTCGATATCGCCCTCGAAGGCGCGCCCAGCCGCTGGTCCATCTTCGGATTCGCTCTCGCCATCCTGGCTATCTGGCTCATCAGCCGTCCCGAAGGCGCGGGAGAAGACGACGAATCCGGACATCCCAAGGGAGTCGCGGCAGCTGCCCTAAGCGGCGTGGGCTTCGCCGGATTCTATCTCTGCATCCATCAAGCCACCGGCTCACCCACGTGGGTCGCGGCCATCTCTCGTATCGGCTCCTTCGCGGCGACCGCCGTCGCAGTACTCGTCACCCGCGCCCCCCTCAAACTCGATCGCACCCCGGCCGCGCTCGCCGCCTTCGCCGGATGGCTCGATATCATCGCCTGCGCCCTATTTGTCTTCGCCAGCGAACACGGTCGCCTCGACGAAGCGGTTGTGATCAGCTCGCTCTATCCGGCAGTGACCGTCCTGCTGGCCCGCGTCATCCTGAAAGAGCACTTCAGCCGCTGGAAATTCGTAGGCCTGCTGGCAGCCCTGGCGGCAGTGCCTCTGATCGCGGGGGGCTGATCGCGGCACGGTCAGAGTTTTCTTCTCGGTACTCGGTACTCGCAACCTAGTACTGAGGGCTGGTAGCATCGCAACGTGGCACTGCTCGAACTCCGCAACCTGACCAAGGTCTTCTCCGGAGGCGTCCGCGCCGTCGACGACGTCTCCCTCGACATCCACGCGGGAGAAACGCTAGGCCTCGTTGGCGAATCGGGCTCGGGCAAAAGCACGCTCGGGCGCCTCATCCTCCGCCTCATCGAGCCCACGTTAGGCAGCATTCGGCTTGAAGGTCGCGATCTGCTCGCGGCCAGCTCCGGCGAGATGCGCCGCCTCCGCCGCGACTTGCAGATCATCTTCCAGGATCCCTTCGCTTCGCTCGACCCCCGCTTCCGCGTGGAAGACATCATCGCCGAGCCTCTGATCATTCACGGCGGGCACGACCGGGAAGGGCACGACTTCAGTCGTGCCGTGAGCAGTGAATCAAGGAGCGCGGCTTTAGCCGCTGGGGGAATCCGCAGCCGCGTCGCCGAACTCCTTCGCGCCGTCGGCCTCGACGAATCCGCCCGCACCCGCTATCCGCATGAATTCTCCGGCGGACAGCGCCAGCGCATCGGCATCGCCCGCGCCCTCGCCCTGCGCCCGAAATTCATTGTCTGCGACGAGCCCGTTTCCGCCCTCGACGTCAGCGTCGGCGCGCAGATCGTCAACCTGCTCGCGCAACTGCAACGAGACTTCGGCTTGACTTACCTCTTCATCTCGCACTCCATGCCGGTCGTACGCTATCTTTCGACGCGCATCGCGGTCATGTACAAGGGAAAGATCGTCGAGGTCGGCAACACCGGGCAGATCACCAATCAGCCGGCGCACGCCTACACGCGCAGCCTGCTGGACGCGACTCCCCAGTTGCTCGCCTGATTCCCGCCCGTCCTGCACTGCACAATAACTCTTGCAACCAATCCCGCGTACGAATACTCTTACACTCCTTTGGGGAAAGCTGTTTCTGTGGGGACATCGAATTCCACTGCCTACAACCTAACCGTCTCGCAACCGAACATCTCCGTTCGCGATCTGGCGGAAATCTCCGTCGGGTTCGCCGCGATCCTGGCCGTGCTGTGGCTGCCCACGCGCCAGCAACTGATTTTCGGTCCGATCGCGCTGCTGGCGCCACTGGCGTTGGTGTTGTGGCAGCGCCGCGGCGCGAGTGAACTCGGCCTTGGGTGGAGAACCTTCGTTTCGTCGCTCTGGATTCTCCCTGCATCCATTGCGCTTGCTCTGGTCAGCATGCTCGTGGCACAGGCTGCCGGAACCTTCCACGCGCTCTACAACGCCGACTTCGCGCACGTCGGCGGATACGTCCTCTGGACCGTCTACCAGCAGTTCCTTCTACAGGATTTCTTCATGCCGCGCCTGACGCGCGTCCTGACCTCCGACGCAGCGATCGCGCTGGCCGCCGCCCTGTTCGCGGTAGCACACCTGCCCAACATCCCGCTGACGATTGCGACGCTTGTATGGGGCGGGGTCTCCTGCGCCCTGTTCCGCCGCTATCGCAGCCTCTATGTCGTTGGCATCGCGCAAGGCCTGCTCGGACTCTGCTTCGCCGTCTGCATCCCCGACGCCTACCACCACCACATGCGCGTCGGCCTCGGATACTTCCACTACCTCAGGGGCTAGGGTCAGGAGGCAGGCTTCGGGATTCAGCCTTCGGGCGTCAGGCAATAAACTCGACAATCGAAATGCGCTTGAAACGCGGGTGCCCATTTCTCGCGCGTTTTCTGAGCGAGAAAGTGAGGATTTTGAAGTTGCAGCGCGTGTCATGACTCCAGCCACATACACGAGG
>Ga0335082_10001966_pt1 | contig 22068 bp, 16 predicted proteins | sample Lox_Sample_41_FD_206718 | JGI IMG/M metagenome (GOLD analysis project Ga0335082, IMG submission 206718) | Soil microbial communities from Loxahatchee National Wildlife Refuge, Florida, United States - Lox_Sample_4.1 | ecosystem: Environmental > Terrestrial > Soil > Wetlands | place: USA...
ATCTCCGAAGCCTTCCTCGGCGTAGATCTGGCCAACGGCTATTGGAAGATGTTCTCCATCGTCATCCAGTTGGGCGCAATCCTGTGTCTGCCGTTCTATTTCTGGAACCGCATCGTGGAGTTTGTCGGCGACTTCCCCCAGGGCAAGCGCGGTGATCGGACCGTCATCGATCATCCCCTGACGCTGACCACGATTGCGTTCGTCTGTACCGCGATCCCTGCATTCCTGCTGACGAAAACCATCGGCAAGCACCTCGAGAGCCTCTACGTCATGGCCGTCTCCCTCATCATCGGCGGCATTGTCATGTGGCTGGTGGATGGGATCTATGAGCGCTCCCAGCACCGCGCCTTTGCCCGCGGCAAACTGACGCAAGATATGGAGGACATGTCCATAGGGCAGGCCGTGTGGATTGGCCTGTGTCAGGTGTTGTCGGCCGTCTTCCCCGGCACCTCACGCTCCATGTCCACCATCACCGCCGGCGAATTGGCGGGAATGGACAGGCCATCGGCGCTGGAGTTCTCCTTTTTTCTTTCCATCCCCACCATGGTCATGGCCACGCTCTACGATCTCTGGAAATCGACGCATCCCCACCACGGCGAGCCCAGCGCCATCGGCGCAATGCCCAGCGATGCCCACTCCTGGATCGTGCTGACCATCGGCTTTATCGTGTCGTTCATCGTCGCCTACGGCGTGGTGGCCTGGTTCATGAACTGGGTGCGCACCCGCGGTTTCACGATCTTCGCTGTGTATCGCATCCTCCTGGGCGGGTTCGTCTTGTGGTACGCCAGCCGGGCTCATTAAGGCTGGCCCATCAACCGGCCTTCACAGGGCACGGCTTCATCCCTGCCTCCTGGGAGCTCCTTAATCGCGTGCTTTAGTCCCTGAGGCCGCTCGGCTTCCCCGAAACGGCGGATGCAGGGCAATGTCCGCGACAAATCGTCTCACGAATCCGCCCCCGCAGGGGGAGACTAGTTCGACAACGGCGCGCGGGCGATTTCCAGCCATCTGCCCCCTGCTTTTTGCCATAATCATTGTGGCTCTGGCGTACTTCGGACGAGTCGCGGGTTCACGTGTTTCCTGACCGCTGCGCGTGCAGTGGTAGTGTCCGCCTGCGTCAGCTGGCAGGTGGAATGACTCCTCGGAAACGACGTGGAACTGTGGCGCGCCCCAACGCCAACATGACAGCTGTGGCACGCGCATTTACGCCTACGGCCAACCGTCGGCTCAACGAGCTGATCGGCTTCCTGCTGCTGGTCTTCGCGGCCCTCCTTGTCCTCGCCCTGGTTTCGTACTCGCCGCTGGATCCTTCGCTGAACACCGCCGCAGCACCACCCGCTGGCCGCCCGACCCACAACTGGATCGGGATGTTTGGCGCCATCGCCAGCGACCTCTCCTTGCAACTCCTGGGTGTGGCGGCCTTCCTCGTGCCGGTCTATCTGGTGGGCTACGCGGTCCGCTGGTTCCGCTCCCGGCCCATCAACTCTCCCTACGTGAAGACCCTCGGCGCGGTGGCGTTTGTGGCGTTCGTTGCCGGATTTCTAGGCCTGCTTCCGTGGAATTTCCGCTGGAAGGACGCCATTCCCGCCGAAGGCCTCGTCGGCCGCATCGTCGCCGATGCCCTGATCCACTATTTCAACGTGATCGGCGCGTACCTGATCTGCGTGGCCATGATCGCTGTGGCCCTTTACCTGTCAACGACATTCTCTTTCGGAGCCCTGCGGATCTGGTCGCAGACCCGCTTCGCCTTCGCCTACGCCGCGCTCGACCGCTTCGCCGACTGGCGCGCCGAGCGTGAGCGCAAGAAAGCTGCCAGGGAGCTGGAGAAGAAACGTGCCGCAGCTTCCACCAAGCCGGTGGTGACAGCCCAGCTCGTCCCGCGCCGCGAGAACGCTGCCGAGCCCGATCAACCCATCGCAGCCACTGCGCCAGTCTCCGCGCCTGCCAACAGCAGCCCATCCCGAGGCCCTGTCAAGAGCGGCATCGAGCGCATGTTCGAAGCCGCAGTTCGGGAGAACTCGCAAGTTCCTCCGCCGCCTGCGCCCACTACCAAGCCGGAACCTGAGCCGCCGGCCGAAGCCCCCACGGCCGCCGGCGGGCCTATCGCCGTTACGTCTCGTGCAGACAGCAATCAGCACGGCAAGACCACCATGCCGAAGCTGGCCGGCAGCTATAAGCTGCCATCCACCGCGCTTCTGCGGCGCCCCGACGAGCACAGCACCATCAACGAGGACGAACTCAAGATCACCGCGCAAGTCCTGCAGGAAAAGTACGGCGAGTTCGATGTTCGCGGACAAGTCACCCAAATCAACCCTGGGCCGGTCGTCACCACCTTCGAGTTCAAGCCCGAAGCCGGCATCAAGTACAGCCGCATCACCGGACTCTGTGACGATCTCTGTCTGGCGCTGCGCGCCGAGAGCATCCTGATCGAGCGCATGCCGGGCAAATCCACTGTCGGCATCCAGGTGCCCAATCACGAACGCGAGACCATCTGGCTGCGTGAGGTGGTCGAGTCGCATGAGTTTCTCGGCGGCAAGTCCAGGCTCACCCTCGCCATGGGCAAGGACATCAACGGCCGCATCGTCACTGCCGACCTCAACACCATGCCGCACCTGCTCATTGCCGGATCTACCGGCTCGGGTAAGAGCGTGGCCATCAACGCCTTCATCATGTCGCTGCTCTACAAAGCGACGCCCGACGAAGTCCGCCTGATCCTCGTCGATCCCAAGCGCCTTGAATTGGGCAACTACGAAGGCGTCCCGCACCTGCACACGCCCATCATCACCGAGCCCAAGCTGGCCTCCAACGCCCTGCGCAACGCGGTGCGCGAGATGGAACGCCGCCTCAAGGTGCTGGCCGAGAAGGGCGTGCGCAACATCGACCAGTACAATCGCCTGTTCGACGGCGGAACCGCCAGCCTTTTCGACGACGGCAGCGACGCGCGGCCGCTGCCTTACATCATCATCATCATCGATGAGCTGGCCGACCTGATGATGTTGGACGGGCAGAACGTCGAGGCCTCCATCACGCGCCTGGCGCAGATGGCGCGCGCCGTCGGCATCCATCTCGTGCTGGCCACCCAGCGCCCGTCGGTGGACGTCATCACCGGACTTATCAAGGCGAACTTCCCCGCGCGCATGTCGTTCCGCGTGGCCACCAAGATCGACTCGCGCACCATCCTCGACGCCAACGGAGCCGAAGCCCTGCTCGGCCGCGGCGACATGCTGTATCTCCCCAACGGCTCGGCCCGCGTGCATCGCGTTCACGCTCCCTTCGTCACCGAGAAAGAAATTGCCTCGGTGGTCGAATTCTGGAAGGCGCAGGGCGCAGCTCAGTACCAGGAGAACTTCCTGCAAGCGCCCAAAGACGATGCCGAAGGCAGCGCCAGCGACGATGGCGGCGACAGCGGCGAAGACGAGAACGACGAGCTCTTCCAGGACGCGGTTCGCATCGTGCTGGAGTACGGAAAGGCTTCCACTTCTCTGTTGCAGCGCCGCTTGCGCATCGGCTACGGACGCGCCGCGCACCTCATCGACCTGATGGAGCGCGACGGCATCGTCGGCGCCGCCGACGGCCCCAAACCCCGCGAAGTCCTCAAGCGCCCCGACTGGCTGAGCGAGGTTGAGGACACGATGCGGTAGAAGCGATCCCCGAAATGGGAATCCCTGGTGTTTTGGGTACCCCCTCCCCCTCCCGCCAAATCTTTGCTTTGTTGAAGATAGGATGGATTTCCGATGCAATATACCGGAAACAAATGGTTTTCGCGCAAGATATTGCGGAATGATGACTTAGGAGGGATTTTGTGAGACCGGACGGGTGAGTTGGCGGGCAGATGGGTAAGAAATCGAGAACGAGCGTGACCCATCACAGGTCAAACCACCTACTGGGATGCGGGTAGTGTCCCGTTGCAGTGTTCGAATACCGCAACTTTCCCTGATCCTTCCACGAGTACTGTAGGTGCACGAGTGAAATACAGCTAGGACGCAGGTCACGGATGCGTGCGACAAGAGAAACCGTGAGTTGTCCGACGATCAGTTATCAGATCGAACGAAAACCCCCGCTCAAGCTTCGCTTGAACCGGGCACCCGGCGCAGTGGTTTCGTCGCCCGGAGAGTTCATAACCGACACCAGCCACAACCGAACCGTTCAGAGAGCGGATAGAGCTGCGGGCATAACAACCGGGCTCAGCGAGACCCATTAGTTCGACCCCCCTGGCGGACATTTCTTTGCTGGGCCTGCAAAGTGGCCATTACTGGAGAACACTCCGCCTGCCCCCAACGATGGCGTGGTCTTGGAGTTGAAAAACCAGCTGAAGAATGCTAGCTCCTGCGGCGAATAGTTGTACCCGAAGAAGTGAAGTGTCAGGACGGTGCCCTCCAGCGGATCGCCATCCTCAAGCTTCGAGTCGCAACCGGAGACTTGGCCGACATTGCCCCACTTCGGTGTGGAGTTGTTGACCAGCGGATCGTTCATCCACTCCGCCAGTTCGTGCGAAGACGTGGTGATGTCGTGAACGGGAGCGAATTTTTTGGGCGCGGTCGTGATGAAGTCCACCACTGCGTAGGTTTGCGGCGGACTGCCGACAGCGCTGTGATATCCCTTCGTGCAACACTTCGAACTCCCGACCGTGTCCTGGGAGACAACATTGTGTACGAGGAACATCGCCAGCTCATTGGGGGCAATGATGCCCTCCGCTTGCAGGATGGGAATCGCGATGTAGCGGACGAACTGATCGAGCACGGGATGCGAGACCGCTCCGTACTGGGCGCACCCGCTGCCGTTCACAATTCCAAGCGTCGAACCGATAAACGCCGGAAGGAAGAACTTGGGAGCATAGCTCCAAACAATCGGGTTTGAGTAGCCAGAACCGCCATTGATCGTTGAGATCTCATTCCAGAATTCCGCGCGCATGAAGCCGTCTACGTACTGGTAGTGACCCACATCCACGCCGTTAAATTTCAAATCCAACGGATTGACAATGGGTGAAGCGATGAAGCGGATGACCGGCGAGATGCCGAAGTCGCATGGGTCGGCCTTCGTCGGATCAAAAGTTGTGACCTTCTTGCCCGTAACAATTTGGATGACCAGCGGAACTAGGACTACATGCAACGTAACCGGTTGAGGACCTCCTTTGAAAGGGTCGCCGCCTACAAGCACGCCGGCGTAGGTGTTTCCGTCTTTCGCAGTGATTGAGTAATGGGTCATTGGAATGGTCTTTCCGGCGGCTGAAAGTTGCAGTGCCTCCTCTATGGTTCCGTCAGACCAGGGAATTGACTGGTATTCCTCCGACGCTTGCGAAGAGTTCACCGAGACTACGTCTTGTTGAGCTACGCTGCGAAGGCAGAAACAAAGGACGAGCCCTATTGCAACGAAGGAAGCGATTGCTACATGGCGCTGCTGCATACCTACCGCACCCCACAGGCGGGAAACCGAACTATTGGTGTTGGGGGCCCTGGATGGCGAAGACTATACATCCGTTCGCTGCAGTCTCTCGACATTTCTTTGGTGTGTAGGCATAGCTGGCATAAGGTGTGTGGGACGGCAGTCCCGTTGGTGGTTCATGCTTCGAGTGATCATCACGTCGGTGGCTGGTGGCCCACATATCCCGTGGCCCATATTTGCCTTTGGCAAATGTGTGGTCTTTGTCCGTGCGCTCCGCGTGAACGATCCTCTTCCGTCATTAATCAGGAATTATGGTTACCTTCGCCGGGTGCCCCACACAAGCGTTCTTCGCTTGTGTGGGGTTTTTGATTTTCTCACCCGGCTCGACTGGGTCATTTCTCGACCCGTGAAATCCTCGGCTGCCTGTGATCTCTTCTGAATTTGCTTTTCTCTGTGTCCTCCGTGCCTCTATGGTGAATCCCTCCTTCCCAAAACGGGAATCCTCCCCACTTTTTCCTCCGATTTCTCTTGACATCGAGGAACTGACAATTGCAAGGTAACCATGCGGACGTTACCTCAGCTCGACACTGCCCGACTTTGCCGAAGGCATACCGACGGCCTGTATCAACTTTGTTCTTCGCGAAAAGCAAATAGCGAAAAGCGAAGAGCGTTAGCCCGGATTTTGGAGGCATCCATGTCTTACCCTACCTGCGGTCATCTCAAGTCAAACGGCATTCCTTGCGGTTCCCCGGCCCTTCGCGGCAAGCAACTCTGTTACTTCCACCAGCGCGACCTTGATCGCGGCCAGCGGTACTCCCGCCTCCGCCGTAAAGCCCAGAGCCTTCGGTTATACCTTCCTCCCTTGGAATCCGCCGACGACGTACAGGCCGCGCTCTTCGAGGTCATTGACGCCCTCGCCGCCAATTGCATCGAGCCACGCCGCGCGGGCGCGCTGCTCTTCGCTCTGCAACAGGCATCGTTGCACTTCCGCCAGCCGCAAGCGGCCTGACGAAGATCACCAAACCCTTAAGAATCAAGATTTTGGGTTATAAGTTCTTTGAAATCATCACTTGCACGCAATTTCCCGCCATCCTCATGAAAACAAGGAATTTTGGGGGGAAGGGGGAGGGGTAGGGTACCGCGAGCTAGAACGTGAAAGCAACGCCGCCGCGGATGCTGCGGGCGGACTGCACCAGGTACACGATGTTACCGTCAGGCCCGACGACCGGGATGTAGCCCTGGGCCATCAGGTTGCGCAGATCAATGATGGCTTCCATGCGTCCGGGCATGAAGTGCACGCGCGGGATGGGCTGGCGGACGAAGAAGTTGAAGTAGGGGTCGGTCTGGCCGGCGGAGGCGTTGAACAGATCGACCGGGGTCAGCGCGGCACCGCTGGTCCAGCGATACGATACGATCCACTCGGTCTTCCACCGCGGGACGACGCCGTTGAGCTTGAGGGCCGCGGAATGGCGCCAGGTCTGGTGCAGATTGCAGTGAAGCGCGTCCCAACCGATGCCGGGGCGCTCCAGATCGAGCACGCCGCCGTAGGCGTAATCCACGGTGCCGGTGATATCAGGCGTCAACTTGCGCTGCACCACGAAGCGCACACCCTGCGTGTCCAACGCGCCGCCGTTATAGCTGAAGGTGCCGGAGTACACGTCGGGCAGGATGTCGCCGGTGTCGGTGGCGACGTCGCCCACACCGAGCAGGGCCGGGTCCTTGATGCGATCCCGGAAGTAGGCAAGCTGGAGATTGTTCCCGCCCAGGCGTTGCGAGATCGAGACCTCGTGATGGTGGGCGTTCTCCAGCAGAGGCTCGCCGTTCATCAGGGTCACGCGGGGGCCGCTCTCGCTGAAGTCCGCGGGGGCGGAATCGAATCCCTTGACTGAGCGCGTGGTGGGTTCACTGGTAGCGTAGCGATACTCGACGATGGTTGAGTCGCCAAGGTGCCAGTCCACGGCGCCGTAGGGGCGGAAGGCGTTAGCGCGGCCCATGAACTGGATGGTCTGCAACTCTCCGCCGTACTGCAGCTCCAGGACGTCGCCAATCGAGAAGCTGTTGGACGACGACAGGGCCAGCGCCTGCAAAGACCCGTGATGCACCAGCAGATCGGGGCCGGAGAAGCGACGCATGGTAAAGGCGAGCTCATGCGGAGAACCGGTCTCGTTGCCGCTGATGAATGTTGCGCGAAGGATTCCGTCCGGCGTCCCGGTTCCGGGGCCTAGACTGCCGTCGAAGCTCAGAGTGCGCGTGCTGAAGATGGATTGCTCGAGGGTAAACGAGGTGCCCACATCGGAGGCGCTGCCATAGCCTTCATTCGCGCCCCCGGCCATGAACGCCAGCGAGCCCTTCAAGCCGTGGTCCTGCTGACTGGCCTCGACCACGACCGGGATGCCGTCGTCAAAGCGGAGAATCGGGCGGTTGGCGTTGGAGCGGAGCGTCCACTTCCAGGTATCGTCGTCAGCGCCATTCTTGCGCGGAGGCACGATCTTGGCCGCGTCGAACAAGGTGTTCAGCGTGATGTTGATGATCTTGGTGGCCCCTGCGGCGAGGATGATGTCCTCGCGGACCGCGGGGAGGAATGACGGCGCACTGACGCGCAGATCATAGGTGCCGGCAGGCAAACCGGCGATGGTGAAGCGACCGTCGGCGTCGGTATAAGCGAGCAATTGCTGGCCACTTCCCAACGCCAGCATTTCCACGACCGCGCCCATTTGCGCGACGCCACTGGAGCTCTTGACGGAGCCAGAAATTGAACCGGGCGATCCTGCCGCCTCGACAGTGACGCAGAGGGAGATCACGATCAATAACCATCCCCATATTCGGGTCATCATAAAACCCCCAAACAAAGGATTCCCGGGTTCAAGATCACGGCGAGCCAAGCCAGACGCCCGCCGCCCCGTGTCGCGGTACAGTTACTCAACAGCGAAGCGCACAGATGGCGCGATCTGTTGCTTGGACACCGTATCGTCCACTTTGACCGTCAGCCGGTAAACCCCCGGCTTAAAGCTGCTCAACGCCAGGCTCTTCTCCAGCGTCACCTGATCGCCAACGTTGCCCATGGTGTCGGTGGACTCCGATGCATGAAGGACCGGCTGATTATTGGCCACGTTGACGATCTCATACTCGATTTTAGCTGATGGCTTCTTGGTTTTCTCATCCGCTTGCAAGTTATAGACCTGCATCCACAGGTTCATGCGCTGGTCGCGCTTGAAGCTGGCAGGAGTGCCGTTCGCCGGCTCCAGGTGGGGATAGGCGAACTTGGTCTGGCCGATGACAAAATTTCCGGCGCCAACGCTCTTGGCCGGCACCTTTTCCATGTGGTCGGCGAGAATCATCGAAGACGACGCCAGCTTGTCCTCGTTATATTCCGGGACCTGAACGCCGCGGCTCCAGGTGCCTACCCGATCGCCGTTGACGTCCTTGACGACGACATCGAAGCGGTAGCGGCCGGGACGCAGCGGCAGGGCCTTCCAGTAGAGCGAGGAGTGTTCCTGGGTTTTTTCCAGCAGCTCGTTCGGAACATCAACCTGCACAGTGTCTTCGAAGGTCTGGGCGATCTTTCCCGTCAAGCCCGTCACTCGGCCGAAAATATTCACCGTTCCTCGCTGGATGCCGTCTTTGTTGACGAACGTGATGTCCTTGTTCTTGACCTGAATCGTGACCGGCACCAGCACGGTATCACCCGTTACTTTTACGAAGTCAGTGCGGATATCAAACGGCATCAGGTTGACATTGATCTTGTGGCTGACGACTTCTTCCAGGTCTTTGAACTTGACCTTGGGCGGAGTGTTCAGCTTGGCCCAGAGTTCGAGCTTGTCGAACTGCTTGGTGCTGTCCATGCCGGAGTTGGGACCGAGGGTGCTATTGGTCATACCCGCAATGCGATCCGCCTTGCTGGTCAGCCCCATTTCCTCGTACATCGTGAGACCCGCGTTCGGCGTGTGCAGCAGGGCGTCTTTTTCGTTCGGGTCGATCGTCATGTGGTAGTCGTTGCACATGCAAGTGTCCACGAACTCAATCATCACTTCCTGGCTTTGCGAACCCAGGCCTTCGATGTAACGGTACCGCCAGGTCTCGAAGGGGTAGGTCGATGTCTCGCCGCCTCCCTCTTCCATCGGCCGGTTGTATTGGCCACCCGATGGGTGTGCGTCGATCTCGTCAGGAGGGCCGAAGACGATGTAGATGCGGCCGCGATCCGTCATCCAGCCGGGTTTGCCGGCGGCGAAATGCTCGTTTGCGTAGGCGATGCGGCGGTAGTGCTCTTCCTTGTACTCGTTTTCGACGGTGTCGGGCGTCGGGTCGCGACGCAGCCAGAACTGCTCGATGAATTGGTCGCGCTCTTCGTCGTTCGAAAGCTGCTTGAAGGCTGACAATTCTTCCGGGGTGATGATCCAGCGCACGTCCTCGTTCAACCACTTCTTGTAGGTCGATCCCAACTCCTGCTTGAGGGCCTTCGCGTTGGCCTTCTTTTGCTTCTCGGTCAGGGGACGCTTAAGCGGATCACCCTGGGAGTTGGCGGGCTTGGAGTTGGATTCGGCAGTGGAATCGGCCGGAGCGGCTGCAGCGGCTGTCTTAGGGGACTGGGCGTCGCTTGCCGGCGCGCTGTCCTGCCCGAACGACCAGCCAACCGCCAACAAGAGGGTCAGAAACAACGCAAATACGGGGCGGGACACACGGTACTTCATGTAAGCTAACGGACTCCTGAACGCACACTGAGAGCCCTTAAATTGTATGTTTTTATGGCGGTTAAAGCAAGGATTCACGGACTCCCCCTTCGCTCGCGGCTCAGTCCCCGAACCTATCTCGTCATAACCCTCGCGGCGCGGGAAAGTCGCTTTCGATTGCTAGATTTGACCGCAGGGCACGACACAACAGAAGCCTCAGGAATTCGGCGGAACAATATCGATTCCTTAATGCCGAGCAGCTATAATCTGATAGGTTGCGGAGATCGCCGCGCGCGGTTCGAGAGCGCAGCGGCGACGAGATTGCCTTCGCACAGCCGATGGCGGCCCAACAGGCCGTGCGCCGTTGCGGTCTCCTAGGAACCTTTCTTCGTCCGATCTCGTACTAAGTCATAGATTTAAGTACGGATGAGGGTCAGTTACGTCTAATTGAGGATTGATGAAAAACGGGAAGAAGATTGCACTCATTGTTGGCGCCATCGTCGTACTTCTGGCCATTGTGGGTTTCACGATCCAGCAGAGCCGTAAAGGCGTAGTTACGGTGCAAACCGGCAAGGTGGTACGGGAAGATCTGACGTCGGTCGTGACTGCGTCGGGCGAGATCAAACCCAAGCTGTATGTGAACATCGGGGCCAACGCCTTCGGCAAGATCACCAAGTTGTACGTCAAAGAAGGTGACCGTGTAAAAGAGGGGCAGATGCTGGCAACGATTGAAAACGTTCAACCTGCCGCTGACGTAAAGGCCACTGAGGCCGCCCTGAGTGTGGCGCAAACAGACTTCGTCGCCGCACAGGCTGCGGTCAATACCGCAACCGCCGATCAGCATCAGACCGAGGCCGAATACGAGCGCGCCAAGCTGGACTACGACCGCTCCGACGCCCTCTACCAGTCCCAACTGATCGCTAAGTCGGAGTACGACACCAAAAAAGCCGCCTATGGGACGGCCAGCGCACAAGTCAACCAGGCAAAGGCCAAACTAGCCCAAGCCAAGGCCCAAATGGACTCGGCGAAGCGCCGCATTGATCAAAGCCAGGCGAACCTGCGCCATGCCGACGACGTATTGAGCAAGACCGAGTACCGGGCGCCGTTTGACGGCGTCATCACCAACTTGCCGGTGCGTGAGGGAGAGACGGTAGTCATCGGCATTCAGAACGCTCCGGGCAGTACCCTGATGACCATCGCCGATACTTCGGTGATTACGGCGGAAGTGAAAGTGGACGAGACCGACATCGTCAACGTCAAGCTGGGGCAAACCGCGGACGTAACCATCGACGCCCTACCCAAACAGCACTTCAAGGGAGTAGTGACGGAGATCGGGAACAACGCAATTCTGCGGTCCACGGGCGTTTCCACGGCGCAATCGACATCGAGTAGCCAGGAAGCCAAGGACTTCAAGGTGGTAGTGACGATCCAAGACCCGCCGCCGAACCTCCTGCCGGGACTCTCGACGACGGCGCGAATCACGACGTCATCGCGCACCAATTCGCTGGCCATTCCAATACAGGCGCTGACCATCCGGCAGCGCAGCGAGCTGGCTCCGGAGAAGAAGTCTAAAGAGGCGGAAGTACAGGCTGCCTCGCTGACAAAGGGGAACCCTAAGGAAGAGCTGCAGGGGGTGTTTGTTCTCAAGAACAAAAAGGATGCGGTCTTCGTACCTGTTACGACGGGTATCAGCGGAACGACCGACATCGAGGTGACGAATGGGCTCAAAGAGGGAGAAGAAATCGTTACCGGAAGCTACAAGGTACTGCGGACGCTGCGCAATGGGGCCAGCGTGAAAGTGGATAACACGACCGGAACGAAGAAGGAAGAGTCCTAGACCTTTTGCGGCCGGGACGGCCGGCACAATGCAAGGAAGCCCGCGACCATGAGCAATCCCGAGCAACCGCCGATCGAGGAGAAGAACAGGATGGCCACTGAATTGGTAACTCTGAACGAACCCCAGACGAGCGCTTCGCCGGACTCGTGCATGATTTCTACCGAGGACCTGTGGAAGACCTATGACATGGGCTCGGAGCAACAGGTGCACGCTTTGCGTGGCGTCAACCTTCGCATCCAGCGGAACGAGTATGTGGCCATTATGGGGCCGTCCGGTTCGGGGAAATCCACGCTGATGAACCTGATTGGATGTCTGGACACTCCGAGCCAGGGAAAGTATTGGCTGAACGGACAACTGGTGAGCGAATTGGACGACGATGAGCTGGCGCGCATCCGGAACAAGGAGATCGGCTTCGTCTTCCAGACCTTCAACCTTCTGGCGCGTGCGACCTCGCTGCACAATGTCGAGCTGCCCCTGATCTACGCCGGTATGCCGGCGGAGGCGCGCATCGAGCGCGCAAAGAGCGCGCTAGCGTCGGTAGGCATGGAGTCGCGCATGAACCACAAGCCCAATGAACTGTCGGGCGGCCAGCGCCAGAGAGTCGCGATTGCGCGTGCGCTGGTGAACAACCCGTCGATCATTCTCGCCGACGAGCCCACCGGCAATCTGGACTCGCAGACCGGCGTGGAAATCATGGCGCTGTTTGACCGGCTGCATCAGCAAGGCAACACCATCGTCCTGGTAACGCATGAGCACGATATTGCCGAGTATGCCCACCGCATCATCCACATCAAAGACGGCCAGGTGTTCAGCGACCAGAAAACAGCGCGCGGCTAGGCAGTAGCGCCACTCACGGAAAATTTCGCCCGGCAAAACGGCCGGGCGTTTCTTCTTTTCGCCACAGACGCGCTATGCTGCTGGTGATGAAACCTGCTGTCAGAGGCCACGCGGTGCTCGGTTGTTTGCGCGTCGCCGGGATCACGCTCGCTTGCCTCGCAATTCTCTCCACTGGAGCCGCAGCGCAGTTCGGCGTGCCGATTGGACAAAGGGACCCGCGACTGGAGCCGGTGTCGGTACGCGAGTTGGTCTCACGCTATTGCCGCCTGGACTACGCCGGCGCTCGCCTGAAGGCGGCAGATTGGCCGAAATTGCAGCCGCTCGTAGCGTGGCCGGCGAACCCCGATTACTCGCTCTTCATGGCGACTTCGCGCTTTGACGTGGACAGCGAGCCCGTGCAGGATCGCGGAAAATACCTGGTCACGGTGCACTATCGTGTGCTGGGCAAATATGACATGAACGAAGGCTATTCGCTGGATACCGCCAATGTGGTGGAGGACGTGCAATTCACGGTGTCGGAGGTCAACGGGGATTGGAAGATTACTGACGCCGAACCGGGCTACCCGCACCCTTCGCGCGCGGCTGCACTGGAGTGGCTCAACCAACACCTGGCCGGCACCCAGGACCCGGTGGCCAAGACAATCTATCAGCACGCCCTCGAGCTGTTGCAGGCGCAGAAATCCAATCCGCTTGCCAAGTGACGCCAACCCTGAACGGACGCTGCCGTCGTCTCAGGACGCACGGTTTCCCATTTGTGAGAGCGGACGCGAGAACCCGGCTGCCCCACCTCGAACGTGACTGGCTACGTTCTTATTTAGCCTCACGATTCCGCTCACTATCTGCCCTCTCGCCGCCTCTGGTAGCGTTGAAGTTGCTTTAATGGATCTTGTTTACACTTTGATCCGAAAGGTCACTTCATGCGCACGTTGATAGCTTTGCTACTTGCGGCCGCAAGCTTATGCGCCCAGCAGATTCCGACGGGCACGCTTCTGCCCAGCATGCTCGACAACACGATTGATTCGGATCGAAGCAAGCCCGGCGAGGCGATTTCTGCCAAGCTGCGGCAGGACGTACCTCTCCCCGACGGCGGGAAGATCAAGCGGGATTCACGGATCCTGGGCCATGTGGTGGCGGTTGTCCCGGCCTCTGCGGGTCACCCCGCCCGGGTATCCATCCAGTTCGACCATATCGTCGTGGACAAGGAGCAGTTCGCCGCCCAAATCGGCTTGCGTGCTCTGGCTTCGATGGAGGCCGTGGCGGCGGCGCGGGAACCGGTGAATGCGAACAGCGGACTCGGTACAAGCGTCTGGGATTGGAACATGGTGCAGGTGGGCGGTCAGGCGGTCTTCAACGGTCAGCGCATTGTGAAGTCGCAAACCGGCCAAGTCGTGGGCCGGGTCCCCGAACCCGGCGCGGTGCTCGCCGTTCCGATGGCGAACCCGCAGCGCGGTTGCGCGGGTGCGTCGAGCGACACCGCGGAGCAAGCCTTCTGGATTTTCTCCACCGACGCTTGCGGTGTGTATGGCTACAAGGACCTCACGATCAGTGGCGCAGGCAATGGCGCCGCATCTGCTGCAATCGTGCTGAGGTCGCCCAAGCGCATTACCGTGAGAGACGGCAGCGGCTTGCTGCTGGAGGTGAAGTAGAGTTCGCGCCAATTCACAGCGCCACCGCAGGAGGAATCGGTCTCTCTGTCGTGAAATGCGGCGTGGCTCATTTGAGCTGTGCAGCGACAGGATAAGATGGTGACCATGGCTGCGGAACGACTACAGAAAGTCCTGGCGGCTGCGGGTATCGCCTCGCGCCGCAAATGTGAGGAGCTCATTACCTCGGGGCTGGTGTCGGTCAACGGCCAGACAGTGACGCAGTTGGGCAGCAAGGCTGACCCGGAAGTGGACAGCATCAAGGTGAACGGGCGTCCGCTGCGCGGCCGCGAGCGGCATGTCTATCTGCTGCTCCACAAGCCAAAGGGGTATGTGACCACGGTGGCCGATCCGGAAGGCCGTCCGACGGTCCTGGATCTGGTGCGCGGCGTCAAAGGCAGGGTCTATCCTGTTGGGCGGCTGGACTACCTCAGCGAAGGCCTGTTGCTGCTGACCAACGATGGTGAGCTGGCGCAGCGGCTCATGCACGCTTCGTCGCACGTATCCAAGACGTACCAGGTGAAGGTGAGCGGCAAACCCTCCGACGCGGACATTGCCAAACTGCGGTCGGGAATCTTTCTGCCGGCAGAGCACGCGCCGCTGAAGTCGGCCGCGGAACATGGGCCCGGCCACTCCGTACGCCGGCGCTCCCAGGCGGTGCGAACAGCGCCGGTCCGAATCAAGCTGCTGCGCGACGCGGCGAATCCCTGGTTTGAGATTACTCTGATCGAGGGACGCAAACGCCAAATCCGCCGCATGTTCGAGCAGATTGGGCACCACGTGGAGAAGATCAAGCGCGTGCGCTATGGGCCCTTGGAACTAGATGTCGAACCGGGGAAGTTCCGGCCTCTCTCTGCCGGTGAAGTAGCGCGACTGAAAGCATCGGCTGAATCCGGGGCGCGAGCGCCAAGGACCGGCTCGTCCAAGGCAGCTCACTCATCGAAACAGCCTGGGCGGTGATCAGCGTGCTGTCCGCCAGGACCTAGCTCCTGCCCTTCTCGGTCTGTGAAAAGTTCTCCAGCATGGGCAGTCGCGCTGCGCCATAGAGTCCGGCATCGCTGCCCAATAGGGCCCGGGTTACGATGGTTCCCTTATCGTGACCCACACGGTCCGGCGAAGTGAGCTTGTAGATCGAGGAGCGGAACTTCATCTCCTCAAACATAGCGGGTGCAAACGCGTCCCATGCATTCGAGGCCCCTCCGCCAACAACGTACATGGGAAGATTCAACGCATTCACCATGGCGCCGATGGCAATGCCGAGGGCACGGCCCACGTGCTCGAAGATGCACTTTGCGGCCGCTTCGCCTTGCACCGCCAGGTTGTACACCGAGCGGGCCGTGAACTGAACCGGGTCATGCGAGAGGCGTTCGAGTTCCACTGACTCACCGCGAGCGATGGCTTCCCGGGCCATGCGAACGACCGCCGATGCAGACGCATATTGCTCCAGGCAGCCGCGGCTGCCGCAACCGCAGGGGTGGCCGTCAGCGTAGACGTTAAAGTGTCCCAGTTCGCCGGCCATGCCCGTCATGCCGTGCCAAAGTCGTCCGTCCAGTACGATGCCGCCACCCACGCCCGTGCCCAGGGTGTACATCGCCATGTGAGGGTATTCGCGGCCTGCACCCAGCCATTTCTCTCCCATAGCCGCGGAGTTCGCATCGTTCTCCAGAATCACCGTGGTTCCCAGCCGCTTTTCGATTTCGTCGCGCACCGGGAAGCTCTTCCAGTCGGGCAGATTGGGCGACTCCATCACCATTCCGGCGGCCATGTCGATGAAGCCGGGAACGCCAATGCCGATGCCCTGCAGTTGACCTGCGTCGCGATATTTGGTCCGCAGCGACTCGATCGCCTTGCACATTTCGGTGATCACGAAGTCGCGACCGCGGGAAACCTCGGCGCCGAGCGTCAGCTTCTCCAGCAGCTTGCCGTCGCTGTCAACCCCAGCGATCCGCAGGTTGGTACCGCCCAAGTCAACTCCAATGGAAAAATCGCTCATGATGCCCCTTTGCTCCTCCTATTTCGCGAGAAACTCCCAAGGTACAGCACTGGCGCCCGAGTCGCACTATGTTTGACAGCGACGGCAATAATGACTGCTGCGGCCAGCGATTACAACCCGTTTGATCGGTGTTTCGCAGATGAGGCACGGTTCGCCCTCCCTACCGTACACCCGATGCTGCAATTGGAAAAACCCTTCTTCCCCATCGGCATCGACATAGTCACTGACGGAAGATCCGCCCAATGCGATGGCTTCGCGCAGCACTTCCTGCAAGCAGGAGTGGAGCCGTCGCAGTTGCTCCCGGCTGAGGGAAGCAGCCCGCCGCCGAGGGCGGATACCGGCGCGGAACAGGGACTCGTCGGCATAGATATTGCCTACCCCGCTGAGCAACTTTTGATTGAGCAGAGCACTCTTGATGGGAGTCTTGCGCCCGCGAAATAGCGCGATGAATCGCGCCACCTGCGATTCCAGGGGCTCGTCTCCGGGCGCTTGAAACACCTCTGACGCTAACGCGCCGGCGCCAGTGACCGCCAGCCGTCCGAAGCGGCGAGGATCCACAAATCGCAGCTCCCGGCCGGATGCCAGCCTGGCAATCGCGTGAGTATGTTTGGCAACCTCGGTATCGGGCGTGGTGACCTGCATGCGTCCCGTCATGCCAAGATGAACGATCCACTGGCCGGCGGGTTTGCCGCGAGTTCGACGACTGCTCGCCTGGCTCAGGTCAAAGACGATGTGCTTCCCAACGCGGCGCACCTGCAGAATCTTCGCGTGCTCCACGACCCTCACGATGTCCTGGGGAGAGGACTTCAGCGGCTCAGGTTTCTCGCCCAGCCAGATCGATTGGATTGTGTCTCCCGCCACCCGCTTGTGGAGGCCGCGGGCAATGGTTTCCACTTCCGGCAGCTCAGGCATGAGTCACTAGTTTACGGCATGACCGCAAGCGCTATGGGATGACCAGCCAGCATTGCGCCACCCCGGGGCTGGCCTGTAAACTTAGGTGTTACACAGCCCGTCTATTCGCGAATTTCCCTGTATCCAGTAACCCCAATCGCAATCAATCGGCGAGTTGTGTGCGAATATGAGAGGTCGCACGGTGTCGGAGGCTGCCGACTGGTGCGATCCCAAACTGGAGTAGCAAGTTGAAACCTGCCAAGACGGCGGTCGTCGTCGGCGCCCAATGGGGCGACGAGGGCAAAGGCAAAATCGTTGACGTTCTGTCCGAACGCTTTAAGATGGTGGCGCGCTATTCCGGCGGTCACAATGCCGGACACACGGTCACCATCAAAGGGAAGAAGTTTATTCTGCAGCTCATTCCCTGCGGAGTGCTTCGCGAAGGATGCCGCGGGGTCATCGGTAACGGTGTCGTGTTGGACCCATTCGCATTCATGAAGGAAGTGGACGCTCTGCGGGCCACTGGCGTGAAGGTGGATGACAATCTCTTCATCAGCAACCGGGCGCATGTCATTCTTCCCTACCATCGCATGATCGAACTCGCCTCGGAGAACGCCCCGGGGCGCGTCAAGATTGGCACGACCTCCCGCGGTATCGGCCCGACTTATGCTGACAAGATGGCGCGCAGCGGACTGCGGGTGCAGGACTTGCTCGACAAGGTCCTGCTGAAGACACACATCGAAAACGCCTGCCGCGAGAAGAACACCATCGTGCATGCGCTGTTCAACAGCGAGCCCATCGACCCCGACAAGATGTACGCCGACTACGCCGAGATAGCCGATCGCATTGCACCATTTGTGGCCGACACGGCCCTGCTGCTGAATGGTGCGATAGCGGCGGGCGAGTCGGTCATGTTTGAGGGCGCCCAGGGCACGATGCTCGACATCGATCATGGAACGTACCCGTTTGTGACCTCGTCAAGCTCGACATCGGGCGGAGCAGCAACCGGAACGGGTGTTCCGCCAAACGCCATTTCAATGGTGGCGGGCGTCACCAAGGCTTACTGCACACGGGTTGGCGGAGGGCCGTTCCCCACCGAACTGAAAGACGAAGTGGGAGAGGCGCTGCGCAAAAAGGGTAGCGAGTTCGGAGCTGTCACGGGGAGGCCCCGGCGCACCGGCTGGCTTGACCTGCCTTTGCTTCGCTACTCCAACATGATTAACGGAACGGGCTGGCTGGTGGTCACCAAGCTCGACGTACTGGATGATCTCGCTGAGATTCCTGTTTGCGTCGCATACAAGGTCGATGGTAAAGAGACGTCCGAGATTCCAGCACAGGCTTGCGGGTTCGAAAAGATCGAACCGGTTTATGCCAAGCTTCCGGGCTGGCAGTCACAAACATTTGGGATCGACAACTACGAGCAGCTTCCAGTAAAGGCAAAAAGCTATTTGGCATATGTGGAGAAGGAAACAGGCGCTAAAGTCGGAATCGTCTCCACCGGTCCGGACCGGGAGCAGACAGTCTTCGTTGACGCCTTTTCCAGCGCGCTCGATTCAGTCAGTGGCGAGTAGATCGAAGGTCGCAAGGTACGTGTGATTGTATTGGCAGTTACGTGGGTGGCCCATCCAGGGAAAGAGGCCGAAGTGGCTGAAATCTTCCGCAAGCTGGAAGCGGCCTCCCGGCAGGAGCCGGGCTGCCTGATGTACCTCGTGCATCGTCATCGAACTGACCCGGCACGCTTCTTCATCTATGAGCAATACGGGAACGACGCCGCGTTGGAAGCCCATCGTCAGTCACAACATTTTCAGCAATACGCCGTCAAGCAGCTCGGTGCTATCGGAAAACGGGAGCAGGGCGAACTGTACGTCCCGCTCAGCGATGAACCGTAGAACGGCAGCCAACATTCGCCGCAGAATGACTCGCGACTACCTTCATTTCATGGGTTCCAGAACGTAGGCGCCGCCACCGGGCTCGCGCTCAAACCAGGTGACAACGTAGCCTTGGGCAAGGAGGTCCAGGAAACGCCGACGCGCCATGTCCTGAATTTGGGCTATGTCGTTAGTTGAAGATTCATCCTGCAGAATATGCACCCGCTCGAGGTTGTTTCCCCGCGCTGGCTCTCTTCCCGAAAGTACTTCACGGACACGCTCTGAATCCAAATTCCACTCAGCAACCAGGCGGTCGGTGGGCAATCCCGCGTGAAGCGGACTGCTCGTCGCTCCATAAACGTCGAGCAGGTATCGCCGCACCACGACCCCGAGACGGCAAATGTTGAAGTACGCGTTTCTGGTCTGCAGCGGGTCGAAGGTCCATTCAATTAGCGAGATCCCCCGGGCCAGGGCGTCCTCGCGCTGTGCCAACTTCAATTTCCTCCCGATTCCCAGATTGCGGTATTCGGGCAGCACCGCGGCCATGTGGGAATGAAGATAGCCTCTTCCGTCGCGAATGCCGGGATAGGCCAACACAAATCCCGCCATCTTGCCACCGACGAAGGCTCCCAGCGTCTGTCCCCCAATTTTCGCTGCGACCACGTACATTTGCGATGGAACAACGTCCCGCTCGCCGAATCCCCACACCAGCACTTCCAGCTCGACCATTCGCTCGAACTCTTCAATGGCGTGGCAGGGACGTACTGTGACTGTCTGATCGACCATGGATGGCGGGTCAAAGCGCAAGCAAAATTATCTCGGCGAGCAGCTAGTACTCGGCGGTGTACCAACGGAATCCGCGGCGCTGTTCCTCGTCCGCCTGCTTGATCAGCGCCATGATCCTTCTTCGCTTGAGATTCCCGACGGCCGCTACAATCGCGTCGATCAAGGCCATCGGAGCAACGTAAGACGCGCCGAATGACGGGGTTTCTATCGATGCGATGAAGCAATCATCTGCGGACCTGGCCAGCGGAGAAACAAATGTATCGGTAATGGCAACGGTGAATGCGCCATTGCGCTTGGCGGCTTGCAGGCCCTCCACCGTTTGTCGCAACCCCCGCCGGAAACTGATGCCAATGACCAGGTCCTTCCGGCCGAGCGTACGTACGACGTGGCTGACTCTACCGGCGGTCGTCGCTGACAATACGGGCAGCCCGATCGCGGTGAAATGGTACTCCAAATGATGCACCAGGGACGTCGCGGCATCGCCACCCAGTATCAGGATCTTGGGGGCTTCATATAACCGCTTGGCCAGCGCACAAATCTTTTCGGCGTTGAGGCTGTTGCTCAGCGCGTGTAAGTTCTGCAGGTCGCGATGCAAAGCAGCCCGGACGAGCGCTGCCGGCCCGGTTCCTTCCCGTTGTGCCGCCTTCATGGTGTCCAAAGACGTCGCGTAGGCCACCGAAAGATCATGCAGATGCCGTTGGAAATCCTTGTAGGTGTTGAATCCCAGGCCCTGCACGATACGAACGGTAGTAGCCGGATCGGTCCCCAGCCGGTCGGCGAGAGCGCGAACGCTCAGAAGCACGTACGATCGCGGGTTCTCAAGGACAGGACGGATGATCTCCTGGCGCTTGGGGCTCAGGTGCCGGAGTTTGTCCGAGAGACTCCCATGCGCCGGGGAGAGAGAGCGATTCGCCCTGCTTCGATTCGCCACATAGGCAGGATTGCGTATTCGCAGCGTAGCTGTCAACCACATTCGAGAGCCTGGAGAGGAGAAATATGGCAAAACAATCGAGGTATCGCATCATTTGTTCCAACACGGTGGCAGCGTGAGATGGGCAGCAAATCGCCACTGCAATGAAACTCACCCGCGAGATGCAAGTCGCGAAAACATCTGGGTGCGGCTGAATGAAACAGCAGTTTCTTATCTGTGGAGTGCTTCGTCCAAAGCTGGGCGGCTGCGGTCTAGGTTGCCGTTGTGTCCGGACTGCCGCTGAGCTCTTCCCGGAACATTGCAATCAGGACCGCCATTACAGAGGCAATCACTGGTCCCAGAAAGAGCCCGAGAAACCCAAAGGCTTCCACGCCTCCCAGAATAAAGAACAAGAGGACCAGGGGATGCAGTTCGACCTTTCCACTCACCACCCAGGGACGCACGATGTTGTCGGCAGTGCTAATGACGAATGCTCCCCACAACAGGACAAAGACGCCCTTCCACATTGCTCCCGTGAAGATCAGATAGAGTCCCGCTGGAATCCAGACCAGACCGGCGCCGACGACGGGGATGATCGAGGCAAAAGCAGCCCCCAGCCCAAGCAGCAAGGGGGACGAAATCCGGACGATAGCCAGCGCGACGCCGGTTAGTATGCCCTGCACGACCCCGACCGACAGTATGCCGTACACGTTCGCAACAATGGTGTCGGAGATATTGCTGATCAGCCGGCTGGCCTGATCTGGAGAAAGCGGGATGATCCCGACGGCGCGGTGTATCCAATCGCGACCATCCCGAAAGAGAAAGAACACGATCACCAAGGTGATCAATGCATTGACCATGAGGCGGGCGAAACCGCTGAGAATCGCGGCTCCCGATCCCAATACCCATACCCCGGCTTGTTGCACATGCGATGTGATCGTTCCTCGAATATCGTACTTGGAGAGATCAATCCAGTGCCCCACGAACTTCAGACCGCGTTCGGCCATCGTGGTCAGGAACAGGGCGAAGCCTCCCTCAGCCGCGCTCTTCCGGGTGAGGTACTGCGCAGCGGTAACCGCTTCATTGGCAGCGAGGGAAATGATGATGAAGACCGGGATGCCAAACACAAAAAGCAACGTGAGGGTCGAAAGCAAGGCCGCGGATCCCGGTTTGCCTTTCGTCCACGCAAGAATACGCTCGTGCACTGGGTTGAAGACTACTGCCAGGACGGTCGCAGCAGCCACGGGGTACAGAAAA
>Ga0335082_10001968_pt1 | contig 22059 bp, 18 predicted proteins | sample Lox_Sample_41_FD_206718 | JGI IMG/M metagenome (GOLD analysis project Ga0335082, IMG submission 206718) | Soil microbial communities from Loxahatchee National Wildlife Refuge, Florida, United States - Lox_Sample_4.1 | ecosystem: Environmental > Terrestrial > Soil > Wetlands | place: USA...
CTGGGTTATTTCGATTTGGAGACCAGAGTCTTGGAACCGCTCAAAAATCCATTCGGCCCAAAAGTGTTACCCATGTGACCGGTACATTCTGTAACCCATGTCTCCGGGCTGGACCTTTGAAATGTGGTGGCCAGGGACGGAGTTGAACCGCCGACGCCAGCCTTTTCAGGGCTGCGCTCTACCACCTGAGCTACCTGGCCACGTTTCGAAGCCCGCTCGCCGCGCAGGCTAAGAGGGATCTTGCTTCGCGCTGATGTTGGCGGGACTGCCGACGCACTGCTCTTCGCGCGGAGTTTCGAACGTTTTCGATTATAGCAACGGCGAAGGAATCGCTCAACGTGAGTTCTGCGCCTGATCCTCGATTCAACTTCTCAGGATCGACAACGGTGCCAGCCGCGAAGGTAGCGGGGTCTCTCGGGCATCAATGCACCACTCTGCGGCAACGATATTCCGCATTACGATTTTCGGCCGGCGAGAACGAGGACCCCACCCACCACGATCAAGGCAATCCCGGTTGCAGGCGGCAGTTTCTCATCGTGCTCCGTGGTCACGCCGATGCTGGAATCTCCTACCTTGACTCCGTGGTGGTGGTAGCTGGGAAACGGAACTACAAAAGAGAGAACTCCCAATATCAGAACAACAACTCCAACCACTGCGAGCGTCTTCATAGTTATCATCTCCGAATGCGTAGTCACAGACACAAATGGGGCGCGAGCGCGCCCGGCTTGACTAAGACGCGTCGTGCCCCAAAAAGGCTGCTGGAAATATGAGCGAAAACTACCCGGCAAACCCCTTCACAAACTCCACCAGGCTGCGCAGGGCGATTCCGGATGGCCCCTTCGCGATCCACGGCTTCTGATCTTCCATCCACGCCGTTCCTGCGATGTCGAGGTGGATCCACGGCGTATCTCCTGCAAATTCTTTCAGGAACATCGCCGCAGTGACTGCGCCGCCCCAGCGCCCACCGGAGTTCATGATGTCGGCGATCGACGAGCGAATGTGATCTTTGTATTCGTCGTCGAGCGGCAGGCGCCACATTTTCTCGCCTGCGTTCAGATTTGCTGCCTTGAAGCGGTTGTACATCTCCTCGTCGTTGGCAAAAATACCGGCATTCGTGAAACCAAGTGCGACCACTACCGCGCCCGTCAGAGTCGCTGCATCGACCAAATGCGTGCAACCAAGTTGCTTCGCGTAATGAAGACCATCAGCCAGCACCAGCCGCCCTTCCGCATCGGTATTAATGATCTCAATCGACTTTCCTGACATCGCAATCTGCACGTCGCCCGGCTTCTGCGCTTTTCCGGACGGCATATTCTCCGTCGCGCATACAATCCCGATCACCTTCACCTTTGGCTTTAGCAACGCGATTGCGCGCATGGCGCCAATCATCGTCGCCCCGCCGGCCATGTCGTACTTCATCTTTTCCATGCCATCTGCCGGCTTGATCGAGATGCCGCCCGTATCAAAGGTAATTCCTTTTCCTACCAGCCCGAGCACGGGCTTGGACGGAGCGCCTGCCGGTTCGTACGTCATCACGATGAGTGCTGGCGGCTCGTCCGATCCCTGGGCAACGCTCCAGAACGCGCCCATCTTCATCTCTTTAATCTTATCGGCGCCATCGACCTCGCATTTCAGGCCAACTTCGGCGCACATCTTCTTCGCGCGATCCGCCAAAATCGTCGGCGTCATACGATTCGACGGCTCATTCACCAGGTCGCGCGTAAAGTTCTGCGACTCGCCGATAATCTGAGCTTCGTTCGCGATCTTCTCAAGCGCCGCTTTGTCACCGCTGGCGACAACCGTCACCGCATCGATCTTCTGATCCTTGCGGTCGCTGCGATAGTAGTCGGGATCGAAGTTCCCCACGTGGGCGCCTTCGACAATCGCTCGTACTGCTTCCTCCGCGGGAACGCTCGGAGGTGCCACGAAAGCAAAGCTACGAATTCCACGCCCCTTCAGCGCCCGTGCTGCTGTTCCAGCAACGCGGCGTAGATCGTAGCTCGAAAACTTCTTCGCACCGCCTCCGGAAACCAACAGCAGACGCTTCGCTTTTACGTTCGCAGGCTTGTGAAGAAGATTCGTTTCGAATGGCTTCCCGCTCAACTCCCCACTGGCAAGGAGCTCGGCAGAAACCGATTGCAGCGCCGCATCCGAGCTCGCCAGCTTCAGTTCGGGCTTGCGGTCTTTTTCAGTTGAGTTCGATTCATCCAGCACAATCGCAACAAGAGATTCCGTTTCGAGTTCAGACGCCTTCGCAGTAAAGACAGTTGTTTTCATATTAGGAATAAGGGATCTTCTTTCCAGTATCGTCGGCACTAAGGGAAATGTGCAAGCTGGCTGCTAACCATAGCAGGAAAAATGAAAATAGATTGCGCGGATGAACCCGGAAGCATCAGGATCGGGGCATCAGCTCGCCAGTGCGCTGGGGAAGCGGGTCTGGAAGTCGAGCAACCCCACCCACTCCGGAGTGATGGTGATGCGCACCATCGAAGAAACCATCGAACGAAGCTGAGTCAGCCATCCCTGTGCCATCTCGGGTCCAAAATATCGGTCGGCGCAGGCGGCATACTCCGGCGCGATCCCCTCCACAGGCTCCAGTCGTGCCGTTCCCCGAATCATTAGCACTTTATGCGGAAACGTGTTGTCATCGATGGTCAGTGACACCTTAGGATTCTTGGCCAACGCCTTCAACTTCGGAGCCTTCGGTGGCGTCGCCATCACAATCTCTCGGCCATTCCAATGGAACCAAATGGGGACGACTCTCGGACCACCATCGGTTCCGATATACGCGATACGGGCCGGAATCTTCGACTGCAGGAGCTCTTTCGCAGCCGGATGCTGCAGTAAGCTGAGATCGCCTTGTTGTACGGCTTCCATTCGTTTCCTCCCATGCCTCGGCGGCATCTTGGCATGATGTCGGCGAGTGACCGGAGGGAATTGTACTCCCACAAGCCGCGCGACGAGGACCTAGACTCCGGTGTCACTTCTTATTTCGTGCTGTCGCCGCCTGCAGCGCAACGAGTAGCTTTCCTTGGTCGCTGTCCACTGGCGACAGGTCCACGTACACAGCACTCTGCGTATCCCACTTTCTGATGCGGAAATAGTAGGTCTTATCGACTTCGGCATCGAAATGCGCAAGGTTTGTCGCCTTCGCCAATTCAACGCTTGATTGCCAATTCACGCAGAGATGATGCTCTCCCGGCGGCAGCGAAAATGAAGTGAACGGACTGTGCCGGTTCAGACCCGCGACCCAAGCGCCGTCCACTCCAATTCTCCACGTTATGCCGCCCCCAACGATGTTGTTGATGACTCCATCATCCTCGATCACATAGACCAATGCCTTGCCCGGCTCAGGCTGGCTCAATAGACTCCTGGCATTCTCTGAGCTGACCTTTAAGCGGTCGTCTTTGGGCCCACACGTGCTCATTGCCGCCGTGATCGCAGCATCCTGACTGAAAGCTGGCATCGAACAGAGAACTACAGAAGACAACAAAGTGGCCAGAACCCTCATGACTTCCTCCTGATTGCACTCTCGCACGCCCAAGCACTATCTGATCCTTCGATTGTCAATCCTGACTCGAAGGATGCCCGTTGACGGCCGACAGATTGCGCCGGCAGTTTCTGATGAAAAATCTTGCATTCATCTGTACTCCGGAACGAACTCGATCACCTGAACGTACCCACTCAACAGCCCCCGGATGACTGCTTTCTCCTACATGAGATATGATTCAAAGCCGCACTGAACTGAGGTGAACGGAACTGATGACCTCCCGTTGGAAGATTGTTTTTGCCTCTTCTCTCGTGATTCTGAGTCTCACCGCCGCTATCACAAGAAAAAGAGTCACTGCTGCCCAGGCAGCTCCCGCCGTCAGCAAGCCCAAGGCGACGAACTCCGCGCTCGCGGGAAGTCTGACGATCCCGGATACAACTCTCGCCATCAACTCGCCGACTCCCATGTCGCAACGCGTCGTGCATTATGAAATCGATGCGAAGTATGACGCCACAAAACATACCGTCGACGCGACCGAGACGCTTACCTACCACAACCTCACCGGTCAGCCACTCGATACCTTTCCCTTTCACCTCTATCAGAATGCCTTCCAACCCAATGCGACGTGGGTCCGGGAGACCAAGACGATGGGAAGTCGCGACACGGGCTACGACCAATGGGACCCAAAGGAATATGGCTCGGAAGAAATCAAGAGCTTTGAAGTTGTCGGTCAAGGCGATTTGACGAAAGATCTTCACTACATTGCGCCCGATGACGGCAATAAGGAAGACAAAACAGTCATCGAAGCGAAGCTGCCCAAACCGGTCCCGCCCAATGCGTTCGTGCAATTCAAGATTGTTTTCCACGATCAGATGCCCGAAACCCAGGCTCGTTCAGGCTGGAAGCGCGACTTCCTGCTCGGCGGCCAGTGGTTTCCAAAAGTCGGCGTCTGGTGGCACGGAGCCTGGAACTGCCATCAGTACCACAACACAACAGAGTTCTTCGCCGACTTCGGAGTCTATGACGTCAAGCTAACCGTGCCGCAGAACGAAGTCATTGGTGCCAGCGGCGTCGAGGTCAGCAACGTCAACAATTCAGATGGCACGAAAACCGTCACCTACCACGGCGACGACATTCACGACTTTGCCTGGACCGTGTCCCCTCGCTTCAAAGTAAAAGAAAGCACATATCAATCTCAGATGGGCCCAATCAAGCTCCGGTTTCTGATGCAGCCTGCGCATTGGGACCAAGTCGATCGCCATGAAAAGATCACGCGCGAAACTCTCGACCACTTTGAAAGATGGTACGGGCCCTATCCCTACAAAACGCTTACAGTCGTCGATCCCGAACCCGGTTCAGCCGCGGGCGGCATGGAGTATCCAACCTTTATTACTGGCGACTCCACCTGGTGGATGCCCAACGGTCTGCACTTCGTCGAGCTTGTTGTCGAGCACGAGTTCGGACACCAGTACTGGTACGGCATGGTTGCCACCAACGAATTCGAAGATGCCTGGATGGATGAAGGCATCAACAGCTACACCGAAGTGAAAGTGATGGATTCTATTCTCGGCAAGAAAACTTCGATCATGGATTTCGCCGGCATACAGATGGGCGAGCGGGAGCAGCAGCGCATCGGCTATACCACCGTCGCGGATCGTGATCCCATGGCCCAGAATGCCTACAACTATGTGAGCTTCAATTCCTACGGCGGTATCACCTACGGCAAGACGGCCACAGTACTGCTCACTCTGGAAGGCATTGTTGGCGAAGAAACGATGGCTAAGGCCATGCACACCTATTTCATGAAGTATCGCTTCACGCATCCCACGAAAGAAGATTTTCTAAAGACCATCGAAGAGACCGCCGGCAAGGACCTGCACTGGTACTTCAACCAGGCTGTATACGGATCCCAAGTGCTCGACTACGAGATCCTCAACGTCAACTCGTATCCTCTGAACTGGTACGAAGACAAGCCGGAGAAAAAGGCCGACAAGAAAGCCAACGACACAACCTATCAGTCGTATGTTACCGTTCACCGCAAGGGCGATTTCGTGATGCCGGTGGACGTCGAAATCAAATTCGACAACGGGGAAAAAGTCCGCAACCACTGGGATGGCCAGAGCCGCTGGACCCGGTTCGGCTATCAGAAGAAAGCGAAAGCTATTTCAGCCGAACTTGATCCGGATCACACCGTCGAACTCGATCGCGACAAGTTCAACGACAGCTTCGTAGTCGAACCGAACAGGAAGCCAACCAACAAGCTCTCAACGTACTGGCTTTTCGTCACGCAGTGGGTAGGACAAGCATTAGCATGGTGGGCCGGTTAAGCGAATTCAATGCTTTACGACCTAACGCTGTTTTGAAAGGGCGCGGCTTCAGCCGCTGTGGTTCAGCAAAAGGAACACGACGCAATGAACAATCAAGGATTACTCAGCAGCGGCCTCGGCATGGTGATGCGCAACAAGCGCTACATCTTCTGGTTCTGGTTGCTCAACCTGACACTCGCAGAATTCGGCACGGCGGCCTTCCGGCGCGGCATTCACGCGATCATGGACCACAGCCTTCATGCATCCGGCCTCCTCCCCAGTTTCGATCTGGGCATTGCAATCGAGTTGCTCGTACGCCCCGACTTCGGCCATACGAACTCCATGACGACGCCCGCCGTCTATTTCGCGATTCTTTTCTTCGTAGCGACGGCACTGTTCCTTCCCGGCATTTTTGCTGGATACGCTTCGACCTACCGCCTGCCCCGCGAAGACTTCTTCCGCGCCTGCGGACGCAATCTCTGGCGCTTCATCCGGATCATGATCATCGCCGCGATCGTCATGGGCATCATCGCCGGTCTTCTCTTCTGGGCCAACGGAGCCATCGCCAACAAAGCCGACGCCAGCACCAACGAAAAACTTCCCTTCGAAGTACAGGTGATCGGCATTGCGTTGATCTTCTTGATCATGACCACGCTCCGCATCTGGTTCGATCTCGCCGAGGCCGACACCGTCCTTAATGATCAGCGTGCCGTTCGTAAATCCATTGGCACCGCTTTCAAACACACGTTCCGCAGCCTGGCACGCCTTCTCGGCACGTACGTCATCTCAACGATCGTCGCTGCAATTTTCCTGGTCTTGGGACTCTGGATCTGGATGCGGTTCGTCGCTCCCACGAATCATTTCGGTGCTTTTGTCATCGCGCAGATCACACTGTTTCTCTTGCTCGTTCCGCGCTTCTGGCAGCGCGGCATCGCCGTCTCCTACTGGCGTCAGATGATGTTGGTTCCAGTCGTGGCCATGCAACCGGTCGAACCCGCGCCGCCAATCGTAACGGCGCCTCCGGTCACTCCAGTGTCGGAACCGGAACCGGTTATCACCAGTCAGGAAGTGCCACCACCGGAAACGCCACAAGGGTCGTAAACGATTGAAGAAGGAATGAGGGAATCGTGGTGTCCGACCTTCTAATATATGGTTGTCATTCCGAAGCGCCGATTTTTGGCGCGAGGAATCTGCTGTGCGGCGTGGGCCAGAAAGAGTAGATCCCTCACTGTCGGAATCACGACGACTCTGAGAACTGACAACTGACCACTAACCACTGCCCCAATGCCCGCACTTCGCCACTTGCGAAAGATCGGAGTCCTGCTGGTGCTGGTCATCGCGATCGGCACTGTCGGCTATCACTACATCGAGGGCTGGACCTGGTTCGATGGTTTCTACATGGTGGTCACAACGCTGACTACGATCGGATATCAGGAAGTGCATCCGCTCTCGCATGCAGGGCGAGTTTTTAACGTCTTCATCATTCTTTCCGGTGTCTCTCTACTGTTGCTGGGAGTCGGGCTGCTCAGTCAGGCTTTGCTAGAATTCGAACTGCAAAGCTTCTTCGGAAGGCGTCGCATGGAGCGTGATATCGAACGTCTCAACGGCCACTTCATCATCTGTGGCATGGGCCGTGTCGGTCGCAAAGTTGCTCGGGAGTTGGCACGGAAACCGGTGCCGTTTGTGCTCATCGACAATTCCGAGACCAAGCGCCAGCGCTTCGCCCACGAAAACTGGCTGGTGATTGCCGGGGACGCCACGCTCGAAACCACCCTCCGTGATGCGCGCATCGAACACGCACGTGGCCTGATCGCAGCGACAACAACCGACGCAACCAACCTCTACATCGTCCTCACCGCACGTGGCCTCAACCCACATCTCAAGATCATCGCCCGCGCCAGCGAAGACGCCGCCGAAAAGCATCTCTTGACTGCCGGCGCAGACTCCGTCGTCTCGCCCTATGCGTTTGCCGGGCAGCGCATCGCGCAATCTCTGCTGCGCCCGCACGTCGTCACGTTCCTCGATACCGCCACAACGCACCTCGGCATGGACCTTGAGATCGGCGAAATCCACATCACTCCGGATTCGACTTTCGCTGGTAAGACGCTCGAGAGCTCTCGCATTCGTCAGGAACGTGGAGTGATCGTGCTCGCCATCAAGCGCAGCGAGACCATGCGCTTCAACCCCCCGCCCGACGAGCGCATCGAACCCGGTGACTGCCTCATCGCCATGGGAGAGCCAACACAACTTCGCGAACTCGAGCACACCGCCGCCACTTCATGAGAACGATCCTCCAATGAAAATCGTAAGCGCAGCAGAAATGCGTGAAATCGATCGCATCACGACCGAAAAGTTCGGTGTCCCATCTCTTACCCTGATGGAAAATGCTGGCGCGGCCGTTGCCGACCGCGTACGAGCCCGAAAGGACGAGAAGATCGTTGTGATTTGCGGTAGAGGAAACAACGGTGGCGATGGTTTCGTCGCGGCGCGTTTGCTACACGAGAAAGGCAATGCGGTTCAGGTCGTCTTGCTCTCCGATCCCGCAGAGCTCAAGGGTGACGCTGCGGTCATGTATGGCAAGCTGCCCCTCCCCGCTACGGTCATCACCTCGAGCGACGAGCTAGAGGGCAAACGAGATCAGATCTCCGCTCACTTCTACATCGATGCCATCCTCGGCACGGGGTTCAAGCCTCCCGTCACGGGCCTTTATGCAGAAGCCATATCCCTGATCAATGCCAGCAACGCAAAGATCATTGCCGTCGACATTCCGTCTGGCGCTGACGCTGATGCTCTGGTTCCGCAACAAGGCTTGATCGCGCGCGCCGATGAAATCGTTACTTTCACCGCGCCACGTCCCGCCCACGTTTTTAGTCAGTTGAGCAATGGGTCCACTCACGTCGCTCCCATTGGATCTCCGGAAGAAGCGATAGTTTCTTCACTGCAATTGAATTTGATTCATTCGCAAGATTTCGCCGGCTTCCTCGCGCCACGTCCTGCCGATTCCAACAAAGGCATGTATGGACACGTTCTCGTTATCGGTGGCTCTGTCGGCAAGGCTGGATCGGTCGCCATGGCTGGCATGGCCGCCTTGCGCGCCGGAGCCGGCTTATCCACCGTCGCTACTGCAAAATCGGCGCTTCCCACCGTTGCCGGATTTTATCCAGAACTCATGACCGAGCCTCTTCCCGAGACCGAAGCGGGCACCATCGCAACGAGCGCGGGACTGCGGCTCGAGGAACTCTTTAAGGGCATAACCGTCGCGGCTATCGGCCCAGGCATCTCTCGTGATCCGCATTCTTCAACTTTCGTGCGCTCGCTCGTTGCGCATCACAAAATTCCGATGGTCGTTGATGCCGACGGTCTCAACGCCTTTGAGGGCCATACGAGCGAATTGAGCGGGAAGGGAAGGGTCCTGGTGATCACTCCTCATCCCGGCGAGATGGCCCGACTCTGCAGCTGTTCAGTCGCCGACGTACAAAAAGATCGTCTCGGAATTGCCCGCAAGTTTGCCCGCGATCACGAACTAATCGTTGTCCTCAAGGGACATCGCACGTTGGTTGTGCAGCCCGATGGCGAAGCCTGGGTCAACACCACGGGCAATCCCGGAATGTCCACCGGTGGCACCGGAGATATTCTCACCGGGATGGTGGCGTCGATGCTCGCGCAGCAAAAACACGCACGGGACGTCCAGACCGCAATGCGTGCAGTATGTGCCGCTGTACATCTCCATGGCCTCGCGGGTGATGGGGCAAAATTCAGAGAGGGGGAGATGTCTCTCGTCGCCACCGACCTGTTGACGAGTCTCCCCACAGCATTGTTGGGCGCTCGAGCAATGGCAAAGCAGCGAGTGCTGTCGTGGGAACGCTAATTCGCAAGTGATCCTCAAGAAGACTCTCAAAAAGTTGACATCCGGAGCGAAGTGCGGCCGAGCGAAGCGAAAGCTGCACGAAGTCGAAGACCTGCCCTGAGGCAAATGCCGAAGGGATCCCTATCTGATCGCCGGGGCGTGATACGAAAATTCTCGCTCTATCTCGATAGCGGCAACGGTACCGTCCTCCCCTCCTTCGCCGACCTCCTCGCCGCATCGAGAATCTCGGTCACAACAACATTCGTTTCTAACGAAGACAAAGGTTCCACCTGAGCTCCATCCAAAACGACGGCTCGTAAATACGTCATCGAATCATCGTAAGGCGCCGGAATCTCTTTCGCCGCAACCACCTTGTCCTGCTCCTCTCCCGCCCGGCGCACTCGAATGTCATCCCGCTTGACCGTGATGGCATATCCGGTTGCTCCATAAACTTCCATATCCTTCCGATCGAACGGCCAATTCCACGAAGCCTGAATAATCGCCTGTGCCTTCGGATACCGCAGCACAATCGTGGCCTCATCATCGACATGCGAATAAATTTCCGGCTTGTCCTGCTGCGTTACGGCTGTCACTGACTGCGGCCGCTCACCCTTCATCAGCCACGTCATCAAATCCGCCCCGTAGCAGCCGAAATCAAAAAGCGCACCAGCACCATTCAACTTCGGATCGGTAAGCCACGAAAGAAATTCCGGCTCGACCCCGATTTCTTTCGGGCCTTTGTGCCCGTCATGCACAACTACTTTTCGCACATCCCCGAGCGCCCCTTCGTGAACCAGGTCATATGCCGCGTGATTGCTCCGATACCACGACGTCTCGTAGTTCACCAGCACATGAATCTTGCCGTCCTGAGCGGCCTTCTGCATCGCCAGGGCATCTTCGTAACTGACGGCCAGCGGTTTCTCCATCATCACGTGCACACCGTGCCGCGCGCAGACCTCCACCACCTTGCGATGATCAAACGTGTTGGTATAGGCAAGCACGGCCTGCGGATGCGACTTGGCGATCATCTCCTCGAGGCTCGAAAATAGCCTCGACTGCTCAATCCCGTATCGCTTGCCAGCCTGCGAAAGCAGCTGCGCATCCGGTTCGGCAATCCCCACAATTTGTATCGCCGAACTCTTAGCAGAATTTTGGAAGAATCCGTGAACGTGCCCGTGAACCAGTCCGACGATCCCCACGCGCAAAGGAGACTTCCCGGACCCAGACGCCTGTGCCAAAGAAACAGCAGCAAGAAGAAATTGAACGATCACAGCGAACGATAAAAGGCGCGACATAGCTCTCCTGAAAGGTTTCATTTTTCGGATAGAAGCATACGCTACGCAGGAAGCCCGGCCCATCGAAAGGCCGCACAAAAGTGCAAGAGTAACCAATCAAAAGCTGCGCGAAAGTGGCAGAGTGACCCAATGCCGCGCCAAAGTGGAAGAGCGGCCCTTCAGGGCCGCGTCGACGCGTCAACAGCGCGGGGCTTTAGCCCCCGCTGCACGCTCGGTCGAACGGACATTAACCCTCTAGTTAACATCATCCTAACTCCTTCATCCGCCGAGCCCTTGCCTCGTCCAAATGCCGCATCCCGCGCGGGAATCCGTACAAGGGGCCTATGTAATCTAGTCCATGCTCCCCCATGGTGCGATAGTTCATTTACCTATGACGCACTTCCCCCAACCGCACCCATCACGCCGCGCGGCTCGAGTGCAGCTCGGAGATTCTGTTCTCGCTGCCATTCGTCTCGAAGACGGCCGCCGTACCAAAGCCAAACTCCAAACCATATCCGCCACTGGAGGTCTGCTCCGCCTGCAGCATTCGCTCGGACAAGGAGACTTCGTCGAAGTCGCCTTCCAGACGCAGGCTGGCCCCGTGCACGGAATGGCGGAAGTCCTCAGCCCGATGCGCAAGCTCTCGGACAGCGTCCTGCAGCCCTTCCGCTTCGTAGCCATCGAGGACGACGACCACCGCCGCCTCCGCACGTCGCTCGACCACGTGGTGGAGCGCAATCAGCTAGGCCTGAAAGCAAGCGCCTTCTCCACGTACTGAGACAAGCATTACTGGCCGCTTTGGACCGCCGCCTCGAACCATGTGGAAACTCTTGTCATTCCGAAGCGGCGAAGCCCGCAGAGGAACCTGCTTTCGTTGAAGCGCCACGGACGCTCGCACCCGACCCACCCTTATACTGAAGAGGTGGGCCCAGAAACCAAACCGTCCATCCTGCACAAACTCACCACCCACTCCGCCGAAGAAACCATCGCCTTCGGCCGCACCCTTGCGAGCCTCCTTGCTCCGCCAAAACTGGTCCTCCTCCGGGGCGACCTTGGCGCCGGCAAGACCACGTTGGTGAAGGGAATAGCTGCGGCCTTCGAGGCAGCCTCCGAAGAAGATGTCACCAGCCCCACATTCACCCTGATCCATGAATACCGCGGCCCTCGCGCCAATCTCTTCCACATCGACCTCTACCGCATCGATACCCCACGCGAACTAGACACCCTGGCTCTCGACGACCTTCGCAGCGACAACAGTATCCTTCTGATCGAGTGGGGAGAAAAGTTCCCCCGCTTCGTCCGCGAGCGCGATATTGAGATTTCGTTAGAACGCGAAGGCGAGAGCGAAAGAAGAATAAAGCTGAGCCGATGATAGTGTTAGAATCTCCGCGGTTTCCTTGGACAAGGAGAAAGCGTGCGGCGAATCGGCATATCTCTTCTCTTTTTCGTTGTTACCTGTCTACTAGTCATCGCAAAAGATCAACCCTTCCAAGTCGTTACTTGGCCCGAATCGGGTCAGTCAGCTCTTAGTTTTACTTTCTCGAAATTTAAGGATCTCGGAGGCGGAATGGGGAAGGAACGCACCTATATCACTGATGTCGCGGCAGAGAACCTTTCAGACAAGGTCATCTCGGGAGCAAATTTCTCTCTGTATGTGTTCGACAAAAGCAAGGCGCGCATTGGCGAAGGACAGATCAATCTAACCAACGTCGCCGCTGGTGAAACGGTCAAATTCCAGATGACACTGGCAGCATCTGGCTCGCCTAATTCCGTTGCTCTCGCTCTGAGTGCCCCGCGCGCTGTATCCATCACCGTGAATTCTGTTCCACAAGGGGCTGCTCTCACGGTCGACGGGAAGTCGGCGGGAACAACTCCGAAAATCATCGAAGTCACAATCGGTAAGCACTCCCTTGAGTTTCAGAAAGAAGGGTTTAACCCGGGGAAGTTCCCGCTCGAAATTACTACCCACGACGCTTCTGGTGGAAGTGTCAGCTATGAGTTAGGCAGCGCTGCGCGCGACACGATTGAATTACGAGACGGGTCGGTTCTAGAGGGAGACTTGGTGTCGATTAGCGGCATGCAAATAGAAGTACGGATAGGCGGAAATACGCAAACCTTCGATCGCAACCAAGTAAAACGTATTTCTCTTACTCAACGTGCCCCGGTATCTAAATAAATCAGATATGTCCAAGCCAATGGAGCTTCCTCTTTCCACTGGGCTCGTCTTCACCTTGCCTGCGCAAAGCTACACTCGAATCGGCTGTCGCAAACTGCGCCGCTCGACAACTCGCCCCTACAAGATAAACCTTACCTCGCGTACAATCTGCCCGCCCGCGCCTTAGCCCAAAAAAAGCCGCACTCAATGTGCCGGACGTCACCCGGGTGGACAACTCCCGGACAATCCATGCCCTCTTTAGAAGTAGAAGACAAGTTCAGACTGTACACACTGTCAACATGGGGTGCTCGGTCATGATTGAAATCGGAGGTCGAGATGTATCGAACTACAGTAGTTGTATGCGTTTTTGCTTTGCTATTCGGACTTGGCGCAGCGAATGCAAAAGCCGATGAGGCGAATCAGGCCACAAAAATCACCTTTAGTAACCCGGTGGAAATTCCCGGGATGGTGTTGGAATCGGGTACCTATTGGTTCACGATCCTGAGGGATGACCCGAATCAAAATGTTATTCAGGTTTGGAACAGCACCCGCCAGCACTTGCTGGACACTGTTCTGAGTGTTCCAGACTACCGAACGCCCACGCCACGTCACACCATCATCAAGTTCGAAGAAAGAGCCTCCAACTCACCCGAGGCTCTACGCGCCTGGTTCTACCCCGGCCAAAACTATGGGCACGCGTTCGTCTATTCCGAGACGGAAGCCAGGAATCTTGCGAAGCGGACCGGGCATCCGGTGCTATCGATGCGCGATGACGTCGCTGCCAACAGCAGCAAACCGGCGAAATCGGCAAACGACGCTTCAGTTGTGGCAATGAAGAATGCGAATGTTCAGGCCATCAACCCGAAGGGACAAGAGGTCGACAAATCACAGGCGATCCAGGCTGAGCCCAATCAGACCTCAGCTTCGCGACGATAAGCCAGCGAAGTGCGCCGATCGGGGGCGATCAGCCGGCAAGAAAGAATTGTCATGCTGAGCGAAGAACCAGGGATCGCGGAAGCGGCCTTGGTTCGCAGTCGAAACATCCCTACTCGAGAGATGCTTCCGTCCTCGATAACTACAAGTACGAGAACTGATTTGGCGCGCTCTCAGAACCCGGGCTGTGCCATAAATCCATGCCTCCCGGCAGAATCGAAAAACGCGCCAACTAAGTATCCAGAGTCATTCATCCCGAACGGCTGTGTCGAGTTCGCCCCGGGATAGCTCACTGGAGTGAAATTGATATTGCCCTCCCCATCTCCCGACCCTTCTCCCGACTCAACAGCTTGAGCGAACCATCCGCCACTCACCGACCCATATCCCACCGCATCAGTCGCACTGTCCACTGCCGTACCGAACGTGTCGCTGCTCAAGTAGGTCCAGGCGTCGAGATCATTGACCGATTTCAACCACGCCTGCCAGAAATCGTGATAAAACACCTGGCCTGCCACCTTATTGTTGTTGCTGATCCCGTTCACCGACTGGCAACACGTCCCATTGCTTGTTCCTCCCGGATTGAGTGCGGTGAAATTTCCCTTGGTCCAGTACCAGCCGCTCTCCGCGAACGTACCGGTCTCACCGATTGACCAATTTCCACCAACCACAACTCCTGATTTGTTAATCCCCATCGCAATGGTGGAATAAGGTGTCGCTGGTGCATCGATTGTTTGCACGGTACCCGTGTGCCACCAGATGAACCCATGCCGCGATCCGTCCGCGTTCGTATAGAACCCCACGATGTCCCCAAGATCGTTTACCCCGTTCACAGCCGTCGCCGTGCTGTTCGGCACCATCAAAGTCGTGTAAGTGCTGTTGACGTATTTGAATCCCAGTGTCGGACAATTCGGAACGTTCAAATCGTAGTTGGAGCAAGCCGCGGTCTGATAGAAGCCCACGATTTCTCCAGAGTTGTTGATCCCTCGCGCTACTGTCGCCGATGCCCCTGGTACGTCAATCGGGGCATAGGAGAATTGCGCGACGCAGGTCGAGGCGAATGTAAAACCAATCCATACAGCAAAACCCGTAACATCGAAAACCTCCAGACACCTTGCGGAAGTTTGGATTGCGCCGGAATTTGCGGGGGTTGCCAACTCTATCTACGAAAAGAGACAGAGCTTGGACTTGTCATGTTGAGCGGAAAACAGGGCCGCGAAGGCGGCCCTGTTTGCAGTCGAAACATCCCTACCCTAGTCGATGCTCTCGCGGGCGCGGTTAGGATCCTGCCTTCCCGAACCACTCGTCAAACCACTCCAGCGACCGCAAAAAGTAATCATGCCAGTCAGCCGGCTTCACGAACACGTGCCCCTCGTTCGGATAAACCACGAACTTCACCGGTACTTTCAGATCCTTCAGCACATGCCACCACTCGATCGACTGTTCGACCGGCACCTCGCCATCCCGGTCGCCCACCAGAATCAGCGTCGGCGTCTTCACATTCTTCACGAAGTGCATCGGATCGCTCTTCGCATATACCGCCGGATCGTCATACACCGACGCGCCGAAGAACGGAATCATCCACTCGTCGATATCGTTCACTCCGTAATAGCTGAGCCAGTCCGAAAGGCCCGCACCAGCCACTGCGGCAGCAAACCGATGCGTCTGCGTCTCCGCCCACATCGTCATGTATCCGCCGTAACTGTGCCCGCGAATTCCCAGCCGCTTTTCATCAATCGGATATTGCTTCGCAATCGCATCGATCCCGGTCATGATGTCGCGGAAGTCGCCGCCGCCAAAATCCTTCACGTTGGCCTGAGTGAACGCTTCGCCCTGCCCATAGCTTCCCCGCGGATTCGGACAGAATGAGAAATACCCCATCGCCGATTGCGGACCCATCACCTGCGGATCCCAGTGCGCTCCGCACGCAGCCGAGGGCCCTCCATGTACGTTCACAATCAACGGATACTTCTTGCTCGGAGAGTAATTCACCGGGAGCATCAACCACCCTTGCAGGTGAAACGTACCGTTTGTCCAATGAAAATTGACCGCCTCGCCCCATGCGGGTTTCACTTCTTTGTTGAACTCAGTCAGTTGTTGCCAATTCCCGATCGGTCCGGCCCAGATCTCAGGCGGATTCTTCGGCGACTGCCGCACGATTGCCGAGACTGATCCATCGCGCGAAACCGCTCCAGCAACCGCACGCGCTGCACTCACCGATTCGTCGCCGGACCAGAGATGCTGTACCTGTCCTGACAAAGAAACGCTTCCAATCCCCGATTTGCCGTCGATATTCTCTCCGAATAGAATCCTGTCGGCCGACGTCCAAACCAGGCTCGCCGGAGAGCTTGCAATCTTCGGCGTGAGATTGCGAATTCCGCCACCGGCCAGCGAAAGAGTGAAGATTTCCCCACCCACCGACCCTTCATCGCTCATCAATCCTTCGATGAACGCGATCTGTTTGCCATCGGGCGAAACATGGGGCTCCGCAATTTGTCGCTTCGGCGTATAGATGTCATGCATCTCATGCGAGCTCCCGTCCACGTGAAACAGATGCGCGACATACCATTGCGCATCGCCCGCACCGCGCGCCGCAATCGCCGCCCACCCCGTGCCATCGGGCATCCAATCGTACTCATACACATACATATCCTGCCGAGTAATCGGAGTGACTGCGTTCGTCGCCAGATCGACAGTCACCAATCGTTGTTCATAGACCTCGTCATCGATAACTCCGGCCAGTGGCAGCATCGGCTGCAAAGGGCCTGCCACGCGAGGAAGTCCTTCGGTGAAAAGCAATGCCAGCTTCGATCCATCCGGAGAAAACGTAGGAGCCGCCGCATATCCTTTCAGCTCCGCTCGTTTTGTTGTATGCCCATCATCAATAGTTGCGGTCCACAACTGAGCGGCTGGAACGTCCCCCGGCAGGTCTGCGAGAAATACCACCTGCTTCGAATCCGCAGACCACGCGACATCTCGTACCGGCAGCTTACCTTCAATCGAAATCACCTGCGATGGCCCATTACTCGCGGGAATCAACGAGAGTTCACCGTTGAAGATGTAAGCGACCTGATGCCCATTCGGAGAAATCGCCACATGCTGAATGTCTTTCGCACGCGGCATCGAATCCAGCACAGCCGCAGTCCGAGAAGATGTTTCTGCGTGTATGTTAATCGCGAAGGCGCAACACAGCGAAAGCGCTGCCAAAGCGCGGAGCGAAGGAAAATTCATAGTGACACTCTCTTGAAGACGAAGGGTTGTTACTGAGAACTGACGACTGACCACTGATCACTGCTTTTCAAAACCCCATGATGTTGTATCCGCAATCCACGTAGATGACTTCGCCAGTAATCCCGCTGCTGGCATCGGAAGCAAGAAACACTCCGGTGCGGCCGACTTCTTCAATCTCCACGCGCCGTCCGAGAGGCGCCCGCTCTTCATGCTCGCGCAACATATCACCAAAACCTGCAATTCCTCGCGCTGCCAGCGTCTTGATGGGTCCTGCCGAAATCGCATTCACGCGGATTCTCTCTTTCCCCAGTTCGTATGCAAGATACCGTACTGAGCACTCCAATCCAGCCTTGGCCACGGCCATGACGTTGTAGCGGGGCACAACTTTCTCCGAAGCGTAGTACGTCATCGTCAGCATTGAGCCGCCTTCCGTCATGAGAGGAGCCGCAGCTCGCGCCACCGCAATCAACGAGTAGACGCTAACGTCCATCGCGACCCGAAATCCTTCGCGCGATGTTTGAACGAAGTCGCCTTTCAGTTCGTCCGCGGGTGCGAACGCAACGGAATGCACCAGTGTGTGCAACTTTCCGTATTTCGTTTTCAACTGCTCGAATAGCTTTGCGATCTCGTCGTCGCGGCTCACGTCGCACATATACCCTTGCGCGCCGGGCATCGCTTCGATTAGTTCCTTCGCTTCCGCTTCGAGGCGCTCGTTCTGGTACGTGATGGCCAGGTTCATTCCCGCCGCGTGCAATCCTTGTGCAATGGACCAGGCGATCGACCGTTTGTTCGCCACTCCGAAGACAACTGCGTTCTTCCCCTTTAGATCAGCGGACATAGCTCTCCTTGCAAAGTGAAAAGGATACCAGACAGCGATTCACCACGGAGACACCGAGGCACGGACAAAACAAACTCCGATTTTTCCCTAGCCAGACACACGAAAGGCGCGACCTTAGCCGCGCCCTTTTCAATTTCTACTCTCTAATTCCAGAATAGCAAATTCGATGGGTAAACCGGCTAACTTTCCCAACTTTATATTTCAACTGCTTTCATCAACTTAAGTCGCTTCGTGTAATTTCTGCCTATTGACAAGATTTTTAGAAATCCGCCGGAATCGATTTTCTTGGCGCTCGTCGCGGATTCTCTTAGCGAACTCAGCGGTTAAGCTTTCGTTTTTAAGCTTTGAAATGTCTCTAATGGTTTTCTCAGTGCCTCCGTGGTGAAAGCTCAGTCCGCCGCCATCTCCTCCTCGACCCGTTCACCAACCGGCCAACTGGCGGCCACAAACGACAGCGCATAGACGCATGCCAGAATCGCGAAAGCCACGACCAGACTGACCTTCTGCGCTACCGTTCCCACACAGATTGCGAGCACCAGCTGCAAAAACGTTCCAAAAAAGTAAAAAGCATTCTGCACGCGCCCCATCAAGTGCTTGGGCACCATCTCCATCAGATTCGTGTTCATGGCAACTCCGCCCACTCCGCGTCCCGATCCCATCACAAAGTAGGTTAAGATCGCGAGCGCCAGAAATCCTGAGATCGGCGCGAATGCAATGGACACTGCGAGGACAGCCATCGAAATGGCGATTGCACGCCGCCCACCAAGCCATGAAATGATCCGCGGCGCATACAACGCGCTCACAAATGCTCCCGTGCCCCATCCCGCGTTGAGCCAGCCATATCCCTTGGCGCCGGCGTGAAACACACGATCGCTCAGCGACGGCGTAACCACCACGCCGGTGACCATCGCACCCAAGAACAATGCCCAACTGATGCCCAGCAGAATCACCGCACGATGATCGCGCAAGAAGTGCAATCCATCGCGCATCTCGCGCCAGAAACGCTCAAACTGGCTCTCAGCCGCAACAATGTCAGCGCGCAACTCCTGCGGACGAATCACCACGTGATGTCCCTTGCGCACGGCGAGATAACACAAAAACGAGACCACGTACGTCGACACGTCGAGCATCAACACGCCGCCAAGCCCAATGTGATCGTAGATGAAGCCCACAATCGCGCCCGCGATAAGAAATCCGCCTTGCACCCCGGCAAGTAGAAACGTATTCGACTGTACGAACTCGCCCTCAGGCGTAAGTTCCTGGATCAATGCCGTGATGGTCGGCCAAAACATCCAAAACCCGGCCGCTACCAGCGTGTTCATCAAATACAGCTGCCAAACCTGCACTTGCTCCCGAAAAGCAAGTATCGCGACGATGACGATGATGACCGCCCGAATCGCATCCAACCACATCACCAGCCGCCGACGGTCTTCGCGGTCGATCACCACGCCTGTGAAGGGAAGCATCAGCATGGCAGGGAGTGTTTGCAGCACGGCGAACGTGCCCAGCGCCATCTCGGAGTGCGTGGCCTTCAGGATGTACCAGGCCACCGCAGCAGAGTTCATTCCGCTGCCCACCATCGAAATCAGGTTGGCGGCAAAAACGAATCGCAATGGCCGATGGCTGAAACTGGCACGCATCCCTACTACTTTACCGCACACGTTTTCCACCACCGCTTGCAATCACCACAGAGGCACCGAGTCACGGAGAAAACCAAACGAGGGCGATCTGGAGCATCAAGACATAATCAGACCAGCACCTCGAACAGCCCGATCTTTGGCTTCCTCCGTGTCTCCGTGACTCCGTGGTGATAAGGCCGTCCCGTGATCCACACCCTTGCGCGGCGCCCCGTTCAGCGCTACGATTCGCCTGCTACTCAGAAGGCAAGCTCATCTCGCGTAAGCCGGAGGCGGTCTATGAGACAAGGCAAGGGACTTTTTCTGCTGCTTGTTGTCTTTTCTTTTCCCCAGGCATGGGCCCAGATGGATCACATCGTGATCGCGGCCGGAACCGACGAAGATCACGCGCTTCAGGCGATCACCAGCGAGCAAGACAATGCCAAGAAGATGTCGATGTATGAGGATTTCGTGCAGAAGTTCTCATCCAACCCGCAGGCCGTTGCCTACGGCAACTGGCAGCTTGCCCAGATCTATCAGGCGAACGGCGACCTCAATAAAGCGCTCGATTACGGCGATAAGGCGCTCGTTGGCTCTCCGCATAACCTGGACATCCTCGTTTCGCAAACTGGATTGGCGCAGCAGGCAAAGAACAACGTCAAGCTGATGGACTACGCCGCCAAAGGCGGCGACGTCTGCCATTCGCTCGCCAAGCAACCCAAGCCGGAAGGAATGAGCGACGAAGATTTCACCCAAAAGGTGAATCAGGACAAGGCAGCAGCGCAAAACAACTGCGACTTTCTCGAGACAACAGGATTCAACGCCATCACCGTCGAGCAGGACCCCAAGAACCGCATGACGGAGATCGAAAAATATACCGCGGCCTTTCCGGATTCGAAGTTCAGCGACCAGGTCTCCAATTACGCGATGTACACGCTCGGCCCGGGACAGTTGAACGATCAGGCGCGCTTAGTTTCATTTGGCGAGAAGACGCTGGCCACAGATCCGAACTCTCTGCCCGCTTTGCTGCTCCTAGCCAGCTACTACAGCGAAGAAGGGAAACCCGGCAGCGCGGCAAAAGCGATCACCTACGCGCAGAAAGCCATTGAAGTCGCAAAGCCCGACGCTCCTGATGCTGACAAATCCCGCAAGGTCGCAGCAGGCGCAGCTCACAACACGATCGGCTGGGCCTATTTGAAGCAGGAGAAGACGACGCCCGCGATTCCCGAACTGAAATCCGCGTCCACGCTGCTCAAAGGGCAAGATGATCAGCAATACGCCCGCGCTCTCTACGGACTTGGGTTTGCATATGGCAAGCTGAACAAACTTACCGAAGCCCGCGAAGTCCTGACCGAGGCCGTGAAAATTCCAGGTCCACTTCAGGCCATGTCGCAGGATCTGCTCACCAAAGTGAACGGCGCCCGCGCAAAAGGGGGAAGGTAAATTGCGAGGGATAGTCTCCCGGCGCTCCGAGATTCTGTCCTGGTGCCGGGCAATTTGTTCGACCTCTGCGAAGGCATAGATCTGCTGACACCGTGTCAGTGGCTGTGACCCAGTTTCGCCAGCGAATCATCGCACCGGGCGAGTTGGGCGCTGACTTCACGAACTGCTTCACGTCGTGTCGATGGGAGTTTGCCCGTACTCTCCAGTTCCATCCACAACTGTTGACTGTGCTGATAAAAAGATCTGGCTTTTGTCCAATATTCGAAGCGTGATGAGGATTCTCCGCCCAACTCCGCCATGCGCACATAGAGCCGAGCAGCGCTCGATAGGGAGTCTGCCCTAGCAATGCGAGACAGGGCGTTAGTGCCATCGGCGGGAGTGAGGTGCTCCAGCGTTTCGATCGCATTTCCGTATTGCTTGATCGCCTCAGCGCGGTCAGTAGGTTCGAGTGCCTTCGCGAGATTCGCATGGCATTCGGCGAGCGCCCGACGGTTCGAGACGTTAGTTGGACTCTTTTCCGAGAACGATAACCGCGCGGCGACCGCTTTCCTGTAGTACTCAATCGCGGTCTTCCGGTCGGCGCTATCGAGCAGACTGTTTGCCAGCAGCGTGTAGCTGCCCGCGAGATGACTGTAAAGAAGGACGTGCCGCGGATCTTTGGCAATCATCGCTTCCTGCTTCGCGACTCCGCTCCGCAGCAGAAGCAACCCCGCTTGCGTCTGCCCCAGCTTTCCCATGGCCGATCCGGCCTTTGTCTCGCTGAATGACAAATCGAGGACCGCCTGGAAGTTGTCAGGATCTGCGGAGACAAGATCGCGATCGATCTCCAAGGCAGATCGATACTGGGCCAGTGCGCCACGCACGTCAGCTTTCCGCATCAAGACGTCTCCGATCTGCTTGTGCGCAAGCGATCGATTGCGACGGCCTTG
>Ga0335082_10001969_pt1 | contig 22057 bp, 15 predicted proteins | sample Lox_Sample_41_FD_206718 | JGI IMG/M metagenome (GOLD analysis project Ga0335082, IMG submission 206718) | Soil microbial communities from Loxahatchee National Wildlife Refuge, Florida, United States - Lox_Sample_4.1 | ecosystem: Environmental > Terrestrial > Soil > Wetlands | place: USA...
GCAACTACGTCGACGTCGGCAACCTGGTCGGCGCCGGCCAACCTACCCTGCTCGCCTCGATCGTCAGCTACGAGCCCATCTACGCCTATTTCGACGTCAGCGAGCGCGACCTGCTGCACTACCCCGAGCTGCTCGGCCGCCACGAGGGCGACGCGGCCCCGGCGGAACGGCCGATCGCCTACCTGGGCCTGGTCACCGAGGACGGCTTCCCGCACGCGGGGACGATCGATTACAGCAGCAACCGCGTCGATCCGTCGACCGGCACGATCGAGGTGCGGGCGGTGTTTCCGAACCCGGACCACCGGCTCGTGCCGGGGCTGTTCGTGCGCGTTCGCGTCCCCGCCAGCCGCGGGCACGCCCTGCTCGTGCCGGACGACGCGCTGGCGGTCGATCAGAGCGGCCACTACGTGCTGGTGGTGGACGACAAGAACGTCGTCCAGCATCAGCGCGTCAAGACCGGTGCGTTGGTCGACGGCATGCGGGTGATCGAGGACGGGCTCGCCGCCAACGTGCGCGTCATCGTCAACGGCCTGCAGCGCGCCCGGCCGGGCAGCGAAGTGAAGCCGGTCGAGGTGACGCCGAGCGGCAGCGCCGAGCAGCGGCGCCCGGAGCGCGCCGGATGATTTCGCGCTTCTTCATCGACCGGCCGATCCTGGCCAACGTCATCGCCATCGTCACCATCATCTTCGGGTTGGTGGCGCTGGCGGCGATGCCGGTCGAGCAGTATCCGGTGATCACCCCGCCCACCGTCCAGGTGTCCACGACCTACCCGGGCGCCAATGCCCAGGTCGTCGCCGACACCGTCGCGGCGCCGATCGAGCAGCAGGTCAACGGCGTCGAGCACATGCTCTACATGTCGTCGGTGAGCGCCAGCGACGGGTCGTACCGGCTCACCGTCACCTTCGACGTCGGCACCAACCTCGACATCGCGCAGGTGCTGGTGCAGAACCGCGTCGCCATCGCCCAACCGCTGCTCCCGCAGGAGGTGCAGCGCCAGGGCATCACGACCAAGAAGCAGTCGACCAACATCATCCTCTTCGTCACCCTGTCGTCACCCGATCGGCGCTACGACAGCCTCTATCTGAGCAACTACGCGACGCTGCGCATCCGCGACGAGCTCAGCCGCATCTACGGCGTCGGCGACGTGCTGGTGTTCGGCGCCGGCCAGTACAGCATGCGCGTCTGGCTCGATCCCGAGCAGATGCAGGCCCGCAGCCTCACCGCGCAGGACGTCGTCGCCGCCATCCGCGAGCAGAACGTGCAGGTGGCCGCCGGGCAGCTCGGACAGCCGCCGGCGCCGTCGACGCAGGACTTCCAGCTCACCATCAATACGCTCGGCCGGCTGAGCGACGCGGCACAGTTCGAGGACATCATCGTCAAGAGCGACGGCATCAAGGTGACCCGCCTGCGCGACGTCGCCCGCATCGAGCTCGGCGGGCAGGTCTACGACATCTTCTTCCAGCAGAACGGCAATCCGTCGGCCGGCATCGCCGTCTTCCAGTTGCCGGGCGCCAACGCGCTCGACGTCGCCGATCGCGTGCGCGCGGCGATGGAGCGCCTGCAGCCGTCGTTTCCGGAGGGCCTCCAGTACCAGATCCCGTTCGACACCACGCGCTTCGTCCGGCAGGCCGTCCGCGAGGTCTACAAGACGCTGTTCGAGGCGGCGCTGCTGGTCCTGGTGGTGATCCTCGTCTTCCTGCAGGACTGGCGCGCCGTGCTGGTCCCGGCCACGACCGTGCCGGTGACCATCATCGGAGCCTTCGCGGGGCTCGCGATGTTCGGCTTCACGGTGAACCTGCTGACGCTGTTCGGGCTCGTGCTGGCCATCGGCATCGTCGTCGACGACGCGATCGTCATCGTCGAGAACGCGGCCCATCATCTCGACCGCGACGGCATGACCCCGCGCGAGGCCGCCGCGCGGGCCATGGACGAGGTGACCGGCCCGGTGATCGGCATCACGCTGGTGCTCATGGCCGTGTTCCTGCCCAGCGCGTTTCTCGGCGGCATCACCGGCCAACTCTACCGCCAGTTCGCCCTGACCATCGCGGTCACGGCGGTGATCAGCGCGATCAACGCCCTGACCCTGAAGCCGGCGCAGTGCGCGATGTGGCTCCGCCCGCGGCACGGGACGCCCAACGCCTTCTTCCGCGCCTTCAACCGGGTGTACGGGCGCGCCGAGCAAGCCTACGCGCGCATGATCGGATGGATGGTCGAACGGCCGCGGTCGATGATGCTGACCTTCACCGCCCTGATCGCGGTGACGGCGTTCGGGTACACCTCGCTCCCCACCGGCTTCCTGCCGGTCGAGGACCAGGGCTACGTGATCGCCGGCGTGCAGCTGCCCGACGCCGCGTCGCAGGCGCGCACGCGCGAGGTGGTCGACAAGGTCAACCACATCATCTCCGGGCTGCCCGGGGTGGCGGCGTGGAACACGGTGGGCGGCAACTCGATTCTGGACGGCGCCACCGCGTCGAACGCGGCGACATTCTACATCGTCTTCAAGCCGTGGGAGGAACGGGTCGCCCCGAGCCTCAGCCAGGAGTCGATTCTCGCCAATCTGCGCCAGCGCCTCGGGGAATTGCAGGAGGCGAAATCGTTCGCCTTCTCGCCGCCATCGATCCGCGGCCTCGGGGTCGGGGGCGGGTTCCAGATGCAGCTCGAGGACCGCGGCGGCGTCGGGTTGCCGGCCCTGGAGCAACTCACCGACGAGATGCTGCGCGACGGCGGATCGCAGAGCGCGCTGGCGGAGCTCAAGTCGTCCTTTCGGGCCGGCGTCCCGCAGCTCTTCGCCGACGTCGATCGGGTCAAGGTGAAGTCGCTCGGCATCCCGCTTACCGGCGTCTTCGACACCCTGCAGTCGTATCTGGGCTCCGCCTACGTGAACGACTTCAACCTCTTCGACCGCACCTACCAGGTCCGCGTGCAGGCCGAGCCCAAGTTCCGCCTGACGCCGGCCGACATCATGCGGCTCGAGGTGCGCAACAGCCGCGGCGACATGGTCCCGCTCGGCACGATGGTGAGCGTCGAGGACATCGTCGGCCCGCAGATCATCCCGCGCTACAACCTCTACCCGTCGGCGGCGATCACCGGCGAGGCGGCGCCCGGCTACAGCTCGGGACAGGCCCTCGAGCTGATGGAGCAGATGGCGCGCAGCAAGCTCCCGCAGGGCATGGGGTTCGACTGGACGGGCATCTCGTTCCAGGAAAGGAGCGTCGGCAATCAGGCCTACCTGATTCTCGGGCTGGCGGTGCTGCTGGTGTTCCTGGTGCTCGCGGCGCTGTACGAGAGCTGGACGAGCCCGGCCGCCGTCGTGCTGGTGGTACCGCTGGCGCTGCTCGGGACGGTCGTGGCGGTGGCGATGCGCGGCACCGACAACAACGTCTACACGCAGATCGGCGTGGTGCTGTTGATCGCGCTGGCGAGCAAGAACGCCATCCTGATCGTCGAGTTCGCGCGCGAGCAGCGCGCCCGCGGCCTCGCCATCGCCGAGGCCGCCGTGGCCGCCGCGCGCCTGCGCTTCCGCCCGATTCTGATGACCTCGTTCGCGTTCATCCTGGGCGTCTACCCGCTGGTCGTGGCGCGCGGCGCCGGGGCCGCGAGCCGGCGCGCGCTCGGCACCGCCGTGTTCGGTGGCATGATCACCTCGACGTTCCTGGCCGTGCTCTTCGTCCCGGTCTTCTACGTCGTCTGCCAGGGGCTGAGCGAGCACTGGAGCGGCGCGCGCCGCCCTGCCCCGTCGCCGGCTCCCGCCGAGCCTGCACCGACCGCGGTCGCGGATCGCGGCGCGTAGCCCCAGTAGTCGACCGTCAGCGTGCTCGGCAGTCGCGGGGGGCTGCCCTACGGAATGGGCGTGGCCGCCCGGCGTCGTCCCGACAGGCCTCCGTGCCGGTCGGGGCGTGCGAAGCACGCCCAGGCGCGACGATCCTGTTTCGTTCGACGAGTAGCGCGGATCAGGAGCTGCATCCGCCGAGGGCGCGGTCGACCGCGGCGACGAGCTCCCCGATCGAGACGAGCGCGTCGCCGTCGGTGTCGAGCGAGGCACAGGAGGCGATCCCGGCGCGCTCCAGTGCGATCGCGACGCCGTGCACCAGCTCGTCGACCGTGACGCTGCCGCTGCCGTCGCAGTCGCCCGCACAGGTCCCGCCGCAGGGCTGGAAGCCGCCGTAGTAGTCGACGTCCCCACCGTCCGGGGCGCCGCTGATCACGTTGAGGTCGAGGAGGGTTGGGAACTCGCCGCCGGCACTGAAGGTCATCGGAAAGCTCAACTGCTCGCCCGCGGCCAGCAGCACCGGAAACTGCACCGCGCTGAGGTCGGCGGTAAAGGCGGTACCGTACACGCCCTCGCCGTAGTGAAAGTACAGGCCGATCCCGAGAATCACCAGGGTCTCGTTGTCGGGTCCGACGTTGGTGATGGTGACGGTGAACGTCCCCGAGCAATCGATGTGCATCTCGTGCGGATCGATCCGGACGACGCCGCCCAGCGGCGCGAGGCCGAAGTCGCGCGGCGTCCCACCCACCACCTCGCTCGCGCCGACGTAGCCCACGAACGGGGCGAAGCCGGGAGCGGACACATTGAAGCCGAAGTAGTCGTTCTCGCCGAGCGGCTGCTCGAAGGCATAGCGGCCGTCGGGGCCGGTCAGCAGGTGGCCCTCAACCTCGGGAAACGCTTCGTTGTAGCTGTAGTAGATGTAGTCGATGGCGGCGCCGGCGATCGCCGCGCCGCGCCCCTTCGAAGCGTCGTAGACCAGGCCGGCGATCGCCGTGTCGACCCGCGACGGCGCCGGCTCCAGACCGATCGCGAGCGGGGATTGGCGCAGCGCGGGCCCCGACGACCAGTGGTTGAACGGGTAGTAGCCCACGGCGCTGACCGACACGAAGACGTTGGCGTCGTCGCCCGGCGGCAAGGTGATCGCGAAGCTCCCGTCGACATCTGTGGTCGCCGAGGTGACCCCACCGTCGGCGCCGGGAATATGGAGCTCGACCAAGGCGAAATGGATGCCGGCGTCCGGGCCGACCGACGCGTCGAACACGCGGCCGACGATTACGGCGGTGTCCGCGCCGGCGGCGCCGGGCTGCACCGAGAACCCCGCGGTGGTCGCAAGCACGAGCGCGACCAGATGTCGGGCAGCGAACCGCATCGACTTCAGCCACGCGCCCACGAGCGCAGCCTAGCGTGCAGAGGCCGGGATGAGAATGACCGGCGCCACCTTGATGTTGATCGCCATGCCCAGAGCGGCGCCGGCCGCCCACACTGGCGCCACGCGCGCCCAATCGATGGCGAGCAGCACCAGAAACATCATGAAGGGATCGGTGTCGCCGTGGTAACCGGAGATCATGATCGAGGCCGGGGCCAGGACCATCAGGAACAGACTCGCGCTGTAGCGAGCGACGATTCGCCACATCAGATACGCGGCGGCGACGTCGGCGAGGATGTTCGGGAACCGCACCCAGAATTCCAACCGCCAGCCGGTCCAGTCCGCCAAGGCCCCCAACCCGCGCAGCCCGTGAATCATGAACGGCGGCAGTTGGAACTGGCTGGCGTAGATGCACGCCCCGCAGTGGCGGATCTGGTTGAGGTAGTCGAAGCAGTACGCGACGTCGAGCGTGCCGTTGGAGTGCGTCACCACGTACAGCTTGACGGCAAACGCGGCGATGACCGCGAGAGCGAAGACGGCTGCCCACACACGGCCGCGCGTCATCGCGTTCCCCGACGGACGGCCGGACGGGACGCGGGGTGGACGCTCACCGCCCAGCTCACGCCAGCGCGCACCGCCCGGCCGGCCCGTGTCGTCGCGGCGCTGGTGCGGTCGGCGAGAACGGGGGTGTCCCGCTCACCCGACCTTTCGCTCCGCTACCGGCGGGCATTGCACGCGCGCCCGCGCCGCCGCGGCGTCGAGGTCCCCGAGCGCGGCGCCGGTGGTGCGGCCGAGCAGCACGTCGAGCGGATCGCGCAGATCGTCCACGTAGCCCAGCGCGTAGGCACCGCGGGCGTACCCCATCAGCCTCAGCAGCGGTTCCGGAAGGGTGCGCGCGATCGCGAACGGCACGGCCAGGTACTGGTTCTCCTCCTGGCGCAGCCAGCTGACCGCATAGGTGATGTTCAACCCGAAGCGCACCTCGCTCGAGGTGTTCGCGCCGCCCCCATGGTACAGCGCGCCGGTGTAGAACAGCACCGAGCCAGCCGGCATCTCGGCCGCCTCGGCCTGGTCGTGGGTGAACCCAAGCCGATCGACGATCGTGTGGCTGCCGGACACGACACGGGTGGCGCCGTTGGCGGCGGTGAAGTCAGTCATCGCCCAGATGGTGTTGCACTGCACCTCGTAGCCGGGCGGAAACGGGAAGAAGTCGAACGCCCACTGGTCGCGGTGGATCGTCTGCCCGAGCTCGTCCGGACCGATGGCGATGACCTGGGTCAGGTGGAGCTGGAACGTCGTGGCATGGTGCAGCGTGTCGCCGACGGCGGCGAGCACCAGCGGGTGCATGACCAGCTCGCGACAGGTCGGCGAGCGCGCGATGAGGCCGCCGGTCCGGCGGGTGCGCCGGCCGGAGAAGTCGTCGGTGCCCAAAGGGGTCGCGTCGAGGAACGGCCGCAGCTCGGCGCGGATACGGTCGAGCAGCGCCGGCGGAACCAGCCGCTCGACGACCGCGCAGCCTTCGGCGCGCAGCGCCTCGGCCACGGCCTGGCCGTCGGCGGTAGCGGTCAAACGGGGAATCGGCATGTGCGGCCCTCCAGGCGCCCCCGGGCGCGAGCACGGCCCAAGCTAGTCCGGCGGGCAGCCGGACGGCAAGCCGGGCGGCGCGTGTGCGTCCGATGCCCGTATGCTCGTCATTCCTTCTTGGGTCTGCGCATGGCGGATGCTAACAAAGAAGGGGCGCACGGAGAACGATGGCAACGTCACGAGCGGCGAAAGCCGAGCCGATAGCACCGCAGCAGACAGTGCGCGATATCGACGCCAAGCTTCAGTTGGCCGCCGAGGTCGGGCACCTGGCGATCTGGGAGTGGGATCTCGCGACCGGCCAGGTGCGCTGGGAGGGGCACCGATTCGGCATCCGCAACCTCAACCCCGATCCGCGTCAAGGCGCGTCCGCATCGCTGCTCGATTTCGTCGTGCCGGCGGATCGTGACGTCCTGCAGTGCGGTCTCGCACACGCCTTCGAGACGGGCGAACCATACCAAGCGGAGTTTCGCCTGGTGGGATCCGACCAAACGGTCCACTGGATGATGCTTCACGGCCGGGTCTGTCACGACGACGCCGGCCACCCCACCCGCATGATCGGCGTCGTCCACGACATTACGGACAAGAAAGAGGCCGCGCTCAGGCAATTGCGCATCGGCGTGCACGAGCTCGCGGAAGAGACCCTTCATAAGCAGGTGGGGATCCTCGAGCAGATCCACGACGCCGTGTTCTTGACCGATATGACCGGTGTCCTGCTCACCTGGAACCCGGCAGCGGCGCGCATCTTCGGCTACGGCCCGGACGAGATCATCGGACACTCGTTCGGCGTCCTCTGCTTCCCCGAGGATCTCGCCGCGTTCGAGACGCGCGTCCTGGCGCCGGTGCGGGCCACCGGCACGCACGAGGTGGAGCTGCGCAACCGGCGCAAGGACGGGCGCGAGATCTTCGTCGCGCTGCGGCTGGCGGTGCAGCGCGACGAGCGCGGCCAGCCGATCGGCTTCATCTGCTGCTCGAACGACGTCACCGAGCGCAAGCGAATCGAGGAGGCCCTGCAGCGGCAGCGCGAGGAGCAGCAGATCATCCTCGACGCGATGCCCGCGATGGTCTGGTACAAGGACCGCGACAACCGCATCCTGCGCGCCAACCGGGCGGCGGCGGAGTCGATCGGCAAGTCGGCCGCGGAGCTGGCGGGCGAGTCGGCGTACGATCTCTACCCGGACGAGGCGGCACAGTACCATCGCGACGACCTCGAAGTGATCACCTCGGGCGTTCCCAAGCTCGGCATCGTGGAACAGATGCAGAGCGGCTCGGGCGAGAAGCGCTGGGTGCGCACGGACAAGATCCCGTACCAGAACGACCGCGGCGAGATCGTCGGCGTCATCGTCTTCGCCGTCGACATCACCGACTCCCAGCGTGCCGCCGAAGCCCTCGAGCGCTCGCGCGACGAGCTCGATCTGCGCGTTCGGGAGCGGACGGGCGAGCTCGGCGAGGTGGTCCAGAGCCTGCGCGCGGAGGTCGCCGAGCGCAAGCAGGCCGAGGAGCGGCTGGGCCTGGCGATGTGGGCCACGGATCTGATGGTCTGGGACTGGAACGTCCAGACCGGTTGGGTCGTCTACGATCGACGCTGGGCGGCGTTGCTGGGCTACGAGCCGGACGAGATCGAGCCGCGCTTCGACGCCTGGCAGCGGCTGATTCATCCCGACGATCTGCCGTTCGTGCTGACGGCACTGAGCGACCACATCGGCGAGCGCCGGACCCCGCACTACGAGGTGGAGTATCGGCTGCGGACGAAGCAGGGCGACTACCGCTGGATCCTGGCCCGCGGCAAGGTGGTGGAATGCGGGCCCGGCGGCACCGCCGTGCGGGTCACCGGCATGCATCGCGACGTCACTGCCCTCAAGGGCGTCCAGGAACAGGCGCGGCAGCAGCAGGCGGATCTGGCGCACGTGTTGCGGCTGCAGACCGTCGAAGGCATCGCGGCGGAGCTCGCTCACGAGATCAATCAGCCGCTCGGCGCGATCGCGAACTTCGCCAACGGTCTGGCCGCCCGCCTGCGCAAGGGAACGATCCAGCCCGACGCGATGCTCGACGCCGCCGAGCAGATCGGCAAGCAGGCGCTGCGCGCCGGGCAGGTGCTCCAGCGCCTGCGCGATTTCACTCGCAAGGAGACGCAACGGCTCCCCTGCGACATCAATCACCTGGTTCGCGACGCGGCGGCGCTGATCGAGCCGGATGCGCGGCGCCACAAGATCGCGCTCCGCCTCTCGCTCGACCCGCGCCTGCCGCGGGTGAGCGTCGACGGGATCCAGGTCGAGCAAGTGATTCTCAACCTGCTGCGCAACGGCGTCGACGCCATCGGCGAAACCGGACGGGGGGGCGATCATCTGAGCGTCGAGACGTCGCTCAGCGCGGCAGGCGACGTCGAAGTGACCGTCCACGACACCGGCGTCGGTCTGCCGCCTGGCACGACGGAACAGCTCTTCGAGCCATTTTTCACCACCAAGAAGAACGGGCTGGGGATGGGCCTCTCGATCAGCCGCTCGATCATCGAGGCACACGGCGGGCGATTGGGCGCCCTGTCCCGCGGCGAGCGCGGCGCGACGTTCCGCTTCAACCTGCCGCCGTCGCCGCCCAACCTCCCGTAGCCGCCCCTCGGGCCGGAGATCCACACGCGTGGCGGGGACAGCGCAACGGTACGACGCGATCGTCATCGGCGCCGGCCAGGGGGGCGTGCCGCTCGCCAGAGCCCTGGCCGCGTCCGGGCGCGCGACATTGCTGATCGAGGAGAAGCACGTCGGCGGCACCTGCATCAACGAAGGCTGTACGCCGACGAAGACGATGGTCGCCAGCGCACGGGTGGCCTACCTCGCCCGGCGCGCGGCGGACTACGGCGTGCAGACGGGTCCGATCTCCATCGACATGCGCACGGTGCGCCAGCGCAAGCGCGACATCGTCGAGAGCTTTCGCGGCGGCAGCGAGCGGCGACTGCGCGCGACGCCGAATCTCACGCTGGTCGCGGCGCACGCGCGCTTCGTCGGTCCGCGCACGGTCGAGGTGACGGCCCCCGACAGTGGCGCGCAGGTGGCCGGGGCCGATTGGATCTTCATCAACACCGGTGGCCGCCCGTCGCTGCCCCCGATTCCCGGTCTCACCGACGTCCCGTTTCTCGACTCCACCACCATCATGGAGTTGGATGCGGTGCCCCAGCATCTCCTGGTGCTGGGCGGCGGGTACATCGGGCTCGAGTTCGGCCAGATGATGCGGCGCTTCGGGAGCCGCGTCACCATGGTGCAGCGCGCGCCGGTCCTGCTGCCGCAGGAAGACCCCGAGATCTGTGGCGCGCTGGCGCAGATCCTGTCCGAGGACGGCGTCGAGATCCTGCTCGGCGCGAACACCACCGCGGTCTCGGCGACGCCGGCGGGCAGCATCCGGGCCGCCGTCCAGGCCGCGGACGGTGCGCGCGACCTCGAGGCATCGCACGTCCTCGTCGCCGCGGGTCGCAAGCCGAACACCGAGGGTCTGAACCTGGCGGCCGCGAACGTGGAGGTCGACGCGCGCGGGTTCGTGCGCGCCAACGAGCGCTTGGAGACGAGCGCGGAGGGGGTGTTCGTCGTCGGCGACGTCAAGGGCGGCCCGGCCTTCACGCACATCTCGTACGACGACTTCCGCATCCTGCGCACCAACCTGCTCGAGGGGGGACAGGCGACCACGGCGGGCCGCGTCGTCCCCTATACGCTGTTCACCGATCCGCAACTCGGCCGGGTCGGCATGACCGAGCGCGAGGCGCGCCAGCGCGGACACGACGTGGCCGTCGCGACCATGCCGATGACCTCCGTGGCGCGCGCGCTCGAGATGGCCGAGTCGCGCGGCCTGATGAAGGCGATCGTCGATCGCCCGACCGGGCGCATGCTCGGTGCTGCGGTACTGGGCATCGAGGGCGGCGAGCTGATGGCCGTGCTCGAGGTCGCGATGATGGGCGGGGTCACGGTGGACCGTCTGCGCGAGGCGACCTTCGCTCACCCGACGTTGGCGGAGTCGCTCAACAACCTCTTCGCGACGCTGCCCGGGTGAGCCCGGCGGGACGGCCGCGTCGTCAGGTTCGGCGCAGCAGGAACGCGACGTTGTCGCTGAACAGGCCCGGCCGGCCGCCGTCGCCTGGATCGAGGCCGTCGGCGGCGTAGTCGAGCAGCGGGGTGCTGGTGCCCTCGGAGTGCGGATAGTCGCTGCAGCACATCAGCAGATCGACGCCGCCGAGCTGGCGGGTGATGGCGGCGGGGGATTCGTAGGCGAACGAGGACACGCGGACCTGGCGTCGGAAGTAGTCGCTCGGCTGGAGCGGCAGCGGCGGGGTGTCGATCCCGCCGATCTGACGGGTGAACGCCGTGCCGCCGTCCAGCATCATCAGATACATCGGCACCCAGAGCGAGGCGAGCTCGACGATGCCGAGACGGAGGTCGGGAAAGCGCTCGAACGTGCCGTTGAGGATGAGGTCGGTGCAGGCCAACGCGGGGGCCACGTTGATGAAGACGGCATCGAGCGCCGGCACCAGCGCCTCGCGGTCGTCGGTGTACCAGCCGTCGGCGAAGGCGCGCGGCTGGTTGGCGACGTGGAACACCGGCGTGATGCCGTGGGCACAGAACCCGGCCCACATCCGGTCGTGATCGCGATGCGACAGCGGCCGCCCGTCGACCAACGCCGGAGCGATCATCGCCAGACGGACGCCAGCCTTGCCGAGATCGCCGAGTTGACCTTCCAACCACACCGGGTCGCGCAGGGTCAGGTGGGCGACCGGGTGCACGCGACCTCGCCCCTCCTGCACGACCGTCGCGCACCACCGGTTCCACGCTGTCATGTTGGCGAGCAAGGCCGGCAACGACGCGTGTAACGGGCGCTCCCACAGCAGGCCGTAGTTGGGAAAGACCACCGCCTCGTCGACGCCCAGCTCGGTGAGCTTGGTGAGGCGCGCCGCCGGGTCCCAATAGTCACGCGGCAGCGCGTCGTCATAACGTTCGACCGGCGGCAGCCGCTTGCGGGCCCGGCGGTGGTGCTCGCCCACCTCCAGGCTGCGCCCGGGCACCTGCACCTCGGCGATGCCGAGCTCCTGGCCGCGCCAGCGGATGCGCGGCGTCCCGACCGCGTCGTCCTCGATCCGCAGCGCCTCGTCGCGCAACTTGGGATCGATGTGGTCGAGCCAGAGCGAGCGGCGCTCGTACAGGTGCTGATCCGAATCAATCACTGCCATCGGATCGTCAGATCCCTTCCCACTACGGCTATACGGCGCCGTCGAGCGGGCGGTCAAGGCGCATTCACGTCGAAGGGGAGTTCGTTTGCGGCGCCGGCGGGGCCGCGACTCGCGCGCGCGGCGCGGGGGCGAGGGGCGGCAGCCATGGAGGGCTGCCGCGACGGGTCTAGTAGGCGCGGATACGAAGCGGAGACGACGGAGTGCCCCGCCGTCGTTCCGGGGCGGTCGAGCGCGGCACCGAGCCTCCGACGAGGATCGATGTGCCGCTGGGGCGTTGCCCCAGCCACCAGGCCGCCACCTGGAGAACCCACGATTGCATGATATCGCGTTGGGGGTCGCTGGCCAGGACTCGTCCGGCGGCCGCCATTGCGAGTATCCCCGCGACCCCGAGGGGCATCAACCCAACCATGGAAGCCATCGTGATCATCCGCGTTTCCTCCCTAATTCCGTCGTTGTGCTTGCGAGGGTGCGATCAGCCAAGGCGGACCGTCGCGAGCCTCTGAAGGCCAGCGATCGCCATCCGTTCCAGGGGGGCCACGATGCGCTCTGCCACGCGCTCCATACAAACCTGGACCGCCGAGCGCTCGCGACCGTCGGCGCAGCCGACAATGCCCGCAACGGCAACTACCAACAGTGCGACCACACCCGTCATCATCGGAGCAACCTGGGATGAGAAGTCGATCATCATCATGTGCGTGTCCTCCCGTCTTTTGTTGCGCTCTTCATCTGAGGGACTGTGCATTGGACGTGCCAGCTGTAGGGGCCTGGGGATGGGGCGATGCAGGCACCGAATGACCGGGGGATCGCTAACCCCAGACAGCGGACAGCCGGTTCCCTGCAAACAAACGGTGGCGGGAGATGCGAAGCGTCCACGGTTTTTGTCCCGTCTTCGCCTCGACGCAGCTCCCGCCGCGTTCCATGGTGTGCTGCAGCGCGGTCCGGTTGGACGCTTTCGTCGCCGACCTGCTACGACGTTCTGCTTGCCAATCAGCCAATCGGACTGGAGGAGTGGTTCATGGGTCGGGTCGCGGGCATAGACAGGGCGCGCAGGGCGGTCGGTGCGGGCCTATTGTGCGCCTGGATGGGGCTGGCGTCAGGTCAGGCGGTCGCCGAGTTGACCGCCCCATGTCCGGGCGACTGCGCCGGCGACGGCTCGGTCACCATCGGCGACCTGGTCGTCGGCGTCAACATCGCGCTCGGCCTCCAACCCGTGTCGGCCTGCAGCCCAATGGACAGCAACGACAACGGCAGCGTGACCGTCGACGACCTGGTCCGCGCGGTCTCCGCGGCGCTCGACGGCTGCCCCTCGAGTAGGACGCCGACAGCATCACAGACCCCCACGGCTACCCCGACCACCGCCCCGCCGACTCCGACCGTCACACCCAGCCCGACCGTCTCGTCGCACTTCTGCGACCTGCCCGGCTCGGTTGTCACCACCGCCAACGGGCTGGTCGTCGTCCCCGGCGGTCCGGCCGGAACGCCCGACCTGAGCTTCCTGCAGTTGCCGGTCGGCTTCTGCGCTCATTACTACGGCCACGTCGGCAACGCGCGCCAGCTGCGCTTCGCCCCCGGCGGCGAGCTCTTCGTCGCTTCGCCCACGACGTTCACGACCGGCAACGGACCCAACGGCCAGGCGGCGATCGTGGTCCTCCCGGACGACGATCACGACGGCGCGGCCGACCCCCAGACCACGTTCCTGGCCGGCTTGCCGTCCACCCAGGGGCTGCTGTTCGCCAACCGGTCCCTGTACTACCAGGACCACACGAAGATCCTGCGGGTGCCCTACACGAGCGGCGACCGCACCCCGTCGGGCCAGAGCGAGCAGGTCGCCAACATCACCGTCTACAACTCCATCCTGCATTGGCCGAAGACCCTCGACATCGCCGACGACGGCACCATCTACGTCGGCAACGGCGGCGACGAAGGCGAGCCCTGCATCACGCCGCATCCCTTCCACGGCGGGATCCTCAAGCTCGATGGGAGCCCGGGCGGTGCGCAGGTCGCCAAGGGGTTTCGCAATCCGATTTCCGTGCGGTGCCAGCGCGGACACAACCGCTGCTACGCCTTGGAGCTGACCCGCGACTACTCGACCAGTCAGGGCGGCCGCGAGAAAGTCGTCCCCATCCGACAGGGCGACGACTGGGGCTTCCCCTGTTGCGCTACCGCGAACGTGCCATTTCCCGACATCATGCCGGTGCCCGATTGCACCGGGGTGGCGTCGGAGAGCGACTCGTTCATCGTCGGCAATACGCCGTTCGACCTCGACTACGAATACGGACGGTGGCCAGCACCGTGGGACCACCGTGTGTACGTCCCGCTCCACGGCGCGTTCGGGACCTGGCAAGGGGCCCGAGTGGTCGCCATCGAGTACGACCCCGCAACCGGCGAGGTTCTGGAGGGCTCGACGCTGCCGGGCGGATCGAGCGGCGCCCTGGCGGAGTTCGCCAGCGGTTGGGACGATGGCACCCACGCGCACGGACGACCCGCCAACGTCGTGTTCGCACCCGATGGCCGGCTCTTCCTCGGCAACGATTTCTCCGGCGACATCGTCTGGATCGCTCCGGTCGATCTGTAGATCGATCCGGCGCGCTCACCGCGACCGCACGCCGGTGCCGACCGCGCGCACCGTGTAAGATGTACCAGCGGGCCCTCATGCGGCCTGCGTCGGCATGCGCTGCGCGCTCGCGCCAGCGCCGTGAGCACGGTGAGAGCACAGCATCAGCGCGGAACGCGCTGCGCATGCGACGCGCCCGGCCGTGCTAGAAAACTCGCTTCTGCAGCATCCTTCGCGATGGTATGAAGCGGGCTGTGGGAGGCAGCCGATGCGCGCGGTTGATGGGGACTGCCGGGTGAACGGTGTGTCGCGCGCTCGGGTCATCACCGACGTCGCCGACGGCCGCGACACTCGCGGGCCCGTGCCGATTCGCGGGACCTTCCACGGTTTGGTGGGGCGTTCGCCGCTCATGCTCCGCGTGTTCGACCAGATCCGCGGGCTCGCGGCCGGCAGCGCCCCGGTGCTGATCGTCGGCGAGACCGGAACCGGCAAGGACCTGATCGCCCGCGCGATCCACGATGGCAGCGCGCGCCGCGCCGATCCCTACGTGGTCGTCAACTGCGCCGCGCTGCCGCGCGAGCTGATCGAGAGCGAGCTCTTCGGCTACGTGCGGGGCGCGTTCAGCGGCGCCCACGCGGAACACCCCGGCTTGTTCCGCGCCGCCGCCGGCGGCACGGTGCTGCTCGACGAGCTCACCGAGATGAGCCCCGAGCTGCAAGCGAAGCTGCTGCGCGTGACGCAGGAACGCAGGGTGCGCCCGGTCGGCTCGGTGACGGAGGTGCCGGTCGACGTGCGCTTCATCGCATCGACCAATCGCGACGTCGATGCGGCCCTGCGCGCAGGTGTCCTGCGCGCCGATCTCTACTATCGGCTCTCGGTGGGCATGATCGCCGTACCGCCGCTGCGCGAGCGCCGCGACGACATCCCGCTCCTCGTCGAGCATCATCTCGAAGCACTCAACGAGCGCTACGGCGGCACCGTCGCGCGCGTGCGCAGCATCGAGCGGGATGCGCTCGATGCACTGGTCCAGTGCCCCTGGCCCGGCAACATCCGCGAGCTCTTCAACGTGCTGGAACGGGCGTACACCGCTCGCCCCTCACTGCACATCCGGCTGGACGATCTCACCCTCCCGGCCTCGGCGGCCGAGCCCGCCGCGCCCGCGCCGGAATTGCAGCGCACACCGCGCACGACGACCTACGAGGAGATCGAGCGGGCGCTCATCCGGCGCACGCTGGGATCCACCGGCGGCAACAAGGCCCGCGCGGCGCGCCAGCTCGGTATCTCGCGCAAGCGACTGTACGCTCGGATCGCGAAGTACGACTTGTGATCGGCGGGCCTCCGGGCTCTCCATCGCCGGCTGCGTCCGTCGACGCGCCCAGCGCGGCGCACAGCGTCTGATCGCGGCGCTGCTGTATCAGGCGCATCCGCCGTGTGCGGTGCGACGACCCGTTCCCGTGTGGGTCCGATCGCGACACTAGCGTCGCGCCCTGCATCCAGCGGCAGCAGAACCCGCGCAGCAGCGCCGAACGCCCTCCTGTGGGCGTCCCGCCGCACCGCGCGGCACAGACCTTGTTTCACATTTTACGCGCGTGGGTTCGCGCGTCGCGCCGACGTGATGCGGCGTGCGGACAACCGGAGAGTCGGTCGGATGGAGGAGCAAGAAAAGGAGGGGCTATGAAGAGTGGTATTCGTCTATGGCACCGCACGCGGTGGCCGCTCCGTCTCGGAGTGGTTGCGGCGGTGGTCATCGGCTCGGGCCTCGGCGCCCGCGCCATCATCACCAACCTCGTGCTCGTCAGCGCGCTGCACGAACCGGCCGGACAGCACCTCGACCAGTCCGAGCTCATCAACCTGGTCCAGAACAACCAGACCGATCAGGCGTTCGAGGAGGCGTTCGAGCACGGCGACAAGCTGTTCGCGACGACGTTCAACGCCGTCGACGGCGTCGGCGCCAACGTCGGTCAGGGGCAGCGCTTCACGCGCGTGCCACGCGCCGACCTGACCGGCCCCGGCGAGTGGGCCAACCACATCCCGCCGCGCGCGACCGGGCCGAACGCGCAGGCGTGCAACGCGTGCCACAACCTCCCCGCCGACGACGGGCACGGCTCGGTGGCGGACAACGTGCACCGCGACCCTGGGCACACCGCTGATCTGAAGCAGTTCATCCAGCGCAACACGCCGCATCTGTTCGGCGACGGCGCCGTGCAGCGCCTCGCCGAAGAGATGTCCGCCGATCTTGCCGCCCGCCGCGACGCCGTGATCGCCGCCGCGTGCAACAGCCCGTCCGGGAGCACGCAATCGGCCAACCTCGTCACCAAGGGCGTGAGCTTCGGAACCATCCGGGCGACCCGGGCGCGGCGCGGCGGCGGCAGCCCCTGCCCGAGGTCCGCCACCCGCCAGTTCACCCTCGACCTCAGCGGCGTGCGCGGCGTCGACACCGATCTGGTGGTCAAGCCGTTCCAGTGGAAGGGCAGCGTGGCGTTCATCCGCAACTTCAACCGCGACGCAGCCAACAACGAGCTGGGCATGCAGGCGGTCGAGCTCGTCGGCGACGGGGTCGACGGCGACTTCGACGGCGTGGCGGACGAGCTCAGCATCGGCGACATGACCGCGCTGGCCCTCTACATGGCCGGCCAGCCCCGCCCGGTCACCAAGACCGAGCTGGCCTCGTTCGGCCTCGCTCCCCAACAGACGCCGAGCGAGCTGGCCGCAATCGCCGACGGCCAGGTGCAGTTCCACAACGCTGCCTGCGACACCTGTCACGTGCCGTCGCTGACGCTCAAGGACCCGATCTTCAGCGAGCCGAGCCAAGACCCCAACTACCGCGACGCCACCTTCCCCGGCGGTCAGAATCCGACCACGCGCGGCGTGGATCCCGCGTTCCCGATGACCTTCGACCTGACCCAGGACATCCTGGAAAACCAGATCACGGTCGGCAACCAGGTCGTCCATCTCGGCAATCACGTGCCCGACGGACACGGCGGCGCGATCATCTCCCTGTTCGGCGACCTCAAGCGCCACAACATGGGCCGTGGGCTCGCCGAGACGATCGACGAGGTCGGCACCGGAGCGGCGACGTTCCTGACCGAGAACCTCTGGGGCGTCGGGTCGACCGCCCCCTACCTGCATGACGGCCGGGCGACCACGATCACCGAGGCCATCCTCGAGCACGGCGGTGAGGCGGCCGCCTCACGAACGGCGTTCGTGGGACTGTCGTCCACCAGCCAGAGCGACCTCATCGCTTTCCTCAATAACCTCGTCCTCTTCAAGGAAGACTGAACCCCTCGCGCCGCCGCACCGCACGCGCTCCACCCCACGAGACCCCTTGCCCAGCAAGGGGTCTCGTCGCTTTCAGACCCTGCGCGTCGAGCCCACCGGCCGGCCGCCGCCGGCCCGGCGAGTGCTTGCGACTTGCCGGGGACAAACATATGTTTGGGCGACCCGAAGGGCGCGCGACCGCGCGGCCCCCTCAGCGAAGGAGACCCACGTGCGCACCGAGATCTGCAAGACGCTCGACATCGAGTTCCCCATCTTCGCCTTCAGTCACTGCCGCGACGTGGTCGCAGCGGTCAGCCGGGCCGGCGGGTTCGGCGTGCTCGGCGCGGTCGGCTTTCCGCCCGACCAGCTCGAGATCGAGCTCAAGTGGATCGACGAGCACATCGGCGACCACGGCTACGGCGTGGACATCGTCATCCCCGGCAAGTACGAGGGCATGGGCGAGGTCGACCCCAAGAAGCTCGAGGAGATGCTGCGCGCCGCGATCCCCGAGCAGCACCGGCAATACGTTCAGAAGATCCTCGGCGATCACGGCGTCCCGAAGCTCCCGGAGGGCGAGCGCGCGGTGAACGAGCTGCTCGGCTGGACGGCCGCGACCGCCACGCCGCAGGTCGAGGTGGCGCTGAAGCATCCCAAGGTTCGGCTGCTCGCCAACGCCTTGGGCACACCACCCGACGACGTCATCTCGCACATCCACGCCTCCGGACGTCTGGTCGCCGCGTTGTGCGGAGCGCCCAAGCAGGCGCGCGCCCACCGCGACGCCGGCGTCGACCTGATCATCGCGCAGGGCACCGAGGGCGGCGGGCACACCGGCGAGATCGGCAGCGTGGTGCTGTGGCCGGAGGTCATCGACGCGGTGAAGCCGACGCCGGTGCTGGCGGCCGGTGGCATCGGCACCGGGCGTCAGATTGCCGCCGCGCTGGCCATGGGCGCGCAGGGCGTGTGGACGGGATCGCTCTGGCTCACCGTGCAGGAGGCGGATGCGCCGCCGGCGCAGCGCGACTCGTACCTCGCCGCGACCAGCAAGGACACCGTGCGGTCGCGCTCCTTCACCGGCAAGCCGTGCCGGATGCTGCGCAACGACTGGACCGAGGCATGGGAGGCCGCGGACGCGCCCAAGCCGCTCGGCATGCCCCTCCAGTTCATGGTGACATCAGAGGCCGTCGCCCGCGGCCACCGCTACGCCGACAAGGCGAAGAAGGTGATGTTCAACCCGGTCGGACAGATCGTCGGGCAGATGAACGCCGTCCGCCCGGTGAAGGACGTGATCTACGACCTCGTGCAGGAGTACCTCGAGGCGGTCGAGCGCCTGCAGACCCTGACCAGCGCCGAGTGAGGCGGCCGCGCCTTCACGGCGCGTCGGTCTCGGCCACGCTTTCGGCCAATTCCTCGGCCGCCGCGCGGGGCGCGGCGGCCACCACCGCGCCGACTGCGACCAGCACCACCACCCCGCCGCCGAGTTGTGCGGCGTTGAGCGTCTCGCCGAGGAACACCGCCGCGCTCACACAGGAGATCACGGGAACGGCGAGGAACATGATCGAGACCATGAACGCCGAGGTGTGCGGATGCGCCCAGTTGACGAGGAAGTGCCCGACCGTCCCGGGCAGGATCGCGAGACAGATCAGGATGGGCCAATCCCATCCGTGCGGTGAGGCGAGCCGTTGACCGGTCACCACGGCGACGGCGAGCACGATGACGGCGGCCACGGTGGTCATGCCGATCAGGTACTCGGTGGTGCCGGCGCGAGCGCGGATCTGCTTCGAGGCCAGGAAGTAGGCGGTGAAGGCGAACAGGTTGCCCACCGCGACGAGATCGCCGAGCGGGCTCCAGCCCGGCGTGCCGCTGGCCCCGAGCACGACCAACGCGGTGCCCGCGACCGCCACCAGCGACCAGGCCAACGCCCGCTGCGTCGCTGCCTCGCCGAACAGCGGCCCGGCGACCAGCAGGACCAGGGGCGGCTGCAACGCTCCGATCAGCGCGACGTTGGCCACCGTGGTCAGCTTGAGGCTGGTGAAGAACAGGATCTGGTGCACGGCGAACAGTCCGCCGCCAACCAACGAGGCGAGCAGCCAGTCGCGCGTCAGGCGCTGCCGGATCGAGGACAGCGTCGCCGGCACGGCCCAGAGCAGCGGAACCGCGAGCCAGAGTCGGTAGACCGACGCCACCAGACCGCTGGTCGACACGACCTTGATGAGCACGGCGCTGGTACCCCAGATGACCACCGCGACGGCAATCGCTCCGGCTGCCAGCGCCCGCGGTTCACGGCCCTTCCCCGGGACGACGCTGCCTGGATCACGCATACGGGCGCCGACTCGATCATGACGGGCGACCCGACTCAACCGGGCCGCATGCCCGGCGCCTCGATTTGCCGCTCGCCGGTCGTGCGGGTAAGAGAGAGCCGGCGCGCCCGCCAGGCCGCGCCCGCGAAAGGGAATTCCATGACCGTACTGCGACCCGTCATGCCGGCTGCGCCACGCGCCGCCGATCACCGTTGAGGCGCCCAAGCGCATGGACCTCGTTCACCAAGCCATCGACATCTTCCTGCACCTCGATACGCATCTGAACGACTTGGCTGGGTCGCTCGGCGGCGGGCTCTACGCGGTGCTGTTCCTGATCATCTTCTGCGAGACCGGCCTGGTCATTACGCCCTTTCTGCCGGGCGATTCGCTGCTCTTCGCCATCGGCGCGCTGGCGGCGATCGACGGCTCGCCGTTGCACCTGCCGCTGATCCTCGTGTTGCTGTCGGTGGCGGCGATCGCCGGTGACGCCACGAACTACGCCATCGGATACCGCGTCGGTCCCAAGGTGTTCACCAGCGAGACCTCGCGCCTGCTCAACAAGCAGCACCTGCTGCGGACGGAGGCCTTCTACGAAAAGTACGGCGGCAAGACGATCATCCTGGCCCGCTTCATGCCGGTGATCCGCACCTTCGCGCCGTTCGTCGCCGGCATCGGCCAGATGCGCTACGCGCGCTTCGCGCTCTTCAACGTCTTCGGCGGCATCGCCTGGGTCGCTGCGTTCATCCTCGCCGGATACTTCTTCGGCAACGTCCCGGTGGTGAAACGCAACTTCCACTTCGTGATCCTGGCGATCATCGTCATCTCGATCATGCCGCCGATCATCGAATACTGGCGCGCGCGCCGCGAGACGGTAGCCAAGCGGGCGGCATCGGCGCCCGACTGACGGACGCCCCCTCCTCACCGCAGTGAGTGCGGCGGCGGGAACCTGCAGCGGCAGATTCCCGCCGCACTGGCGGTCAGCGTCCGCCCCTCATGCCGCCGCCGACATGCATCCCGACCGAATGGCCGACGCTCCTGGCCGCGCCGAGTGACGGGGCGCTCGCGGGGGCGTGAGAAAACGTCTGCCGGCCGATGGTCGGCGCCGAGGCCGGGGCCGTCTCGCGGCTCGGAGCGCGAAACGGCTGCATCGCCGGCACTGCCGGCCGGCTCCACGCGCTGCCGCGCCGGTCAACCTCGGCCAAGCGGCGCGGCGGCGCGCCCGGAGACGACGGCGGGGCGATGCGCTGGAAGTTGGAGACGCGCCCCGGCGCGTTGACCGGCGGCGGGAACGCGCCCTGCCGGCGCCCAAACGAGTCCACTGCCTGGCCCTGCGGGCGCGGGACGCTCGCCGAGCGCGTGCCCGCCGGTAGAGCCGGCGGCAGCTGTGCACCGCGCCGGTCGATCGAGCCGAACGTGCTCGCCGCCGGTTTGCTCAGCGCGGGCTGGCCTGGCTCGCTGAGCGCACCCGGGCCGCCGTTGCGCACCGCCGCGAGGGCGGCGCTGGCCTTGGCCCCGCCGGGGTACGCCGGCGCACCGAAGCTCCGTGCACCAGCCGCCGGCTCACCGGCGCGGGCGAGGTTCGCCGGAGCCGGACCGCCGTGCGGTGCGGCGAGGTTGGCCGGCGGCATCCTTCCAGGCGCGGTCGGTGCGACACTTCTCGCCGGCATCGGCAGCGCGCCGCGCATCGGCTCGAGGTTCTTCTCGTTCACCTGGGTCAGCCGCACCCGGTCGAGGTTGCGGGTGGCGAACTGGTCCCTCGGCACACCGACCACCGCGCCAGGAACGTGGATGTTCCGGTTGATGTTGACCGGGTGGCCGTTCACCACGGTGCCGTTGTTGATGACGATGTTGTTCACGACCCGCGGACCGCCCCAGCCCCACCAGCAGGGCGAGCCGATGAAACCAACCGGACCCCACCACGGCCACAGCGGTTCGCCCCAACCGAGGGCCACCCAGCTGACGAACGGCGTGCCGATGCCGACCGCGAAGCCGGGTCCGCCGTAGAACGCGACGAGCGCGGGCGAATAGA
>Ga0335082_10001971_pt1 | contig 22055 bp, 15 predicted proteins | sample Lox_Sample_41_FD_206718 | JGI IMG/M metagenome (GOLD analysis project Ga0335082, IMG submission 206718) | Soil microbial communities from Loxahatchee National Wildlife Refuge, Florida, United States - Lox_Sample_4.1 | ecosystem: Environmental > Terrestrial > Soil > Wetlands | place: USA...
CGCCCAGTCGCGCTCGCAACCTTCCTCCTGCGACGACGACGTGCGCAGCTTGACGGGCCAGTACGGCCAGGTCAGCGCCTTGTTCTCGTGCTCCGGCGGTTGCGGCAGCAGCTCGAACTGCGTGACGGACTTGGCGTTCTGCCGATTCGAAGTGCCGACGCAGTCGGATCCGGTGTCGCCGCCGCCGATCACCACGACGTGCTTTCCGGTCGCGACGATTCGGTCGCCGACTGCGTCGCCGGCGACGACCTTGTTCTGCTGCGGCAGGAACTCCATCGCGAAATGGATGCCGGCGAGGTCGCGTCCCGGCACCGGCAGATCGCGCGGCGCTTCCGCGCCACCCGCCAGCACGACGGCATCGTATTCGGAGAGAAGCTCGGGCGCGTCGACGTCCCTGCCGATCTCGACACCCGGCCTGAATTCGACGCCTTCGATCGACATCTGCGCCATCCGGCGGTCGATCAGATGCTTTTCCATCTTGAAATCCGGAATGCCGTAGCGCAAGAGTCCGCCGATGCGGTCGGCCTTCTCGAACAGCACGACCTCGTGCCCGGCACGCGCGAGCTGCTGTGCGCAGGCGAGGCCCGCGGGACCCGAACCCACGACGGCAACCCGCTTGCCGGTCTTCGCGAGCGGCGGCTGCGGCACGACCCAGCCCTCGTCCCAGCCCTTGTCGATGATGAAATGCTCGATCGACTTGATGCCGACCGCATCGTCATTGATGTTGAGCGTGCACGCCGCCTCGCAGGGCGCAGGGCAGACGCGGCCCGTGAATTCGGGGAAGTTGTTCGTCGCATGCAGCGTGTCGAGCGCTGCGCGCCATTGCCCGCGATAGACGAGGTCGTTCCAGTCCGGAATGATGTTGTTGATCGGGCAGCCGCTTTGGCAGAACGGAATCCCGCAATCCATGCAGCGGGCACCCTGCTTCGAGGCTTCGTCGTCCGCGAGCGTGCGGATGAACTCGCGGAAGTTGCGAACCCGCTCGGGGATGGGGAGCGCCACCTCCTGGATCCGCTGCAATTCCATGAAGCCGGTGATCTTCCCCATTACGCGGCCTCTTTCTGTCGCACCGGCGCGGCCGGCATCGCCGCCTGCCGCGCGTGCATCTCGGTGAGTGCGCGCCGGTATTCGTTCGGGAACACCTTGACGAAGCGGCCGCGCGCGGCCTCCCAGTCGTCGAGGATCGCGAGTGCGCGCGTACTGCCCGTGAAGCGCAGGTGGCGCTCGATCAACTCGCGCACGAGCGCTTCGTCCGGACGGCCGCGGTGCAGATTCCGGCCCCTCCCCTCACGCACGAGCGCCGATTCCGCTTCGGCTTGTGCGGCTTCGGCCTGCAACGGCTCGAGCGAGACCATCGACGTATTGCAGCGCGACCGGAACGTGCCGTCGGCGTCGTAGACATAGGCGATTCCGCCGCTCATGCCCGCGGCGAAGTTCCTGCCCGTGGCGCCCAGCACGACGACGGTGCCGCCGGTCATGTATTCGCAGCCGTGATCGCCGGTGCCTTCGACGACGGCGCTCGCCCCCGAATTGCGCACACAGAAACGCTCGCCGGCAACGCCGCGGTAATACGCCTCGCCGTCGATCGCGCCGTACATCACCGTGTTGCCGATGACGATGTTGTCCTCGGGTTTCGCGGGACAGGCCGGGTCCGGATAGACGACGATGCGGCCGCCGGAGAGTCCCTTCCCGACGTAATCGTTGGTCGCGCCTTGCAGCTCGAAGGTCACGCCGCGCGAAAGGAACGCGCCAAAACTCTGGCCGGCGATGCCTTCGAACGCGACGTGAATCGTGTCCTCGGGCAATCCCGCGTGGCCGTGCTTGCGGGCCACGGCGCCCGAGAGCATGGCGCCGACCGAACGATGCGCGTTGCGGATCTTGTAGGTGAGCCGCACCGGCTGCTTCTTTTCCAGCGCCGGCACCGCGGCGGCGATCAGCGCGTGGTCGAGCGCACCCGCGAGCCCGTGGTCCTGCGTTTCGCAGTGGTAGCGAGCCACGTCGACCGGCATGTCGGGCTGGTAGAAGACGCGCGAGAAGTCGAGGCCCTTCGCCTTCCAATGCGCGATGCCCTTGCGCATGTCGAGCAGATCCGAACGGCCGATCAATTCGTCGAACTTGCGCAGCCCGATCTTCGCCATCAATTCCCGCACTTCCTCGGCGACGAAGAAGAAATAGTTGACGACGTGCTCGGGCTGCCCGACGAACTTGCGGCGCAGTTCCGGATCCTGCGTCGCGATCCCGACGGGACAGGTGTTCAGGTGGCACTTGCGCATCATGATGCAGCCTTCGACGACGAGCGGCGCCGTCGAGAACCCGAACTCGTCGGCCCCGAGCATCGCCCCCACGACGACGTCGCGACCGGTCTTGATCTGGCCATCGACCTGCACCGCGATGCGACCGCGAAGCCGGTTCAGCACCAGCGTCTGCTGCGTCTCGGCGAGGCCCAGCTCCCACGGCGTTCCCGCATGCTTGATCGACGACTCCGGCGACGCCCCGGTGCCGCCGTCGTGACCCGCGATCGTGACGTGATCGGCCTTGGCTTTCGCGACGCCGGCGGCGACCGTTCCCACGCCCACCTCGGAAACGAGCTTCACCGAAATCGACGCCTGCGGGTTCGCGTTCTTCAGGTCGTGGATCAGCTGCGCCAGGTCCTCGATCGAGTAGATGTCGTGGTGCGGCGGAGGCGAGATCAGCCCGACCCCCGGCACCGAGTAGCGGATCCTGGCGATGTACTCGGAGACCTTGTGGCCGGGCAGCTGACCCCCTTCGCCCGGCTTCGCTCCCTGCGCCATCTTGATCTGCAGCTGGTCGGCATTGACGAGATACTCGGCGGTCACCCCGAATCGCGCGGAGGCCACCTGCTTGATCTTCGAGCGCAGCGAATCGCCTTCGCGCAGCGGGACGTCGGCGACGACACCGTCGATGCGCGAGGAGAGCGTCTCGCCGGTCTTGATCAGCGGATAGCGCCTTGCGTCCTCGCCGCCCTCGCCGGTGTTCGACTTTCCGCCGATGCGGTTCATCGCCACGGCGAGCGTCGTGTGGGCTTCCGTCGAGATCGAGCCCAGGCTCATTGCGCCCGTCGCGAAGCGCTTGACGATCTCGGCCGCCGGTTCGACTTCCTCGAGCGGCACCGGCTCGCGCGCGTGGCGGAATTCGAAGAGCCCGCGCAGCGTCAGCATCCGCTTGGTCTGGTCGTTGATGAGCGCTGCATACTCCTTGTACGTCTGCGCGCTGCCCGCGCGCGCCGCGTGCTGCAGCTTGGCGATCGAGTCGGGCGTCCACATGTGGTCTTCGCCGCTCACGCGATAGGCGTACTCGCCGCCGACATCGAGCGCGTTGCGCAGCAGTGGCGCATCGCCGAACGCCGCCCGATGCAGCCGAGCCGCTTCCTCGGCGACCTCGAAGAGGCCGATGCCCTCGACGTTGCTCGCCGTCCCCGTGAAATACTTGTCGACGAATTCCCGCGTAAGGCCGACCGCCTCGAAGATCTGCGCGCCGCAGTACGACTGGTACGTCGAGATGCCCATCTTGGACATCACCTTGTAGAGTCCCTTCGAAATCGCCTTGATGTACTTGTCGGCGGCGTCCTTCGACGCCACGCCGGCCCCGAGGTCGGGCAGAGCGGCGAGCGTCTCCAGCGCGAGGTACGGATGGACCGCCTCGGCGCCGTAGCCTGCGAGCAGCGCGAAATGATGGACCTCGCGCGCCGAGCCTGTCTCGACGACGAGGCCGGTGCTCGTGCGCAGCCCCTTGCGCACCAGATGCTGATGCACGGCGGCGGTCGCGAGCAGCGTCGGGATCGGCATCAGGTCGGAGGATACCTTGCGATCGGAGACGATCAGGATGTTGTAGCCCAGATGTACCGCGTCCTCCGCTTCCGCGGCGAGCGATGCGAGCGCCGCTTCCATGCCGTTCGCGCCCCATGTCGCCGGATAGCAGATGTCGAGCTCGTAGGCCCTGAACGCGTTGCCGGTGAAGAGCGAAATGTGCCGGATCTTCTCCATTGCGTCGCAGGTGAGGATCGGCTGCGGCGCCTCGAGACGCATCGGCAGGTCGGTCGCGTCACTGGATACGTCGACGGCAAGCAGATTCGGCCGCGGCCCGATGAACGTCACGAGCGACATCACGAGCTCCTCGCGGATCGGATCGATCGGCGGATTCGTGACCTGCGCGAAAAGCTGCTTGAAGTAGCTGTAGAGCACCTTCGGCCGATTCGACAGCACCGGCAGCGCAGCATCGTTGCCCATCGAGCCGACGGCTTCCTCGCCCGCCTGCGCCATCGGCGCCAGAATGACCTTGAGATCCTCCTGCGTGTAACCGAACGCCTGCTGGCGATCGAGCAGCGGCACCTCGGTGTGCGGCGGCGGCGCAGGCTCCGGCAGGTCGTCGAGCGCGACTCGCGTGCGCTCGATCCACGCCCGGTAGGGCTTCGCCGTTGCGAGCGTCCGCTTGAGCTCGGCATCGTCGACGATGCGTCCCTGCTCGGTGTCGACGAGCAGCATCTTTCCCGGCTGCAGCCGCCACTTCTTGATGATCTTGCGCTCGGGGATGTCGAGGACACCCACTTCCGAGGCCATCACCACGTAGTCATCGTCGGTGACGATGAAGCGCGCGGGCCGCAGGCCGTTGCGGTCGAGCGTTGCGCCGATCTGCCGGCCGTCGGTGAACGCCATCGCCGCAGGACCGTCCCAGGGCTCCATCAGCGCAGCATGGTATTCATAGAACGCGCGGCGGTCCTCGTCCATCAGCGGATTGCCGGCCCACGCTTCGGGAATCATCAGCATCATTGCGTGGGCGAGCGGATAGCCGCCCATGACCAGCAATTCGAGGCAATTGTCGAACGACGCCGAGTCCGACTGGCCGTCGTAGATCAACGGCCAGATCTTGTCGAGGTCGCGGCCCAGCACCGTGCTCGCGATCCCTTGCTGGCGCGCGCGAATCCAGTTGACGTTGCCGCGCAGCGTGTTGATCTCGCCGTTGTGGCAGACGAGGCGGAATGGATGCGCGAGGTCCCACGTCGGAAACGTGTTGGTCGAGAAACGCTGGTGCACCATCGCCAGCGCCGACACCATGCTCTCGTGCTTGAGATCGAGGAAATATTCGCCCACCTGATGCGCGAGCAGCATCCCCTTGTAGACGAGCGTCCGCGTCGACATCGACGGGACGTAGAATTCCTTGCCGTGGCGGAGCTTCAACGCCTGGATCGCGTGGCCGGACTTCTTGCGGATGATGTAGAGCTTGCGCTCGAGCGCGTTCTGGTCCATGTCGTTCGCGCCGCGCGCGATGAAGACCTGCCGGATCACCGGCTCGACCTCCTTCGTGCGCACCGACAACCCGCTGTTGTCGGTGGGAACGTCGCGCCAGCCGAGGAGGATCTGACCCTCGCTCGTCACCGCACGCTCGATCTCTTGTTCACACGCCCTCCGCGACGCCGGTTCCTTGGGAAGGAACACCATGCCGACGCCGTATTGGCCGATCGCCGGGAGCGTGAGGCCCTGACGGCCGCAGGCGCGGCGCAGAAATGCGTCGGGAAGCTGGATCAGGATGCCCGCGCCATCGCCCTGCAGCGGATCTGCACCGGTGGCGCCGCGATGGGTGAGGTTCTTCAGGATCGCGAGACCCTGGGTGATGATCGCGTGGCTCTTGCCGCCCTTGATGTGGGCAATGAACCCCAGGCCGCATGCGTCGCGCTCGTTCGCCGGATCGTAGAGACCCTGGCGTACGGGGGGAAAGTCACCTTGATCAGCGAAAGCTTCGTCCACGAGCGACCTCACGGATCTGCCGAATCCACGGGCGGCCGCACAAAGAGGAGTGCGGGCAGGTTTTCGCGAAAATATGGCGAAACCTGTAAATATTAGTCGCTATGCTGCGTTGCGGCAAGACCTCGCCGGGCCATCGCGGCCCGCAAAGTGGCGTTGCGCACCACACTCCCGCCGGACGGTCGGTTTGACCGAGGCAAAAGACTTGCGCCGCGGGTGCTTCTTAGGCTTTAATCTCAACAAAATGGGCTAGATGCTTGTTGCAGCATTCAAAACGGCGCAGCCCCTTGTCATCTTTTAGGACAACATCATCAGGGATTCGATCATGACGGAAAAGCGCCTGCTCGCCGCCTGGCTGAGACCTATCGCCGGCATCTTCGCTCTTGTCGGCATGCTCGGGCTGACCGCGTGCGGTGGCGGCAGCGGCGCACCGAACAATCCGTATGCGCCCGGTCCGGTAACCCCGGCCGCGCTCGCGATCCTGCCCGCGACGCTCACCGCTTATGCGGGTACGCCGGCGACGCTGACCATTACCGGCGGCTTCCCGCCGTATCAGGCGTTTTCGAGCAACACCGCGGTTCTCCCGCTAAGCCTGGGCGCGTCGTCGCCCACGATCGTCCTCATTCCGGCGCAGGTTCCGGCGCCCACGAACGTGACGGTCAGCGTGCAGGACTCGGCCGGCACGATCGTCACCGCCGCGGTGACGGTACAGCCGGCGCCGCTGCTCAATGGGTTGACGGTTACGCCGAACTCTTCCGCCTGCGGCACCAACGCGGTGTGCTCGGGGCAGACTGCAACGGCATCGGTCACCGTGACGGGACCGGGCGGCGGCGGAATCGCCAACCGGCAGGTCCGGTTCGACGTGGTCTCCGGCGACTTCACGATCCAGACCAACAACCCCGGATCGCCGCTCGTTTCGACGCTGACGGTGATTTCCGACGCCAACGGCCTCGCGCAAGTGATCATCAAGGCCGGCGTGAATGCATTCACGCAGCCGGCGCTGATCCGGGCAACCGAACTTACAACCGACAACCAGGTCACCGGCCAGTTCACGATCGTCCAGACGATCAACGGCTCGGCAGTGCTGTCGGTCGTCCCGGATGACGCGACGATCACGAGCGCCACGACCACGTGCTCGACCGGCTTCCGGGTCGACTACTTCATCTACGGCGGCACCCCGCCTTACCGCGTGACCTCGACGTTCCCCGATGGCGTGACGCTCGTCAATTCGACGGTCGCGACGGCCGGCGGATTCTTCGAAGCAGTCACGAACGGACAATGCGTCGATCCGCTGGTCTTTTCGATCTTCGACGCAGTCGGGCTGCAGACGACGGCCACCCTGCACAACAAGCCTGCGACTTCGAGTGGCGGGGGCACGCCGACGCCCGTGGTCGTTGCCCCGACGTCGTACGGAACGCTGACGGTGCCCGTCGCGAACTGCAACGTTGCATCAGGCTTCGACTTCACCGTTTCCGGTGGAACTGCGCCGTACAACGTCGCGGTGGCGGGCGCAACCGGCACCGCCACACCTCCGACCGTGCCCGCGTCCGGGGGCACCACGAAGGTCACGTTCACGGCGGCAACGGCGGGCTCACATGCCGTGACGTTCACCGACAGCAGCACTCCGGCACAGAACGCGACGGCAACGATCTATTGTCCGTGACGTGAACGAGGCCACGTCGCCACCGGCACTCCGATGCGGTCGTGCGGGGTGACAGGCAGCACGAAAACGGCGCCCACGGCGCCGTTTTCCTGTCCGTTGCCGGCACTGCCCCGTCAGGGAAGAACCGCGGCCAGGTCCGCGTCGCCCACGTCCGCCGCGACGTAGGCGTCGCCCAGCGAGCGCAGAAGGACGAAACGGCTCGTGCCTTCGGCGACCTTCTTGTCGCGGCGCATGAGCGCGACGTAGCGGTCGCGACCGAGCGGCGCGCCTGCGACGGGCAGCCGGGCGCGCTGCAGTAACTGGCGCAACCGGCCGACATCGGCATGCGACAGGTGGCCGCGGCGCGCCGACAGTTCGGCGGCCATCACCATGCCGGCAGCGACCGCCTCGCCGTGCAGCCATTCGCCGTAGCCCACGCCGGCCTCGATCGCGTGGCCGAACGTGTGGCCGAAATTGAGAAGCGCGCGTTCGCCTGCCTCGCGCTCGTCGGCGGCGACGATTTCGGCTTTGAGCCGGCAGCTTTCGCCGATCGCGTATGTGAGGGCTTCGGCGTCGCGGGCGAGCAGCCGATCGATGTTCGCTTCGAGCCAGTCGAAAAAAGCGCGATCGCGGATCGCGCCGTACTTGACGACTTCGGAAAGACCGCCGGCAAGCTCGCGCTCCGGGAGCGTGGCGAGACAGTCGATATCGATGAGGACGGCGCGCGGCTGGTGGAACGCGCCGATCATGTTCTTGCCGAGCGGATGGTTGACCCCGGTCTTGCCGCCGACCGACGAGTCGACTTGAGCGAGCAGGGTGGTCGGGACCTGGACGAACGGCATTCCGCGCTGGTAGATCGCCGCGGCAAAACCGGCCAGATCGCCGACGACTCCGCCGCCGAGCGCGATCACGGTCGTCCCGCGTTCGGCCCGCTGCTCGAGAAGACGGGTCAGCACGTCCTGCACTGTCGCCCACGTCTTGTGCGTCTCGCCATCGGGAACGAGGATCGTATCGACGGCGATGTTCGCGGTCGCGAGACTCGCGCGAAGCGGAGTCGCCCACCACCGCGCAACCACTGGATTGGTGACGATCACAGCGCGGGGAGAAGGCAGGAGCGGCGAGAGCAGCGCTCCGGCTTCGCCGAGGACACTTGCGCCGATCCAGATCGGGTAGCTTCGCTCCCCGAGCGCGACTTCGAGCGTTCGCATATCGGGCCCGCCCACGCGATGCCGGGCCTACGCCCGCCGCGCCCGGCTTTGCTCGTCCGCGAGGTTCAGCGCAAAACGGGTGACGTGATCGCGATCGGATTCGAGGACGAAATCGGCGACCTCCCGATAGAGCGGATCGCGCTGCGCGTACAGTTCGACGAGCCGCGCGAGCGGGTCGGCGGTGTTGAGCAGCGGACGATGGCGGCTCTTGCGCGTACGCTCGCGCAGCGTCGTGGGCTCGGCGTGCAGGTAGACGACGGTCCCGTTCGCCTTGAGACGCTCGCGATTCGCGGGTCGGATCACCGCGCCGCCCCCGGTGGCAAGGACGATGCCGGTGCGGACGACGAGTTCGGCGATCGACGCTTGCTCGCGATCGCGAAAGGCTGCCTCGCCTTCGATCTCGAAGATCGTCGGAATCGAGACGCCGAGTCGGCGCTCGAGCTCCGTATCGGCATCGACGAACGGCATGCCGAGCCGGCGCGCAAGCGCGCGGCCCAGCGTCGATTTTCCCGACCCGGGAAGCCCTACGAGGAACAGATTGCCGCGATGCAATTGCATTGCGGCATTGTAGTGGATTCGCTGCCCGGCAACGAGCAATGGGCTGCGACGCTCAGAAGTCGACGCGGCGACGCAGACGCTCGGCGTTCCCGCTTCGTCGTTCCCGCGAAGGCGGGGACCCGGCGCCTTTCATCCTTGCAGAACGACGCTGGATCCCCGCCTGAAGCCGCGGGGATGACGCACTTGTTTCCAATCCTTGCAGAACGACGCTGGATCCCCGCCTGAAGCCGCGGGGATGACGCACCTGTTTCCAAGCGCGACCCGTCCTGCGGCGGGCCGCTCTTGGACAAGTGCGTCACTTGACCGTGTTGATCGTGTCCTTGACGACGCGCGGCGTAAGGAAGATCAGCAGCTCCTGCTTGTCGCTCGTGCGTCCGGTCGTCTTGAACAGATAGCCGAGGAACGGGATATCGCCGAGCAACGGCACCTTCTCGACGGTGTTGGTGATCGTTTCCTCGAAGATGCCGCCGATGACGGCGGTGTCGCCGTTGTTGACGTGGATCTGCGTCAGCACGTTGCGGGTGTCGATCGACGGCACCGCGAAGCCGCCCCCTAGCTGCACGTACTGGCCGACGCTGTCCTTCCGCACTTCGACTGTCATGATGATCCGGTTATCCGGCGTGATCTGCGGCGTAACGTCGAGTGCGAGCACGGCCTTCTTGAACGCGACGGTCGCCGGCGAGTTCGCGCTGCCCGGCGTGACGTACGGAATTTCCGTGCCCTGCTCGATCCTCGCTTTCTGATGGTCGGCTGTCACGACGCGTGGGCTCGAAATCACCTTGCCGAGCGTGTCGGCCTCGAGCGCGGAGAGCTCGAGGTTGATCAGGTTCCCGCTGCCCAGATTGATCAGCGTCAGCGCGAGCTGGCCGGCCGGGTTGATGACCGGCAGGTTGACGTTGAGCTGCGGCGAATCCGAGTATCCGGCGCTGGCGATGCCGGAGGCCAGCTCGAAAGGCGTCTGCGTGCGCGTGTCTCTGACAAGCTGGGTTCCATTCAGATGCACGACAGGCTGCGTGTCGAGGCTGCCGCCCTGTCCAACAGCGTACTTCTGGTTATTGAACGTGAATCCCGTCTGCGCGCCGAAGCGAACGCCGAGCTGCTTGCTGAACTTGTCGCTCGCGATGACGATGCGCGCTTCGATCAGCACCTGCCTGATCGGCGTGTCGAGCTGGCGGATGATCCTGCGGACTTCCTCGAGCCGCGACGCGGTGTCCTGCACGAACAGGACGTTGGTGCGCGGATCGACGAAGGCGACGCCGCGGTCGGACAGGATCGAGCCTTGGCCGCCGGTGGTGGCCGTCTGCCCGGCGCCGGCGCCGAACCTCTGCTGCCGGTTCGTGGAGAGGATCTTCTCGAAGTCCTCGGCCTTCATGTAGTTGAGCTGGAACGATTCCATCACCAGCGGCTCGAGCTGACCGATCTGGATCGCGTTCTCGAGCTGCTGCTTCTCCTTGAGCGCAAGCTCCTCGCGCGGCGCGATCAGAACGACGTTGCCGTTCTTGCGCATGTCGAGGCCCTTGGTCTGCATGATGATGTCGAGCGCCTGGTCCCAGGGAATGTCCTTGAGCCGCAGCGTCAGGCTGCCGGTCACGGTATCGCTGGTGATGATGTTGAGGCCGGTGAAGTCGGCGATCACCTGCAACACCGCGCGCACTTCGACGTTCTGGAAGTTGAGCGACAGTTTTTCGCCCTTGTAGCCCTGCTTCGTCCCCTGGATCAGCTTGTTCGGGTCTTCCTGGACCGGCTTCACCTCGAGGATGAACCGGTTGTCGGTCTGGTACGCCGAATGCTCCCACAGGCCTTTCGGCTCGATGACCATCCGGGTATTGCCGCCCTGGCTGAACGTGTCGACGGCGACGATCGGCGTGCCGAAGTCCTGCACGTCCAGGCGGCGCTCGAGATTGCGCGGCAGCGTCGTCTTGATGAAATCGACTATCAGGTTCTTGCCCTGCTGCCGGATGTCGATCCCGGTCGCGTTGTCGGAGAGGTCGACGACGACACGACCCTCGCCGTTGGTGCCGCGGCGGAAGTCGACATCGCGCAGCGCGTGCGTCGTGTCGCCCGGTCGCGCTTCGGCGAAACGCTGGACGACTTGCGTCTTCGCGTCGAGCTGATCGCTCTGGTCGAACAACGTCACCAGCACCGTGTTGCCTTCGACACTGGTCTGGAACGTCTGGGGCCGGTTGAGGTTGAACACGACCCGCGTGCGGTTGCCCGCCTGAATGACGTTGAGGCTGCGCAGCGCCGGGTCGTCGATGACTCGCTGCGTGCTGCCGAGACCGTTGCTCGTATCGAGGAAATCGAGCGCCAGGCGCGGCGGACTTGCGATCGCGAAGCCTGCAGGCGGATTCGCCGGCGGCGACTTCAGCACGAACTTGACGATCGTGTTGCCCGACGTACCCTTCGAGACGGCCAGCGATTCGATGGCGTTCCCCGCCTGGGCGTAGGCCGCCCCGGTCACGGCGGCGAAGAGCGCGGCTGTGAGCCACGCGAACGCGCCGCGGGCGATCAGCCCCGGGCGTGCGATGAAGCCAACGCAGACGGATGCGCTCATCTTCTTACCCCCTGTGTCTTCGTATCGCCGGCCTGCACGAGCTGCAGCGTGCTGGACCGCTCGGTCCAGTCGCCGGCGCCATCCTGTACCAGTTCCTTCAAGCGGATTTCGCTGTCGCTGACCCCGATGACGACGCCGTAATTCTGGCCGACGTAATTCCCCTGGCGCACCTGATAGAGGTCCCTGTCCGGCGTACGCACCAGCGCATAGACGGTCTTGCCTTTTTCGAGCGTCCCGACCATGTTGAGGGACTCCAGCGGATACGCCTCGAGCGGCTCCTTGCGCCGGGTGAGGTCGGGGGCGAGCTTGCTCGCACCCTTGGTCGGCTCGATCTTGCGCGGCTTGAACGGATCCGGCAGATCGAACGCGTTGTACGCAAACGGCTCGTACGGCTTCATCTGCGGCAGCGGATCGAGCTTGCCCTTGGCGCTTTTGCCCTGGTCCGCCATCCACGCACGCAGATCCTGGTGGCTCTCGCCGCCACACCCGGCGAGAGCGAGCACCGCGCCAGCAATCAGTATCAACCGGTACTTCATCTCTTCGCCGCCTTGTCCTTGGCGTCCTTCGCCGCCTTGCGCTGCTTCGCGATCTCTTCCTCGTCCAGGTAGCGGAACGTCTTGGCCACCGCGTCCATCGTCAGCACGCCCTTGTCGTTGACAACGGCGACGTCGTTCAGCGTGACGATCCGCGGGAGTTGAGCGACGTCGCTCGCAAACGCACCCATGTCGTGGTAGCCGCCGGTGATCCTGACGTTGATCGGCAGCTCGGCATAGAAGTCGGCCATCGATTCCTGCGCCGCCGGCTTGAACAATTCGAACTGGAGCCCGCGGCCGAGCCCGGCCTGGTTGATGTCGGTGAGCAGCGCATCCATCTCGGCCTTGTTCGGCAGCTGCTTCAGCAGCGCGCCGAACGACTGCTCGATTTCCTTGAGTTGCTGCACGTAGAGATCGTAATTGACGGCCTTGGCCTTCTTCGAGGCGTACTGCTCCCTCAGGCTCGCCTCTTCGTTCTTCGCGCGCTCGAGGGCATCGTACTGGTCCTTCCAGTCGAGCGCGGCGCCGGCGGCGAGAATCGCCAGCACCAGGATCGCGAGCAGGCCGACCTTGGCGTAGAGCGGCCAGTTGCCGACGTCGCGAATGTTGAGCCGGCGGATGTCGTCGAGCGTCATGCGTCGGCTCCTTTCCCTGCTTGCGCTGCCTTCGGAGGCGGCGGCGCCTTGCCCGGCGCCCCTTTTGCATCGGGCGGCGGCGCCGCACGCTTGAGCTGGAACGCCAGCGTGAACTCATTGACGCGGGCGTCCTTGTCCTTTGCACCCGGCGCCGGAACCGCCTTGATCTCGATCAGCTCCGGCTGGGTGAGCCAGGGCGAGGATTCGATATTGCGCATCAGCGTGGAGACGCGCGCGTTCGATTGGGCATACCCGATGACCGTGACCCGCGTTCCGGTCTGCTTGAGCGAGCGCAGGTAGACGCCGTCCGGAAGTTGCCGCACCATCTGGTCCAGCAGATGCACGGCCTCGGTCCGATTGGTCTGCAACGTCTCCACGACCTGCTTGCGCGACAGCAGCGCCTGCGTCTGTTCGCGGAGCTTGTCGATCTCCTTGATCTGCTCGTCCAGCTTGGCGATTTCGTCCTTGAGCAGCTTGTTGCGGCTTTGCTGGTTCTCGATCTGGCCGAGGAAGATCACGTGCACGAGGCCGACGACCGCGAGGGCCAGGACCGCCAAGCCGATCGCCACCGAGACGAACTGGCGCTGGCGCGCCTGCCGCTTCTGCTCGCGGTGAGGTAGCAGGTTGATGCGGATCATTCGAAGCTCCGCATGGCAAGCCCGCACGCGATCAGCAGCAGAGGCGCTTCCTGCGCAAGCTGCCGCGGGCGGATGTTGTCGGACGTGGCCATCGTCGCGAACGGGTTGGCGACGACGGTGGCGACCCCCGCCCGCTTGGCGACGAGCTCGTCGAGCCCCGGCAGCAGCGCGCCGCCGCCGGCGAGCACGATCTGGTCGACCTGGTTGTACGATGTCGACGTGAAGAAGAACTGCAGCGCCCGGGTGACTTCCAGCGCCAGCGTTTCCATGAACGGCTGCAATACGTCGGCGTCGTAGTTTTCCGGGAGTCCCTGATTCTTCTTCGCCGACTCGGCCTCCTCGGGGGACAGGTTGAACGCCCGCTGGATGTCGTAGGTGAGCTGGTTGCCGCCGAAGGCCTGGTCGCGGGAGAACAGGAATTGGTCGTTGCGCAGCACGTAGAAGTGCGTCACATGCGCGCCAATGTCGACGAGCGCGATGTTCTGGTCGCGACCGGACGCGGGGAGGGACGGCGCAATCAGGCGGAACGCTTCCTGGGTTGCATAGCTCTCAACGTCCATGACGCGCGGCTTCAGGCCGGCGGCTTCGGCAATGGCCACCCGATCCTCGACCTTTTCCTTGCGCGAGGCCGCGATCAGAATCTCGACTTCGTCGGGGTTGTTGGGCGCCGGCCCCAGGATCTGGAAATCGAGATTGACTTCGTCCAGCGCGAACGGAATGTACTGGTTGGCTTCGGCCTCGACCGTGAGTTCGAGGTCTTCTTCCTTCTGGCCGGACGGGACGATGATCTTCTTGGTGATCACCATCGCGGCAGGCAGGGCGAGCGCGACGTTGCGATTGCGGCTGCCGAGGCGCTTCCAGGCGCGTTTCAGCCCGTCGCTGACCTGGTCCAGGTTCGCGATGTTGCCGTCGGTGACGACGTCCTTGGGGAGCGACTCGACGACGTATCGCTCGAGGCGGACGACACCCTTGCCGGCGTCGGCGAGCTCGACCAGCTTGATCGAGGTCGAGCTGATGTCGACGCCAATCAGCGTGGGTGACTTTGTAGTGAAGAGGTCCAGCGCCGAACCAAGCTTTTCAGCGATCATGGCCGTCCCTGTGGCGCAATGCTGATAATTTACATTAAAGGTTGGCAGCAACTATGAATCTTGTCAAATTGTTTACCAACCGGGCATTGTGTTGTTGTAAGCCCGCCTATAATTGGGGGTTCCACCCCTGCCGTCCAGCAAGTTTTATTCCTCCATGCTAAAACGGTGGCTTCTGTACGTCGGGTCCGTCCTGCTTGGCTTGGCGGTCGTTGGCGCCCTGCTGGGAGCCTTCGTCCTGGCCCTCCTTTATCCGACGTTGCCCTCACTCGAAAGCCTGACCGACTACCAGCCCAAGATCCCGCTCCGGATCGTTTCGGTCGAAGGGGACCTCCTCGGCGAATTCGGCGAGGAGCGCCGGGCGGTCGTGACGATGGCCGAGGTGCCGGATGTCATGAAAAAGGCCATTTTGGCGGCCGAAGACGAGCGCTTCTATTCGCACGGGGGTGTCGACTACATCAGCGTGCTGCGTGCTGCGGCGTCCAACGCCGCCGGCGGCAGCCCGCAGGGGGCGGGCACGATCACGATGCAGGTGGCCCGGAACTTCTTCCTCACGCGGGAGAAGACCATCACCCGCAAGTTGCGCGAGGTCCTGCTCGCCTGGAAGATCGAGGCCAATCTCAGCAAGGACGAAATCTTTCAGCTCTACATCAACCAGATCTTCCTCGGCCAGCGCGCCTACGGGTTCGCCGCCGCCGCACAGATCTATTTCGGCAAGCCGCTCAAGGATCTGACGCCCGCCGAAGCCGCCATGCTGGCCGGCCTGCCCAAGGCCCCGTCGGCGTTCAACCCGGTCAGCAACCCCCGCCGGGCAAAGACGCGGCAACTCTATGTCCTGCGCAGAATGCATGAGCTCCGGTTCCTCGACGACGACCAGTATCGGCAAGCACAATCCGCGCCACTCGTCGTTCGGCAGGGATTGCGCGAAGTGATCCCGACGCATGCCGAATACGTCGCCGAGATGGCGCGACAGGTCGTGTTCGAGGCTTACGGCGAGGACGCCTACACCAAGGGCCTGACCGTCTACACGACGATACAGAAGGCCGATCAGGAGGCTGCGTACGCGGCCATGCGCCGCGGCGTGCTCGACTACGATCGGCGCCATGGCTACCGGGGTCCCGAAGCCTTCGTGAGCCTGCCGGACGATGCGGGCGAGCGGGACGCGGTCCTGGAAAAGGTATTCCAGGATGCGACAGAAAGTGACGGCCTAGTGCCTGCCGTGGTCCTCGAGGCGACGGCCGCCGAGGTCAAGGCGGTGCTGGCCGACGGCGAGACCGTCAGCGTGACGGGCGACGGGCTGCGCTTCGCCGCCCGCTCGCTCGGCGACAAGGCCGCGGCGCCGACCCGGATCCGGCGGGGAGCGGTGGTCCGGGTCATGCGCGAGGACAAGGGCCGCTGGGGGATCGTCCAGACGCCTCAGGTCGAGTCGGCGTTCGTTTCGATCCGGCCGAGGGACGGCGCGCTGCTGTCGCTCGTGGGCGGCTTCGACTTCGAGCGCAACAAGTTCAACCACGTGACGCAGGCGCAGCGGCAGCCCGGATCGGCGTTCAAGCCGTTCATCTACTCGGCGGCACTCGAAAAGGGATTCACCCCGGCCACCGTCGTCAACGACGCGCCGTTCTTCGTCCCGGCCGCGCAAGCCGGCGGCGAGGACTGGGAGCCGAAGAACTACGACGGCAAGTACGACGGTCCGATGCGGGTCCGCATGGCGCTTGCGAAATCGAAGAACCTCGTGACCGTGCGCGTGCTGCAGGCGATCGGCCCGCAGTACGCGCAGGACTACATCGCCCGCTTCGGCTTCGATCCGAAGCTCCATCCACCCTATCTGACGATGGGCCTGGGCGCGGGATCGGTGACGCCGCTGCAGATGGTGGGTGCTTATGGCGTGTTCGCCAACGGCGGGTACCGCGTAACGCCGTACCTTATCGCAAAAATCGTCGATGCCAAGGGCAACGTGCTCTCGGAGGCGAGCCCCGCCGTCGCCGGCGACGACGCGGAACGGGCCGTCGATCCGCGCAACGCGTGGATCATGACCTCGCTCCTGAAGGACGTCGTCCGCGTCGGCACCGCGACGCGCGCGTTGAGCCTCAATCGCAGCGATCTCGCCGGCAAGACCGGCACGACCAACGAGTTCGTCGATGCCTGGTTCTGCGGCTACAACGCCGCGATGGTGGGCGTCTCGTGGATCGGCTTCGACCAGCCGAAAACGCTCGGGCCCGGCGAGACCGGCGCCCAGGCCGCGCTCCCGATCTGGATTTCGTACATGGCGAAAGCGTTGAAGGGGACGCCGCCAGCCGAGCTGGCGATGCCGGACGGCGTCATCGCGGTTCGCATCCAGGCCGACTCCGGGCTGCGTGACGACTCGAGCCCGCTGACCGACTACTTCTATTCGGAGTTCCCGCCGCGCGGACGCGACGACAGCCTCTCGCCGTCCGCGTCCGGAGCCCCGGCCAAGGACATCCGCGACCAGATCTTCTGATGCCCCGTCGCACCCGCGTCGACCCTCGCGATCGCGAACGCGGTCGGAACGGCGATACGCGCGCCCGCGAGGATCGCGCCCGGATCGCGCAGGCGGCGGCCCGTCTCATTGCCGAGCACGGGCTCACCGACTGGTCGCTCGCGAAGCGCAAGGCAGCCCGGCAGCTGATGCTGGCCGCCTCGGCAACTTTTCCGTCGGATGCGGAAATCGAGGAGGCGCTATCCGCGCATCACGCGCTGTTCGGCGGTGAAGCGCACGCAACAACGCTGCGCGGGCAGCGGGCCGAGGCGCTCGCGTGGATGAAGCGCCTCGCGGCGTGGGAACCGCTGCTGGTCGGCGGCGTCGCAGCGGGCTGGGCCACTGCGCACAGCGACATCCGGCTGGAGCTCGTCGCCGACGACGCAAAGGCCGTCGAAATCGCACTGGCGAATGCCGCCGTCCCGTATGCCGCGCTGCCGCCGCGCGAAGCCGGGACGGGTGCGCAGCTCCTCGTCGAAACACCGCGCGCCGCCGTGCGCCTCGTCGTCGTCACCCCGCAGCAGCGCCGCAACCGGCCGCGCCGCGACGACGAGCCGCGGCTCGATGCCAAGGCGCTGGCGCTGCTGCTCGCGGCGGCCTGAAGGTCCGTTCAGCGTCGCGCTTCGGCCAGCCACTCGGCGGCGACCAGCGCGAAATACGTGAGGATCGCGTCCGCGCCGGCGCGCTTCATCGCGATCAGCGCTTCCAGCACGCACGACCGTTCGTCGAGCCAGCCGTTGGCGAACGCGGCCTTGAGCATCGCGTATTCGCCGGACACCTGATAGACGGCGGTCGGGGCGCCGAACGTCTCCTTGACGCGGCGGACGATGTCGAGATACGGCATCCCCGGTTTGATCATCACCATGTCGGCGCCTTCGTCGAGGTCGAGGCGGACTTCCCGGAGCGCCTCGTCGCTGTTGGCCGGATCCATCTGGTACGTGTACTTGTTGCCGCCGCCGAGATTGCCCGAGGACCCGACCGCATCGCGGAACGGTCCGTAGAACGACGACGCATATTTCGCCGCGTAGGCGAGAATCCGTGTCCGCTGAAAGCCGCTGCCGTCGAGTGCGGCGCGGATCGCACCGATGCGGCCGTCCATCATGTCCGACGGCGCAACGATGTCGACGCCCGCGGCGGCGTGGCAGAGCGCCTGACGCGCGAGGGCGGCGACGGTTTCGTCGTTCATCACGTAGCCGGCGCCGTCGATGAGCCCGTCCTGCCCGTGACTCGTGTACGGATCGAGCGCGACATCGGTGATGACGCCGAGGTCGGGGAACCGCTCCTTCAGCGCGCGGACGACCTTCGGCACCAGGCCTTCGGGGCGCCAAGCCTCGGCGGCATCGAGCGACTTCTGCGCCGGGGCGATCACGGGAAAGAGCGCAAGTGCCGGGACACCGAGCTCGACGCAGCGCTCGGCATCGCGAAAGAGGAGATCGAGGCTCTTGCGCGAGATTCCGGGCAACGACGGAACCGGCTCCTCTCTGTTGGCGCCGTCGAGGACGAACACGGGATAGATGAGATCGTCGGGGAGAAGCCGATGCTCCCGCATCAGCCGGCGCGAAAACTCGTCGCGTCGCATCCGCCGCATTCGCGTTCCGGGATAACGCCCGCTGAAGTCAAAACCCATGATCGAAGCTCCTGCCTGATCGCCGCTCATCGAATCCGCGCACGTCGCGCATCGTAGCGTTTCGGTTGCCGCGCCACCAAGCGGGCGCCGCTCTGGTCGTTCGATGCAAAGGATCCTTCGGCATTGTAGGACCCATGGATCGACGATGTAGGACTTTGCGGAATGCGCGCGCTACGCCGCCCCGGAAATCTCCCTCCGGACCAAGAGGATTATTGCGTCAGAAAATTCTTCGGAACTCGGCGCAATAAGTCGTGGTCTATGGTTGCAGACGGCAACGTCTCCCGCTTTCCTCCCTGAGCGGGTGCCCTCGCAGCGATCAATCCTGCGACGGGCGTTTCGGGCCCCGCGGCACTCCCCTTGATCGCGGGGCCTTTTCTTTGGGCGCCCGCGCCGTGCGATTCCGCGGTTCCGCGATGGCGCGATTCAATCCGAGCCATTCGGCAAGGACCGCTTCGGCGGCGTCGATGCCGCGCCGATGTGGCACCGAGAACGCAATGACCGTCACCTGCGCCGCATGCGGCGGAAACGCGGCGACGATCGATTGCCTGATTTCCCGCAGAGCCCGCGCCTGCGCCGAGCTCGCGAGCTTGTCCATCTTGGTCGCAAGAACGAGCACCGGGCGGGCGCTCGGCAGGAATCCCGCGAGAAGGTCGCGATCGGAGACCGCGAGACCGTGCCGCGCATCGACGATCAGCACGAGCCCGATCAGCGCCTGCCGGGTCGCCACGTAGCGGCCGAGGAAATCCTGCCAATGCCGCTTCAGCGCGAGCGGCACCGCGGCATAACCGTATCCTGGCAAGTCGGCAAGCAGCGCGCCCGAACGCAGGCGGAAGAAGTTGATCTGCTGCGTGCGGCCCGGCGTCTTGCTCGTGAACGCGAGCCGCGAGCGATTCGCGAGGGCGTTGATCGCGCTCGACTTGCCGGCGTTCGACCGGCCCGCAAACGCGATTTCCGGCGGGCCAGGCGGCGGCAATTGCGAGTCGTCGGCGACGCTCTGCGCGAACTCCGCCTGCTGCAGCGGATGCTTCAAGATGCCGATGCCTTGCAGGTGTTCGGCAGTGACGCTTTGGTCGGGCACAACGATTCCGCTACAATAGGACGTTTGTGCACCATTTGGTCGGGGGCGCACGGCGAAAGACCGGAATCGCCGCCAAAACGTCCGCCGAATTCGAGGGAGTCAACGATGAAACGCATGCTGCTGCTCGCCGTCATCGGCGCGTGGCCTGCGGCGGTCGCGCTGGCGCAGGGCCAGCCCGCCAAGCCTGATCTCGCGAAGGCGCAGACCATCGTCAACCAGGTCTGCTCGGCCTGCCATGGCGCCGATGGCAACAGCGCGACCCCGGTGAATCCGAATCTCGCGGGGCAGCCGGCCGAGTATATCACTCTGCAACTTGCGCATTTCAAGGCAGGAATCCGGGCCAACCCGGTCATGCAGGGCATGGCAGCGGCGCTGACACCCGAAGACATGATCGCGCTCGGCCTCTACTTCTCGCAACAGAAGCCGAAGGGGCTGGCGGCAAAGGATCCGGCGCTCGTCAAGGCGGGCCAGAAGCTCTATCGCGGCGGCGATGCCGCGGCCGGCGTGCCGGCATGCGCCGCGTGCCATTCGCCCGACGGCGCCGGCATCCCCAAGCGTTTTCCCCGCCTTGCCGGCCAGTACGCGGACTACACGTATCTTCAGCTGCAGGCGTTCAAGTCGGGCGCGCGCGGCTCGGACGCCGAAGGCAAGGACGTCAACGGACGAATCATGGCGACGATCGCGGAGAAGATGACCGACGCCCAGATGAAGGCTGCGTCCGAGTACACGACCGGATTGCGCTAGCGCGCTGCGCATCCGGCCGCGCGGGTGGGAGCCCATGAGCACAACCGTCGTCTCCGCCCTCAACGTCTACCCCGTCAAGAGCTGCCGCGGGATCGCGCTTTCATGTGCCGGAGTCGCCGTGCGCGGACTCGTCGCCGGCACGGGTGCGCAGGCCGTCGCGGACCGCGAGTGGATGATCGTCGACGGCAGCGGACGGTTCGTCACGCAGCGCGAACATCCGCGGCTTTCGCGCATCAAGGTCTCAGTCAGCGGCAATGCGCTCGAGCTCGCGGCGCCGGGTTGCGATCCGCTGCGCGTGCCGCTGGAGCCGCGCGGCGGCGCCGTACGCGACGTCGTCGTGTGGGACAGCGTGGTTGCCGCAGATGACGCAGGCGAGCAGGCTGCCGCGTGGCTGTCCGCCTTCATCGGCGAAACCGCGCGGCTCGTTCGCTTCGACCCGTCACAGGAGCGCCGATGCAATCCCGAGTACGTCGGCGATTCGCGCGCGCACACGGCGTTCGCCGACGGCTATCCCGTCCTCGTCATCGGCGAAGGCTCGCTCGCCGATCTCAACGCGCGGCTCGTCGCGAACGGCACGGGCGCACTGCCGATGAACCGGTTTCGACCGAATGTCGTCATCGCGGGACTCGAACCCTACGATGAAGACCATCTCGACACGATCGCAGCGGACGGCGTCGTGCTGAAGCTCGTCAAGCCCTGCACGCGCTGCCAGATCACCACCACCGATCAGGAAACCGCGATCCGTGGTGCCGAACCGCTGGCGACACTCGGGACGTATCGCAACGATCCGCGGCAGAACGGCGTCGCGTTCGGCATGAACGCAATCGTCGTCGACGGCGTCGGGCGCGAACTCGCGACCGGCGCAGCTGCACGCTGCACGTTCCGCTTCTAGGGCCCCTCGGGGTCCGCCGGGCTCGCAAGGCAGCGGACGAGTGCGTCGCGCCAGCCGGGCAGCGCGAACCCGAACGTCGCCTCGAATCGGTCGGTCGCAAGGACGCCGTACGCCGGCCGTTTCGTGGGCAGCGGATACTCGGCGGTCGTGATCGGCACGATCCGCGGCGCCTGCCCGTCGGCAAGAATCGCGCGCGCGAAATCCCACCAGCTCGCGTGCCCCGTCGACGAGAGATGATAGAGGCCGGCGCGATCGGCGAGCGCGGGCAATCCCGCCGCCACGACGCGCGCCGTCGCCTCGGCGAGCGTGCGACACCAGTTGGGGACGCCGACCTGATCGGCAACGACCCGGAGCTCGTTGCGCTCGCCGGCAAGGCGACGGATCGTGACGAGGAAGTTCCGCCCGTGCAACCCGTAGACCCAGCTCGTGCGGAAGACGAGCGCATGGCCGCCCACCGCGGCGATTGCCCGCTCGCCTTCGAGCTTGCTCGTGCCATAGACGTTGAGCGGTCCTGTCGGCGCGTCCTCGGCGTACGGCGTCGTGCGCTTGCCGTCGAAGACGTAATCGGTCGAATAGTGGATCAGCACGGCACCGATGCGCTTCGC
>Ga0335082_10001972_pt1 | contig 22052 bp, 18 predicted proteins | sample Lox_Sample_41_FD_206718 | JGI IMG/M metagenome (GOLD analysis project Ga0335082, IMG submission 206718) | Soil microbial communities from Loxahatchee National Wildlife Refuge, Florida, United States - Lox_Sample_4.1 | ecosystem: Environmental > Terrestrial > Soil > Wetlands | place: USA...
GGGTAACGCTTGCCCGGTTTGAAGTAGCGGTATTCGTCGAACACACCGTAGTTCGGGAGTAGCATCTTGTGATAAACGTGGACGAGCCTTCCATTGCTTATGACCGTTGCCGCGTCATGGATATGGTCGTTCGAGTCAACAAATCCGATGACTGCCGTGATCCCTCTGGTGGCTTTCGTGATCTCTTTGAGCGAGTGCAGGTTGTCTTTGACGAACTGCGGTTTGAGCACCAGGTCCTCGGGTGGATAGCCTGTGACGGCGAGCTCGGTGAAAGCGACCAGGTCAGCGCCGAGTTTCCGCGCGCGTCTGGTGTAGTCGATGATCTTGTCCCTGTTGCCCCTGAGGTCTCCGACGATGGGGTTTATCTGGGCCATGGAAATACGGAGAGTGCGCATGAAACTCCTTTCAGCTGAAATTCGAAATTCTGATCACGGGACCATAAATAATCAAGAACATCTCCATCCAAGACAATCTAGAATATTGGATATTCAAATTTAAGTAGAAATCAGGATTCTGTGTTTAAAAATTGTTTTTTCGCTTCGTCCATTACCTTTTTTAGCGGCACTTTTCTCTCCTCCGCGATTCTGCGGCAGTCATCATATTCCGGCGTTACAGTGAGGATCTCATTGCCGCGCTTGCTTACCTTGACACCGACTCTCCCGTAGACAGTGTCCACTTCCCTGATCTCGCGGCTCAGTTTCTTTCTGCCCACTTCCTGGATACGGGCACCGATGCTCGTTGTTTCATGGAAAACAATATCGAGAAGTGCATCAGTCTTTGACCTGTCCGTTAGCACCGAGAGCAGGATCGCCGGCCTCCCTTTTTTCATGATGATCGGCGAAAGGTAGACATCTTGCGCGCCCTGTTCCATGAGCCTCTCGATGAGATAGTCATAGACCTGCGGGCTCATGTCGTCAATGTTCGTCTCGATCACGATCGACGTGTCTTCTTCGTAGTTCGCAACTGGCTCTCCGATCATGAGCCTCAGGATGTTCGGCCTGTCGGGGAAGTCCTTATCGCCCGCGCCATGGGCTATACTGGCAACGTTCATCGCTGGGAGAGGGCCAAAGGAATTGCTCAGCGTGCTGATGATGGCCGCGCCGGTGGGGGTGGCAAGCTCGAACTGGGTGGAGGACTGGTAAAAGGGAATGCCTTTGAGCAGCTCTGCCGTAGCAGGAGCGGGTATCGGAAAGATCCCGTGAGAGGTCCGGACTGTTCCGGAGCCGACGTTTATAGAGGACGTAATTATCTGTGTGATTCCCAGGTGGTCCAGACCTATGACCGAGCCCACGATGTCCACGATGGCGTCGACGGCTCCCACTTCGTGAAAATGGATTTTATCAGGTATTGTGCCGTGTACCCTGGCCTCGGCGGCCGCCATCCTCTTGAAGATGCGGCCGCTTTTCTCCTTCACTGTCGGCGACAGGGAAGAGCCTTCAATAATATCCAAGATATCTGAAAGATGCCGCGACTTCTGGTTCTTCCGGTCGATGATCACATGGGCTTTCGTTGCGGAAATACCGGAGCGGTTTACTTTCTCGGCCTTGAGCTCGTAGCCAGGAAGGCTGAGCTTTGCGAGCCCTGCGCATAGGGTGTCGATGCTCACTCCTGCGTCCATGAGCGCGCCCAGGGTCATGTCACCGGATATGCCGGAGAAACAGTCCACGTAAGCAGTTTTCATAATATTTATTCTCCACTTGCTTTTATGCCGTCATTGCGAGCAGAGCGATGCTGTCTCGTCGTTTATCTTGGAATAGATTATATCGTACGATCAATGTCGTATGGGGCTTTTCAGTCAGGATTCATAATGTTGATCCATCCTATTTTTATCGCCTTAGAATCACTTTTGCTCTGTTTCCCTTGGCAATGGACGCGAAAGCAGTTTGGGCTATTTGATAATAAACCAAGTTTTAGAGTTGTATCTGTGTGTAAAGCCATCTGTATCCTTCTCCTGGTGCTCATAGACTCACTGCTTTAAATTGTTTGTAATGCCAGGGTAGAGAGCAGAAAGACTTTAATTGGTCATGATGTTAATGCCATATTGTTTGTTCATACAAAATGCGAGATTGCTTCGTCACGCTGCTTCTCGCAATGATAGTCAAAGGCTAACGTTCTCCGAGAATGTTGATCCTATGTGCCAGCACCCCGGCGCCAAAGCCATTGTCGATGTTCATCACGGCGATTCCCGAGGCGCAGGAGTTGAGCATGGTAAGGAGCGGTGCAAGTCCCTGGAACCCCGCGCCGTAACCTACGCTCGTGGGTACTGCGATCACGGGCTTGTCTACCAGTCCTCCCACGACCGACGGGAGTGCTCCGTCCATGCCTGCGACGACGATGATCACCCTGGCGGCGTCGAGGATCTCTCTTTTGCTGAGAACCCGGTGGAGGCCGGCGACGCCCACGTCGTAGACGGTCTGCACCGTGCTGCCGAGCATCCCGGCAGTAACCGCAGCTTCTTCAGCAACGGGAATGTCCGACGTCCCGGCGGTCAGGACGAGGACCACGCCAGAGGTGAGCCTCTGCACCTTGGGCTGGACTGCGATAGTCCGTGAAGCCTGATGATACACGGCGCGTCGGTCGAGTTTTTTGATGGCCTTGTACAGACTTTCCGAGGCGCGGGTGGCAAGGACGTCGCTGCCGGCCTTGAGCATGCGCTTCGTAATGCCTACAACCTGGTCGAGCGTCTTGCCTTCGCAGTAGATGACCTCGGGCATGCCATGACGCAGATGACGATGATGGTCGATGTGAGCGTAGGACACGTCCTCGAACGGCAGGTTCTTCAGCCGGTTGAGCGCTTTCTCGACATCTATTTTCCCCGCGCGGAGGCTCTGGAGAAGTTTTGTGAGGTCTGATTTATTCATGATATAAAGAATAAAATCTAAGGGAAAAATGTGAATGTGGCGAAATCGAAATAAAGTAATCCTGCCGCGGGATCTCCCTCCATTTCTCCTGTTTCACTCGTTCCCCGTAATTTATTAGTGATGATGATCTCATCTGTACCTGATCCGTCGTTGATGACTGCCTTTTTCTCCGCATGCTTCAATCGCTTCCATGGCCAGCTCTTTTTTCTTCGGGAACTTATCCACTCTCTTGTGCATTATAAATCTTTTGAGGTATTGGACTGCCCTGCCGCATTTCCCGACGTCCTTCATGGTCATGCCGGTATAAAACAGAATCATGGGGTTGTGCGGCCGAAGCCGCTCTACAACGTGGAATTCTTTCAGCGCCTCTTCATATCGGCCGCGCTCCCTGAGCAGCATCCCCAGTCTCAAGTGCGGGATGGGGTTCAAGGGGTTGCCCTGGATGACGGTCCTTAGTTCATTCTCAGCGGCCGCGGGATCGCCCATCTTCTGATAAATGACGGCGAGGAGATAGCGCGCCCGCTGGTTCTGAGGATTTACCCTGACCACCTTTCCAGCACATGGGCTGATTTGGCCAGATCCGCCTGATCGATCCCGTGACCTCTCTCATCGTTCTCATTGAAATTGTATGACAGGTTTGCCCAGACCTTCGTGGTGTCGTCGTTCGTCTCCTCTTTCGAGAGCGCCGTGTCCAGTTTTTTCCGTGTCTCCCCGGCCTTTGCCTTGTCCTTCTCCGCGGCGAGCTGTTTAACGAGTGCATCGCGTTCCTTCCGGAGATCATCGTTCTCGCGGGAGGCGGACTCGATCTGCTCTTTCAAATCCTCATTGTCCTGGTGCCGTTCGATAAGCGTCATCAGGATGGCGGTGTCGATCGTGCAGCGCGCTTTGATATAGATCTCGGGATGCTCCGTGGTGCCGCGCATCTGCTCAGATACAACCTCGGTTGCCATGACACCCGCGGTGTAGGTCTTTATTTCGTCCTTCGTAAGCTGGTAGTTTTTGACCTCCGTCATGCTCGCGACATAGGTGCCGGCGAGTTCAAGCGCCTTTCGCTTCGCCTCCTGCATGGCGATGCGGCGCGCGTCTACTTTGCTGTCGTTGTCTCCCATGATGTAGGTGCTGTCCGCCTCAACGACTTTCACCTCCGCGTGGGCCTTCGCATGGAAAAGCATTGTCACCATGAGAAAGACTGTCATGGTAGGAAATCTACTCATTGTGTATTTCCTCCGAAATGCCTTTTTGAACCGGAGATAAGCACGGTAACTCTTGAGACTGCCGCATCGCCGTCGAACCTCGCTATGACTGCCGTAAAGCATGGTTATTTGCTGCGTCATTGCGGGCAGAGAAAAGCGATGCCTTTCTAAAAACTCCACTAATAATCTGCGGCTACAATAGGTTACTCATCCTTAAGCTCCCTGTTCATGAGATCCTTCACCGCCTGTTTGGGTTCTTTCCCTTCGTAGAGAAGCTGATAGACCTCATCGACGATCGGCATATCCACGTTATATTTTCTCGCCAGGTACCGCGCGGCACTGGCGGTCTTGACGCCTTCTGCGACAGTCTTCATCGTGCTCATGATGTCGTTTAATTTTTCCCCTTTGCCGATTCGCACGCCGAGCGTACGGTTCCTCGACAATCCTCCCGTGCAGGTAAGGACCAGATCCCCCATGCCCGCAAGGCCGGAAAAGGTATGCAAGTTGCCGCCCATGGCGATGCCAAGGCGGGCCATTTCTGCAAGCCCCCGCGTGAGAAGTGCGGCCATCGTATTATACCCGTAACCTATCCCCTCGAGGACTCCTGCAGCGATGGCTACGACGTTTTTGAGCGAACCCGCAAGCTCAACGCCGATGACGTCGGGATTGGTATAAATGCGGAAGTAGGGGTTGCTGAAGATCGCTTGTACTTTTTTTGCGATGACTGGGTCGTACGAAGCGAGGGACACGGCCGTTGGCATCTTCTGGGCAACCTCTTTGGCGAAGCTCGGGCCCGAAAGGATGCAGAGTCGGTCGTGGAACTGTCCGGGCAGGATGTCTTTGAACACTTCCGAGAGCGGCATGAGCGTTTCGATCTCTATGCCCTTTGAAGCGCTGACGATAATGCCGTCCCGGGACAGGAACGGCGTAAACTGTCTGGACACCGCGCGTACCGTGTGGGAGGGAACTACGGAAAGGATGATGGCTTTGTCCCTGACGGCGACTTCCAAAGAAGAGGTTACTTGAATGGATTCAGGAAGGGTAAACCCAGGGAGATAGACACGATTGTTGCGCGTCCGTGCTGTTTCTTCTGCAAGGTCCTTTTCATACATCCAGAGGGTCACGTCGTGCCCCTTGTCCGCAAGCAGCATGGACAGCGCCGTGCCCCACGCACCCGCGCCTATAACGCCGATTTTTTCAGTCATAGTTACGAATTATAAAGGGAATAACGGCCAGTGTCAAAAGAATTGTACTGGAATGAGGAAGAGAACTTAACCACGAAGCCGCACAGGACGCAAAGCATAAAAATGTATATGCAACCGATAATTCAGGGGGTGTTCCCTCAATGCTCCTTGCGCGTTAGCGGCAAAAAGCTTTGCTGTTTAGCATTTCTTCATTGACCCTGACACTGCAATTGGATTATCATTCTTCCATGAACGCATGGCACTGCAAGGCATTATATGTCAACCTCTCGTCCGGGAAGATATGGACCGAGGGTCTTTCCGAACAGGTGCTCATTGCACATATCGGGGGCAGAGGGCTCGGCGTTGCATTGATGAAGGATTTTTTCAAGTTTGATCCTTATGACAGCCATATGCCTCTGATCTTTGCCGTGGGCCCGCTCTGCGGCACCTCTGCTCCGGCGTCATCCCGCATGTCTGTGGTCTCACGGTCTCCGCTCACCGGCACAGTCACGGATTCCTCGGTCGGCGGTACATTCCCCATAAAGCTCAAGGCAGCCGGCTACGACTGTCTCATTGTCACCGGCAAGGCAAAATCACCAGTCTCAATCGCAATCAGGGAGGACAGGGTTGAGATCAGAGATGCATCAACGCTCTGGGGAAAAGGCTGCCAGGAAACGAGTTCCCGGTTAGAATCAGACGGGACCTCAGCCTGCATCGGCCCGGCAGGAGAGAACCTGGTGCGGTTCGCGAACATCATGATAGGTGGGGCCAACTCAGCCGGCCGCGGAGGCCTCGGAGCTGTCATGGGTGTCAAGAACCTGAAGGCCATAGTAGTGGATGGTGCGAAAAAGATCACGCTTGCCGATTCGTTGGCGTTCAAGAAAGCACAGGATGATGTTATGCGGCTCCTGCGCGCTTCTCCCGTTGTCATGGGAGAACTGGGACTGGGCGAATTCGGAACAGCTACGCTTGTGGATATCGTGGGCCAGCGCAAGATGGCTCCCACGGAGAATTTCAAAAAGACCTTTTTCCCTGAAGCGAGTTCCTATTCCGGACCGAGTCTCAAGCGGGGTTTTGGTTTTAAAAAGCATGGTTGCGCGATCTGTCCCATCCAATGTAAGAAGCTCACCTCTTGCGGCAGACCCGTGCCGGAGTACGAGACGCTCTCGCACTTTGGGGCGTTGAACGCGAACTCCGACGCCGAGTCCATCATCAAGGCGAATCTCCTGTGTAATAATTTCGGCATGGACACCATATCAGCGGCAGCCACCTTAGCGGCCTATGGAGAGGCGCGCGGCAAATTTCTGACCGCAGATGAGATCCTTGATATGCTTCGAAAGACCGCCTATCGCGAGGCAGAGGGGAATCAGATTGCCGAAGGTTCCAAACGGCTCTGTGCATCACTCGGCAAACCGGAGTTCTCGATGAGCGTCAAAAGCCTGGAACTTCCGGCCTATGACCCACGCGGTTCCTACGGCATCGCCCTGGCTTACGGCACTTCTACCAGGGGAGGATGCCATCTCCGTGCATACCCGATCAGCCAGGAGATCCTGCGCAAGCCCATAGCCGTGGACCGCTTCAGCTTCGACGGTAAGGCAAGAATGATCAAGATCGCCGAGGACAACAACGCGATCGTTGACTCGCTCGCGATCTGCGCCTTTGCATTCCTCGGGGCGTCGATCGAGGAGTATGCCCAGATGTTCGCGGCGGCGACCGGCATGTCGTTCACCGGACAGGGACTGATGAAAACAGGGGAGGAAATCATCCTTGCCGAGCGACGATATAATAAAGAGAACGGATTCACGACAGCTGACGACTACCTGCCTGAACGATTCTATACCGAACCGGGCACTTCGGGCGGGGGGATCGATATACCTCCGATAGATAAAGCACGATTCACCGAAGAGTTACACAAATATTACCGGATGAGGGAAAAATTAAATTCAGCTTAATGTTGAGAGACTTCTCATTACTTCCGGCCTAAAGTTCGTGCAGGGCGCGGCCGAGCGTGCCGAAGAGATCTTAAAGGATTGACGACCCCGGGACGAGATCGCTTCGCTCTGGTCGCAGTGGCAACCCGAGAGATCCTGGACCGTCCGATCGATTCATATCATTTCTGCGTAAGTGATCCTATCCCCTTAAGGATGAGCAACACCCATGGCGTTCCGTGGAGAACAAAGTCAAACCAGTCGATTGGCCTTATAAGCTGGCCTTTCGCAAGCATCTGGAACTTCTCCCAGATGTGTGGCGGGCTGAACGGGGCAAGACCCAGCGTCAGGCATGCAAGAATGACAAGCCCCCACGGCAGTTTGGATGCAAACTCCATAATAGTGTTGTCTCCCTTTCTATCGGCATAGGGTCCCCTTTACTGCTATCATTATACCACTGTCCTTGCGCGAACAAACCGACGTCTCCTGATCACATCCTCTGCCCCTGCGTATGAAAAAGCCCTTTTCAATTTAAGGCTGTTTAGGTATACTTTGAAAAAATCCGATCAGTATCCCATTGCGAGAGAGCATGCTCTTCACATCACTCGATATCAACTCCATTATTGGTCTCTCCGAGCAGGAGTCAGAAGAACGGCTGAGGCGCGAGGGCTACAACGAACTGCCTTCGGCGAAGGAGCGCAGCATCTTTGCCATTGCCTTCGATGTGATGCGCGAGCCCATGTTTATCCTGCTCGTGGCCTGCGGCATCATCTATCTTATCCTCGGAGACATGCAGGAAGCGCTCATGCTGCTTGGCTTCGTCTTTGTGGTGATCGGCATCACGCTGTACCAGGAGCGCAAGACCGAACGTGCGATTGAGGCGCTCCGCGACCTGTCGAGCCCTCGTGCGCTGGTCATCCGGGGCGGCGTGAGGAAGCGTATTCCCGGTCGCGAAGTTGTGCGGGGTGACATCATCGTTTTGAATGAAGGCGACCGCGTGCCGGCGGATGCAGTCCTCCTGTCCTGCATAAACCTTTCGGTCGACGAGTCGCTTTTAACGGGCGAATCAGTGTCTGTGAGGAAGACCCCATGCGTCGGCATACCGGTGATGGCCAGGCCGGGAGGCGAGGGCCTCCCTTGCGTGTATTCCGGAACGCTGATCGTGAAGGGGCAAGGGATCGCTACGGTGCAGGCCACGGCGGGTAACACCGAGATCGGGAGGATCGGGAAAGCTCTTCAGAGCGTGGAACTCGAAGAGACTCAGCTCCAGAAGGAAACGAGGAAGATTGTACGCGAGCTTGCATTGGCCGGCCTCTCGGTGTGCACCCTCGTGATAATCGTTTACGGGCTTACAAGAGGGAGCTGGCTCAACGGATTTCTTGCAGGCATTACGCTCGCCATGGCACTTCTGCCGGAAGAATTTCCTGTGGTACTCACGATCTTTCTCGCTTTGGGTGCGTGGCGGATATCACAGAAGAGAGTGCTCACCCGGCGCGTACCGGCCGTCGAGACGCTAGGCTCTGCTACGGTCCTTTGTGTTGACAAGACGGGCACGCTGACACAGAATAGCATGTCGGTCCAAACGATTTATGCGAACGGCGAGCTCTATACGGTGGATTATCTGAAAAAGCCGAGCATCCCTGAAAATTTTCATGAGATAGTGGAGTTCAGCATCCTTGCGAGCCAGAAAGACCCCTTTGAGCCCATGGAGAAAGCCTTCAAGGAACTCGGCGGCCACTACCTTGCAAGCACCGAGCATATCCACGACGACTGGACACTGGTGCATGAATATCCGCTGTCGAACAGCCTTATGGCACTGTCTCACGTCTGGAAATCTCCTACAGGAAATGAGTATGTGATAGCGGCCAAAGGGTCGCCTGAGGCCATCGCCGATCTGTGCCACTTCAGCGGAGCACAGAGACAGGAGCTTACAAAGTCCGTTGAGACCATGGCGATGAACGGCCTGCGCATACTCGGCGTGGCGAAGTCGTATTTCACTGCCACGGAGCTGCCGGGAGAGCAGCACGACTTTACTTTCGAGTTCCTGGGGCTCGTGGGGCTTGCCGACCCCGTGCGGCCGGGCGTGGCAGAGGCGGTAAAGGAGTGTTATACAGCGGGCATACGGGTCGTAATGATCACCGGAGATTATGCGGGAACGGCCGCACATATCGCGCGTGAGATCGGCCTAAAGACTGTGGACCAACCCATCACCGGGCCGGAGTTGGATGGCATGGACGACAGGGAACTCCAGCGTCGTATCAAGAACGTGAACATATTTGCTCGGGTCGTGCCCGAGCAGAAACTCAGAATCGTGAACGCGCTCAAGGCCATTGGCGAGGTCGTGGCCATGACGGGCGATGGCGTGAACGATGCGCCAGCACTCAAGTCAGCGCACATTGGCATTGCCATGGGCGGGCGCGGTACGGATGTGGCGCGTGAAGCATCGGCGCTCGTTCTGCTCGACGACGATTTCGCATCCATCGTACAAGCCGTGCGAATGGGTCGACGGATTTTCGATAACCTCGGGAAAGCCATTGCCTACATCTTCGCCGTGCATGTACCTATCGCCGGCATGTCGCTCCTCCCGGTACTGCTCAAGTGGCCCCTCGTGCTTCTACCCGTACATATCGTGTTTCTCGAACTGATCATCGACCCGGCCTGTTCCGTCGTGTTCGAGGCCGAGCCCGAAGAGGCGGACGTGATGACCCGCCCACCGCGCAGGCCCGATGCGCAGTTGTTCGGGACGCGGACCGTGGTGATAAGCCTGCTCCAGGGACTGAGCGTGATGATCATCCTTCTGGGGGTCTTCGTTATTTCCCTCAAGCGGGGACAGAGTGAAGAAGACGCCAGGGCTCTCACCTTCACGACGCTCATTATTGCTAACCTGGCGCTCATCTTCACGAACCGCTCGTGGACCCGGATTGTCCTGGGCACTCTGCGCTCGCCAAACGCCGCACTGTGGTGGGTTACGAGCGGGGCGCTGGCCTTTCTCGGGCTGGCACTCTACGTTCCCGTTCTACGAAAGCTATTCAGGATCTCGTTCCTTCACCCCTCTGACATCTTCATCTGCATTGGTGCAGGTGTAGTGAGCATTCTATGGTTCGAAGTAATGAAGTGGGTCAATAATCGAAGCAAGGTGCCGCTCAGGTACACTAACATTAGCTAAGGAGATGCAGACTTTCTGATAACCGACAAGCCTGCTGAGAGATAATGGGTTTTTCTATAGCTAAAATTCTGATGTCATTGATACTGCCTCCTGCAAGCCTCGCTATTCTTATGGCCGCAGGTTTTGTGATCGTAATGTTCAGACGCATACTAGGCATGTTCCTCATCGTTACCAGTTTTATGTTCCTTTGTCTTCTGAGTATAAGCCCGGTATCTGATTTTCTGCTCAAACCGCTAGAGAAAAGCGCTGCCCACGATAACGCAAAGCACGAGAAGGCCGACGCTATCGTGGTGCTCGGTGGAGGGGTGAGAGACCTGTTGTGGCTGGGATTGGAATCCCAACCGTCAGAAACATCCCTCGCACGGCTCGTCGCTGGTGTGAAGCTCTATAAAGAGCTGCATATCCCCCTTGTGATCATCGGGGGCAACGGCAACCCGTTTGAACAGGAAGTCAAGGAAGCAGAGGCCATGGGCCGCATAGCCAGGGGTATCGGCGTCCCGGACAACGACGTTATCACGGAGAACGCGCCGAGAAATACGCTGGAAAGCGCGAGCGCTGCAAAAAAGCTGATCAAAGGGAACCGCATCATCCTTGTCACCTCTGCCTTTCATATGAAACGGTCATCGGCCATGTTCAGAAAACAGGGGTTCGATGTTGTGACGGCGCCTGCAGGATACAGGAGCGAACAGCGAGGACTTTCTCTTTATTCCTGCATTCCCCGCGCGGACAGTCTCAATGATTCCTCAGCGGCCTTGGCCGAATACCTGAGCCTCTTTTGGTACACCCTAACCGGAGCGATGTAGACCGTGATACAGCTTGCCGTGCCCGACACCGTCTTACTCTAATCTTTTCCATGCACCTCTTGACAAACGTCCAGATCGCGTTATAATTAGTTTAATATTAAACTATATTGTAATGAGCTTTTTGGGTCTGCCGGGACATGAAAAAGACTCGCTATAAAGGGACGAAGGATGAAGTTCGGGCGCTTAATGCCTATGTCAAGCTGATGCGTGCATCGGAATCGGTTTCGGCACGGATTCATGGGCATCTGGTCGGCGCGGGACTTACGGTGAGCCAGTTCGGCGTCATGGAAGCGCTTTATCACCTTGGTCCTCTCAGCCAGCGGGAACTGGCAAAAAAGATATTGAAGAGCAGCGGCAATATCACTATGGTCATCGATAACCTGGAAAAACGGAGCCTTGTCAAGAGGGAACGCAAAGCGGAAGACCGGAGATTTTATGCGGTCCAGTTGACTATCGAAGGGCGCCGTCTGATCGGGAGCATATTCCCGCGCCACGCTGCGAAAATCGTTGAGGAGATGAATGCCCTCACTAAAAGCGAGCAGGAAGAACTATCCCGGATATGCCGCAAAGTGGGACTGAACGAGAATACATGATGCGCCGGCCGCGAAATGCTTTTAACCATGGGTTTCATATTCGAAAGGAGAAAGGACATGCTTAAAAAATTGTTTCAGACAGAGAATGATACCGCTACCATGATCCTCAGGGTCGTACTCGGGGTTGTGTTCTTTCCTCACGGCATGCAGAAACTGACCACCATGTTTGGGGGTTATGGGTTTACGGGTACTTTGGGCTGGTTTACCGGCAACCTCCATGTGCCCGCGCTCTTTGCCTTCCTGGCGATCATGGCGGAAGGCTTGGGTTGGATGGGTCTCATCTTGGGACTTCTGACCAGGGTGGCGGCCTTCGGGATCACTGTCAATATGGTAGTCGCCGTGTACATGCTGCATTGGCAGAACGGGTTCTTCATGAACTGGTTCGGCACAATGACGAGTGCAGGCAAGCCGGCAGGCGAGGGGTTTGAATACCATCTACTCGTGATTGCAATCGGTATTGCGCTCGTGATCAGGGGGGGCGGCAAGTGGTCGATTGACAGGGTTATCGCGGAAAAGCAGAAATAGCGCACTAAACAGGCGGGAGCCAAAGATGAGGGGTTGCCAAACGGGAACCCCCTTTTAATGAAAATCCCTGATTACAGGGAGAAGGAACGGAACACGAATCGCGCGAATGAACGATTACGCGAATCAGGGCCTTTCTTAGGAAGCATTCGTGCCCTGCGTGACATCCATGATTACGCTTTTATCCGCGGTCAAAGTTTTATTGCTCTGTCCTCTCTCTGCTTTTCGGCCTCTTATTCGCCTCAAGGATCTTCTTTCGCAGGCGGATGGTCTGGGGCGTCACTTCCACAAGCTCATCTTCCTTGATGAATTCGAGCGCCTGTTCGAGCGACAGCAGTCTCGGCGGCACAAGCCGCAGTGCCTCATCGGCACCCGATGCGCGCATGTTCGTAAGCTTCTTTTCCTTCACCACGTTCACATCGATGTCGGCCTCACGTGAGTTTTCACCCACAATCATGCCTTCGTATACTGCCGTGCTTTCCTTGATGAAAAGCTCGCCGCGCGGCTGGATGTGATAGAGGGCGTACGTGGTCGTTTTGCCAGGCCGGTCGGCCACGAGTGCGCCGGTAGCGCGCTTGGCGATCGGACCCTGCCAGGGCTCGTACCCGTCGAAGAGGTGGTTCAGGAGGCCAGTGCCGCGCGTATCGGTGAGGAATTCCGATCGGAAACCGATGAGCCCTCGTGCCGGTATGCGGAATTCAAGCCTCACGCGGCCGTGGCCGTTGTTCGACATCTTGGTCATACGGCCCTTGCGGGTCCCGAGCTTCTGGGTAACGACTCCGATGAATTCTTCGGGGCAGTCAATGACGAGGTTCTCCATGGGCTCGTAAGTCTTCCCATCCCGCTGTTTTGTAATGGTCTCGGGCTGCGAGACGGAAAGCTCATAACCCTCGCGCCGCATCATCTCGATGAGGATCGCGAGCTGGAGCTCGCCGCGGCCTAGGACCTTGAAACTGTCGGTGGCTTCCTGCGGCTCAACCTTGATCGCGACGTTGTACAGGAGCTCCTTTTCGAGCCGCTCCTTGAGATGGCGGGAAGTTACGAACTTGCCCTCTTTACCGGCGAAAGGTGAATTGTTGATCGAGAACAACATTGAGATCGTCGGTTCATCCACGGCGATGCGCGGCAAAGGTTTCGGATTCTCGGGATCGGTGATCGTATCGCCGATATTCACGCCCTCGATGCCCGCAAGGGCAACGATATCGCCGACGGTGGCCTTTTCCGTATCCACGCGTTTCAGGCCCTGGAACTCATAGAGCGAAGTGACCTTGGTCTTTACCATCTGGCCGCCCTGCTGTACCACGCCGATAGGCTCGGCGATCTTAACGGTACCGGAAAAGATCCTCCCGATGGCCAGGCGACCGACATAATCATTGTAGTCGATATTCATGACCAGAAGCTGGAGCGGGGCGGTTTCATTACCTTCTGCCGCCGGGATCGTGTTCACGATCAGATCAAAAAGCGGCTGCAGGTCCTTGCCTTCGTCTTCCATCTTCAGTTTGGCGAGGCCGTCACGGGCGTTTGTGTAAACGATGGGAAAGTCGAGCTGAGCATCGGATGCATCGAGGTCGATGAACAGGTCGTACACTTCGTTGACAACTTCATTGATGCGCGCGTCAGGCCGGTCGATCTTATTGATCACGAGGATCGGCGGCAATCCGAGCTCGAGCGCTTTCTTGAGGACGAACCGGGTCTGCGGGAGCGGGCCTTCCGAAGCGTCTACGAGCAGGAGCACGCCGTCCACCATCTTGAGGGTGCGTTCTACTTCGCCGCCGAAGTCGGCGTGGCCAGGCGTGTCAACGATATTTATTTTTATACCGTTGTACTGCACAGCAGTGTTCTTGGCCATGATCGTTATCCCTCGTTCGCGCTCGAGGTCGATGTTATCCATTACCCGCTCCTGCACGCGTTCATTGTCGCGGAAGGTGCCACTCTGGCGGAGCAGCGTGTCCACGAGCGTTGTCTTGCCGTGGTCAACGTGGGCGATAATGGCGATGTTGCGCAGGTCCGTTCTTTTAAGCATGGGTTTTCCTCTTGTTTGTCGAAAAAGCATGGAGCATCGGGCAAAGAGACTGAAAGAAAATCCTTCCCATTCCATGCTTTCTCCGCTGCTGTTCTGCAGAGCTGGGTTTTATACCATGATGCAGGAGGATTTGTCAATGGAATAATGGCTTGACCATGTTTGAGAGCGCGTCAATATCAAACAGAAAACCTAAATGCAACGCTTGAAATAATCGCGAAGCTGTGCAATAATCGCTGGTGGCCAGAGATTGCGCTCTTGGCATGAGAGGGGATCGGTGCATGAAGAAAGCGGGTATGATTCGTTACGTTCCGTTCAGAATGGTTCTCCTGGTCATGATCTTCGTGCTCGGACCATCACATGCTTCTCTTGCCGCCCAGGAATTCGATCTGTACGGCGTTGCGGAAAGCTTTCTGTGGAAAGAGTTTGATGCCGGCAAACAGGTGGTAAAGGAATCAGGTCCGCTCTTCGGGATTGGTCTTGCCTACTCCCGCGATTTCGAGAACGACCTGACGTTCACGTCGAAAGGCGAGTTATTTTTCGGGAGCGTGGATTATGACGGACAGGCATGCAGCACAGATCCCATAACCTTGACAACGACCTGCCAACCGGCTACCTCCACAGTGGATTATTTCGGCATTAAGTTGGACGGGGACATCGGCCGCAGATTCAGAATAAAACAGGACTCTTTCATTGAACCGTTCGGAGGACTTGGTTTGTGGGCTTGGCAGCGGGATATAAAAAATGGCACTGCGGCCGACGGGAGCGCCACCGCTGGCTATATTGAGCATTGGTCCACACTGTATTTCCGTCTTGGTGTGCGGGGAGGAATGGATTTCGTAAAAGGCTCGAAGCTGTTTGCCGAGGCAGGCGTAAAATTACCTCTTTATAATGAAAATACCGCTTATGTTTCTGATATCGGTTACGGCCCCGATGTAACGCTCCATCCAGGAAAACAGGCATCATTTTTCGCTGAAATGGGGACTAAACTGAACAGGTTCAAAGCGAGTGTTTTCTACGAGGGGCTGAGATTTTCCCAGTCCTCTACCATGAGCAACGGGTTTCTTGAGTTCTATCAGCCCCAATCCACGATGGACGTCTACGGCATAAGGATAGGCGTGGTCTTTTAATCCGTCTCTTCGAGCCTCGCGAAGGCCTTCAGAACGACCTCCGAGAGCGCCGGGTGGATGTGCATGCCCTTGGCCACGGACCAGAGGTTTCCGTCGGCGGCCATTGCATTCACTACCTCCTGTATCAGGACCGATGCCTGCGGGCCGATAATGTGATAGCCCAGGATCTTCCCGCTCTTGCGGTGTACCACCGCCTTGGTAAACCCTTCGGTTTCCATCATGGCCTCGCCGCGGGCTACATCCGCGTACATCGCTCTGCCCACGAGGACCTCGTGTTTGCCCATGAGCTTGATAGCCTGTTCATCGGTGAGCCCGACCGACGCGATCTCGGGATATGAAAAAACGGCGTGCGGTACCGTGAGGTAATTCATACGCGACTTCTTGCCGTGAATTGCATTATGCCAGACGAGCTCAGCCTCATGATTAGCCGAGTGCCGGAACATCTTCTTGCCGATAGCGTCGCCGAAGGCCCAGATGTCCTTTTTTGTGGTTTCTAAAAAATCGTCCACGATGATATAGCCCCGCTCGTCCGTCTTCACTCCCGTACTCTGGACCATCAGCACGTCGGCGTTGGACTTCCTGCCTGCGGCGATCAGAAGAGAATGGGCAGTGAGCTCGATCTGTTTGCCGCTGTCCCGCTCCTTTGCTGTGACCGTGACGACCTTTCCGGTTTGACGGACCTCCACGGCCTCAGTGCCGGTAAGGACCTTCATGCGGCGGGAAAGGGCTGTCCTAAGCAGTTCGGATATCTCCGGCTCTTCTTCCGGCACGAGCCGCTTGTTCCGCTGGACGATCGTGACCTGCGTGCCCATAGCCTCGAAGAAATGAGCGAATTCCGCGGCGATGTAACCCCCGCCGACGATGATCATGCTTTCGGGCCGCTCAGTGAGCTGGAGCGCGCTTTCGTTCGTGAGATACTCGATGCTTTCGACACCTTTTATCGGCGGGATAAGCGGCCGGGCGCCGCTTACGATGAAGATGGCTTTGCCCTTGATCGTCTGCCCTTTCACTTCGAGCGTGTAATCTCCGATAAAATTTGCCTCGCCGTCGTAGTAGTCAAACTCTTCGGCCTTCTCCATTGACTTCTTCATGCGCTCGTGGCTCTTCTTGACCGACTTCCGCATCCGCTCCATGATCCCGGTGAAGTCGATCGACTTTATTTCCGCCGCGATGCCAAACTTCTTCGATTCCCTGATCTCAACGATTCTATCCGCCGGATAGACAATAAGTTTGGTTGGAATTCAGCCGACGTTCAAACAGGTGCCGCCAAGCGGCCCCTTGTCCACCAGCGCGACAGTCTTGTTATGCGATAGGGCGTCCTCGATAATGTTCGCGCCGCTGCCGGAACCGATGATTACCACATCGTATTCTTTCATGGACTCTTCCTTTTATTCCTCTCCTTGAGAGGAGAGGTTAGTGATGGGACATTATATTAAATTGTAGCATGTTTGTGAAGAGAGTCAATGATACGGATTCTTCGCCTTGACTTATGGGCGGAATAACGCTATAAACCAGACATGATCTGAATGAAGATATGCACGACCAGCAAATAGGAAAATACACGCAAAAGCTTCTCCGCGACCGGACCGCAGTGCCGGAGAGCATCCGTTTCTACCGGCTCGACGACATAGCGGTTACAAACCGGCACGATGAATGGCTGCCGGTATTCACCGAGGTCTTCAGCGGGTTAGACGTTACGGCGCTGCTGTTCGCAAAGCCGACGCTGCCCTTTGCGGACCTGCTCGTGGAGCGGGCCGACCCGAGAGCAGACAGGCTTCTCCCCAAGGACAGCGAGACAAAGGTCTTTCTGCACGATATCCCATTCATCAGAAAAGCCGAGTGGTTGGATAGACCGAAGTCCGAATTGGCCGGTAAAATTATTCACTGCTTGAAAAAGCGCAAGGCAGCAATAATCGAGGGGCTCGGCGTGGTAGCATCGGGCGGCGTTACGGTTGAGCAGGCATTTATCGGCTTTTCAAGTATATTCCATACGACCTTTGTGAAATATCTTCTCGATCTTCTGACAGAAGGATTTAGAATACCGGATGAGCGGAGACTTTTTGATGAATTCAGGAAATTGTGGCCCAGGAAACGGGACCTGAGCAGCCTCACGTTCGCCTCAGGACCGATCGAAGGACGGGATGCGATTATCACGGAAATTTGCCGTGTAGGCAGATATACCGTTGAAAAGGGCTACGTTGACTCGTTCTTCGGGAACATTAGCTACTTTGATGGCAGCACAATCTTCATCAGCCAAACGGCCTCGTCGCTGGACGAGCTTGAAGGACATATCGACCCAGTTCCGCTGGACGGCTCGTCAACCTCCGGGCTTTCTGCATCGTCCGAGTTGCCCGCCCACAGGGGCATCTACGTCTCTTCACAGTATCACTCAATCCTGCACGGCCATCCCAAGTTCAGCGTGATCATGTCCATGCATTGCGATGAGCGTAATTGTGAAATCGAGGATTGTAACCGCCTCTGCAATAGGAACCGCTCGGTGTGTGGGGTGCCGATCGTTGCAGGCGAGACCGGCGCCGGCGGGCTGGCAAGATCGGTCCCTCTTGCCCTGAAAGAGTCCGGCGTCTGCATTGTTTACGGTCATGGAATATTCTCAGCTGGGGAGAAGGATTTCCAGGATGCGTTCATGAAGATGGTAGACGTGGAGAACCATTGCCAGGAAGAGTACTTTGTTTTGGTCGAAAAACAGTTGAAAAATAAAGGGTAGTCCAGAGGCAGAGGGCAAAAAATATACTGCAATATCATAGGATTTCGATGAGAGGAAGGACATCGATTGGAAAACGGCATGTCCCATATTTCAGGCATCGTAGAGCACTTTCCCTATATCGGCCTTTTTCTCCTTCTTGTTCTCGGGGGCGTTGGTCTCCCGTTTCCAGAAGACACGACGCTCATCCTGTGCGGATTTTTGATCTCCACGGAAGTGGTAAACCCCAGTTATGCTTTGTTTGTCGTTTATTTAGGAATATTAATTACTGACTTCGCCCTCTATTCCGTCGGCAAGAAGTATGGACGGAAGATCGTTACTCATAAGCGGTTTCATAAAATCATATCCACAAAACGGCTTTCAATGCTTGAGGACAAATTCGAGAGAAAAGGGATCCTGTTCATAATGGTTGGTAGGCACCTTGTCGGCCTGAGGGCCCAGATATTTCTCACGGCAGGCGTCATGAGGATGCCTGCTGTAAAATTTCTAATGGCAGATGCCGTTTCTTCCCTATTCACAATCGCAATCATGGTCGGGGCGGGCTATGCGGGGGGCAACAGCCTTCAGATCATAAAAAGAGACATGACGAGGATCAAACACATAGGAATTTTCCTGGCCGTAGTCGTCCTCGCGGGCTACCTGATTTTCAGCTACGTAAGGTCAAGAAGGGATGAAACTGGTCGTACCTGAGAGAGAGCTGGCAGAGCAGGATTGTTGCCATTCTTAATTGGGTCCACCCTTCATTTTCTCGAATTCTTCTCTGGTTATCTCTCCTTTTGCATACCGTCTCTTGAGAATACGAAACGGTGATTCTTCTAAAGTCCTCCTGCTGCCGGTAATTAAATTAACGAGATGGGCAACTCCCAGGATAATCAATGCAGAGAAAATGATTATGAACAACCATCCAAACTCCATTCCTCGTTCTACAATGCGCCAATGCATAAACAATACCTCCTTCAATCGCAGTTGAACTCACGGTCTTGTCTATAGTCCGAATCTCTTGAATAAATAATATTTCGGAAAATCGATACCCAGGGTAAAGAATACCGAGAACCCCAGTACAGCAAGAACCTGATAGGGGGCGAGGGGCGGCACGAAGATCCCGTATATGCCCAACATTGCGAATAGGAGGATGGTCGCTACGCTTAGGATGAACAGGTCTCTGCCAGGGAATGACGACCAGAAGTGCCTCCTTTCCCGTACGATCAATACCCTGAACTGGCTGTTGAATATCAGGTTCAGCATGACCAGGGTGCGCAGCTTTTCCCATTCCAAATGGAAATAGTTTTTCCCCATGAGGATCACGAGCATGCCTTCCACAACCAGTAACATACCTGGGATGAGCGACGCGAGCGTAATGTTCCTGACGTTCCACGTGTTCGGATTACTGGTGTGCTTTACGTGGTCGGTGGCCAGGGACATGGTCACGAAATCATTCGCGAACACGAGCAGTGACATGCCCAGCAGAGAGAGCACGATATCATGGAGCCAGAAGAAGCTTAGAGTGATCAGCCCGACGAATTCTATGACCTTCGTGACCTTGTTGATGACCCAGGTGAGCATCCTCTGGTAGGTCTGCCTGCTGATGGTCACTGCATTGATGATCACGCCAATCCCCGGTTCGGTCAGGACCACACTTGCAGACGCTTTTGCGACGTCGGTCGAGTTGCTCACTGCTATTCCCATCTCCGCCTGTTTGAGCGCCGGCGCATCGTTGACCCCGTCGCCGGTCATCCCCACCATATGCCCCCGTGACTGCAGGAGTTTCACGACTTTGTACTTGTCCTCGGGATAGATCTCTGCGAACCCGTTGCTTTCACCCACGATACTGACCTGTTCGTCCTCGCTTAAACCCTTAATATCAGCCATCCGGATGATGCTTCTTCCGATCCCTACCTCGTCTGCTATCTCTCTTGCTATGGCCATATTGTCACCGGTGAGCATCATCGGTTTTATTCCCAGTTTTTTCGCTTCTGCTATCATGCTCATCGAATCAGGCCTGGGGGGGTCGGACAGCGGCAGTAATCCGGCAAATTTGAAGTTATCCAATCCGTCACCGTCTGCCCGCGCGACTGCTATCGTCCTGTACCCGTGCCGGGAGAACTCTTCTATGGACCCGTTCGCCTTCTGCCTCGTCTCTTCGTCCATGTCCCGGCATAGGGACATGATGACCTGGGCTGCGCCTTTCACGGCCTTGATGCGTCTTCCTTCGACTTCGATGACCGCCTCCGTTCTCTTGATCGACGGGTCAAAAGGCTTGAACGAGACCTGATGGTAGGGCTTGAGATCTGCACCCGTGGTTTTGGCATATTCAAGAACCGCGCTGTCAATGAGGTCCATGCCCTCCCGCTGGGATGCCAGGGCGGCTGTGACGATGACGTCTTCTTTCTGATACCCGGAAAAAGGCACGGCGTCGTTCACCGACAATCTGTTTTGTGTTATGGTCCCTGTCTTATCAAAACAGAGAACGTCGATTGAAGCCGCATCCTCGATCGAATCGAGCCTCGTCACCAGCGCGCCCTTGCCGGCAAGCTCCATTGCGCCCACTGCCTGGACGATAGTGAGGACGGCCGGAAGGGCCACGGGGACGGCTCCCATGAGGAAGATCACGGCCAGGGTCAGGACTGTAACGAGGTGTTCATGTAAATGCATGAAAAAGCCATAAGCCAGAACCAGGATTAGCGCGCTTATTCCGAAATACATCATATATCTGACCATCTCCATCATCACTGCCTCTTGATGGGACTTGGGTTTGGCTATGTTGACCAGCTCCGCGGTTTTACCGAAGAACGTATTTGCGCCGGTATTGACTACAATGCATTTCGCTTCTCCCTGCCGCACGACGGCGCTTGAGTAAATGATGTCCGACTGATGTATTTCCACAGGCAGAGATTCTCCGGTCAACGCCGAGGAATCGACAGAAAGCTCGCCGCTCATGGTTTTAGCGTCAGCCGGCACGATATCCCCAAGCCCGACAACGATGATGTCGCCTGGCACAAGCTCTCTGGCGACTTTTGCCACCCATTTCCCGTCTCGCAATACCTTTGCTTTTATTGCCAGCTTTTTCTTGAGGAGTTCGACCGCTTTCTGGGAACCCCGTGAGTGCATGTGGCCGATGACGGCGTTTACTGTGAGGAGCACGAAGATTATGATGCCTTCAAGATAATGCTTCAACAGGAAAGAAAGCCCCATTGCCAGCTCCAATAACCACGGCATGGGACCCCAGTAGCGAAGCAGAAATTCGAGAAGGGGATTCTCCTTTTTTTCTGCAATTTCATTGAACCCGAAAGTCTCCAGCCGCTTTCTGACTTCAGAGACTGTGAGACCATTGGCTGACGCTTTTAGGAATTCAAAGGTTTCTTCCGAGGAGAATTTTTTATATTCGGACGTACTTTTCATTGTCAGATCCATAAAGGCAAGTTTCTCCGATTTCTTCGTTTCTAATTACCAAAACCATCGCAGAAAGCCCCTGGCTTTAGCCATGGGGATGAATGCGGGAATTGTTTCAGTTGCTATTTGTCAAATAATACAATATATTAGTTGTTATGGCTTCGAAGGCGACAACCCAGTCTTTCATCCACGAGTTTCAACTCGTGACCACTCCGAAAGAGGACCGCATATTGGAGGTGCGCCTTAACGCGGGACGTAATCTTTATAATGCCTGTCTCTCCGAGGCTCTCACGCGCCTTAGCGCCATGCGTGGTTCCGACGAATGGAAAACTGCGCGGAACATGCCTCATGGGAAAGCCAGGACAGCAACGTTTCACGCCGTCAATGACAAGTTCGGGTACGGCGAGTATTCACTGCACAAGTACGCAGCCAGGGTCTCCTGTGCCTGCTGGATCGGGGACCACCTAGACAGCCTGACCGCCCAGAAACTGGCATCCAGGGCATTCATTGCGGTCAAGGAGTACCAGTTCGGGAAGCGCG
>Ga0335082_10001974_pt1 | contig 22047 bp, 18 predicted proteins | sample Lox_Sample_41_FD_206718 | JGI IMG/M metagenome (GOLD analysis project Ga0335082, IMG submission 206718) | Soil microbial communities from Loxahatchee National Wildlife Refuge, Florida, United States - Lox_Sample_4.1 | ecosystem: Environmental > Terrestrial > Soil > Wetlands | place: USA...
GAGAAGGCCGTGGCCCAGGACCCGCCCGGCGGCCAGGACCACGGCCACGTCCCAGGCGGCGGCGCCGGCGGCACCCCGCCCAGGAGCCGGCCCGGGTCCCGGCTGGGGTCCTGGCTGGCGCTCACCACGGCGGCCAGGCTCAGCCGCGTCCAGTCCGCCCGGTACAGCAGGCGGACCAGGTCCGGCCCCTCGCTCATCCTCCCGGTCGCCGCGGCGGCGGCTGCTCATCCCACGCCTCGTTCGGGTCGTCCGGCTGCTCATCCCACGTTCCGCGCGGGTCGTCCGGCTGCTCGTCCCACGGAGGACGCCAGGGGCGGCGCCTGCGCCGCGGTCCCCGTGGCCACAGCCGGTTCAGCAGGTCCATTCGGTCGCTCATCGTGCCTCCCGTCGAGCGGCGCGTCCGACTCGGCGCGCCTTACCACCATTGTCACCCGAACGCGCCGGGCTCACGTCCGCCCGCATGATCACGGCATGGCAGACTCGGAAGCCATGTGCACGGTCGTGGTCAGCCTGCAGCCCGATGCCCCGGTGCCGTTGCTGCTCCTGGGTGTCCGCGACGAGTTCACCGGCCGCCCCTGGCAGCCGCCAGCCCGGCACTGGCCGGGGTCTGTGCTGATCGGCGGGCTTGACGAGCAGGCCGGCGGGACCTGGCTGGCGGTACATCCCGGACAGTCCCGGGTCGGCTGCATCCTGAACGGCCGGGGGGAGTTCGCCCCGCCGGACCGCCGCCGCTCCCGCGGCGAACTCCCGCTGCGCGCCGCGGCCGAGGGGCAGCAGGCTCTCAAGGAGCTGTACCAGGCCCCGGAAACACTGGCCCGCTACGACCCGTTCTACCTGGTCTGCGCCGACCTCGGAGCGGTGCTGCTGCTCGGCTGGGACGGCGTCACCGCCGGCCTGACCGAGCTTGAACCGGCCACCCATATGCTGACCAACGCCGGCCACATGTACCCGCCGGGCCGCGACAACCTGAACAAGCCGCCGGACGAGAAGGCCGCCTGGTTCGGCCCGAAATTCGCCGCGTCCCGCCCGTCCGGCGACCCGCAGGCCGCCGCACTCACCGACGCCTGGGGCGACTGGCTCGCCCTGGCCGCGGGCGACAGCCTGGCCGCCACCGAACCCGGCGCCATCATCGTCCGCCGCGAGCTGCCCGATGGCCGCATCTACGGCAGCACGTCGGTCACCCTGGTCGCGCTGGCCGCTGACGGCCGCATCCGCTACGACTTCCAGCCCGACCCGCACAACACCGCGAGCTGGTATCCGGTGGAGACCGGCTAGCCGGACTCAGAAGAACTCGAAGTACTCGCGCATCTCCCAGTCGCTGACGTCCTGGCCGTCGGGCACGGGCACTTCGGCCAGCGCGTCGGCGTACCGCCCGAGCTCGTGGCGCTTCATCATGACCAGGTACGAGACCAGCGTGTCGCCGAACGCCTTCCGGTAGAACGTATCCGCGTCGAGCAGGTCGACCGCCTCGGCCAGCGACGCGGGCAGCGGCGGCGCGTCGGTCGCGTACGGGTCGACGTCGGCGGCCGGCGGCGGCTCCGCTCCCCGGCGGATGCCGTCCAGGCCCGCCGCGATGTTCGAGGCCAGGTAGAAGTAGGGGTTCGCGGCCGGCTCGCCGATCCGCATCTCCACGTGGCTGCCGGCGTCGCCTCCAGAGCCCTGGACCCGGACCAGCGCCCCGCGGTTCTCCACCGCCCAGTTCACCCGGTCCGGTGCGAACGAATACGGGCGGAACCGCTTGTAGCCGTTGACGGTTGGCGCCCCGAACACCGCCATCGCCAGCGCATGGTCCAGCAGCCCGGCCACGTAGTGCCGCCCGGCGTCGGACAGAGGCGCCGACCCGGAAGCAAACGCGTTCGAGCCGTCGGACCGGGACAGCAGCGACTGGTGCAGGTGCCAGCCGGAGGAGAAGAAGTTCGGCAGCGCGGGCCGGCACATGAACGTGGCCAGCAGCCCGCGCCGCTGGCAGACCTGCTTGACCGCCGATCGGAACAGCACCGCCGCGTCGGCCGCGGCCAGCCCGGCCATGGGCGCGAAGCTGAACTCGAGCTGACCCGGGCCCCACTCGTCCTCAATCGAGCGCGGCGGCAGGCCGACGTCGCCCAGCGCGTCCCGCAGCGCTTCCAAACTCGGCCCCATTCTGTCCAGTCGCACCTCGGATAGAAACTGGTAACCGCGCTCGAACACGCTGACCGGTGGCGGGGGCGGGGTGAACCCGGCGTTCTCCGGCGCGAGCTGCTCCGGCGAGCGGATGACGACGCTGAACTCGACCTCGATCCCGGCCAGGTAGTCGTACCCGGCCTCGCCGAGGTCGGCGAGCACCCGGCGGAGCAGGCAGCGGCCGTCCAGCGGCATCGGCTGCCCGTTGCCGAAGTAGACGTCGCACAGCATCCAGCCGGTCCGGTCCGCCCACGGCAGCACCCGGAAGGTGCTCGGGTCGGGCACCACGACCACGTCGGGGAAGCCGGTGAACTCCGCGATCCCGAACCCGCCACCGCGCGCGAACGCGGGCACGAACACCTGGTTGCCGGTGTCCAGGCTGTAGATCGCGCCGGAGAAGTCGAGCCCGTCGGACATCGCCGCTACCGCTGCCGCGGGCGACATCATCTTGCCCCGCGGCACCCCGTGCTGGTCCACCACGGCCAGCCGCACGGTGCGCAGGTCGAGCTCGCGGATCCGGGCCGCCACCTCATCCACGTCGTACGGCCGTTCTGGTCCGCCCAGCCCGTAACGGTCGACGAACCCCGGCTGTCCAACCCCAGAGATATCGGTACTCACGCACCTAACCCTAGATGCGGAGGCAGGCCGAACGCCGGGAAGATCCGCTCGGTCTCCAGGAAGAACGTCAGGCGGCTGAGCCGGCCGTCCGACACCTCGTGCACCTGCAGCGCCCAGGGCGCGTGCCCGCCGGCCGGGTCCGGCTTGTACTGGGCGAACGCCTGGACCCCGTTGACCTGCCCGGCTGGCACCATGATCGAGTCCCGGCACAGGCTCGGTGACGGCTCCTGCATCCAGGCGACGATGTCCCCTGCGCCCCTGACCCAGAAGGCGTACGGCGGCATCGTCATCAGCGCGTCGTCGTGCAGCAGCGTGACCAGCTGGTCCATGTCGTACCGCTGGAACGCGTCCACGTACTTGGCGAGCAGCTCGGACTGGTCCGCGTCGACCGACGCCGGGCGCTGCTCCTCGGGCAGCGCGGCCAGCGTGGCCCGGGCCCGCTGCAGCGCGCTGTTCACCGCGGCCACGCTGGTGCCCAGGGTGTCCGCCGCCTCGGCCGCGGGCATCTTCAGCACCTCGCACATGATCAGGGTGGCCCGCTGCCGGGCCGGCAGGTGCTGCAGCGCGGTGACGAACGCCAGCCGGATGGTGTCCCTGGCCACTGCGATCTCGGCCGGGTCGCCGTGCTCCGGCGTGACCTTGGCGTCGGAGATGGGGGAGATCCAGACGTCGTCCGGGTGCCAGTCGCCGAGCAGCGCCTCGACCGGCGGCGAGGCCGGCCCGAGGTCCATCGGCAGCGCCCGCCGCTGCCGCCCGCGCAGCATGTCCAGGCAGATGTTGGTGGCGATCCGGTACAGCCAGGAGCGCACGCTCGACCGGCCCTCGAACCCCTCGGCCGCGCGCCAGGCGCGCAGCATCGTCTCCTGCACGGCGTCGTCGGCCTCGAAACCCGAACCCAGCATGCGGTAGCAGTAGCCGGTGAGTTCCCGGCGGTATTGCTCCAGGTTGTCCGGGCTAACCTCGGTGGCAGTCGTCGGCATAGTTCCCCACCCTACGTCGCGCCACTGACATTCTCAGGCCGGCTCCATCCCGTACCGGCGCGGGCGGCACCAGCGGCCTGGCCGCCCGACGACATCCGCGCCTTCTACGCCGGGCGCCGCTGAACTATCCTGCGAGCGTGGGTGACCTGCTGGCGGAGGCGGAGGCCGAGCTGTACACGGACGACCCGGACGGCTTCACCGCGCGCCGGGCCGAACTCGCCTCCCGCGCCCGCGACGCGGGCGAGCCCGCCGTGGCGAAGAAGATCACGGCGCTGCGTAAACCCACCCGTTCGGCATGGGTCGTTAACCGCCTGGTACGGTCCGACCCCGAGGTGCGATCCCGGCTCGATGGCCTGGCCGCCGACCTGCGCGAGGCGTCCGGCGGCGGCAGGCTCAGGGAACTGACGGCGGCCCGGGCCAAGCTGGTCGACGAGCTGACCCGGACGGCCCTGGAGGGGCTGTCCGCGCCGCCCGCGGGGCTGCGCGAGGAGGTGACCGCCACCTTCGACGCGGCCATCGCCGACCCCGAGGTGGCCGCGAGCCTCGGCATCCTGGTCCGCGCCGCGCGGTACGCGGGCTTCGGCGGCTTCGCGGCCGCGCCGCCCGCTGCGGCGCCGCCGCCGCGGAAGACCAAGGCGCCGGCTGAGCCCGCGGCCGAGCGCGAGGCCCGCCGCCAGGAGAAGATAAGGGAGGCCGAACGGGCCGTGGCCGACGCCGACCGCGACCTCGAATCCGCCACCGCGGCCGAACGCGACCTGGAGGACTCCGTCCGTGACCTGGAGGCGCAGCTCGCCGACCTCCGGCAGCGCCTCGCCGAGGCGCGGCGGCGGTCGTACCGGGCTGAGTCGCGGCAGCAGCGGGCGGCCGGGCAACTCAGCAGGCTGAAGGAGTAAACCATCCCGCCCGGCTGGTGCCTCTTACTACACGTGAGGCCGCCGGGGTTGTTCCGGCCCGCGGGGCGTCGCCGTGTTGCGGGAGGGTTTATGGCATTGACTTCGGTGGAGGTGCTGCCGGTGGATGGTCGTCCGTCTGAACCTGACGGGTTCCGTGAATTCGTCGAGGCACGGTCGAGCGCGCTGCTGCGGTCGGGCTGGCTGCTGACCGGCGACTGGCCGAGCGCCGAGGACCTCGTGCAGACCGCCCTCGCCGCGGCCTGGCCCCGGTGGACGTCGCTGACCCGGCAGGACGCGCCGGAACTCTACGTGCGGAAGATCATGGTGAACACGTTCCTGCGCTGGCGGCGGCGGCGCTGGAACGGCGAGGTCGCGACCGGGCGATTGCCCGAGATGCGGGCGTACGGGGACGCGTTCGCGCAGATCGACGCCAGGCAAGCGCTGATCGCGGCGCTGGACCGGCTGCCACCCAGGCAGCGGGCCGTGGTGGTGCTCCGCTATTTCGCCGATCAGACCGAAGCGCAGACCGCGGACGCGATGGGCTGCTCGGTCGGCGCGGTGAAGGCGCACGCGTCGAAGGCGCTGGCCCGGCTGCGAGACACGCCCGGGCTGGCCGAGCTCATGACCGGAGGTGTGACCTCGTGAACACCGAGGAAAGGCAGCTGGCGGAGATGCTGCACCGGGTCACCCCCGAGCCGCCGCGCCGGGTGACCGTGGAAGATGTTGCGTTCCGACTGGCCAGCGAACCCGGGCGGGGGCCGCGCTCGCGCCGCGGGTTCTCCTTCAGGAGTGTCTTCGGGGGAGGGCACGGCTGGACGCCGGTGCTGGCCGCACTCAGCGTGTTCGCCATCGCCGGGGCTAGCGCGGGCATCGCGACCGTGGCGACCTCGCAGCACAGCCGCACCGGGGCACCGAGCGACGGTACGCCGCCGGCGACGGCATCGGTGTCCGGGTCGCCGTCCCCGGCATCGCCGACGCAGACCCCGGCCGGGCAGCCGCTTCGGGTAGCCGGCGGGATGTGGGGCGCCGAGCTGATCAACCGCCAGTCGTTCAACCAGGGCTCGCTGACCGCCAGCGGGGACTCGCTGTACGTGTTCCGAGGGGGCTTCCTGGCCCGGATCGATCCGGCCACGGGGGCCGTCGTGCGGATGACCCCGTACGGCGGGCCCGTTTTCAGTCGGCCGGTCGTCCTCGGGAGCACGGTGTGGGTGGTGTGGTCCTACCGTGGCGGCGATATCGTCCTGCACGGCTACGACGCCCAGACGCTCGCCCGGGTCGCGTCGGTGCCGGTGCCCGCCATCGGCGGGGTGTCTGACCAGGCCCTGGGCGTGCTGGCCGCCGGACCCGACGGAAAGCTCTACCTGGCCGCGGGCGACATCGTCGCCGTCGTGGACCCGGCGGCGGGCCAGGTGACGCACAGTATCTACATGACCGGGAGCCGGGCCAACTCGGTGGCGGTCTCGCCCGACGGCAGCAGGCTGTACGTCGGGGTCGCCCCTTCAGGGTCGTTCCGGTTGCTGACCTATGACCTGGCCACCGACAGAGTGGTGGCGTCGTCCAAGAGGTCCCTCGACGGCGCCGGGAACCTCCTCGCCACCTCGGGTGGCGTCTGGGGAACGGCGGAAACAGGAACGACCGAGTGGGCCTGGTTCGCCCCCGGCGGCGACCTGGACAGGTCGTTCCGGGTGGGCCAGGGCGCGGCGGACGCCGGGGATTCGATACCTGTGTACGGCGGCGGGGCCGTGTGGGTCGGCGGCACGCGCGAGCTGGTCTGCGCCAGTCCCGCGACCGGCCAGGCGATGGCGAGCACGGTCATCCCCGCCGACCGCGGCGCGGTGGAGTACTTCAGCAGCGTCACCGTGCTGGACAGCGGCCGGGCCTACGCCCTGTACGCGGACTTCGGGGCTCACCATGGCGGCTTGGTCACCCTTACGCCACCCCGGGCCTGCTCAGGCTGAACCCTGCCAGCTCGAGCGGCCTAACGACCGGGTCCGTCTGCCACCTGCTCAGCCGGGGGCGGCGGACCCGGTGGCGTTCCGTCGCCGAACGGCCGCCCGCCCAGTTCCTCGCGGTGGTGCGGGGTGAGCCAGCCGGACAGGTCGGGCCCGGCCGGGATGATCCCCGACGGGTTCAGCCCGGTGTGCACCCGGTAGTAGTGCGCCTTGGTCTGCGGGAAGTCAATGGTGTCGCCGAACCCGGGCGTCTGGTACAGGTCCCGTGCGTACGCCCACAGCACCGGCATCTCGGTGATCTTGTTCCGGTTGCACTTGAAGTGGCCGTGGTAGACCGCGTCGAACCTGACCAGCGTGGGCCATAGCCGCACGTCCGCCTCGGTGATCGTGTCCCCGGCCAGGTAGCGGCGGGTGGCGAGGCGTTCGGACAGCTCGTCAAGCCGGGCGAAGAGCTTGCCGTAGGACTCCTCGTAGGCCGCCTGCGTGCTGGCGAACCCGGTCTTGTACACGCCGTTGTTGACGTCTTCGTAGACCCCGGCGCTGATCTCCTCGATCTCGTCCTGCAGCTTGTCCGGGTACAGTTCGGGCGCATCCGGCCGGTGCAATGCCGTCCACTCGTGCTCCAGGTCCAGCGTGATCTGCCGGTAGTCCGCGGTCACCACCGCGCCCGCGGCCACCTCCACGATGGCGGGCACCGTGACGCCACGGTCGTAGCCGGGCACGGCCTTCTCGTAGGCGTCCCGCAGCCAGTGGACGCCGAGCACCGGGTCGACCCCGCCCGGGTCGAGGTCGAACGTCCAGCTCCGCCAGTCATGCTCGGGACCGCAGATGCCCATCGACAGCGCGTCCTCGAGCCCGAGCAGCCGCCGCACGATCATCGTCCGGTTCGCCCATGGGCATGCCCGCGCCACCACCAGCCGGTACCGCCCCGCCTCGGCGGGCAGCGTCCCGTCCCGCCCGCCGGCCGTGATCCGCCCGTTCAGATACCGGGTATCCCGTACGAATTCTCCCGAAGCGCCCACCCGCCCGACGCTACCCCATTGCTCCGCTTTTCAAATACCCACCCCACGCATCGCGGACCGGCCCCACCTCCCGCCCCGGTCCCTCCATCGCCATGTCCACGTCAGGCCTGTTCCGGCTATTTAGCCCTAGTTGATCTCCGATGCGCACTACCGAATTGATGTCTCATCCCGGGACTAGCGCGGTGGGTTAGGTTAGCCTAAGCTAAGTGCCGCGCGCCGGGGGCGAGTCCGATGATGCTGAAGTGATCCCAGGGAAGGCTGATGACCAACCAGAACACCAGCACCACGAACGGTTCCGTCCCACCCGGGCGCCGCCCCGGCATGCGCCGCCCCGGCCCGGCGAAGCACTGGCTCATCCTGGCCGCAGGCTCGGCCGCGGCTTGCGGGCTGCTGGCCGGCTGCGGCGCGGCCGGCGGCACCGCCGGCGCGGCGACCCAGGGCAGCGGCCAGTCGATCACCCTCTACAGCGGCCAGCACGAGCAGACTACCAACGGCCTGGTCGCCGCGTTCGAGAAGCAGACCGGGATCACCGTCAGCATCCGCAACGACGACGAAGACACCCTGGCCAACCTGATCGCCGTCCAGGGATCGCACACCCAGGGCGACGTCTTCTTCACCGAGAATTCGCCCCCGCTGGAGTTCCTCCTCCAGAAGGGGCTGCTATCCACGGTCAGCCCGGCCACGCTGGCCGATACCCCGGCCAAGTACAACTCGCCCGACGGCGGCTGGGTCGGGGTGTCCGCCCGGGTCAGCGTGATCGTCTACAACCCGTCGCTGATCAGCAAGAACCAGCTCCCCGCCAGTGTGATGCAGCTCGCCGACCCGAGATACCAGGGCAAGCTCGGCATCGCGCCGGGCGAGACCGACTTCCAGCCGATCGTCACCTCGGTGACGAGGACTTACGGCCACACCGCCGCCCTCAGCTGGCTGGAGAAGGTCAAGTCCAACAGTGCCAGCCACAATTTCCCGGACAACGAGACGCTGGTCAGCGACGTGAACCGCGGCCAGGTCGCCTTCGGGGTCATCAACGAGTACTACTGGTACCGGCTCAGGGCCGAGATCGGCGCCGGCGCGATGCACTCGCAGCTCGCCTACTTCGCCCCGCACGACCCCGGTTACGTGATCGACGTCTCCGGCGCGGGAGTGCTCAGGTACAGCAAGCACCAGGCGGCCGCGCAGAAGTTCCTCGCGTTCCTGGTCAGCAAGAAGGGCGAGGAGATCATCGGCCGGGCCGGCGGCGACGAGCAGAGCTACGAGTACCCGCTCGGGTCCGGCGTGACCATCTCGGCCCCGGAGACGCCGTTCAATCGGCTGCAGCCCAATCCGATTACGATCGCCCAGCTTGGCGACGGTGCGGCAGCGATCGACCTGCTGCGGCAGGTCGGCCTGCAGTGACCCTCCCAGCCGGCATCCAGGACGTCCAGGACGTCCAGCACGCCACCGGCACGGGAGCCGGACGACGGACTTCCCGTCCGGTGGCGTTGCTCACCGCGTCCGCCCTGGTGGCCGCGCTCATGGCGGTCCCGCTTGTCTTCCTGCTGATCGAGGCGGCCGGGTCCGGCGCCGGCGAGCTGAAGGGCCTGATCTTCCGCTCGCTGACCTGGTCCCTGCTGTGGAACACGGTCCGGCTCGCCGCGGTGGTCACGGTGGCCTGCGCGGTGATCGGGACCGGTGCGGCGTGGTGCGTCGAGCGCACCGACCTGCCCGGCCGCCGGGTCTGGGCGGTACTCGTCGTCATCCCGCTGGCCATCCCCGACTTCGTGGTGAGCTTCGGCTGGAACTCGCTGTGGACCTGGGCGCACGGCTTCACCGGCGCGGTCATCGTGATGACCCTGGCCGTCTACCCGCTGGTCTACCTGCCGGTGGCGGCCAGCCTGCGGGTCGCCGACCCCGGTCAGGAGGAGGTCGCCCGCAGCCTCGGAGTCGGCCGCGTCCGAACCTTCGCCAGGATCACGCTCGGCCAGGCCAGGGGCGCGATCCTCGGCGGCTGCCTGCTGGTCGCGCTCGTCCTGCTGGCCGAGTTCGGCGCGTTCGAGATCCTCGGCTACCAGACGTTCACGACCGAGATCTTCACCGAATTCCACGGGTACAGCTTCGCCGCCTCCTGCGCGCTGTCCCTGGTGCTCGTCCTGCTCAGCCTGCTGGTGCTGGCCGGCGAGGGCGCGCTCCGCGGCCGCGGCGGCCGGGTCACCCGGACCGGCCCGATGACCCAGCGGATCACCCCGCCGCAGCGGCTGGGCCGGCTGCGCTGGCCGGTGCTCGCGCTGTTCGCCGCACTGGTCCTGCTCGCGCTCGGCATCCCGGTCGCGTCGGCGGTGTACTGGATGACCGCCGGGCTGCCGCCCGCCCTGTCCGGCGGGGCCAACGTGTCCCTGCTCAACGCGGCCGCGCACACCGCCGGGTACGGCGCGGCGGCCGGGGCGCTGGCCACGGTGCTGGCGTTCCCGGTGGCCCTGCTGGCGGTGCGGCACGCCGGGCGCGTTCGGCACCTCCTGGAACGCAGCACGTACCTGGTCCTGGGCATGCCCGGGGTGGTGGTCGCGTTCGCCCTGTCCTATTTCACCGAGCGCTACACGGCCGGCTTCGGCTACGGGACCCCGGCCCTGCTGACCGCCTGCTACGCGGTCATGTTCTTCCCGCTGGCCCTGGTCGGGGTGAAGGCGTCGCTGGCCAGGGCCCCGGTCGCCCTCGACGAGGTGGCCAGGTCGCTGGGGCAGCGCCGCCTCGCCGTATTGTGCCGGGTGACGGCGCGGATCGCCGGGCCCGGCCTGGTCGCCGCGTTCTGCCTGGTCTTCCTGTCCGTGGTGACCGAACTCACCGCCACCTTGCTGCTCATCCCGACCGGGACGCAGACGCTGGCCACGCAGTTCTGGTCTTACGAGACCAACCTGTCCTACAGCCAGGCCGCGCCGTTCGCCCTCGTCATGATCGTGGTCGCGGCCGTGCCGAGTTATCTGCTGTGGCGGTTCTTCCAGCGCCCGGCCATAACGCGAGGATGAAAGCATGCGCGATGTAACGGTTGGCGGCCTGGGCAAGACCTTCGGCGCGCAGTCGGTTCTGGCCGGCTTGGACCTGGAGGTCCCGGCCGGGTCCCTGACGGCCATCCTCGGCCCGTCCGGCAGCGGCAAGACGACGCTGCTGCGGCTGCTGGCCGGCTTCGAGCGCGCGGACACCGGCACGATCGGCATCGGCGGCGTCCTGGTCGACGGCCCCGGCGCCTACCTCCCGCCGGAGCGGCGCCGGATCGGCTACGTCCCGCAGGAAGGCAGCCTGTTCCCGCACCTGACCGTGGCGGGCAACATCGGCTTCGGTCTCCCGGCCGGCCAGCGCCGTGGTGGCAAGGTCGACGCCCTGCTCGAGACGGTCGGACTTGGCGGGTTCGGCCGGCGCTATCCGCATCAGCTCTCCGGCGGCCAGCAGCAGCGGGTCGCGCTGGCCCGCGCGCTGGCCATCGAGCCCGCCGTGGTCCTGCTCGACGAGCCGTTCGCCTCGCTGGACGCGCACCTGCGGGCCAGCGTCCGCGCCGACGTCCAGGAGATCTTCCGCCGGGCCGGCACCACGGCGGTGCTGGTGACCCACGACCAGGACGAGGCGCTGTCGGTCGCGGACCGGGTCGCGGCCCTGCGCGACGGCAGGATCGCCCAGTGCGCGCCGCCCGAGGACCTGTACAGCCGCCCGGCCAACCCCCGGCTGGCGAGCTTCATCGGGGAGGCGAACCTGCTCGAGGGGGTCGTCAGCGGAGCCACGGTGAAGACGCTGCTCGGCGCCCTGCCGCTCGACCCGGCCGCGGCCATCCCGGGCGCCGCGGGTCAGGTGACCGTCCTGATCCGGCCGGAGCAGATAGACATAGCGCCGAACGAGGACGGACTGACCGCCCACGTGACCTCCTACCGCTACCACGGCCACGACGCTGTCCTCTGCGCTCAGCCCGAGGACGATGCGGGAGTCGCGCCGCTCGTGGTGCGGATCACCGGCGGACCGCACCGCCCGGTCGGTTCGGCGGTGACCTTGCGCGCCCGCGGCCCGGTGTTCGCGTGGCTGGCCGATTAGCGCTCCGTTATCGCGCTCCGTTGTGCACTGCGGCGCGTTTGCGATGGCGTGCCGGTACTGACAGGCTTGCCCTAGTTGTCCGGCAGCCATCGAGCGGGGAGTTGTCATGAGGACCAGGGGCCGGCCGGCCGTCCGCGTGTGCGGATGGGTGGTCGCGGCGGCCCTGGCCGTGACCTTCTTGCCCGGCGCCGTTGCACCGGCGCGCGCCGCGGTCACCGTGTCGTCCCCGGCCGCCGGACCGTCCGGCGTCGCCGCGCGGTCGGCCGCGGTCGAGAACGCGGCCACCGGCAGGCTGCTGTGGAGCCGCGGCCTGAACACCGAGCGCCCGATGGCCAGCATCACCAAGGTGATGACCGCCTACCTGGTGATCAGGGCGGGTCACCTGGATCGCCCGATCACCATCCCGGCCGCGGTGACGGGGTACGTGCGCGCGCACAACGCGAGCAGTGCCGGCCTGCGGCCAGGGGACAGGCTCACCGCCCGCCAGCTGCTCGACGCGCTGCTGCTGCCCTCCGGCGCCGACGCCGCCTACACCCTGGCCAAGGCCTATGGCCCCGGCCTGTCAAGGTTCGTGACCAGGATGAACGCCACCGCGCGGCTGCTCGGCATGCGCCGGACGCACTTCAGCAACTTCGACGGGCTGCCCTACCCGACGCCGTACTCGAACTACTCCACTGCGGCGAACCTGCTCGTCCTGGGCCGGGCCGCGATGCTTCTTCCGGCCTTCCGCTCGGTCGTAGCCAAGCGCAGCTTCCGGCTCGCCGCCGGTTCCGGGCACCATGCCTACCTGTGGAAGAACCTCAACCCGCTGATCGGCCGCTACCCGGGCGCGATCGGGATCAAGCCCGGGTATACCGGGGCCGCCGGGCAATGCCTGATGTTCGAGGCGACCAGGCACGGCTACACCGTCATCGGCGTCACCCTGCACAGCCCCGGCTCCATCAGGAGCGTGAATCCGGCCGACGCAACCCGCATCCTGAACTGGGCCTTCAGTCACCCGAGCTAACCCGGGGACCGGCAGCCGCCCGGAACCCCGCACCTCCGGTCAGCCTCCGCCCCGCACCTCCGGTCAGCCTCTGGCGTCACTCCTGGTACCCGTGCGCTCCTGGCAGCCTCTCGTGACAGCTGCGACTTCGTCCGCCGCCGACGCCCGCCCGTTCATACTGCATGAATGCCGCGATCATGCAGTTCCAGCGACATGGTAGCGGCATCCATGCAGTAAAACCCGAGCACGGCGTGGTGCCATAGAGGCGGACGCGATTCCTGCGCCCCATGCGCCGCCGTGCCGGGGCCGGCAAACTGAGCGGCATAGAGCTCCAGCGACAGGAACGGGGCATCCGCGCCATCTGAATGGGCTGTCCGTACCCTCCCCGCGCCGCCGATGGCAGGAAAGTTTGGGTATTCGTCATTGCTGCCATGACCGGGCGCGGTCAGACTGGGACGCATGCGCACGGTCCTGATGGTCCTGTTCGACCAGGTGCAGAGCCTGGACGTGACCGGCCCGCTCGAGGTGTTCACCGGGGCTAACACCTGGCGGGGCGGTCGCGGCGACGGGCCGGCCTACGACATCCGCACCGCGAGCCTCGGCGGCCGCCCGGTGCGGACCTCGAGCGGCCTGCGCGTCACGCCCGATGAGGATCTTCGGAAGGTCCGGCTTCCCCGCCCTAGCCTGCTCATCGTACCCGGAGGAGAGGGATCACGCCGGCCCGACCCCGAACTAGCCGGCTGGCTGCGCGCGCACGGCCGCCAGGCGGACCGCCTGGTCTCGGTGTGCACGGGTGCCTTCCTGCTCGCCGAGGCCGGGCTGCTCGACGGGCGGCGGGTGACCACCCACTGGGCCTACTGCGCCTCGCTCGCCGCCAGGTACCCGCAGGTCAGCGTCGAGGAGGACCCGATCTTCGTCCGGGACGGGAACGTCGCCACCTCGGCGGGAGTCACCGCTGGCATCGACCTCGCGCTGGCCCTGGTGGAAGACGACCTCGGCCGGGACGCGGCCCTGGATATCGCCAGGCAGCTAGTGGTCTTCCTGCGCAGGCCGGGTAACCAGGCCCAGTTCAGCGCCCAGCTCGCCGGGCAGCTGGCCAACCGGGAGCCGCTCCGCGAGGTGCAGCGGTGGATCGCCGACCATCCCGGCGCGGACCTGTCGGTGGAGACGCTGGCCCGCCAGGCCAGCCTGTCTCCGCGGCAGTTCGCCCGGGCCTTCGCGGCCGAGGTAGGCATGCCGCCCGGCCGCTACGTCGACCGGGTCCGGCTCGAGACGGCCCGGCGTCGTCTGGAGGACACCGCCGACGGGGTCGAGCAGACCGCGCGGTCCTGCGGCTACGGCACGCCCGAGGCGATGCGCCGCGCCTTCGTCAGGGCCCTGGGCGTCAGCCCGGGCGAGTACCGCCGCCGGTTCCGGCCGGCTGCCATCAGCAACTGAGTCAGTCCCGACCAAGGAGAGTCAATGCAGATCGCCATCCTGCTGTTCGACCGGTTCACCTGCCTCGACGCGATCGGCCCTTACCAGGTGCTCAGCGGGCTCCCGGGCGCCGAGGTGTCCTTCGTGGCCGAACGCCCCGGGCCCATCAGGGACGAGGAAGGCAGCCTGGTGGTTACCGCACAGGCCGGGCTGCCCGGCGTGCCCGGTCCGGACGTCATCGTGGTGCCCGGCGGTCCGGGCCAGAACGATCAGATGCAGGATGGCCCGGTGCACGAGTGGCTCCGGGCCGCCGACCAGGCGACCACCTGGACCACGTCTGTCTGCACCGGATCGCTCATCCTGGCCGCGGCGGGCCTGCTCACCGGGCGCCGCGCCACCACGCACTGGCTGGCCCTGGACGAGCTCGGCCAGCTCGGCGCGACCCCCGTCACCGACCGGGTCGTGTTTGACGGCAAGTACGTGACCGCCGCGGGCGTCTCCTCCGGCATCGACATGGGCCTGGCCCTGGCCGGCCGGATCTCCGGCGACCACGTGGCCCAGTCCATCCAGCTCATGATCGAGTACGATCCCCAGCCGCCCTACGACGCGGGCTCACCGGATCGCGCGCCGGCCGAGATCGTCGACGGCATGCGCGCCCGCAGCCGCTTCCTGATGACCGGCCGGCGCGGCTGAACCCTAGCGGGCCCAGACGTCGGCGAACACGCCGTCGCGCAGGTCGTAGTCGTACCGGTAAATCTCGCGCCCGTCCACGTAGGCCCGCTCCGCCCGGCTCATCACGTCCAGCGGGTCACCGGACCAGATCACCAGGTCGGCGTCCTTGCCCACGGACAGCGAGCCGATCCGGTCGGCACAGCCGATGATCCTGGCCGGGTGGATGGTGACCGCGCGCAGCGCGGTCGCCGGGTCCAGGCCTTCCTTGACCGCCAGGGTGACCTGGTGGATGAGGAAGTGGATCGGCACCACCGGGTGGTCGGTGGTGATGGCGATCGTCACCCCGGCCGCCGCCAGGCGGCCCGGGTTGGCCAGCGACCTGTTGCGCAGTTCCACCTTGGACCGGCTGGTGAACAGCGGGCCGATGATGACCGGGATGGACGCGGCGGCGATCTGGTCGGCCAGCAGGTACGCCTCGGTGCCGTGGTCGATCACCAGGTCGTAGCCGAACTCCCTGGCCATCCGCATCGCGGTCGCGATGTCGTCGGCGCGGTGGCAGTGCTGACGCCACGGGATCTCCCGGCGCAGCACCCGGCTCAGCGCCTCGAGCTTGAGGTCCCGCTCCACCGGGGCCTGATCCTGCCCGGGCGCGGCCAGCTTGGCCTGGTAGTTCTGCGCCGCGACGAGCGCGCCGCGGATCACCGCGGCGGTGCCCAGCCGGGTTGACGGGGTCTCGTTCCGCTCGCCGTGGACCCGCTTGGGGTTCTCGCCGAGCGCGGACTTGAGCCCGGCCGGCTCGCGCAGGACCATCTCGTCCACGGTACGGCCCCAGCACTTGATCGCGGCCGTCTGCCCGCCGATCGGGTTGGCCGAGCCAGGGTTGACGTTGACCGCGAGCACACCGCCGCTGATCGCGTCGCGCAGGCCCAGGTCGGCTGGATTGATCGCGTCGAGCGCGCGGACCTGCGCGGTGACCGGATCGGTCCGCTCGTTGGTGTCCTGCCCGGCCCAGCCCTCGGCCTCCTCGGACACGCCGGCGTGTGCGTGCGCGTCGATGAAGCCCGGCAGCACCCACTTCCCGGCCGCGTCGACCACCTCGGCGCCGTCCGGCACCGCGTAACCGGGACCCTCGACCGCCGCTATCTTTCCGTCGTGCAGCACGACGGTCCCGCCGTCGATGGGGTCGCCCTCGATCGGCACGACCCGGCCGCCGGTAATCGCGATAGTCTGCGCCACGCCTTGTCTCCGCAACCCGGGCCTCCGCCTAGCCAGTGAGATGACGACGGAACCAGCCGGAAACCATCGTCCGGGACCGGGCCGGTAACGCGCCCTTGCCGATCGCCTCGACCTCGTCCGGGGTCAGCTCGAGGCTGGCGGCGGCGATGTTCTCCTCGGCGTGTCCGACCGAGCCGGTACCCGGGATGGGCAGGATCTGCGGGGACATGGCCAGCAGCCAGGCCAGCACGACCTGGTACTGGGTCACGCCGTGCCGCCGGGCCGCGGCGACCACGGCCGGATTCTTGTCCGACTCCTGCACCGGCGCCCACGGCAGGAACGCCAGCTGTTCCTGCTCGCACAGGTCGATGAGCGATTCGGACCTGCGGTCGGCCGCGTTGTACCTGTTCTGCACCGACACGATCGGGACGATCTGCTGCGCCTCGCGCAGCTGGGACTCTGACACGTTGGAAACCCCGACGTGCCGGATCTTGCCCTCGGTCTTCAGCTCGGCGATGGTGCCGATCGAGTCGGCCAGCGGCACCGCCGGGTCGGGGCGGTGGAACTGGTACAGCGGTATCTGCTCCAGCCGGAGCCGTCGCAGGCTGCCCTCGCAGGCCTCGCGGAGGTGCGCCGGCCGGCCGTCGGCCTCCCAGCGGTTGGGGCCCGGCCGGATCAGGCCGCCCTTGGTCGCGATGACCAGGTCGTCCGGGTACGGGTGGAGCGCCTCGGCGATCAGGGTCTCGCTGACCTCGGGGCCGTAGGAGTCGGCGGTGTCGATGAAGTTGATGCCCAGCTCCACCACGCGCCGGAGCGTGGCGATGGCCTGGTCGCGGCTGGCCGGGTCGCCCCAGATACCGGGACCGGTGATCCGCATGGCCCCGAACCCCAGCCGGTTGACGGTCAGATCGCCGCCCACGTCTATGGCCCCGGCCGCCGCGGCGGTTGGCTGCGCATCCACGCGATACCTCCTCCTCGTCACGGTCAGCCTCTCACGCCTCCCCACGCGCACGGACGCGGGGGGGAAGACGATAAGGCTGAAGGGAACTGAAGGGACGGGCCCCGCGTGGCGCGGGAGAGGACCAGTCAGGCGCTGATAAGCGCCCGGGCCTTGGCCAGTTTGACCGCCTTTTTCAGGGTTTCTATGTCATAGGCGCCATAATGCCGTTTGCCGTTGACGAAGAAGGTCGGGGTCCCGGACACATTGGACAGGTCGGCGGATTCCAGGTCTTCGCCGACGTGCGTCGCCCCCGCGTGCTTGCGCAGGTCGGCGACGAACCGGTCGGTGTCGAGGCCGAGCGAGTCCGCGTACCCCATCAGGTCCCGGGGATGCAGTGCGTCCTGGTGGTCCAGTAGCAGGTCGTGCATCTCCCAGAACGCGCCCTGCCGGGCAGCTGCCTCGGTGGCCTCGGCCGCGAGCTGAGCGTTCGGGTGCACGTCGTTCAGCGGCAGGTGCCGCCACACGTACCGGATCTCGCCGTAGTCCCGCAGCAGTTCCCGCACCACGGGCTCGGCCATGCCGCAGTACGGGCACTCGAAATCGCCGTACTCCACCAGGGTGACCATCGACTCCTCCGGGCCGCGGATGTGATCTCGCTCCGGGTCCACCGGCACCGCCAGGTCGGTGATGACCTCGGCGGTACCCAGCAGCGCGCGGAACCTGGCCTGCACCGGCAGCTTGTTCACCAGCCGGAAGATGACCCAGGTCAGAGCCGCCGCGGCCACGACTGCGGACAGGATGCCGAGCTTCGCCTCGGCCAGCAGGTCGCCGTGCAGTGCCAGCGACGCGATCAGCAGGGACACGGTGAAGCCGATCCCGGCGACCATACCGGTGCCCGCCACCGCGCCCCAGCCGACCGACGGCCGCACCCGGCCGTGGCTGAGCTTGCTGACCAGCCACGCGCACCCGGCGGTGCCGAGCGGCTTGCCCACCAGGTACCCGCCGATGATGCCGAGCGTGACCGGCGCGGTGTAGGCCCTGGCCAGGAACTCGGTGTTCAGCACGATGCCCGAGTTGGCCAGCGCGAACAGCGGCACGATGACGTAGCTGGTCCAGGGGTGGAAGAGCTGGGCCAGCCGGTCGTTCGGCGAGATCGCGGTGCGCACCACGGTGCGCGCGGACTGGGCGAGTTCGGCGGTGGGCTGCTCGCGGAACAGCCGGAACGCCTCGGACGCCTGTTCCAGCGATTCCCGGGTCGCCGAGTACGCGTAGGTCAGCAGGCCGAAGACCAGGCCGACCACGATCGGGTCCACGCCCGACTTGAGGAACGCCACCCAGGCCGCGATCCCGATGAGCAGGTACAAGATCCCGTTCCTGTTGCCCCGCGCCCGCAGCACCAGGACGAGGGCGATGAACCCGAGCCCCCAGGCCAGCGCCACCATCTGGATGTCCCCGCTGTAGAAGATCGCGATGACCACCAACGCGGTCAGGTCGTCGACGACCGAGAAGGTGAGCAGGTAGGTGCGGACGCGATCCGGCAGCCTGCGCCCGACCAGGGCGAGCGCGCCGAGGGCGAAGGCGGTGTCGGTGGACATCGCCATCCCCCAGCCGTGCATGGCGGGATTTCCGGCGTTCGCCACCAGGAAGATGGCGATGGGCACGGCCATGCCGGCCAGCCCGACCAGCAGCGGCAGCGTGAGCCTGCTCCGTACCCGCAGCTCGCCCACGTCGAACTCGCGCCGCGCCTCCAGCCCGACGACCAGGAAGAACAGCGCCATCAACCCGGAGTTCACGAATTCGCGCACGTCGAGAGACACGCCCGAACTGCCGACGGTCACGGACAGCTGGGTCGACCAGAACTTCTCGTAACTCGAGATGCTCATGTTCGCCCAGATCAGGGCGAGCACGGTCGCCGCGGCCAGCACCGAGGCGCTGCCGGTCTCGGTACGCAGGAAACTGCGCAGCGGCGTCTCCATGCGCCGCACCCACGCCGTCTTCTGCGAGAACGGCCCCCCGGTCTCCTCGCTGACCTCCGCGTCCTGCGCGCCGGTCTCTTCGGCCGCGGCGGCGGCCATGTCAGCATCGGAGACCTCGATGACGTCACGTGCCTCTGACGACGATTCGCTCATACCCCGCTCATTATCTGGGCTCATTATTCTGGCTCACAGGCGTCCAGCGTCGACGATGCGCCGCAGGAAGCGCCGGGTCCGTTCGTCCGACGGTTCGCTGAACAACCGTCCGGGCGGAGCCTGTTCCACGATCTGCCCGTCGGCGAGGAAACACACCTGGCTGGCGATGTCGCGCGCGAACCCCATCTCGTGGGTGGCGATCAGCATCGTCATCCCGCCTTCGGCCAGTTCCCTGATCACGTCGAGCACGTCGGCCACCAGCTCCGGATCGAGCGCGCTGGTTACTTCGTCGAGGAGCATGAGCCGCGGCCGCATGGCCAGGGCCCGGACGATCGCGACCCGCTGCTGCTGCCCGCCGGACAGCCGGTCCGGGTAGTCTGCCCGCTTTTCGCCCAGCCCGAACCGGTCCAGCAGCTCCGCCGCCTGCGACGCCGCTTCGGCCCGGGACAGGCCGAGCACCTTCATCGGCGCCAGCGTCACGTTCCGTTCCACTGTCATGTGCGGGAACAGGTTGAACGACTGGAACACGATGCCGATGTGCCGCCGCACCGCGTTCTCGTCCACCCCGGGCCGGGTAATGGCCTGGCCGTCCAGCCAGATCGTCCCCTCGTCGATCCGCTCGAGCAGGTTCACGCAGCGCAGCAGCGTCGACTTCCCGGATCCCGAGGCTCCGATCAGGCAGACGACCTCGTGCCGGGCCAGGGACAGGTCCACCCCGCGGAGCACCTCGTGCGGGCCGAACGACTTGCGCAGCCCTTCGATCCGCAGCGCTTCCTCCTCACCCGGACCGGGAACGGGAACCTCGCTCGTTCGGCCCATAACTGGCCGGCCCCAGGGGCCCCCGCGAGACGGCGCGCCTGGTCACGGCGGATCAGGTGGTCAGTGAACCGGGCCAGCGGGATCGTCAGGATCAGGAACAAGATCGCCGCCACCGTGTAGCTGGAGTAGTTGAACACGGTGGAGCTGTAGATCTCCGCGGCCTTGTTCGCCTCGATCGCGCCGAGCAGGCCGACCTGCGCGGTGTCCTTCTGCAGGCTGATGAAGTCGTTGAGCAGCGGCGGGATGATGTTCCTGATGGCCTGCGGCAGGATCACGTACCGCATCGACGACCACTGCGGCAGGCCGAGCGAGCGGGCCGCCGCGGCCTGGCTGCGGTGCACCGAGTTGATCCCGGCCCGGTATACCTCGGCCACGTAGGCCGAGTACGACAGGACCAGCGCGGCCACCCCGTACACCGCCGCCGGCTGGTCCGAGATGCCCGTCAGCTGCAGCGCCGGCAGGCCGTACCCGAGCGCGAAGATGATCAGGATCAGCGGCACGCCCCGGGCCACGTCGACGTAGACGGTGGCGACCACCCGCAGCGGCAGCAGCACAGGCCCGGTCGACTGCCTGACCACCGCCACGGCCAGGGCCAGGATGAGGATCAGCACCTCGGCCGCGACGAACATCCGGATGTTCAGCCACAGCGCCTCGCCCACCGAGTAGTAGCCGGCCTTCGGGTCCCCGATGAAGGACTTCCACATGTCGGCGGGGTTGAAGAACGTGTGCCGGACCTGGCCGCTGCCCGGCGCCAGCAGGATGATGGCCGCCAGCCCCGCGAGCACGACCACGGTGCTCGCGGTGGACAGCGCGGCGCCCCGGCGGCTGCGGTCGCCCAGCATCCGGGACCGCCGGGCCGACAGGTCAGGAAGCCCCTGCGCCTCCACCTATGGCTGGATGGTCGGGACGCTGGTGAAATCCTTCAGGTACTGCGCCGTCAGCTTGGCCAGCGTGCCGTTGCCCTTCAGCGTGGCCAGCGCCTTGTTCACGCAGGTCACTAGCTTGTTGCCCTTGGCGAACAGCAGGCCGTAGTGCTCTCCGGTGGACGGGAACTGGGCCACTACGACCGAGCCGGGGATCTCCGTGGTGATGAACTCCGCCGTCGGCGTGTCGGTGACCAGCGCCGCGATCTGCTTGGTCTGCAGCGCCTGCTTGACGTCGTTGAGGGTCTCGAACACCTTCGGCGTCTGGCTGGGCTGGATCTGGCTGTTGATGAACTGCAGGCTGGTCGTGCCCACCTGGTCGCCGAAGACGTAGCTCTTCAGGTCGGCCGGGCTGTGCTTGGTTACGATCGGGCTGTTCTTCAGCGCCACCAGCGCCTGCTGGACGTCGTAGTAACTGTCCGAGAACGTGACCACCTGGGCGCGCTGCGCGCTGTACGAAATCTCGTTGATGTCGAAGTCGAACTTCTTCGGCCCCGGCGCGTACGAGCTGTTGAACGGCTCGTACGCCCAGGTGACCTGGGACTTGGAGAAGCCGAGCTGAGCCGCCACCGCGTAGGCCACGGCGCTCTCGTAGCCCTGGCCATTGGCCGGCTTGTTGTTGACGAACCACGGCGGGTAGACCGGCTTGTCGGTCGCCACGGTGAGCTTGCCCTTGGCGTAGAGCTGGCCCTGGATGGCCGAGTTGGAGCAGGACGCGGCGGCGGCGCTGCCGCCGCCGCCCCCGGCCGGGGTCGCGCTGACGCTGCCGCTGCTCGAGCTCTCGCTCGCGCATCCCGCCAGCCCCGCGCTCGCGGCCAGCACGGCGATCGCGGCCATCGCCGCCACGGTCATCTGTCTCATCCCGGCACTCCTCGTCCGCGCCTGCAAGATCAAGAGAATTATTATCCCGAACGGGCGGGGCGCGTGCCCCCGCCCCTGGACACGTTGTCGCCGGCCGGGCGCGCTTCCTCCCGGCCGCTTCCGGCCCGGCCGGCCTGCCGCCCCGCGCAGATCCCGAGCGGCACGCCTGCCACACCAGTCTTGCGTCTCCCGCCCCGGCGATTAACGTGGACAGAAAGCCGCGCTTTCCGGCCGGGGCAACAGTCCACGATCCTCGAGCGCGGCGGCCGGAGGTGCGGATGGCCCTGATGTTCCTCAACGGAGACGGGATGCGCGGGGGACGGGCGCACTACACGATCGAGGGCGTTCCGCTGGTGGGGGAGCGGCACACCGCCCCGCTGTACCGGTTTTTCTCGATCCGCGACGAGTTCCC
>Ga0335082_10001976_pt1 | contig 22030 bp, 14 predicted proteins | sample Lox_Sample_41_FD_206718 | JGI IMG/M metagenome (GOLD analysis project Ga0335082, IMG submission 206718) | Soil microbial communities from Loxahatchee National Wildlife Refuge, Florida, United States - Lox_Sample_4.1 | ecosystem: Environmental > Terrestrial > Soil > Wetlands | place: USA...
TGCGGTTGGTTGCCCCTCCAGCAATTTCCGTCAGGAGAAGTCGCACCGCGTCATATCCCAGGATCGTATATTTTGTCGGCTTCTTCTTCATCACGGAAACAAACTGCTGGACAAGTTCCTGGTAGGAGGAATCGGTCTCATCGAGGTATGAATCGGATCCGAACATGATGTCGTTGAGATCGCGCCGGTGCTGATCGAGCTGGAGGGGATCGCTCCACTCACTGTTTCCCAGAAACTGAGCGTTGATATTGAAATATTTCATCTGCGAAGCAAGCGCGTCTGCCTCCTCCACATCGTCCGTAGGGAGAAATATTCCCTGAATGATGTTAATGGGAACGTCGACATCTTCGGGATTTCCCGTTTGCCCGGCAAGCGCAAGTGCCTGTTTCCGCACGTCCATGAACTGGCCGTGAAGATCTCCTGCACCTTTTTCGTACGACTCCACGGCAACAATGGTTGCCCCAAGTTCTTTTGCCTCGGCGACGAAGCTCTCGGCACTCGACCGGGTAGGAGCATCGGTCGAGGCCACCACCGCCAGCGAGGTCATGCCGAGATCCCGGACGGCGTAATATGCCATCGCTTTTCCGCGCACGGCATAGTCCGGGCTGAGCTGGAAAATGTTCTTCCCGAGGGCTGCAATGCCGACGTCTGCTGCTGTCGGAGAAAGGAGCGGAATGCCCGCTCGTTCGACGGGCGGCACACAGAGGGGAACCAGATTGCTGAACATCGGTCCGACGATTGCCACCACGTCGGGATCACGGCACAATTCTTTGATCGAACTGAGAGTCTTCACAGAATCGCGGCCGGTGTCGAGCACTTCAAGAGAAAGCGAGGCGAATGCAGGAATCGTGGCTCTTGCCTCATTGATGGCAAAGGTCATTCCCTCCTCCATCTCTTGCGCGATCGACTGGACGGCATTGGAGGTACTCCCGTTCATGAGCGAGAGGAGAGCGCCGATCTTCATCACCGGCGCACTCTGAAGGCTCGATTCGAGTGCGTGCATCTCGCCGGAAAATTTCCCGGGGAGCGGTCTGGAGAGCACTTCCGAGAGAACGCCGAACGCATGGTGAACATCTCCTGCTGCAGCATACTTTTGTGCCAGGGTAAGTGATGCCAGATCCCGGGCGTCGGGACCGGAGATTTTTTCCTGCGCCTGACGTATTTGAGAAATCGTCAGACGCTGTTGCGCGAGGAGGCGGAACAGACCGATCGACTTCTGGAGGAGGAGCGAATCGGTGCTCACCTCAATGGTGCGAAGCAATTCATATGCCGCATCGTCATACCACTGCAGCATCATGTAATCGAGCGCAAGAGTAAATCGGGCATCGTCGGCATATGCCGACTCGGGGAATTGCTTCAGGAGCGTTGCGAGACCCGCAGCCGACTGCTGATACTCGGCATTCCCGAAGCGCGCCTTGGCAGCCATGACATACGACGCCGTGGTCCGCTGATCGATTGGCCGAACACAGGAAAGTGAATCGAATATGCTCTCCGCTTCCGCGAAGTGTTTCTCCCGGAACAGCCCCATCCCGCGGGTAAATACCGCATCCGTCGCTTCGTTATAGCGGTAGCCGTCCTGACCGCATAATGGTGCTGAAACCGATGCAAGACAGAATACAAGGAGCAGAATAATTCGGGACTTCGTCATAGACACCATGTGAACGGTGAAGATTAGCGTTTTCCGCGGGCCGCCGAAATGCGCCGTGCCTTCCAGTGCGCTTCCCGCGCTCGGGCGTGCACAGGATCCACTCGAACCGCCTGTTCATGGCATTCCCTCGCCCGTTCAGCTTCTCCCTTTAGGTCCAGGATGGCTCCCAGGTCGACAAGACTCTCGACGGAACGAGGATTCAGTTCAAGAGTTTTTCGAAGATACGCCTCGGCCTCTTCGAAGCGTTTCATATGAATCAGCATCTCGGCACACATTTGCCAGCCCGAGGCCTCGTTCGGATCTAGGTCGACCGCGCTGACAAACTCAGCGTACGCTCGCTGCCACTGGTCGAGTTTGTCGTATGCCAGCCCCAGGAGATAATGGCTTACGGCACTGAACGCATCAACGGCAATCCCCTGGCGAAGGAATTCTACTGCCTCCGTGTAGGCACCCCGCTTCACCAGAACCTCACCGAGGGACTCATGAATCTTGGGGAATTTCGGATCATAGCTCAGGGTGCGGCGAAATTCCTCCTCGGCATACTTGAAATTATTCTTATAGAAATAGGCGATTCCCATGTTGAAATGTACGTGTGCGAGCTTCTTGCCGGCGAGTTTCTTGTACCACGTAAGCGCTGCATCGTATTTTTCGAGGCGCATCTCATAATTGCCAAGATGGAAAACCAGGGATGGATCATCTGGCATCCGGAGCAAGCCACGCCGGAGGAGATTCACAGATGATTGAACCATGCCATTCTCCGCATACAGAGCTGCGAACTCGAGCCAAAGCGCAGCATCTTTCTGTTCAACCGTGAGGAGTCGCAGATACATTTGTGCGGCATGGAGCGTTTTTCCCTCCTGAAGAAAGGCTCTTGCTTGCTCGAGAATGCGGGCTCGCTGGAATTCACTCGGTTTCATTTGGCCTGTCAAAATACCAAAAATTCAAACGACATTCAAGCAACTAGAAATCACGCTGAAGCGTTTTCATTCCGACAAGCAGTGAAAGAAATGCGGTAATCCAGGAAAAGGCACAGAGCCCTCCCACCGCGAACCAAAACCACAGAGTGTTGTACGGAATCGCCCGGAGCAGAGTGGAAAAATATCCATGAAGAGGAAGAAAAAGTACTGCAACAACCACCGTCAGAAAGACCACGCTCGCGAGAAATGTCAGCGTGGCAGATTGTGAAGAAGCAATCCGAATTGGATTCTTTTCCCGAAAATCCGTGAAGAACCACCCCGCCCCATAATTCAGGGTGATAAGCGCTACCGTCATAGAAAGCATGAGGAGCGACGCGGCAACCAGAAGCCCCGGATAACGGAGGAACGAATGGTGTGCCACGACGACCAGGATTTCACTTAGCAAGAGGGTTGGAACGAGGGGCAGGAGCAGCTTGAGCCAGAAGACGTACTTGCGATTCAGTGGCGCCGAGAGGATCGCCCAAAAATTGACCCCCTCGATGCTCACGATCGGAAAGACAAACCGCAGGGCAATCGAGGCCACGAGAAACCCGTTAAACAGGAGGATGACAAGATACGATAGTGCCTGATACAGCGGGAGAGATTGGCGCAGGTCGATTTGGAGGATACTCACAACGAACGTGGTAATCAACATCGCCACCGTCGCAAGATGTATCCACTGGCTCGGCTCTCTCACAAACTGCCAGATTTCCTTCCTGATCAGCACGCTCCACTGCGGATCAATACGTGAGGGTCGCGTCAGAGAATAGAGATTACGGATTGGCAGTCGCGATTCCCCCATGGTCCGAAGCTGGAGCGACGCGATCCAGCTCCGGTAAAATAATTTTTTTGCCATGAAAACCATCAGTCCAAACACCGCGGCTGACGAGAGAACGAGCAAAATCGTGTAGGAAAGCGCATACGCCTGGTCACCACGAGCCGTCCAGTAGAGCGATTCGGCAATCCACTGATTCGGAAGATAGTGGACAAAGCCCGGTTCCAGGTTCGAAAAATTCTGATCGACGTTGGGGAAGTATGACATCACGGATGAAACAAGCCGGAGAGGATTCGTCAGTGAAAAATAACCGTAGAGGACGAGAAGATAGACCCCGATGAGTAATCCGACGATAGTCCGGACCCCAATCACATGCGCAAAGGACATCAGGAGGAGAAGCATCATGACAGACAGGCATCCTGCAATCAGCATGAAGGGAAAGAGCATACAGAGCGAGATTTGAACATACCAGTACCATGGCAGGTGGAAGTACGATCCGTAACCGAGGAGAACAGCCACACCGATCAGGAGAAATGCTGTCGAGCTATAGAAGAAATTGTCGAGAAATTTGATGATGAACACCTGCAGATGCGAGATCGGTTTGGTAAGAAGATAGTTCATCTCCGCGGAACGATAAAATGTCGCATAGGAGACGACGATATTTCCGACGTTGATGGAAAGAAAGAAGACAAAGAGGAGCATTGCGAGAAATCGATGAAGCAGAAAGAGTCCGAGATGGGCTGTATCGAGAACGTATGCCGTCGTGATCGCGGCGCAGAAATACACCCCCAATGCGAATCCGCCGAACACGAGGAGAGTTGCCCCGTGCCTCGTCAGATTGACAATGCTCGCTTCCGAGACAACTTTTGAAAGGGTCCGCAGTTTAAAGGAGAGGATGTGCAGGAATTGCATGCCGGTAGTTCGTTATTTTGTTAACTCGAGGAATGCGGATTCGAAATTCCCGTCGAAGCGCGATTTAAATTGCTGAAAAACCTCCATGCCGTCATCGAACACCAGCGTTCCCGATTTGATGATGGCGATCCGCGTACACAGTTCCTCGGCGATCGAAAGCACATGGGTCGACATGAACACGGTTGAACCCCCGGACGCGTGCTCCTTAAACACCTCTTTAACGATATGTGCGCTCCGGGGATCGAGGCCGACCATGGGTTCATCCACAATGAGAATTTTGGGATGATGAAGAAGCGCAGCGGCAATGACGATTCTCTGTCGCATACCCTGCGAATAGTATTCAGTCCGGCGGTCGAGCCAGCTGTCGATCTCGAACATGCGCACGAGATCATCGATCCGTTGCGTCGCCGCCGAGTGATCAATGCGGTAGAGACCTGCGCTGAAGTAGAGGAATTCACGACCGGTCAGTTTCTCATAGAGGAAGGGCTGATCGGGGATATATCCCGTGATCATCTTCGCCGCGACCGGTTCGGTGAGAATATCATTTCCGCCGAGAGAGATGCTGCCGCTGGTGGGTGTAAACAGCCCGGTCATCATCTTGATGGTCGTGGTTTTGCCCGCGCCATTCGGTCCGAGAAATCCGACGAACTCTCCTCCCTTGACATCAAGCGAGAGATCATTCACGGCGGCGAAATCGCCGAAGCGTTTTGTAAGATGAGAAATCCGGATCATATCATCACGGGTCAGAGATATTCTGGAATGATCTGATTATTATGAAAAATCCCCGAAGATGCAAGCGATGCTTTGTATTCGTCACGCGGTTTTGTATATTGATGCGTTTACGTGGTGTCCTCTGCTGAAGTGGCGGAACTGGCAGACGCGCTGGACTCAAAATCCAGTCCGGCTTACCCCGGGTGTGGGTTCAACTCCCACCTTCAGCACGCCGCATTTTGGTTCACTCTTCCGGAAGATCCTGCAGCAACAGACCTTCGTGTCGTATCTGTGGTATCAAAAAAAACGCCAGAACGTTGTTCTGGCGTTTTGCATTACCACAATGCTTTGCGTTCATCTGCCGAGCAAGCTCGGCCATCCGGGAAGAGGGGAACTCGTTACATAGAACGAAGACTTCGTACTGGTCGTATTGACATTTACGTCAACCATATTGAAATATCTCGCAATGGAGGACCATTCGGGCACGGGTTGATCGAAAGGCAGATTCTGGGGATACCCATTCGGGTCGGAGAAGCCGGGAACAAAAACAAATCCAAAAGAAAATCCCGATGCAACAAAATTGATCGCTGTTGTTCTCACCGCGCCAAACTCGCCGTGCGTTGCCGCGAATCCTCCCCACCGCACAACGTCGATGCATTGTGCAGTCGTGCTGACATAGGTATAGACGTTGTTGAACGGATCGAACAAGCTGAGGTAGCCCACTTTATACAATCGCACCTCTCCCGACGTCCCCAGCTTCCAGGTATAGAAACTCGGGACGATTTTCCTTGCGACAGTATCGAGGTCAACCTGGAGTGATGAGTTTATCGGTTGAACGACACTCGGGGCATACTTCGAATGCGCCGTCATCTGCGTGCTGTCGTTGTTGACGACGATGAATGCATGGGGCTGGACGAGGAAGCTTGACGTGAGAATCGGGACTTGTACGACGGTCGTGCTTGTTCCCAGCACGACGTTCGGATTTGGCACAAACGTCTGGGTATTGTAGAACACCGAATCCTTGACTCCGTACATCGCCAGCGTGTAGAATTCCTGGAGCAGGTATGAGGAGCGGGTAAGGCTCACACCGGTTATTCTCTCCGTCGTGCCGCTGGGCTGCTTCACCCAGTGATCGCCCCCGTCGCTCGTGTACAGGATCACTCCGGCATCCCCGGTCGCCCATCCCCGGATGCTGTCGGTAAATGTCACATAATAGAGATCGGCAGTCGTACCGCTTGTTTCTTTGTGCCAGACTGTATCATCGAGACGCAGAATTGTTCCCCGATCACCTACTGCCCAGGCCTTCGTCTTGTTGTACCAATCCAGGTTCTGAGGAGAGATAAAGATTTTCCGAAGGTTTGCCGTGGTCGGGCTCTTGACCGCCTTCCACACTGTTGCATTGCTGTCACAACCTGCAATGGCTCCGTTGTCCCCCACGGCGTACCCGCGAACTCCCGTTCCCGTGAATGAAAACATTCCTATGCCGTGGTAATTTGTCGTTGACTGGGTAGGGGGTGGTGTCTTCACGTTGAACACCCCCGCGAGATTCCCCACGAGGATCGTACCGTTGTCACCGCAAAGAAGTATGCTTCCCGTCCCCGGATTCAACCAGATGGCGTTGATGTTGTTTGTCGTCGGTATCGCAATGCGGCTGAAACTCTCCGGGATTCTTACCGAACGCATGAGCGTTCCGTTATCTCCCACGACATACAGGAGGTGCGACGGGAGCGACGCGAGATACATGTCGTGCATATTTACTGTTCCCGCGGGGTTCGGGATATTGATGATCCGGAAGTTCTTCGCCGTGGAATCGTACTGGAATTTCTGTATCACCCCGCCATCGCCAATGCAATAAACCGTATCCGAAATTTGGGAGGCGAGCGCATTGAAGTTCGTCACCTGAGGCGAAGCGACGTTCACCGCTTCCCACGTCGCTCCGTTACTCAACGTCGAAAGAAGCGTACCGTTTGTTCCCGCACCAAATCCGATCGACGGATTCGATATATCGATAAGCGGGATCGCGTGAGGCGTGGGATTATAAATCTCGACCCATGAATAGGAGTAATACTTGTCCGGAGCGATGGTGAATACTTCATTGATCACGAGATCCCTTCCCACGGAGGCTTTCGCAGGGGGATCGGGTTGAGAAACGATGTCGCACCCCGAAAGAAAGATAAGCACCAAACAACCGATCACTATACTGAGGACAACCAACGATTTCATGAGATATCTCCGAATTAAATTCCGCGGCATCGATCCATTCTCAGAGCTGTACTTCCAGCGTGAACGTATGCGTTCCCGGCAGATACTGGTAGTTGTTATAGCCGTAGTCAAGCATGCTGTTGATTCCCAGGGATGCCAGGCTAATGCCGAAGCCCGCCGTGAGGTTCTCCTGGTCATACCCGAACTTGTATCCACCCCGCAGCGCAATCAGACCGTTAAAGGTATATTCCACACCCCAGTTCCATTGCTCATTGGCATCGTTGACACGCGTAACCTGCAGCGTGCTCACCAATTTGTTGTCATCGTTCTTCACGATGTCGACGAGAACGCCAAACTTTAACGCTGTCGGAATCGAATAGGGCTCGTCAATAAATGTGACGTCCCTTCCGATATTCGTCAGAGAGACCCCGAGATGGCTGCGAAGTATGGGAATATCGTAGAGCGTACCAATATCGACCGCAAATGTGGATGCGCCGATTTCGGTGTTGTACAAATATGACTGGATCCATTTTCCTTCAACACCCACCCGGAACTGATCCGTCACCTGGCGGGCATAAGCAAGTCCGAAGGCATAATCGGATGCATAAAATGTGCGGCCGGTCCCTTCCGGAAACTGCGGAGTTGTCTCGATCATGTCATCGGTCCGCAGAACCGTCACGCTTGCTCCGATCGCGCCGACGCCGGGAATATTCTTCACGATACCTGCAAACGAATGCTGTATATCCGCCAGCCAGGCCGTATAGGTTATTCCCACGCCGATATCGTTCACGGAAAGTATTCCGGCAGGATTGAATCCAAGTGACGATGCACCTTCTGCGACCGCGACCTGGGCGCCTCCGATACCGATTGCTCGGGCGCTTGTCGGAATTTTCAGGAATTCCTCAGACACCGTTCCCGATCGGTCACCCGCCCGGACCAACGCGCTCCCTGCTCCCAGAAGGAGCACGATACTCATCATGCGAAATGCATCTTTGAAGTTCGTCATATCGTTACCATCCTTCCGTTATCGAATCAGAACAAACTTACCCACTTGCGTTCCGAACTCGGATTCCACCGTAAAGATATAGACCCCGCTCGCCAAGGCGCGGTGACTATCGCTCAGAATATCCCAACTGAGTTCTCCGATGTTCGAGGGCACCCTGTTGTTGTTCACGTCCGTTACAATCGGTGACGTAAACGGCAGTGTGGCAATAAGATCCCCGGTCAGAGAAAACACTCGGATCGTACACTGTGAAGGGAGATGGATGAATTTGATCAGCCGGCTGTTTTCCGTCCAGTCGCGAGCCCGTCCCTCCCATCCGCCATTTTCATACGTATAATCCTGGTCCACACGATAGGGGTTGGGAACGACGAGCACCTGGTTGAGCCTATCGGACGTGGAGAACGGCAAAACAACCTTCACCATATTCTGTGTAATCGGGGATTCGGCATTTGCACTGAGAAGCGTATCAAATGTCACCGAGCCGTCACCACGCTTGATGGGAATAAGCTGAATGTCCGGGATACCGAATGTTGTAACAGAATACCAGTATGTTTTCCCGCGCACGAGATTGGTGTCAGAAAATCTACTAATCACTCCGGTGTTGAACCCATAATTATCGTCGGGGAGATCAAATTGTCCGAGGAGTGTGAAGCTGCTCTGGAGTGGCGGATCACTCGGATCTTCACTCCGGTAAAGGCGATATCCTTCAAATATCCGCCCACCCGGGAGAAACGGTTTCCCGTTCACGATTGTACATTGGTGCGCGGCACAACCGCTGGAGTTCGCTCCGCACGGCGGATTGATTCTCCTCCAGCTTGTATCCGGATACGACTGCGCGAGTTTGTTGGAATCGTCCCACACCGTGGTAGGATCGATCGGACCCGCCGAATCCCCCCACACGAGATCGACTTTCTTGAATCCCTGTGTAACTTTCAACGACGGAGATTGTGGGAGTACCGGCGGAGTGTACCCGCGGCCGAACAGCTTGATAACGTTTTCGGCGTTCTCTCTCATGTTTCCAGGTCCCTGATCGACCGAGTACCCTGAAACGAGAGCGAGTGCGATCTTCAGCGAATCGCCGGGATTCATCTGATTAAACTTCCCGAAGGAGAAGTAAAATCTCGTATCGGAAAGCGCCGCCGGCGACTGGCAGGGCTCAATCGGCTGACCGGGGAATGCCTCACCGCTCAGATATGCATAGGCGGTGGAATCATCCGTCGGATCATCGCCCGCATTCGGGAACCAATGGAAGATGTACTCGAGTGAGTCGAGCGGCCTCGGGGTTTTCAGGACTGTAATACCTAGCGGCGTCGCTCCTCCGTCCACCGGATTGTGGATGTAGGCCGTTCGCAAACTGTCAATGTAACAGGCATAGTCATTTGTCGGATAATTCCCATCAGAGATGGGGCCGACATCCATATCCGCAAAAAATCCCACGTAGACATCCTTGATGACGTTTTTGCCGATGTTAATGAACGTGTACTCAAACGGGAGAATACCATCGGCAAAGCTTCCCTGCCACGCATACGACTTTTGTATGACTCGTATCCCAATCGACTTATGACCGTCGGGGTGCGTGGGGAAATCAAAAACGTCTTGTGCGGTACAATAGTAATCCTTATCGGAAACTGCCCCGTAGTCCTCGTCGACATGCGGTTCACCGTGATCGGGGATGCCGTTCCGCTCTGTCCAGATATCCGGATTGTTCTTAAACGGGTATGTTCCATCCGGATTGGGATGACAATGATCACGTACTACGGGATTGTAATCATCCTGAGCCGGATCCGGATTGTTCACAGGATCATATTTTTGACCGTCGCAGGAAACTTCGAGGGAGTCGGGCAAACCGTCGGATCCCACGTCATCCGTTGCGAGGTTCCAATCACCATCGTTATCGAGCCCGTCGAGATCATCCTCGTCGACTTTGCCATCGTGGTCGTCGTCGCATCCCCTCGTATTTGTCACAATGCCGTGATTATAATAGTACCCTGACCAGCCGTTATCCTCGTGGGGTGGAACACCAGTCTGCGTATGCCAGAAAGGGTATCGCTGAATATGTTCGTAGACAGGAAAAAATTCGTTGCTCGCGTCGGTTCCGTTATAAGCCCAACTGATCTCTCTCGAGCCGTTGACAATTCCACCGATGCGGGGACCGCCGCCGAAAAGGTGCTCGTTGCCGGATCCGGTGGGATACTCCAGGCCGTAATGCGGAGGAAGAGGAATTCGGGGGGCGGCGTCAACATCCCATGCCTCAATACCCATCACCAGCTTATTGGCAAGCCAGACGCGCATATTGAATCCCTGAACCACCTTAGTAGTCCACGTCGTCGTCTGTGTCGTCTTCGAGAGATTTTTCGAATCCTTTGCGACAAAGCTCATCAACGCGGCTGCGCAAAGACATATCACCGTGGTCAACAGGAGATTTTTCATATCCGACATCCTTTTATCTGACATCACATAAGATTTCATTGCCATGCTACTTTCACCCCGAGAAGAATCTGCCGTGGTGCATCGAACACTCCGGGGTACGTGAAATCGTGTGCAACCCGGTACCATGGGAGAATGACTCCATTCCCCGCCGTGGGATCCTGCAGATCGCCATACTGGGCCGGCCGTCCGTAGTACTGACCGACGGTACTGTTTTGGAGAAAAGCCGCACTCACATTATCGCGGTTGAACAGGTTCGTCACATCCAGTGTCGCTAGCAGATTGAGAGTCCCGAGAATGCGTATTCCCTTGTAGAACGAGAGATTGAATACGGACGTGTACGGAGCGGTCTCACTGTTATGGAGATAGAGGTTTCGCAGCGTATTGTGACCTCCATTGTAGCCGTTATAGGGATATCCGCTGCCATAGCTCCACGTCAGCGAGATGCCGTAATTGTTCAACGGTATGCCGAAGATCGAAGATTCCGAATTCGCGTCCACGCCGTATTTGAGAAAGAGGTTGACCGTATTATTCTGATCCCAATCCATGCGCGTCTCTCTGGGGAGCTGATAGCTCGGCTGATAGACGGTCGCCAGCGGGTTCGAAGCACGTCCCTTTGCAATCGCATACGAATAACTGAGTGTCGATGAAAAATTGGACGCGAGCTGCTGCTGGAACGAGAGGTCGAATCCCCGTGTGCTGGCATAATCAAAATTGTAATAGAGCTGCGAGTTTCCAGCCGTCACGAGGTCGGCGTAGTCAAAGACGTCCTTGTAATACGCATGAAGCGAGAACGACATGTTCTCGGCAAACTGGTCGTCAAATCCGGACTCGTACTGAATTGTCTTCTGGGGTTTGAGGTCTGGGTTGCCGACATAATTTCCGCTCGCCCCAAGGACCGTGGGGTCGTTGAAGTACTGGTCGAATGAAGGGAACTGGAGAAAATGTCCGTAGTTGAAGAAGAACACGATGTCCTTTGTCACCGGATACCCGATGGCAAGACGCGGGCTGAAGTAGCCATGCGTGAAGTAGTACCAGAACGTGCTTCCACCCTTCATCCGAACAAATTGGCCGCTGGCGTCTTTCTCCGCCCAATCCGGCTGGAATGGCGCTCCTGGAATATTCGAGCCGACGGCGGTACGCCAAGCCGAGATCCATGTATCATCGAACACCTGTCGTCCGATATCTTGGTAATCGTATCGGAGCCCGACGTGAAAATTGAGGCCGGAGAATTCAATATTATCCTGCAGCCAGAGAGCCCCTCGATTCGGGTAATCGTTAAGCGCCCACCGGTATTGACCGTATCCTGGATACGCTCCCTTGCTGTAGATATATGCTGTGTCAGGGAACGCAATGACATCGCCGTTGGCATCGTAATGCGGCACAGTCGGGTCATCGATGGTCGTCGATTGGACCGTAAAATAGTGGTACTCGAAACCGGTCTTCAGCAGGTGAAGGGGATGCACCTGACTCGTGAACTCGAGGCGCATGGACCAATCACGGGTCATCGAGCTGGCCCAGGATTGTGTTGTACCCACATCATAGTACCCGTCATTGTTGATATCCTGATTCTTATTGACGGGTGAATAATCGGCGGGGGTGATGCCGGCTACGTCATTGCCGGTCCGCTGCTCGACTTCGCCGAAAATGATTTTGGCAAAAGAGTTGCTGCCGAAAAAGTGTTCCCACGAGAGGTTGTGGTTGATCGATAACGTCGCACTGAGCATGGACGAATCCGCCATGTACACCCAGTTGTTGTCATAATCATGACCGGAGCTCAGAGCACCATTATATGAATAGAGGATGTGATCTGTGCTGCTGAGATCATAGCGCAACTTCGAACTGAACGTGAACGAGTTGGATTGATTGTCACGAAAGTCGAACCCCACGCCGTTCATGATTCCGCCGAACAGGCCGTTGAACTCCACTTTGCGTTTGAGCGGATTATAGAACTGATTGTGTGAGAACTGGCGGTATCCGTCGGAACGATCCACATCGACATTGAAGAAGAATGTCAGTGATCCCGGAAGCTTGAGGCCCAGTTCGGGGAGCAGGAAACGGGAAAGGGGTTCAGGGCCTCCGAGGGAGAACGAGTTATACGCCTCATTCTGATTCGTCGCCGCCATCCGGTCGGTGCGGAATTGTGCAGTGCCGGAATAACTTCCCGTATCGCCCGACTTCGTCGAAATGTTGATGATACCGGACTGTGCGTTTCCGTAATCCGCATCGAAGCCGCTCGTTTGAACGCTCACCGATGAGATGGCATTGGCAGAAATCGACAATCCCGTCGCGCCGCCGCCGACCGTTCCCGAGTTCATGCCCGCATAGAGGTTGGACAGAGTCGCGTTCGGATCGACGATATTGTTATTGGAGAGGAGGTTGTTCACGGGAACGCCGTCGACGACATACTGAACTTCGTTTGCGCGTCCTCCGCGGACGTAAATGTTGTTTCCCTGCTTCAGAACCCCGGGTTGAATCTTGACAACGTCGTCGACGCTCTTCACGTTCGGCAGACTTTCAATCGACTTGCTCCCCACGTCAATCGTGGAGGATGTGCTCATGTTGTTGACAAGCTGCTCGCCGTGGATAACCACCTCGCCAAGCTGGACATCGCTCGACTGGAGCGAGAAATCGAGCGGAGTCGTAACATCGGCTCCGACCTTGAAGTCCTTTACCTCCACCGGCGCATAGCCAACCTGTGTTGCCCGGATGGTGTAGGTCCCCGGAGGTATGCCGATGATCGAATATTTTCCATCGATGTCGGCAGAGGCGCCGCGTGAAGTTCCGACGACGAGAATGTTTACTCCGATGATCGGCTCATGAGTTTTCGCATCCCGCACGATGCCGATGATTTTTCCCGTTGCTGCGGCCATGATGCCGGGCAAGAGAAGAAGGAGGAGAAGCGAAAACGAGAGCGCGCGTACCAAGATCTTCATATCAGGACTCCTGCAAATCAAGGACGATTCAATTCATTCATATCCGACAGTGCCTGCCGGAAAAACTGTTCGGCGATCGGTTGCTTGGCATAGTACAGCGGGAACGGGATGAAGAAGGAGTTGAAGAATCCCGGTCCAATGTACCGGACACCTATCGATTGCAAATGATACACAGAGGCAGTATTGCTATCCAACATTTTATAAATGGTTTCACCAAATCCAGTCGGGAATGTGAGAAGTTGACCGGGCACCCCTCCTCTCCACGACGGATACAATTTCGTGCTGTCCCAGGCAATATCGGGATACCCCAGCTGACCCTGAGCACCGAGGAAGATTTCGGAAGACGGTATGCGAATCAGAAAATTCTGAGGTCCGACATGAAACACCGAAGACTGATCGACGTGGATGAGATTACGGTAGAAGACGTCGGTGACCTGTATCGCTGTGCTGCTGCGCAGCCCCCATCCGACAAACATGGCGTTGCCTCCCACGTCGCAGTACTGGCTGAGCGAATTTTCCCGGCTGGCACCAAGAAGCGGAATCATACTCCCGCTCGAATTGCCCCGGTCGGCAACGAGGATCACAAGACTATACGCCTGCAGGGTCGACGCGCCGGGGAATCCGATCCCAACCGGCGGATCAGGACTGCTCTCCCAAACGTCGACTCTTCCTGATTTTCCGAGATCAGTCAGAATGGTTTGGTAGAAGTTCTCCACCATGGGACGGTCGGGCGTCTCCACTCCCAAACTCGCCGAGTCAAATGAATTATTGATCAGGAGTATCCGCTGGTGATATCCCGGCTGAGCAAAGAGGGGATAATACGTATAGAACGTCGTCTCCGCAGGAGTCGGATCAACTACACCGAAGAGATTCTTCGCCCGGACAGAGAAAGTGTGCGACAGCGCAAGAGGATTACGAAATGTTCCCGCGGCAATTCTCACCGATTGGTATGGCTGAAACTCCGACCAGCGCACAGAATCCGGCGGATACAATTCGCGGTCAACGGCCCACTGATACGTGTTATAGGAACTATTGGGATCAACGGAATGATAATCAAATTCAAGTCCCGTAAATGCATCGGTCAGCGACATGATTGCCAGAGCGGTATCGGGGGCAATGTCGAGCCGCGTATCCGGTGCCTCGGCACTCGGCGTTTCGAACGATACTTCGGCCGGAGTTGCAGAGACTGCCCCCAGGTTATCAATCGCTTCAATTGCAAATGTATGGAGGTTGATCGAATCGGGAGACTCGAAAATGAATGTACCGCTGGTTGGATTGATGTGATTCGGAAACCTATTTGAATCACGCTGCGTGGTACCCGGAACGAGTATCGAATCCGAATTTGAAGCATAGACTTTCACACCCGCAACAAGAATGGAATCTCCGCGTTTCAAATGGCCGATCGAGGCGGTATCCAGGCCTGTCGGCGGAAGTGTCGCAAAGTAACGGTACACGGCAGGGACGGCAGTGGGATCTTTCGTGACCGCCATGAGTGCATACTTCTGCACCATGATATTCAGAAGTATCCGGTAATCTTCCCAGAGACCCGGATTCGTCAGATTGTTTATCGTCCATCGATACCGGAATCCAACAACGTACCCGTCAGGGTCATCGCCGACCCAGTACAACGTAAACTGGGGACTGGGTGTCACAACCGTATCGGTTTTTGGAGGAACGTTGGAGAGCCGGGCGATAGGTCTCGCATTCGGGAGATAGGCACCCGGATTATGGTTGCATCCATCGATGGACAGCCACACACCACAAAAAAGCATAAGCGTCAAAACAGGTGCAAGTATTTTCATGTGCAGATTCATTTCAGAAATCCCTGTTACTGAGAGAATTACTGGACAGTTACCCTCGAGACGTAGTAGTACGGCGTGAAATGATACGAGACGAACCCCTTTATGAGGGAGTAGTCGAGATTCACGGTGAGGGTAATCGTCGTCAGCTTCGACTCCTCCACCTTAAACGGGTAAAGGATGCGGAGATTTGGGTTATAGTTATAGGGAACGGTGACGCCGACAACCTGATATCCATTTAAAACAACCTGAGAATCCGGAACCGCAGTAAAGTCGATTCCCAGATAATCGCCGGGAGGAGCGAAGCCCTCCCCGATGACCAGCGTGGAATCACGCGCCCGGTAATCGAGGGTATTATAATCGATCGCATTTCTCTTAATCGCCTGTATGTCGCTGTTGATTGGTACCCTATAACCGTTCGTCTCGACGCCTTCGAGGATACTCACTGTCAGGCCGAAATTGTTCAGCGGGAGAAACTGTATGTAGTTGGATATTGTGCGAAGTTGCACCCGGATTTGGCCCGGCGAGGGAGAAGCAAAATCATACGGGGTACAACTCAAATTCACTACGGTGAGGAGAAGTATACACACTCCAGCCGCACATACCTGAAGCAATGTGTTGCGCATATATGTGGTGAGAAGAATTGAGGAAAACCAGACGACGTTTCAGATACCCGATTATAGCAAAAATTAAGATGAGTGTCAAGCGAAAAAACTGCGAAACGAGAGAAATTTCAAAGGAACGAGCCTTCAGAAGATTCATCGCTCGCGTCCGCCCGCATCCCCTTGGGAACAGCGCGGAACGTTATTCCGCGTGCGGTCGTTCATTTTGGTAGAGGCAAGGTATCTCGAGAACATTATTGAATTTGGCAGACTCGAACATATTTCCTATCTTCATGAGGCAAGAGAGGTACGCGAAGTTCATCACATCCCGGGGTCTTGAATTCCATCCATTTTCCCTCCGATGGTAAACTTTAATAAGCTTCTCATTGTCAAAACATCACAATTCGCTCAAGATCAGAACAGTACCAAATTATGATTCGTACATTCACGCTCACACTCGCGTTCTTCCTTATCCTCATCCTTGGTTCATGCAAAAAAAACGAGACTGATGCTAATCCCCCCGGACCTGTCTGGATTTCGTTCACGAAGGGAAACAGCCCGATCCTCAGCAACAGGGTGAGCGCTCTTCTTGCGGCGAGCGATGGGTACGTTTGGATCGCCACCGATCAAGGTGTCTCAGGATATTCCAAGGGGTCGTGGACGGCCATCACGGACTCCCTCGCGTTTCTGGTTTACAGTTCTGCGGGCCCGGCAGTATCGCATGAGGTCAATGCTCTTGCCGAAGGACGAGACGGAAGCCTTTGGTTCGGACTCAACGGCGGGGGCGTGCGCAGGTACAACAAGACCGGCTCGACTATCCAGGCCTGGTTCGAGTATCACACTCCAAATGTCCCGTCCGAATTCATCACTGCAATCGGCTGCGTTCGCATTCTCAGTCCCGGCGATGTCTGGTTTGCGAGCACCAGCGGAATCACGCTCTTTGAACCATCGGTGGTTAATCCCGAGTTGGGAGGAGGTACCTGGGCACCGAGCTCGAATTTCACTCCGTATCTCCCCCAGCCGGAAGTGTACACCATCATCACCGACAACTATAACAGCGAGGTCATGTTCGGGACGTTTGACGGGCTGGCCATTTTCAACAATGGCACGAACTCGTGGTCAACCACTTCGCCAAAGCTCTCATCCCCCATCGTTTCGCTGGCGTACGACAATGCAGGCGTCATTTGGATGGCTCAGTGGGCAGGAGTTTCAACGCACAATCTCGGCAACCAGAACCTCGACCAGAGTTTCACAAGTGCGAGCACGAACGGAAAGCTTCCGGTGGGAACGGTCAACGCCGTGGCGTCCGATCTCCGGTCGACGCGGTGGTTCGGAACCTCCTATGGACTCGCCCGACTGCACGACACGACGTGGAGCACATTCACACACGCCACGACATCGAGTATCCCGAACGACACCATTACGGCACTGACCTACGATCTTCTGGGAAACCTCTGGGTTGGAACGACCGGCGGTATTGCGGTGTACAATCAGAATGGAACCCAGTTCTAGCATTCCCTCGTACTCGTACTCATCCTCCTCCAACCGCACTGAGGGTTGCAACAAGCGCTAGAGCGCTCTCCAGGTACATTCCCACGTCGTTGCGGCACCGGGGATCATGATACGGTTACCGTATTGAATCCTCTTTGCGCCGACGATCTTATCGAACCAGAACTCCCCCGGCAGTTTGTACGGCATGGTAACGTACCCGATGGGAGGCATCGTCGATTCATCGAAATCCTCGCGTACAAATTTTGTATGCCAGGACTTATTATCGACCGGCTCGAGCGTTACAGTGATCCTGCCCCATTTTGTCGGGGTTGAGGTCAACACAATCGGTTTTCCCGCGTTCATTTCGGGAAGGCCAAGCCCGTCGAAGATCCGCAGATCCTTTTCGTCCTCCATCACCACCATGTGCCGCAGATACCGGATGCATTCTGCACTCGCCCAGTTATGGGGCATATCTCCGATATACCGGGGATTCGGGACATCGACAAATGACTGTTCCTCACGCCATGCAAGAAGCGGAGAAGCATGATTCAGGAACCCGATGAAGGTCTTGCGAGCCAGGTCGGGAAGAAGATTATAGAGGTAGAGCTGGGCCACGATCGCAGCGTTGTAGGGCCACACCGCATCATGAGACAGCCAGCCGGTTTCGACCGGAATATCTTCACGGGTAGTGACCGCCTGCATCAACTGGAGATTTCCCCCGGCAAAGCGGTCCCCTCTCTCGAAGAGGAGTCCCGGATATATTGCCTGCGTCAGATAGATCTGTGCAACCTGCGGCCGCGGCCGTTTCGTCTCGTCCGGATCCGACCATTGGGGATCCTCATGCATGAGCATCGGAAGATACGAAAATCCATTCGGGTGCTTGACAAGCTCGGTGGCGCCGGCCCGATAGAATGACTCGCGAAGCTGGCCGTAGAAGTCGACAACATCGGAGAGGCGGGGAACCTTCAGCCGCTTAATCACGTCCATCATCTTCTTGAGGGCTACAAGCGTCCAAATCGTGTTCGTAAATTCCGGACGGACTCCTCCGATCCCGCTGTCTCCGAAACCTTCCGGCATCAGCCCGTACTTCCCATTGGGTGTATTATCCCCTTTTGCCTTTTGCCGGAGGTCCTTTAGATACATCAGCGCCTTGAACGCGTCGGGATAGAGTTCATGAAAGTAATCCCAGTTCTGCGTCAGCTCCGCCTGGCGAATGAGCGTGAAGACGGCGACGGCGGTATCCTTGTAATGTGTTGCACCGGCACCACCCGTGATGGATCCGTCGTCGGCCTGGAGACTCCACATGTAATCGAGCGATTCCTGTGCCTCCTTGTCCTGACCAAGATAGCGGGCGGCCTCGAGGAGTGAATATCCATCCACCATCCAAAGTCCCCGGTAGCAGGTCGGTCCGACCTGATAGACGGTCTTGCCGTTCTTCACCTCCCTCGACTCGACGATGTTTCTAGAACAGGCCACCAGAAAGTCCTGCTCGATTCCGTTGAGCTGCCATGCGACTTTACCGGACGTCGGCTTCCAAAGCTGCCAGAAGTCCCGTGATTCCTTCAGAAGCCGCTCTACGTCGCCGAGATCGTATTTGACCTTCTCCTTACCCTGTTTCTCCTGCGGAAACCGCGCCAGGAATCTGTACGGATTGTCTTTCTGTGCTTTGCCGGTCTTGAGCATGTAGCGATGATCCTTGGAGTCACCTCCCGGCTGCAACGCGGATCCAACAACAAAGAAGAGAACGGGTGGAGTGCCGTTCAATGACACTGTGCCGTGGTCTCCATCGGACGCAGCGATGAACTCCGCCTGCGAATGCACGGTAATTTCCGGAGTCACTTCGATATCGTTCTTGTCCTTCGGATAAATCTCCACGAGGAGGTTATCGATCCGGCCTTCCTCCGCGAGATTGGTGGCAAAGGAAGTGAGATGCACCCGAACATCTTCCCATCCCAAATCCGTGGTGATGATCGGAACTCCGGGAGCTTCGAGCCGTTGGACAATGTAACTTCCCTTCCCTTTGTCGTGAAGGCCGACGGAAACAATATGCGCAAATGCGTCCCAGTCCGCCCCCATTCCCGGATGACCATAGAGGAGCTCGCCGAACTTCCCGACGAGACTTTTGTAAGGATCATCGGGAAAACAATACGTCGACTGCCAATCTGCCGGTGCATATCGGAAATCAACTTCCGGAACAGACGCCGGAGCCGGAGCTGCATTGTTCCGGGCCTTACTTTGAAGAAATGACTCCGTCCGCGGAAATGCTTTCAGTATTCCCTGGCCCAGCGTGATCGCGCCGACCGTGAGTCCGAGCTGCGCGAGAAATTTTCTACGTTCGTTGTCTTCCATTCATCAGACCTTTGTACAAATGATCATCTCTTCTCCGGTCACCGGCGCTGCGTTGTATCACTGGAGGAATCGCTGTCTGCCTCTCTCTTCATCTGATCCAACATCTTTTCCATATTAAGGTCAAACGACTCCTTCCGGTATCCTTCCGGCGGAAGAAACGCCGATGGATCGATCGTCGAAGCCGTAATGCTGGTAACCTCCTGTGTCTCGTTCGTGTGGCTGTCGTGCGTTGTGGTCACTCTCAGCGGAAACATTTTCAATGCCGCCAACTGGTGTTCCCAGCCGCCCGTTTCTCCCTCGTCTTTTCCGCCAAGTTCACCCAGAGAACGCGACAGGCCTTCGTAGATGTCGCCGAGTTTCGATGTGGCCAGGATGCGTACCTCTGCCCCCTGCTCGTGCGTCACAAGCTCTTCACAGGGATATCCAAGGATGGTTTGTTCCTTCCCGGTCCTCTGAAGCTTTTCGAACTTCACCGGCGTCAGCAGCGGATTTGCCGAATCCCCATTCCCCTGGCGTGCCGTTGATATTTCGATATAGTTTTTCTGATCATCATCAACAATCCACAACACGTTACGATCGCCTCGGAAGATGAACTTGCCGTTGGCTTTCGACACATCCGACTCATGGAACTCCGCTGCGACATTTTTGCCGCCGATTTGCAATCGGTAGATCGCCGTCTGTACGGAATCCGCCGAGGTGGCGACCACTTTCATTTCGAGTATCCCTTGGAACTGAGCCCTCAGGCCGGACGTGAGACTGAGCGATAAGATGAAGATGATGAAGCCGGAAACTTTCGTTGCCATGGTGAGTTGATTCTTCTGATCCTGAAAAATATGTTTTGGATTGTTACGCCGTGGAAAACCACGAGGTGAAACCGGATAAAATCGTTTCATACTACGAAAGTCCCGATTCTTTTCCAAATGACGGGAAGACTCAGGCGGGAGGTTTGGGCGGCGGAAGTGTGAACGCGATGATCTCGGATTGAAAATGACATTCCCGGTGAGTGCTGTCGCAAAAGGGTTTGTTCTTGCTGAGACCGCACCGGCAGAGTGACACCGCGGTACGGCCCGACAGATCGAATTTGTTTCCCTGCTGATCCACAATTTCAAAATCACCTTCAACCTTGATGCTACCGTTGTTCTTGATCAGAATCCGTGTCGGCATGTTTCTCCTGTTTATGATATGGCTGGTAGTGACGGCATGAGCGATCCCTCGCCGGGAGGATGATCCGGTACTTCCCCGCCTGCGAGCGGCGGGAATGAGAATTTCTCGATCTGCATGCCCTGCATTCCCATCCGCAGAAGTGCGGGGATATCCATCGCTTGTTCTGCGAGTTCGACCGATCCGGTCGCCGCCCATGTCTCCGGTGAACGGGGAGCAAGGAACGAACAGCAATCGTCGTACGGCTCACGTGAGATCTCAAATGTCCCGATCCCGCGGGCAATCGCCATCGTCTCCTCCTTATCCATTCCGGAGAGAGGTCTGAGGATCGGCAGGCCGGCAGCATCATCAATCACACGAATATTGCGAAGTGTTTGCGAAGCCACCTGCCCCACGGCCTCACCGGTAACGAGCGCTTCAGCCCTTTCCCGGCGCGCAATCGCTTCTGCGATGCGAACCATCATCCTGCGATACAATAACACCCGGAGTGATGGCGGGGTCTTGAGGACAATCGCGTTCTGGACGTTGGCGAAGGGGATAAGGTAGAGGGTTGATTTCAACTGATAACGTGTCAGCACCTCCACAATTTCCCTGACCTGATCGACTGATCTGCGGCTGGTGTACGGGATACTGTGAAAGTGGACAAAGAACACTGATGCACCGCGCTTCATGATTTGCCAGGATGAGACAGGAGAATCGAAACCCGCAGAGAGAAGCGAGACCACACGCCCGCTTGCACCGGTTGGAAGTCCCCCCGCCCCTTTTTTCTTCGAGACAAAAACGAATGCCCTGCCGTCGACAATCTCTATGAATACCGTTTCGTCGGGGGCCTCCATTCTGGCGGGAACATGATAATGATCGCACAGTGTTCCGCCAATCAGACGGTTTACTTCCATCGACGGTGTTGTGAAATTCTTATCTGGACGGCGAGTTTCCACCTTGAGCGATGTGAAGGTTTTTCCGCGCAGGAGTTCGATGGCCGCCCCGGTCAGCTCGTTCATGGATTGCCCGACTTCCACTCCCGAGCAGATATTGGCCAGCCCGAATATTCTCGAGAG
>Ga0335082_10001978_pt1 | contig 22023 bp, 25 predicted proteins | sample Lox_Sample_41_FD_206718 | JGI IMG/M metagenome (GOLD analysis project Ga0335082, IMG submission 206718) | Soil microbial communities from Loxahatchee National Wildlife Refuge, Florida, United States - Lox_Sample_4.1 | ecosystem: Environmental > Terrestrial > Soil > Wetlands | place: USA...
TTCTTCGTTAACCAGGAGAGCGCGTGAGCGCTCTCCTGATTTTCTTGGGAAAAGAAAATGGGGAGCTTGCGCTCCCCCGCTTGCGCCCGACAACTTTACTTCGAGCTGCCGTTGGCTTCCATGCTGCCCGAGTCGCTGATCTGCAGGGCATACTTCTTGCCACCGAAGCGGATCTCGGCCAGCGATTTGCTGCCGTCCCCGTTGTCCTTCACCACGGCCGCATCTCCGGACGAAGACTGGTCCAGGGTGACGAGACGAGCTGGCGTGGAAGCCACGACCGTCTTGCCCTTCAGGATGTCGAGTTGCACGCTCGAACCCGTGCCTTCCCACTTCACCGAATAGTCTCCGGCGGGAAGCGACTTACCGTTCACAGTCACGGAGTTCAGCGTAGACAGCGATCCCTGGTTCTTATTGGCAGCGAATACGCTTGTTGCGAGCAAGAGGGTCAAGCCGAGCAGCAAGCTCTTGGAAATTTTTGCGAGTTTCATGCAATGCTCCTTTTTCTTTCCCGAAAAACGTCGGGAACCGGTTCGGGGCGGCCTGGACTCGCCTTCGCACAAAAACCTTGCGTTTCGCCGCGAAAGGCCTACAATGCTGCCGCGGGGTTAAGGAGAAAGCGCGTGGCCGCAAGACCGCGGGCTCTCTGCTATAGGGATTGTGCCCACCTGGGCCGCCAAACCGAGTGTGAGCCAGTCCCTCAACCCCTGAAACTTTTTTTCAAAAGCCGGACAGGCTGGCTGCCCGGCTTCCGTGCAATGTAGCGTGATACGTAGCTAGATGCCAAAAAGTTCCTGAGGGCTTCATTTCCTAATTACCCATTTGGACGATTCCCTGCCTCCGTCGTTAGCGAGTTGTGCATTCCGAAGATGCAGGACACAGCTACGGCCTGTCTTGTCTACGAGCACACGCACACCAAGGTGACGACTTTTTACAAGTTTTCACATGTGCGCGTGTCTACACGCTATTGCACGCATGTAGCCAGCAGGTGAACACGAGATGAATGATTGATGAATTGATTTCAAACGAGAAGCCGTGTACGAAGGTAAGAGTACGATGTCCGCTTGCGAAAATTTGTGTTCGGTAGCGAACGTACTCAGACCGCAATTCTCAACACCACTTTGCCAAGGTTTTTTCCTTCCGCCAGCAGACGATAGGCGTCCTGCGCGCGATCCATTGGGAACACCTGGCCAATCACCGGATGCAGATATCCCTGCGACGTCCACGTGGAGAGCTGCCTCCAGGCTGCATTCATCAATTCACGATTGGATGAAAGATAAGTGAGCCACAAGCCATGCACGCTGGCGCCCTTGGCGTAGAGCAGACGAGTGTCGAGTTGGGCCTTCTGTCCGGTCGCGCTGCCGTACACAATCACTCGGCCGAAATCTCGCAGGCAGCGTACGCTTTTGTTGGTGTGCTCGCCACCGAGCATTTCGAACACTGCGTCCACGCCCTGCCCGTGCGTGAGATCTTTGATGGCTTGCTCGTAATCGGATTTTTTGTAGTTGATGCCATGCTGCAGGCCAAGCTCTTTTACGCGCTGCAATTTTTCCTCAGACGAAGACGTACCGTACATCTCGGCGCCCAGCAGTTTGCCGATCTGCACTGCGGCGGTTCCTACGCCGCCGGCCACGGCGTGAATGAGAACGCGCGGCACAGACGCCGATGGAGATGGATCGGTTAGACCGGCCTTCCAGTAAGCAAGATATGCGGTGAAGTAGTTGACCGGAAATGCCGCTCCTTCTTCCGCGCTCCAGCCGGGCGGAACCGGCCACAACAACTCCGAGCGCGCGGCCAGATGTTCGGCAAAAGCCGCCCATTGCGTGTATCCCATCACCGGAGTCTGGTCGCGCTCGCGCACACCGCAGAATTCCCGGCCCGCGATCAGAGGCGGTGCCGGCGTCCCGGGATATCCGCCGCTGGCGGTGAGAACATCGGCAAAGTTCAACCCACCAGCCTGCACTCGTACTCGTTCCTGCCCCGCCGCCAGCGAGGGTTGTGGCACATCGCGAATCTCCAGAACTTCCGGGCCACCTAAGCGACTGATGACAATGGCCTTCATATGGGAAAGTCTAGCAGGGGGCGAGCTTGCCGAGGTCCCGGCCGATTGAGCTATCACAGGCTTGCGTGACCACAGTAATCCGTTCCTCTTCACCTCCGGTATATACTTCCCGGTGGAATAGTAGTTGATCTCTGCCCAGATCTGTGCGGGCGGAGGCGGAGCATGGTTTCATAGCGGTTTTTCACTCATAGGCTCCGCGCATGAATCACGGATCGCTGCAAGTTGAGTGGTTGAGCGCGCCGTGCGGAACTGGATCCGGTTGAGCTGGTTCCGGGAGAGGTAGTCGCATGGACTTGATACTGGTTCGTCTTCTATTTGTTATTTTTGTAGGCCTCACCTGCTTTTTCATTCGTCCCTTCGGCTTGAGCCCGCAGCAAGATGCGGGCGTGGGAGTGCTGCTCGGACTGGCCATCGTGCTGTTCGAGTGGCGGTTGCGCCTGGTCAGCCTGAAGCGGCTGATCGGGGCCGCGATTGGCAGCATTCTCGGCATCGTGGGCGCCTACCTGTTTGCCCTGGTGATCCGCAACAGCATTTCTGCGGGTCCAACCCAGAACTTCCTTCAGCTCATGGTGATGCTGCTGATGGCCTACGTTGGCCTGATCGTCGGCGCGAACAAGGGCGACCTGCTGAACTTGGCAGCGCTGGGCGGAATCTTTGGCGGGGAGAAGCAGTCGAAGAAGAGCTACAAGATTCTCGACACCAGCGTCATTATTGACGGCCGCATCGCCGATATCGCCGAGACCGGATTTCTCGACGGCACAATCGTGATTCCGCAGTTTGTGCTGCGCGAGTTGCAGCTGGTGGCGGACTCAGCCGATTCCCTGAAACGCAACCGTGGACGCCGCGGCCTGGACATCCTGCAACGCCTGCAGAAGGTCGCCTCGGTCCAGATTCAGATTGTGGAAGATGACTTTCCCACCGTTCGCGAAGTGGACCTCAAGCTGATCGAACTGGCCAAGCTGTACGAGGGCAAGATCATCACCAACGACTTCAACCTGAACAAAGTGGCACAGCTGCAGGGCGTAGAAGTGCTGAACATCAACGAACTGGCCAACTCGCTGAAGCCGATCGTGCTGCCTGGCGAGACCATGAAGGTGTTTATCTTGAAGGAAGGCAAGGAATACAACCAGGGTGTCGCCTATCTGGACGACGGCACGATGGTGGTGGTCGACAACGCGCGCAAGATGATCGGCAAGACCATCGATATTTCGGTGACCTCAGTGCTGCAGACGACCGCGGGGAAGATGATCTTCGGCAAGTGGGATGAGCGCGCGCAACGTGCGGAGCAAAGGGCAACCGTGGTGATGACGACGGTGACGGCCGTGCCCAACGGCGAGCCGAAGAAACCACAAATGGTGACGGAGCGGCCGTCAGAGTGACTTGCGGGCTGCTGCGATCGAGGCGGGCCGTCCCGAGCTTCGAAGTCGTCAGTGCGTGGCCGAAACTGCGCTGACGCGGATAGTGTCTCCTGTGAGCTGCCCCACGACGCTGGCTCTCTGACCTGCCACTTTGCCGAGTCCGTCTGCACTTCCTTCGAGCTGGTAACTCTTGTCACCGTCCACCAATTGGTAGTGAGCTCCATTGCGCAGGCACAGGTTGACGCACTCGGATGGGCTCTTGTCTGTGCTCGGCGCGTGGCGTGCGCCACAACGATCGTCGGTGACCATGCCGCTAAAGGTTTCCTTCGAGGTGGAGGACTCGGCGCTCTGCGCACCCACCCCCGATGCGAAGGCAGGAAGCGCGGTGGCTTCGTTGTTGCCGGAGGCAGCTCCAGGAACTACGGCGAACGCAACCGTTACACTGGTGAAAAGTAAGGCGAACCCAAGCGAAGCCACAAGCGTACTGGCAGCGCAGAAGACGATCAGAGCGACCGTAGAACGGCTCTTCATGATTCCTCCACGAACCGAGCAAGTTTCAGCCCGAGAGCTGGCCCCCACGCTGGCATCCCGCACATGTGACATACACGTTCGTTGCCACGAAAGGGTCGGTTGGTAAGTAACTGTCCAATCTGGGTTTGGTATGGATCCAAGGGGCCGACGGCCCGGCACAGAAAGCTGCTGACCCGGCAAGAATTGCATGGGCGGGGATAGGAGTGACAGAGCCTCGAGCGGGTTGCCTGACTTTTTGACGCTGCCGATTTTCGCCTGTTAGACTGGGGGTTTGTCAGCCAACCGAAGGACCTATTAGAAGGGAAGTCCGTGCGAGCAGAAACCCGTCATCACCTGAAGCAGGACCGGTTCAGCCAGGCCACGATCGGCGTGGCGGAGAAAACCGTTCATTGGTCGGTCGAACACCGCAGCAAACTCGTGCTCTCGAGCCTGATCGCGCTGCTCGTGATCGCGGCCGGGCTGGGATCCTGGTACTACCTGACCCAGCAGGACCAGAAGGCCAGTGTCGATCTCACCGCCGCGGTCCGCACCCTGAATACGCCGTTGCGGCCGGCGAACATGCCGGCGCAGCCGGACAACCCCAGTTTTGCCAGCCTGCAGGAGCGTTCGACAGCCGCCCGCAAGGAGTTTCAACAGATCGTCGATAAGTATCCGCATACCCGTTCGGCCGACTTTGCCCACTATTTTCTGGGCCTGACCGCCGCCGACCTGGGCGACAACGCAGCAGCCGAACGCGAACTGCAGCAGGTGGCCTCGTTCCACAATGCCGAACTATCGTCGCTGGCCAAGTTCGCCCTGGCCTCGGTCTATCGCAACACCAGCCGCAACAAGCAGGCGATCGAGCAGTACAAGCAGCTCGTAGCGAAACCCACTACCTTGGTAAGCAAGGCCACGGCACAAGTGGAACTGGCCGCGACCTATCAGGCTGACAATCAGCCGCTGGAAGCCAAGCGTATCTATCAGGAAATTCAGAAAGAAAACCCCGGAACGCAGGCCGCCCAATTGGCATCCACCAAGCTTGAGACGCTGAAGTAGGCGCGTTCCGCCCTTAGATGCTTGCCGGTCGAACCAGCAGAGTCAGGGAATCCGAAGTCTCGGAGCCCGCGGCCGGGCCCCCTTCTCTCCATCGGTTCATGGTCATGTTATAATGACCATGGTGATAAGGAGAGGTCATGAAGACCATGCCGGCGGGGCAGTTTAAGGCCCGCTGCCTAAGAGTTATGGACGACGTCCAGGCTACGCGGGAGCCGGTGGTGATAACCAAGAAAGGCCGGCCGGTCGCCAAGCTGATCGCGGTGGAAGAGAAACCGAAGCCGATATTCGGTTGCATGAAGGGCCAGATTGAAATTAAGGGAGATATCGTGTCCCCTGCGGTCCCGCTGGAGGATTGGGAGATCTACCGTTGATCTTCCTGGACACGCACGTGCTGGTCTGGCTGGCTTCGGACGAAAACCGCTTATCCCGGCATGCCGCGTCGGCCATTCGCCGTGCTCGGGCAAGCGGCGGACTCGCTATCGCGGACATAGTGATCTGGGAGCTGGCTTTTCTTTTTGCTCGGGGCGTTCTGCGATCGCAACACACGACCGAGACAACTATCCGCCGTCTGGTAGAGAACACCGGAGTGGTCGTGAAGCCGATTACTCCGGAGATTGCGTCCCTTGCCGCCCATTTTCCGGAGACCTATCCCAGGGACCCAGCTGACCGGCTGATCGGTGCGACCGCACTGGCGGAGGGCTTGCCGCTGGTCACGCGGGATGAGGGCATCCGCAATAGTCCGCTGTTAAGGACCATCTGGTAGCAGTTCGCCGCTACACTCCATTACCTTCGTAAGTCGTGCGTTCTATCTAGCTCAGAGACAATGCCAGCAGAGGTCATTTTCAGTCTCTCTGCGAGGGTCCATGCGCGTCACCTCGATTCGCCACGTTCTTGCCTTGGCCATTGTGAGTGTGGCCTTTCTTTTCTGCGACTTGGCCTACGGCCAACTGGCGGGCGCGACGCCCCCGACCTCTGATGATGGCAGTGGTTCGGTACCCGATCCCAACGCGAGCCTGGCGGACCTCGCCCGCAAGGCGCGAAAAGACCGCACCCAGGAAGTACAGATGTCGGAGGCGGACGCGAAAGACCTGTTCAAGTCCGTCGACAAGATTCTGGACTTTGCCTCCGAGGATACGGGGTTCCCGAAGAAAGGCACGGTTAAGCGGCGGCTGGTGAGCGCGGCCGAGGTCGAGAAGTACACCCGCGAGCAGGAGGCCAAGCAGGATTTCGCCAAGCGCTTCGCCAGTTCGGAAGCCACCATGAAGAAGTTTGGACTGCTGCCCCGGGACTTCGATCTGCGCGAGTTTCTGGTGAAAGTCAACGGCAAGCAGATCGCCGCTTACTACGACTTCGAGACCAAGACGATCTCGATGCTGAACTGGATCCCGCGCGACCGGCAGGAGCCGATCCTGGCCCACGAACTGACCCACGCTCTGCAGGACCAGAATTACGATCTGAAGAGCTTCCTGAAGATCGGTGCAGCCTCGCCAAGCAACGGCGAGGCCCAGGATGAGGAGAACGACGAGAGTTCGACGGCGCGGCGCGCCGTGACCGAAGGCCAGGCGCAGGTAGTTTACGTGGACTATGTGCTGGCTCCCTACGGCCGCACGGTGCAGAACACTCCGGCGCTCATTTATCAAATGGAAGACCCGATGGTGAGGGCGGTGGCGGACTCCGAACTGCTGCATAGCGCTCCCATGATCATGCGGGAAATGGGGACCTTTCCCTACGGCGCCGGCCTGATCTTCGAAGGCGAACTACTGCAAAAAGGCGGGAAGCAGATGGCGTTTGCGGGGGCGCTCGCGCATCCGCCGCAGAGCACGCATGAGGTGCTTCAACCCAAAGCCTACATCGAGCATGAGAAAGCGCCTTTCGTTCACCTTCCCGACTTGAACCCACTGGTGGGGAGCCGATATGCGATGTTCGACTCCGGCGGAATCGGCGAACTCGATGCCCGGGCGATGCTGAAACAATATGGAGACCGAAAGAGCGCGGAAGAAGTTGCGGCTGCCTGGATGGGCGGCCGTTACGTCGCCTTCCGCAGAGCTGAAGGCCACGGCTCGGCAAGCGATATCTCAACCGCCGACCTTGCGCTGGTCTATGTGTCGCACTGGAAGTCGCCGCAGGCGGCACAGCATTTCGCCAAAATTTATGTGGCTGGGGTAGCGCAGCGCTATCGGAAAGCCGCGGCACAGCCGCTGCCCGCCTGCAGCGACAGTTCGTGCCCCGCCGCAGCAGCCTTCTTCACCACGGAAGAGGGGCCGGTGCTCATTGAAGAGTGGGCGGACAACAGCGTCGTCATATCCGAGAGTTTCGACCAGGAGACGGCGGCCAGGCTGGTGAATGCGGTCCGCGCGCAGGGCATTGAAGCCCAGGCGGACAACTACGACCGAGACGAACTCGGGTTAAGGCTATACAAAGCGCCGGGCTTTGCAGGATTTCAAGAGCAGGTTGGGGCGAGGATGAGAGGAGAGCTGCTGAAACGAATATCCATGCAAACGGCCGATGGCGGGCAAGTACGGTGAAGGTTGAGCACGACTTTCTGCGCAATTCGGCGTGAAACTCCCATCAGTAGGTTCTGCAATGAGATCCTTCGCTGCGCCTGAGGAACGGCTGCGCTCAGGATGACTCCGTGGGTTTGATTTCACTTTTCCCGGTCTGACGAGTACGATGTCTGCCGTATCCCCATGGCCGACATCTCCCTTCGTATCAACGGCAGCGACCGCAAGGTAAGCGTCGCCCCGGAAACACCGCTGCTCTGGGTCTTGCGCGATACTCTGCAACTGACCGGCACCAAGTTCGGCTGTGGCGCCGGGCTTTGTGGCGCCTGCACCGTGCATGTGGACGGCAACCCAGTGCGCTCCTGCTCGACGCCGGTTTCGCAGGTTGCGGGGAAGAGCATCACGACGATTGAAGGCTTGTCCGCCAATGGCCTTGACCCCGTGCAGCAAGCCTGGATCGCCGAACAGGTCCCGCAATGCGGTTACTGCCAGACCGGCATGATTATGGCAGCGGTCGCGCTGTTGGCCAAAACTCCACAGCCGAGCGATGAGCAGATCAACCAGGCGATGTCAGGCAATCTGTGCCGCTGCGGGACTTATCACCGGGTGCGACGGGCGATTCATCGTGTGGCCGGCCAGGGAGGTAGGCGATGAGTCCGCTTTCGCGCCGTGAATTTTTGGCAGCCGGAGCCGCAGCCGGGGCCGGGCTGGTGATCGGCTTCTATCTTCCTCATGGCTCCAACGGAGCGGGCACATTCTCTCCCAACGCCTTCTTGAAAATCACGCCTGATAGAAAAATCACAGTACTTGTCGCGCGCTCGGAAATGGGGCAGGGCGTGCGCACTTCTCTGCCGATGATCCTGGCCGAAGAACTGGAAGCCGACTGGAAGCAGATCACGGTCGAACAGGCGGGCTCCAATCCGGCACTTTACGGCGACCAGCAAACCGGTTCCAGCGCAAGCGTGCGGATATCCTGGGACCCGCTGCGCAAAGCGGGCGCCACTGCGCGCGAAATGCTGATCACGGCGGCCGCCCTGGAATGGGGAGTGCCGCAGTCGGGCTGCACGGCAGAGAACAGCTTCGTAGTTCATGCCGCTTCGAATCGCCGGCTGAGTTATGGAGAACTGGCTACCAAGGCAGCGAAACTTCCTATTCCAAATGTCCCTCCGCTCAAGGACCCGAAGGAGTTTAAGATTGTGGGCAAGCCCATTCCCCGGCTGGACGTGGTCTCCAAAGTGGATGGCACCGCGGTCTTTGGCATTGACTTCCGCGTCGATGGCATGAGGCACGCGGTGCTGGCGCGTTGTCCTGTGATTGGAGGAAAGGTAGCCGGCTTCGACGATAAGGAATCGAAAAAGACTTCAGGGGTTAGCTTCGTCGGACAGATCGGCGACTCGGCCGTGGCCGTCGTTGCCGACAGCGTCTGGGGCGCAATGGAAGGCCGGCGTGCGCTTAATGTGAACTGGGAGGAAGGACCGAATAAAGACCTGAATTCAGCCGCGGTGTACGAGACCCTTCATAAGGCTGCGGCAAACAAGGCGGCGCCACTTTATTCGCGCGGCAACGTTTCAAAGGTTACGGGCAGGCGAATTCAGGCCGAGTACCAGACTCCTCTGATGGCCCAGGCCCCCCTTGAGCCACAAAATTGTACGGCCCACTTTCGCGGATCGAACTGTGAAATTTGGGGCCCGATGCAATGGCCGCCGGACGTTCGCGACAACGTCGCTAAGGCAGTCGGACTTGATCCCGACCAAATCAATATCCACGTTACGTTGATGGGTGGCGGCTTTGGGCGGCGCCTCGACCATGACTATGCGGTCGAAGCGGCGCTGGTTTCGAAGGCAGCCGGGGCCCCAGTGAAGGTCCTTTGGACCCGGGAAGACGACATGCACTTCTCGTCGTACCGTCCGGCGAGCCTGCACCGGCTGAGCGCGATGCTCGACGGAAGCGGTTGGCCGGTGTCTTTTTCCCATCGCATCATTGAGCCGGCCATCAACGCGCAGAAGGGTTTCCCTGGTCCGACGCCGGACGTAGATGCCGATCTTCCCGATGAGGCCTCGCTGATCTATTCCATCCCGAATGCGCTGCGTGAGTACGTCATGACCGTGACCCCGGTGCCGCCTGGCTACATGCGCTCGGTATATGGACTCGAGACCGCGTTTGCCTCAGAGTCATTCATCGATGAACTGGCGGCCGCGGTGGGCAAGGATCCTCTGGAGTACCGGCTGCACCTGCTGGCGAAAGATGAAGACATCCAGTTTTACGACACCATTTGGCATACCGCCCGCATGCGCGGCGCGCTGCAACTGTTGGCGGAGAAGTCGGGATGGGGAAAGCCTCTACCGGCGGGTCACTATCGCGGAGTGGCCTGCTTCGGCTGTTTTCGAACCTACGCGGCCGAGGTCGTCGAGATTTCCATGGAGAACAACCAGCCAAGAGTGCACCGCGTGGTGGCGGCGATCGATTGCGGACAAGTAGTGAATCCAAACATTCTCGAGCAGCAGATCCAGGGTGCGGTTACGTTCGCGCTGGCCAACGCGCTGCGCGCGCAGATCACCATCGACAAGGGAAGAGTGGTGCAGGGAAATTTTGATGACTACCAACCGCTGCGGATGAACGAGGTCCCTGAGGTCGAGGCGTACTTTGTTCCTAGCACAGAGGCGCCCTCAGGTGTAGGCGAACCGCCGGTGCCGCCGCTCGCGCCGGCGCTGTGCAACGCGATCTACGCAGCAACGAAGAAGAGAATCAGAAAGCTGCCGGTGATGGGATAGATCCACACTCTACGTCACCGCCCGCTGTTTTTGGTTCACACAACCCCCAACCATTTCACTGGCAAGCGGGAAGCCAGCGCGTTAACCAAGCGCTCGTCGGCAGTAACCAAATCGGTCCCAGACTTCACCGCGAGCGCCACGTAAAAACCGTCGTAAACCGAGCGATCGTATTGGAACGCAATTTTCAGCGCATCTGGCAGCAGCTGGTGGCTTGAAAATGAGGCCAAGCTCAGCTCTCCAATTCCTTCCATCGCCGCCCATGCAACGTCCTTTGTGACCCTTCCCTTCCGAACAGCTTTCCAGAGGATGTTTCCCATTTCCGCCCAGAATAGATCCGGGACAAGTAACTGGAGCACCCCATGGGCTTGAGATTCCAGTAACTGTCGAGCTTCCGCAACTAGCGCTTCGTCGTTGGTGGGTAGGTACCATTTGGCGGCCACGCTGGCGTCAACCACAAGCGACGTCACCGCTCACGATCCTCCCGTTGCATCTCTTCTGTGGAGGGGAAGGGTCCAGGTCCAGGCGAAGCAGAAGCGCGAGATTGTTCCAAGAGGCGGAATATTCGCCGCCGCTTTTCTATTTCCTGAGTACTGGGAAAGTTCTCCTTCAACACGGTCAGAACCTCCGCGGCGATGGAGGTGCGGTTCTTGCGGGCACGTGAGCGCAGCGATTCATAAAGCTCGTCGGGAACGTTTTCGACATAAAGCGTTGCCATAGGCTTTCCTAGGTCTATCCTAGCATATCCTAGGACATCCACGAAGCCACTTTTCTTGACACTCTGCGCCAACGGACGATATTCTTAGTTATTGCTCCCGAACGAGTTACGCCTCTGAGCGGGCTTCGCGTCGTGGCGTTTTTAAGGGGGGCGGAGCTGTCCATGTTCATCGAAATCAAGGAGTTGGAACGCCAACCGCTCGATTTCGAGGAGCGTCTTTCCCCGGGCGCGATTGATTTCGGAATAGAGCTGCACCAGCTTTCTGCCTTGGAAGCCGATGGCCGGGCTCAACTGGTCGAGGAGCATCACGGTAAGCACCGCACAATTAAGGACATACGGCTCAACGGCGAGCTCAAGTCTACATTTGAAATATCTTGCGCCCGCTGTCTTGAGCCGGTAAGGCAAGACGTCTCCCGGAAGTTTGACTTGCTCTATCGCCCCTTGGGTGTGGATGCGGGCCGGGAAGAGCTTTCGGTGACCGGAGCCGAGGCGGAGATCGGATACTACTCGGGCGAAGGCCTGTTGCTGGAAGACGTGCTCCGCGAGCAGGTGTTGTTGGCGGTGCCGCTAAAGGTTCTCTGCCGGCAGGACTGCAAGGGATTGTGCCCACAGTGCGGTAAGAACCTGAACGTGGAGCAGTGCTCCTGCGCTGAGCCGGTTGAAGATCCCCGCTGGTCGGCGTTGAAGGACCTGCGGGGCAAGCTGGAGCACTAGATCCAGCGGCCCGGAATTGCAGATTGTTGATAGAATTCTAAGTCGGCCCCAAGGCCGCCCTCAAACTAAGGAATCCAAAATGCCTAATCCAAAACGGCGGCACTCCAAAGCGCGCACCGGAAACCGGCGCGCGCATGACTCGCTGAAGCGACGCTCACTCTCGGAGTGCCCGAACTGCCACGAACGCAAGATGCCGCACCGGGCTTGCCCGAAATGCGGCTACTACAAAGGCCGCGAAGTTCTGGACGTCGAAGAAGTCAGCTAGCTCTGCCCCACCATGCCAAGCGTCATCGCGCTGGACGCAATGGGATCGGACCGCAGGCCCAAGCCTGAGATCGAAGGCGCGATCCAGGCGGCGCGGCACTACGACGTCCGTGTCCTGTTAGTCGGCCCGGAGGCGGCCATCCGCTCCGAACTTGCCCGCTATCCCGCGGCCGCCCAGTTGCCGATTGACGTCATCCATGCCAGCGAAGTCATCGGCATGGATGACAAGGCTGTGCAGGCGGTGCGCTCCAAGCGAGACTCCTCCATGCGGGTGGGAGTTCGCCTGGTGCGTGAGCGACGAGCTGACGGCTTCGTTACCGCCGGCAACACGGGAGCCGCGATGGCGACCGCCAAGATGGTGTTGGGTGCAATTCCCGGCGTAGACCGCCCGGCCCTTGCGGCAGTCTTCCCCACCGTGCTGGGCACGGCGGCCATCCTGCTCGACGTGGGCGCCAACGTGGATTCCAAGCCGGAAAACCTGGAGCAATTTGCGGTCATGGGCGAGATCTACTTCCGCACCATGTTCGGTACAAGGCGCCCTCGCGTCGGGTTGCTCTCAATCGGCGAGGAAGAGACTAAGGGCAACGACCTGACCCGGGAAGCCTTCCAACGGCTGAAGCAGCTGCCCTTGAATTTTGTGGGGAACGTGGAAGGGCGAGATTTGTACAACGGTCAGGTCGATGTGATTGTCGCCGACGGATTTGTAGGGAATGTCGCGCTGAAGATTTCCGAAGGTGTGGCCAGCCTGGTGCGGGCTACCTTGAAGGAGTCGCTCAAAGCGACGATCACTCGGCAGGTGGGATACCTGCTGTCGCGCAGCGCGTTTGCTGACTTCAAGAAGCGGCTCGACCACACCGAGTATGGCGGGGCCCCGCTGCTGGGTGTGAAGGGCGTGTGCTTCATCACACACGGATCGTCGAACGCGAATGCCATCAAAAATGCGATTCGCGTGGCGGCTGAATTTGCGCAGCACCGGATCACAGAAAAGATTGAGAAAGAGCTGGCGGCAATCCGGCCAACTGTGGTCTTGAGCACGTAGAAGCGATCTACTCGGATTGTCATTCCGAGCCGCTTGCAGCCGCGCAGCGGCAAACTTCGAGGAATCTGCTTTCAAACTTATGACTGCATCCAACATTGCGTTTCTGTTTCCTGGCCAGGGCTCGCAGGCCGTAGGGATGGGTAAAGAATTGGCGGAAAAGTATCCTGTGGCCCGGCAGACGTTCGATGAAGCCGATGAGGCCCTGGGCAACAAACTGTCGCAGCTGTGCTTCGAAGGACCGGAGGACCAGCTGCGGCTCACTGAGATCACGCAGCCCGCAATCCTGACTACCTCGGTCGCGGCCTGGCGCGTGCTCCAGGAACGCGGATTCAAGCCCGCTTTTGTCGCCGGCCACAGCCTGGGCGAATATTCCGCTCACGTCGCCGCCGGAACCTTGAGTTTTGCCGATGCCGTCCGCACGGTGCGCAATCGCGGCAAGTACATGCAGGAGGCCGTCCCGGTTGGGGTGGGCGCAATGGCGGCCATCCTCGGCATGGGCCTGGAGAAAGTCGCGGCTGTATGCAGCGAAGCCACACGGGGCGAAGTCTGCGAGCCGGCCAACATCAATTCGCCCGAGCAGATCGTGATCTCGGGGAACAAGGCCGCGGTAGAGCGGGCTATTAGCATTGCGAGCCACCACGGGGCTAAGCGCGCGATTCTACTGCCAGTGAGCGCGCCCTTCCATTGTTCGCTGATGAAGCCGGCGCAGGACCGGCTGGCCGGGGATCTTGGTGTGCTCGCGTTCCAAAAGCCCGAGGTTCCCGTGGCCTGCAATGTGGATGCTGCCTTGCTCGATGATCCGGACGGCAGCCGCGACGCACTGGTGCGCCAGGTGACCGGCTCGGTCAGGTGGAATCAGTCAGTACACCTGCTGATCGCGCAAGGAGTGCAGACGTTCGTAGAAGTCGGCCCGGGCAAGGTTTTGTGCGGTCTGATGCGGCAGATCGACCGCTCGAAGACGGCGCTGAATGTTGGCGACGAGGCCTCGCTGCAGAAGACCCTGGAGCAGATGGCGGTGGGGGCGTGATCTAGTTTTGCTATTGCAGTGGACTCTTCTTTGGGATTCTAAGGCGTGAGCCTGAAGACCGTTCCACAACCACTACCCGGGCATCCACCGCGACCACCATATTCCGTCGTCCCGTAGAAACTGCCTTCTGTGTCCTTAGTCAAACCTGCGTAGGGGAACGCTCCGTCATCGAAATTGAAACTGTGCGCGACGGATTCCTGGCCGTCCGCAGTGATCTCAAAGATCGTACCGAAGTTGAGATCGCCTCCGGACTGTGTGGTACCGTAAAAACCGCCCTTTCCATCCGCAACTAAGCCCGCCATAGGAATTGCTCCGTCTAATCCGGTGAAGCGGTATAACACAGTTTCCTCTCCGCGCGCATCGATCTTGAAAACTGCTCCGCAGCCCACACTGCTGTTCACACTACAGCTGAGATCACCGCCCTGAGAGGTCGTTCCATAGAGATTACCGGCAGCATCGCGGATCAAAGTTGAATACGGGTGTCCACCGTCAGCTCCCCCAGTGAAGTTGTAGAGGGTGGTGAAATTGCTGCCATCAAGCTTTAGCTTGAAAATGGTACCGCCACCGCCAGTTCCCCCTTTTACAGTAGTGCCATACAAATAACCCGAATTCAAGAGGAGCCCTGCGACAGGGGATAAGCCGTCGCCGCCAGAGAAGGTATGTAAAACAGTGAGCTTGTGACCGTTCAACTTGAACACGGTTCCCGCTGTGCCATACAGGTTGCCGGCAGCGTCTTGCACCAATAGACACATCGGATTCGCGCCGGTGGCTCCGTTGAAACTGTGCAAGATTGCCTTCCCGCCGTTTCGCTTCATCGCGTAGACCGTTCCGCCGCCGTGAGCACCGCCCCAGGGCGTCGTGCCGTATCCGTATCCACCCATGCCCACAATCAAGCCTGCATATGGCTGCTGGCCATCCGCTCCACCAGTGAAGACATGCAGAATAGTTTCATTGCCATTCTTGTCGAGCTTAAAAACGGTTCCAAAATTCTCTCCACCCCACATCGTTGTGCCGTACAAGTCTCCATTGACTGCGAGAACAGATCCAAGCGGTAGTTGCGCATCGCCTCCGCCGCTAAAAGAATAGAGAACAGCAAAATCTTGCGCTGATGCGAAGCGAGTACCAGACAGCATCGCCAATACGAAGGCCAAATGGATTACGGTTCGCATGAAATCGGAACCCGAGGGAAGACGATGCCACTCTTGATCAATAGCTTGCATGACCTTACTCCTGACCAAGTCTACGAGTTCAGTTCCGCGGCTGAAAGAGCCCTTTGTCCTACTCCGTCACCCAGGTCCACCAGTTGCCGCACTCGATTTCACTCGGCGAGAAAGACAGCGTCTTGTCCGCCTTCTCCACCCAGACGTAGGCGTGCTCGGCGCGGCCATTCACCGTCACCTGGACGATCACGCCGTTGCCGGAACTCAGCGAACAATCGAGCTTATAGGACTTCACCAGGCCCCACTCTCCACCCGGGCCCCAGTCGCGATAGAAATCGCTAAAGGCGTAGCTGGTGTATTTCTCCGGATGTTGTTTCCATCCAGCATCGCGAAACCAGACGGCGTAGGCACCCTCGAAGTCCTGCTTTTGCAGGGCCGCAAAGAAACTGCCCACCGCTGAACGCTGAGGATAGGCGCGGAAGTGGTAGGCCACCCAGGCACAGACGAGGACCACGACGGCCAGAACAAGGATGCGGTTCCGCCGCCGGCGGTCGCGGGCCGGATCGTATTGCTGGGCGTCGAGCAGGGTCATGGCTTCCAGTAGAGGATACCAAAACCAAAACCCTTCACCGCAGAGAACGCAGAGTACGCAAAGTACGCAGAGAAATTCGATCAAACATCTTTCGCCGATCTCGGCGTTCTCGGCGGTTAAGGATTTACAGTGTCCGTTTGAACAGCGGGATAGCTACCAGCAGTGTGATCACCGCGAAGATCGACAGATAGATCATATCGGGCACAATGGCGCCCAGACCGGTTTCTTTGAGCAGCAGCGACTTCAGGCCATGCACGGCATAAGTGAACGGATCGGCCTTGGTGATGGCCTGCAGCCACCAAGGGAACGCCTGCACGGGATAGATCGACCCGCTGGGAAAGAACAGCAGCGTGTTGAGGATCCCGAAGATGGCGCGCGGCACCAGTGGATCTTCGATCCGCACCATCATCAGAAACATCATGGTGTTGAAGGCCAGCGAGGTCAGCAGAATCATGATCATCAGGCCCAGAAAGGTCGCGGGATTGAAGACCGTGCTCACACCCGCCAATAGCGAGCCCACCAGGGTGATAACAACTCCCGTCAGCACAGCCTTGATCGCGCCCGCGCCATTCAATCCGAAAACCAGCTCGGTCTTGGTGATGGGCGTGACCAGGTAGCCTTCGTGCACGCCGCGGGCCTTGTCGTCGATGTAGAGCATGCCGCCGCCGATCATCACCGAGACGAACATCGCCAGGGTGATCGATCCGGGCAGCAGATACTTCATGTACTCGATATAAGGATAGAGCTCGACAATCTGCAGCACCGTGTCCTGCATCATGCGCGGCGTGACGGTGGGCTGGTTGAGCGCGTCGGTGATGCCGGAAAGTTCGGTCTCCAGGGCCGAGCTCATGAAGTTGTCGCTGTTGTCGACAACCAGGGCGATGCGCGGCTGTTCCTGCTCGTAGACGCGGCGCGAATATTGCGGGGGAATAATTACGGCGCCCTGGATCTTGCCGTTGCGCACGTCGTTCATGGCGGTCTTGGGATCGTTGTAGTAGACCGGCTCGAAGGTGCGGATGTTGGCCCGGACAGAGTCAAACGCTTCGCGGATCTTGAGCGCTTGCGTGCCGCCATCCTGGTCCACCAGGCCCAGCTTGGCGTCGCGAATCTTGCCGCCGAAGGCGTTGCCCAGGACGATCAGCTGCACCAGGGGAAAAATCATCGACGCCATCATCAGCGCCGGCGAGCGGAAGAACTTCCGCATTTCCCGCTCCACAATCGCCATGATGTGGTTCATGGCTGCAACCCCGGCCGCTGCGGCATGACGAAGGCGTAGGCTTTCTGCAGTTCATCGCGCAACTGCCGCCCGGTGTAGTGGACGAAGACATCGTCGAGCGTGGTGTTCTGCACGGAAAGAGACTTCACACCGACCTTCGACCTGACGGCCGTTTCCACCAGTTCCGTCGTGGTCTGCGAGCCGTTGCCGGTGAGAATGCGGTACATTCCCGCACCTTCGTGCTGTACGGAGGTCACGTCGCCGAGCTTCTGCAGGCGCTGCTCCCAATCCGAGGGAGCGTTCTCGAATTGGGCTTCGATCACATTCGAGCCTGGCACGCTGGCCTTGAGCGCGGGCGGCGTATCGAGCGCGACCAGCTTGCCGTGATCGACGATCGCGATGCGGTCGCACAGGCGGTCAGCCTCGTCCATGTAGTGGGTCGTGATCAGAATTGTCAGCTCGCGGTGTGACTTGATGTTGGTAAGCATTTCCCACACTGCCACACGTGAGACCGGGTCCAGGCCGGTGGTAGGTTCGTCAAGAAAGAAGATACGCGGGCTGTGCACCAGGCCACGGGCGATCTCCAATCGGCGCCGCATGCCACCGGAAAGGGTTTTGGTCTGCGCGTTGCGCCACTTCGTCAGGTCGACCAACTCCAGCAGTTCATCGATGGCGGCTTTGCGCTTTTTTGCCGGCACGTCATAGAGCTTGGCGTAGATGTTGAGATTCTCTTCGATCGTCAGGTCGAGGTCGCTAGTTAGAGCTTGAGGGATCACGCCGATAGTGCGGCGGGCCGCGTCGGGATCCTTTTGCACGTCGTGGCCTGCGATCCGCGCGGTCCCCGAGGTGATCGGAATGAGCGTGGTCATCATCCGGATGAGCGTGGACTTGCCCGCCCCGTTCGGGCCCAGCAGGCCGAAGATTTCTTCTTCCTTCACCTGGAACGAAACGTGATCCACGGCCGTGAAGTCACCGAACTTCTTGACGATGTCCACCACCTCGATGGCGTTGGGCTTCGAGGCGGCGGAATCCTGTCCGTTCGCACCATTGGTTTTCAGGTCGGCCATCACGGGCGCTGCTCCGCTGCCGTTTTTTCCGTCACCGTCCCTTTCAGTTGGTCGGGCGAGACCAGGACTTCGGCCGTCATGCCGGGGACGTACGCTCCCTTGGGGTTGTCGAGCCTCACTTTCAAAACAATCGTCCGGATGTCCCGCTTGCGCCGGTTGACGTCGCGCTGGGTAGCGAAGTCGGCTTCGGCGGATTTGAAGAAAACTTTGCCGGACGTAATCGTGCCGCCCGGAAGCTGGATGCGCAGGGTATCCCCGAGTCCGATGTGGTCGGATTCGGTTTCTGGAATGGCGGCCCTCACCCAGGTGTCGGCCAGGTCAACGATAGTGACAATCGGCTGGCCGGGGTTGAGCACTTCGCCTTCGCGCGCCGCGCGCACCGAAACCGTGCCGGTAATGGGTGCATAAATCTTGGTGTAGCCGAGCCGCACTTCAGCCTGCTTCAACATGTCCTCCGCGTTGGCCAGCTGGGCACGGGTCGATTCCACCGTACGTTGCGCGGCTTGCGCCTGGTGGGTGTTGGCCATGGCGGTGTTCAGGTCGGCTTCCGCAGCGCTCACCTGCTGCTTCAGAGACTGCACCAGCGCCTGCTGGGCCGTAAGGTTGGTCTCAGCCTGCACTCGTTCCTGATCGGAGGCAACACCTTGTTTCGCCAACTCAATCATGCGGCGGCTATCGCTCCGGGTTCGCTCCAGCGTGGCTTCCGCCTGCAGCAGTTGCGCACGCGCAGACTGTAAACGTGCCTGGGCATTGGCCACGCTGCTGGTGGTCGAGCCTTGCGTAGCTTCGAGCGTGGATTGCGTTTCTGCGACTTTGGATTTCATGCTGTCGATGGTGGCGGCGGCCGCACGGGCTTCGGCCTCGAGCTCGGCCGGATCGAGCACAGCGATCAAGTCACCCTGCTTCACCGGAGTCCCTTCGTCCACCAGCAGTTTCATCAGCCTGCCGTTGACCTGCGGGCTGACGATGACCTGGTTCGAATCCACCGTTCCGATCAGCACCAGATCTTTGTTGCTCGGGGTGGAGATGAAGTAGTACCCCAGCGCGATGGCGGTGACGACGCCCAGCAGGATCAAAAATTTGTTGCGTACGCTCATGCGCGCGCTCCCTTGGCCGGTGCAGGCTGAAACAAGGCGGCAGAGATGAAGTCGAGAACGGCGGCGCGGCGGGCGGCAACCCGCTCGGGGACCAGCGGATCGGATCCGAGCATAAGCAGAAGACAATCACTGAGATCATAGAGGGGACGAACTGCAACGGGTCCACTTTACGGAACTCGCCCGAGGCCATACCCTCTTTCATCACCTGGCCAAGTTGCCGCGACAAGGGAACGAAGTATCGCTTTACGATGCGGTCCAATTGGGTGACGCTGCCCCGTCCGGCCCGCATCATTTCGCCCTGCACGATTCGCGGATAAAGCGGATGGCTGGCGATGTAATCGAAATGCGCCCGGACATAGGCGAGAATTTTTTCCCGCGGCGGAAGCGGCTCTTCGAATGCCGGACGGACCGCCTCGGTCAATCCGCCGAAAACCTGGTCGAGGACGGCGCCGTAAAGCGCCTCTTTGTCTTCGAAGTAGTAATAGAGTAGGGCCTTGTTGACCTTGGCGGCGCGGGCAATGGCGTCGGTACGGGCGCCGGCAACGCCTTCGCGGGCAAATTCGCGCACCGCAGCGTTGAGGATGGCGGCGCGGCTCTGCTCGGGGCGGCCGCGGGAACCGAGACGGGTTTTGAGAGTGGCAGTGGGCATTGTATTAATTAACCAGTTAGTTAGATTGTAGAAGGCGGACGGAGGAAGCGCAAGGGCTTTATGGCAATTTGTTACCTAGGGTTTACGAGCAGGGACCGATTGAATATTCCACCGTGGGTGCCCCGTTCTTTCGCGGTTTGTGCGAAAGGGCGGGCAGAGACTTTTGCTTGACCGTGCCAAGTGTCTGAGGGGATAATTTGGCCGCTCGGCGCGCCGCCGAAGGTGCTCCCCTGGCGGCTTGTGGCGGAGCGACCCCGTGTTCTACGATCTCTTACCATCGAGGAATCATGCGAGCGCTTGATTGGCGCAAATGCGCAGTGACTTTTCTCTTGCTCTGTTCAGGGATGGAAACAGTAGCGTCAGGGCAGACGTTCACGAAACTTGTTGAGTTCAATGGGCCCAACGGTGCCACTCCAACTTGGGTCTCGTTAGCCCAAGGTATCGACGGATACCTATACGGTACAACCGCAGCCGGCGGGGATGCACCTGGCGAAGGAACGGTGTTTAAGATCAGTAGAGATGGCAGACTGGCAACGCTGCACAGTTTTGCCGGGTACCCCGTTGAGGGGGGAGGACCTGGGGCGGGCCTCGTTCTAGCAAACGACGGGAATTTTTACGGGACGACTAGCTACGGGGGCAAAAGCGGTAGCTGTCGGCTCGGCTGTGGAACCGTTTACAGAATCACCAGTGCAGGTACCCTAACTACACTACACAGTTTCGATGTACTTGAGGGTTCCACGCCATTGGGTAGGCTCTTGCAGGCAACTGACGGAAATCTCTATGGAGCAAATTCGAATGGGGGAGACCTCAGTTGCAACAACCCAAACGGTTGCGGAACCCTGTTCAGATTAGCCTCTGACCGCACGTTGACAATTCTCCACACTTTCGAAGGTCCCGACGGTGCACATCCCTACCCTGGCCCCATTCAGGCGAGTGACGGGAATCTGTATGAAACGACCTGGGTGGGCGGAGCCAACGACGGCGGTACGGTGTTCAAGATCACTCCGAAGGGACTTCTGACGATACTCAACGGGTTTTGCACACCATTTGATTGTCTTGACGGTCACGCCCCAGCGGCGGGGGTAGTTCAAGCCATCGACGGAAACCTCTATGGTACGACCGCCTTCGGTGGTGAGTGGACGTGGGGCACAGTTTTTAAAGTGACTCCGGACGGGGAGGTGACGACACTCCACAGCTTCTGCTCTCCCTCAGAGTGCGACGGAGAAGCCGTTTACCCGGGGATAATCCAGGCCACCGACGGAAACTTCTACGGTATGACCAGCGGCGGGATTGGAGGATGGGGAACTGTTTTCAAAATTACCCCTCAGGGTGTGGTAACGACCTTGCACAGCTTTAGTGGCGTTGATGGCGGAGTGCCTTACGGCGGCTTGTTGCAGGCTACAAATGGCATCCTTTACGGAGTGACTAGCCAAGGAGGAACCAATAACGGCGGTGTAGTGTTCAGTCTCGACGTTGGCCTCGGCCCGTTCGTCGCCCTTGTACGCGACTCCGGTAAGGTCGGCGGCACCGGCGGCATCCTCGGCCAAGGCTTCACCGGAACGACTGCCGTCTCACTCAATGGAACTCCCGCAAGCTTTACCGTCGTTTCTGACACGTACATAAGAGCCGCGGTTCCGCCTGTCGCGACCACCGGCTACGTCACCGTCAGCACGCCCAGCGGCACGTTGACCAGCAACAAGGTCTTTCAAGTCCTGCCGCAATTTTCGGACTACGCTCCCCACCAGGGGCCGGTCGGCACGCAAGTGGACATCAAAGGCGTGAGCCTGAGCGACGTCATCGCCGTAGGCTTTGGCGATCGCGTCCCGGCTCAGTTCACGGTGGTCTCCGACCACAAAGTCCTTGCAACCGTTCCAGAAGGCGCGAAGACTGGCCCCATCGGGATCGAAATCAAAGGCGGGCGGGTATTTACGTTCGGAGAGTTTGTCGTGACCCAGTAGGTGCGGCTGCATTCATTTCTGTCCTGCCCGCCCTTTCGCACAGAACGCGAAAGAACGGGGCACCCCGCGTGGAGAATAGAGTCCAGAAGGGGTCACCCTCTCGCTCTCAGGCTTAATTCTTCTTCCCTTAGGGAAAGTCCCTCATTGTCAGTTCTTCCTGCTCAGGGCATTTTTAATCCGTCCGCGCAATAGCGACGAAACAGGTGGCCGGGCGAAGGCCTCTGACAGCCTGCACCGCCGCATTCCCTGGCTCTTGAGAACTGAACACTG
>Ga0335082_10001979_pt1 | contig 22019 bp, 16 predicted proteins | sample Lox_Sample_41_FD_206718 | JGI IMG/M metagenome (GOLD analysis project Ga0335082, IMG submission 206718) | Soil microbial communities from Loxahatchee National Wildlife Refuge, Florida, United States - Lox_Sample_4.1 | ecosystem: Environmental > Terrestrial > Soil > Wetlands | place: USA...
CCATCAGGTGCCAGCCCGCGACCCGCAGCGGCGATTCGCAGACGGTCTGCTTCGCGCCGGCCGCCTCGAGCGCCTCGCGCGCTCGCGCGCCGCCGTGCTCGAGCATGCGCCGGCTGTTCTCGGCGAGACGGTACTGGATGCGCGGAGCCGGGATGCCGTTCGAATCGCGGAGCTCCGGGTCGAGCGTCACGCAGTTGTGCGGCTCGGGCAGGTCCTCGCAGATCGCGAGGAGTCCCGCCGTGCGGTCGAAGATCGACTCGTACGCCTCGTGGTGACGCTCTCCCCACGGCAGCCAGCCCTGTGCCGCGCCCCACAGCGCAATCGAGACGGCGCCGACGCCGCGCATCAGCTCGAAGCTGTAGCCGCGCGTGAAGCCGCGCGAGGCGTCGGTCTCGTAGAACTCCTGGCTCATGAGGCCGCAGCCCACCGGACCCTGGTAGCCCTCGAGCCGCTCCGGGAAGATTCCGTTCACCATCGCGTACGGGTGGAACATCAGGTTCCTGCCGACGAGCCCGCTCGAGTTGGCGAGGCCGTCGGGGAACGAGGGCGAGCGCGAGTTCAGCAGCAGGCGCGGCGTACCGATCCCGTTGCAGGCGAGCACGACGATCTCCGCGCGCTGCCGGCGCAGAGCTCCGTTCGCGTCGTAGTAGACGACGCCGTCCGCGAGGCCGTCACTACCGAGCGTCACCTCGCAGACGCGGCAGCGCGTCTCGAGCCGCACGCCGCGGCGCAGCGCGGCCGGCCAGTAGGTGACGTCCGTGCTCGCCTTCGCCCCTTGCGCGCAGCCGCTCGTGCAGGGGCCGAGGTTGATGCAGGGCGCGCGCCCTTCGTACTCGCGTGTCGCGATCGCGCTGTCCGACGGCCACCAGTGCCAGCCGAGCGCGTCGAAGCCGCGCGCGACGCGCTCGCCGAGGCGTCCGAGCGGCACCGGTGGCAGCGGCGGCTGCTTCGGGGGGTAGCAGGGATCGCCCGCGAGCCCCGCGACCCCCATCATGCGCTCGTTCAGCGCGTACCAGGGCTCGAGCATCGCATAGTCGAGCGGCCAGTCGTCTGCGACACCGTCGAGCGTACGCACGCGGAAGTCCGAGGGGTGCATGCGCGGGAAGTGCGCCGCGTAGGTGATGGTGCTGCCGCCGACCGCGTTGAAGAGCGCGGGCTTGATCGGCGACTCGTCGTCGCGGATCGGGTAGTCGGCCGGGCGCTTCCGCACGTTCGGGCTGAAGGCCATGTCGTTCTGCGCGCGCAGCTCCCAGTCGCCGCCGGTCGAGGGATAGCGGGACGGATCCATCCACTCGCCCTGCTCGAGGCAGAGGATCTCCATGCGCGTGTCGGCCAGGCTCCAGGCGAACGCGGCGCTCGACGCGCCCGCGCCGACGATCAGGACGTCGACGGGGTCCTCGGACATGCGTTCATCTTCTTCTAGTTCGCCGGCGTGTACCAGATGGGCGAGCTCCAGGCGCGCTCCTGGATCGTCTTCGGGATCTCCGGATCGCAGCAGCCCTCGAAGCCCGTGCGGACCGTCTCCGGCTTCGCGCAGTCGATGCCCGCCTGGTTGCAGGCGCGCGTGCTCCAGCGGCACACGGGGTTCTCGAGCACGCGCACGTAGTAGAGCGCCGGGCGCGCCGGATCGAACTCGGGGTCGCGCCAGACGGCGCAGAGCTGATCGGCGCCGTCGCCATGCGTCTCGCAGGTGCGCGGGTCGACGCTCGCGCCGTTTCGAGCGTCGCCGGCGACGTCCACCACCTTCTCGTGCGCCGCGCCGTCCTCGCCGACCCAGAGCTTCACGACCTGCGCGCGCTGGAGCGGCGTCGACGGATCGCCGTTCCCGCCCGGGTCGCGCAGCGCCGAGATGGCGATCGCGGGCGCGCCCGACGGCGCCGCGCCGGCGCCACTCGGCGGCGTTGCGTCGGCGCCCTCGACCGGCGCAGGCGGAGGCGGCAAGGTCGCGCCCATCGGCACGCCCATCGCGATGCCCCCCACCGCGAAGTCGCCCTGACACAGATCGCCGGGGAGGCCCCAGCCGCCGAAGACGCGCAGCACGATGCGCGGGCCGCTGGTCGCGTAGGTCTCGCGGCGCTGGAGCGCGGCGAAGAGCGCCGGGCGCGAGTTCTCCTCGGCCCATAGCACCGCGAGGCCGCCCGGGTTGTACTCGATCGGATCGAGCAGCGAGTCGGGCAGCGCATCGCCGATCGGGATGCCGGCGCCGCCGTGGCCCGGGTAGTCGCCGCTCTCGAGCACGAGTCCGGGCGCTCCGATGTGCGTGTCGGTGCTCCCGATCACGCCGAACTCGAAGGGGTTGGCGCCGAGCTTCACGCGGTCCACGAGCCCCTGGCCGAGCGCCGTCCGCACGTAGTTCGTGGCGGCCGGCGTCTGGCGTGCGAAGCGCGAGAAGCGACCCATGAAGCTGTCGTAGGGCAGCTTCTCGAAGCCGCAGAGCTCGTCCGTGGTGCCCGCGCCGGTGCGGCACTCCGACTCGCCCTTGTGTTGCATGATCTCGACGAGTGGCTCGTTCAGCGCGCGGCGGCGCGCGTGGTCCGCGTCCATCGGGCGGCCGTCGGAGAGCGCCTCGGCCGCGAACATCCAGCCGCTCGAGAGATTCGAGTTGTGCGGGATCACGACGGCGTCGCAGTCGGGGATTCCGTGGCGGCAGTCGCGGTCGAGCGCGTCCCAGAGCGCCTCGGGCGTCAGGGCCTCGAGCGCGCTCGCCGGAACCTCGGGCACGTGCTCGTTGCGGAAGATCACGTTGCGGTGGAGGTTGCTCGCGCTCTGCACCGTCTTCGTCCACTCGTAGCCGACGAAGGTGGTGAAGCGGCAGGCGTCGCTGTGGTCCTGCGCCGCCTCGGCCGCGTCGCGCATCTCCTGCCACGGGCCGCGCGCCGCCGCGAGACAGGCCGCGCCGTTCTCGCCGCAGAGCGAGAAGCGCGGCGTGCCGCGCGCGTTCATCAGGAAGAAGGCGAGCCGCGGCCAGCCGCGATAGACCTGGCAGACGAGGTCTCCGTACCCGGCCGCGTGCTCGTCGCGGCACATCGCGACCTCGCCGAAGAGCTCCGAGTGATCGGTGACGGCCGCGAAGTCGAGCGGGCGCGCGAGGCGCACCTTGCGGAGCGCGCGGCCGTCCGCATCGAAGGGATGGAGCCCGAGCGCCTCGCCCTGCGCGAAGCGATACGCGTCGGCCGGCGACGTGCGCGTGCCCTGGGTGCTCGCGTCGAGCGACCAGCGCGTGTGGACGTGGAGATCGCCGAACCAGGGCCGCTTCAGCGGGTCGCGCGACACGCAGGTCGCGGGCTCTTCCGCGCTCGCGGCGGAGACGAGCAGCGCCGCGCCGCAGAGCGCGCCCAGGACGAGTCGCAGCGCGCGCATCAGTCGAAGACGCCGAGCAGGGACGAGCGGGCGCGGTGGCTCGAGAGCGGCGTGTCGTAGATCGGCAGCAGGCCCGCGCCGAGCAGCGCGATCGCGAGCCCGGCGACGACCCACGTGCGGAGCGCGGGCGAGCGCAGTCCTGCGAGCGCGCGCGCGACGAGCGCCGCCACCAGCCGAAGCGCTGTCGCGTAGAGCACGATCTGCGCGACGCCGAGCACGAAGAAGAGCCGCGTGGTGCCCGTCGCGCCCTCCGCCCACAGCACGCGTCCGAAGATCCCCGTGAAGAAGGCGAGGCGCACGAGCGGCGCGTGCTCGACCTCGCCGAGATACCACGGGAGCGGCAGCGCGATCACGGCTGCCGCGAAGAGCAGGCGCCCGGTGGCGCGCCGCGAGAGCACCCGGTCAGATCCTCTGGAACTTCGGCGGACGCTTCTCGAGGAACGACATCACGCCCTCGCGGAAGTCGGGACGGTCGAAGCTCTCGAGCATGAGCTTCACGGCTTCCTTCTCCGACGGCCCGAGCGTGCGCGTGAGCTGCTGCCAGACCTGGCGCTTCATGATCGCGAGCGAGGTGGGCGAGCACTCGGCCGCGAGCTCCTGCACGTACTTGCGCACGGCGGGCAGCAGCTCGTCGTGCGGCAGCACGCGGTTCACGAGCCCGATCCGCAGCGCCTCCTGCGCCTCGACCTTGCGCGACGACCACAGGAGATCCAGCGCGTTCGAGGGTCCGACCAGGCGCGGCAGCAGCCAGGCGGATCCCCACTCGCCGATGAGCCCGCGCTTGCTGAAGGCGGCCGTGAAGACCGCGCGCTCGGAGGCGAAGCGCAGGTCGCAGGCGCAGGCGATCGCCACGGCCATGCCGGCGACCGCTCCGTTCAGCGCCGCGATCACCGGTTTCCGCACCGACAACAGGTACGTGTAGGTGCCGCCGAAGTCCTCGCCCATCGACGGGTCGCCGGGGTTCGCGGCGAGCTCCTTCGGGACGCTCTGCCCGCGCTCGCCCTCGCTGATGTTCTGGAGCATCTGGAGGTCGGCGCCGGCGCAGAAGCCGCGGCCCGCACCGGTCAGCACGATTGCCACCACGGCGGGATCCTGCTCGGCCTGCGCGACGGCGTAGCGCACCTCCGCCCCCATGCGGGCGGTCCAGGCGTTCAGCCGGTCGGGCCGGTTCAACGTGATCGTCGCGACCGGATCGGAGACGTCGTAGAGGATTTCCTGGTACATCGGACCTCCTGGCGAGCCCGGGTCATTTCTCTGAGCTTCGCTCGGCTGCGCCTCGCTGCGCGTTGCCTTCGGCAACTTGCCTCGCCCACCGGTAGTCCGCCTTGCCCGACGGGCTGCGCACGATCTCTTCGCGGAACAGGAACTGCTTCGGCAGCTTGTAGCGCGCGAGGTGGCGCGAGCACGTCTCGAGCAGGTCGCGCTCGTCCGCGTTCGCGCCCTCGCGCAGCCGCACGATCGCGACGACCTCCTGGCCCCAGCGGTCACTCGCGCGCCCGCATACGACGGCGTCGTACACGGCGGGGTGGAGCTTCAGCGCGTTTTCCACCTCCTCCGCGAAGATCTTCTCGCCGCCCGAGTTGATCGTGACGGAGTCGCGGCCGAGCACCTCGATGGTGCCGTCGGCGCGGTAGCGCGCGCGGTCGCCGGGGATCGAATGGCGCGTGCCCTCGATCACCGGGAAGGTCCGCGCGGTCTTCTCGGCGTCGCCGAGGTAGCCGAGCGGCACGCGCCCGCGCTGCGCGAACCACCCGATCGAATCGTCGGGCGGCGCGAGCACGCGGTCCTGCTCGGCCGACACCACCACGCAGCCGCCGACCGGGCGGAAGTCGCCGGTGCTGACGCCGCCGGCCTTCGTGCCCGCGTTGGAGGCCTGCGCGCCGGTCTCCGACGAGCCGATCGCGTCGATCACGAGCGCGTTCGGGAAGTGCTCGAGGAACTTCCGCTTGTGCGCGACCGAGAGGGGCGCGCCGCCGGAGCCGATGCTGATCAGTGAGGAGAGGTCGTAGGAGGCCTTCTCGAGCTGGTCGAGCAGCGGCACCGCGAAGGCGTCGCCGACGATCGAGAAGCCGGTCGCGCGCTCGCGCTCGGCGGTGCGCAGGAAGTCGTCCGGATCGAGGTGACGCACCACGTTCGGGAAGATCAGCGTGTGCCCGCAGGTCAGCATCATGAAGAGCACCCACTGCGCGGCGCCGTGCATCAGTGGCGGGCCGACCATCAGGCGCAGCGCGCCGCCGCCCTCCGCCTGCGCGACGATGCTCTCGAGCGACTCGTGCTCCGTGCCGTCGAAGCGGCGCCCGCCCATCGCCGCGACGTAGATGTCGGCGCTGCGCCAGAGCACGCCCTTCGGCATGCCGGTCGTGCCGCCGGTATAGAGGATGTAGAGGTCGTCGGGAGACCCCGCGACGTCGGGGCGCCCTGGCGAGGCCCCCGCGAGCGCCGACTCGTAGTCGACCGCCCCGGGTAGCAGCGCGTGGCCCGACTCGTCGGCCACCTGGAGCAGCACCTCGAGCTGCGGGAGCTCCGCGCGGATGCGCGCGAGCCGCGGCGCGAACTCGGCGTGGTAGACGATCGCGCGCGCGCCCGAGTTGCGGAGCAGGTAGAGGAGCTCTTCGTCGACGTAGCGATAGTTGACGTTCAGCGGCGCGACGCGGCTCATGAAGCCGCCGAGCATCGCCTCGGCGTACTCGTTGCCGTTGTAGAGGTAGATCGCGAGGTGCTCCTGGCCCGACTCGTGCGGCGCGAGGCCTTCGCGCTCGCGGCGGAGGCGCAGCCCGCGCGAGAGCAGATGGTTGGCGAGGCGCCGCGCGCGCTCGCGCAGCGCGCCGTAGGACATCCGCTTCTCGCGGAAGATCAGCGCGTCGCGCGACGCCGTCGCCTCGGCGACCGCGTCGAACACCTCGGCCAGGCTGAAGTTCATGGGCTTCCTCGTCGCGCTACGCGTCGCCGCGCGGTGTCAGGATCAGCACCGGGATGTCGCGCGTCGTGCGAGCCTGATAGTCGTCGTAGTCTCGGTAGATCGCGAGGAGCTTCGGCCAGAGGGCGGACTTCTCCTCCGCGCTCGCGCGGCGCGCGAGCATGCGCGTCGCGCGCGACCCGATCTGCACCTCGCACTCCGGGTTCGCCATCAGATTGTGATACCAGGCGGGGCTGTGGCTCATGCCGCCCTTCGAGGCGACGAGCACCATGCGGGGTCCGTCCGCCAGGTAGATCAGCGGGGTGGTGCGCTGCGCCCCGCTCTTCGCCCCGGTCGTCGTCAGAAGCAGCACAGGCGCGCCGCGCAGGAAGCGGCTGCCGAGGCGCCCACCGCTCAGCCGGAAGAGCCAGGTATTGACCGCGGACATCGCGCGGACCGCGAGGGTGCCGAGTCGCTCCTCGGTCGGCGTCCAGGGTCGGGGGCTCGGATCGGCCATCGGGGGGCGCCCAGTCTACCGGGACATCGGAGCCCAGGCCTCGGTCTGCTCCGGCATTGGCTCCGGCATTCGTGGTGGGAAGTCGAGATCGTAAAAGAGGAAATGGATTTCCCGATCGTGGAAGTGTTTTTCCCCCAAATGGGGGACCCGAAAGTGCAGGTCCTGGGGCAATTCCAATGGAATCAGAGGTTTAAAAAGTTGCTGAAAGTCGGTATCAAATCTGCAAATAATGTTGTCGCTGCTTTTCCCTTGGAAGGGGACCCCACATGCGGCCTGTTGTCGCCTTTTGTGCTCGCTCGCTCTTGCTCGCGGGTCTGGTCGTTGTCGTGAACGCCCGGGCGAACGCGATCAGCTTCACTCTCGACGTCTATGACAATGGCGTCTTGATCGGTCAGTCGGACCAGAACCGTCTCGGCTGCGTCGACAACCCGGACGGCGTCTCGGCGCACTGCACGGTGGGCCCGGCGGGTATCGACTACGGGGCGGACTACACGGCTGTCACGATCAAGGATCTGAGCATGGACATCGACTCGGATCCGACCGTGTCGGGTACGTACACGGCCGTCAACGGACAGACGACCACCCAGCTCTTCTCGTTCGTCTTCACCCTCCCCGTCTCGCCGATTCCCGGCTCGACGCTCACGGGCGGCTCGGCGCGCGGCACGGTCACGGACACGGGACTCGACGGTGCGACGGCCTCCGCGGGTCCTAGCGGCGCTCTCTACACCGCATTGATCGACGGTGTGCCCTACGGACCGCCCGGGGCTACGCAGCTGCTCTTCGGCCCGTATTCGGATGCGTCGGGCGGTGGTCCGACGAACATCCCGCCCGCTTCGTTCGGATTGCCCGGACCTACCTTCGTCGGGCCCTCGGTCGCATCGAGCATCGGCATCAAGCTCGAGTTCTACCTGACGGGCTCCGACCAGGCGACGATCACGAGCAACCATGTGGTCGTCCCCGAGCCTCAGACGGCCGCGCTCCTCGGAGTCGGCCTCGTCCTGCTCGCCATTCGCCGCCGCCGCTGATCCGGAACCGGAACGAAAGAATCCGACGAGAGGATGTTCCCCATGAAGATCGGATCCGTCGTTGTCAGGCATCTCGGGCTCCTCGCCCTGTTCGCCTCGGGAGTCTTCGCGTCCGCGCCGTCTCGTGCGGTACCCGCCTTCACGGTCGACATCAACGCGGGCGGCGCGGTGCTCTCGTTGACGCAGGCGGACTTCACCTGCACCCAGGGCGGAACTGTCTGTTCGGACTCGGGCTTAAGCGCCGGCGGCATGCAGTTCGACCTCGGCTTCAACGTGAACACCGATCCGAGCCTCAGCGCGTCCGTCTCCGTGCTCAACAACTCGGGCGGCACGCAGCAGTTCACGGCGCTCTTCACCGCGACGGGTGTCGGGACCTCGGGCAACCTGACCCTGACAGAGGGTGGGATCAGCGGTGGAGCGACCTCCAACACCAAGGCCGGCGCGACCTTGGCGGCGCCGGCTGGGAGCGCGTTCTACACGGCGCTGATCGACGGCGCAATGTATTCGCCGCTCCTGTACCCGAATCCCTTCTCGTTGCCGGTGCCTGCCTCCATGTCCGCAAACTTCGCGGACGCGAGCTTCGGTCCGAACCAGCCCGGCCCTGCGATCGTGGACAGCGTCGGCATCAAGCTCGACTTCACCCTCACGGACCAGGATTCGGCTTCCATGTCCGGGACGTTCAACCTGAAGCCCGTCCCCGAACCCGGCACGGCGCTGCTCCTCGGAGTCGGGCTCGTTCTGATGGCGAGGCGCGAGCGGCGCCGATAGTCCCAGGAGAGCGGGTCCGCGCGAGTCCCGCCGCCCTGGTCCCTCCCTCCTAGCGGCGCGCGGCATGGCCCAGCGATCCCCCCATCTCTGCGACCCGCATCGTGCGGGGTGGATTCCCGGCGGTGCGCTCGCGCGGGTAACGCGGCTCTTGCTCGCCGTGCTCGCGCTCGCGTCTCCGGCGCTCGCGCAGTCTCCGTCGTTCCTCGAGTTCGAGAGCGGCCCCGTACGCCCGCTCGCGCTGACTCCTGACGGCACGAAGCTCCTCGCCTGCAACACACCCGACAACCGGCTCGAGATCTTCAGCGTCGGCGCGAACGGGCTCACGCACCTCACCTCGGTGCCGGTCGGCATGGAGCCCGTCGCGGTCGCGGCGCGCAGCAACTCCGAGGCGTGGGTCGTGAATCATCTCTCGGACAGCGTCAGCGTCGTCGATCTCACGTCGACGCCGCCGCGTGTGGTCCGCACCTTGCTCGTCGGCGACGAGCCGCGCGACATCGTGTTCGCGGGGACGGGTGGCACCCGCGCGTTCGTCACGACGGCCCGCCGCGGACAGCAGCGAGCGAATTCATCGCTCGTCGGGTTCACACCGGGCGCCGGAAGTCCTCAGCTCACGACTCCCGGCCTGCCGCGCGCGGACGTCTGGGTCTGGGACGCCACCGATCTCGGATCGGGTTTCGGGGGAACGCCGATCCGCATCCTGAGCTTCTTCGCCGACACCCCGCGCGCGCTCGCGACGGATGGGACCGTCGTCTACGTCGCGGCCTTTCACTCGGGCAACCAGACCGTCGCGATCAACGAGATCGCGGTCTGCGACGGCTTCACGACGGCCGGTCCGTGCACGGCGCCGGGCGGCGCGACGGCACCCGGCGGACTCCCCGGCCCCAGCACGAACGCGGCCGGCGTCCCGGCGCCCGAGACGGGTCTGATCGTGAAGTTCGATCCGCCGAGCGGACAGTGGCGCGACGTGCTCGGCCGCGACTGGACGGCCCTCGTGCCCTTCAACCTACCCGATCACGACGTGTTCGCGTTCGACGCGAACACGTTCGCAAACGTGGGACCCGCGCCCTTCGATCACGTCGGCACGATCCTCTTCAACATGGTCGTGAACCCGACGACCGGAAAGCTCTACGTCTCGAACACCGAGTCTCCGAATCTCACCCGCTTCGAAGGTCCCGGCGTGTTCGGCGGCAGCACCGTGCAGGGCCACGTCGCCGAGGCCCGCATCAGCGTGATCGACCCGACGACGGGAAGCGTCGATCCGCAGCACCTGAATCCGCACATCGACTACAGCCAGCTCTTTACCGGCTCGAACCCGCCGCCGGCCGACCAGAAGAACTACAGCCTCGCGACGCCGGTCCAGATGGTCGTGTCCTCGACCGGCACCGTGTACGTCGCGGCCTTCGGCTCCGCGAAGATCGGCGTCTTCTCCACGGCGACGCTCGAAGACCCCGCCTTCGAGACGACCTACCAGCCGGCGACCGCGAGCGCCGCCTACATCCCGACTGGGGGCGGTCCCGGCGGCCTCGTGCTCGACGAGCCGCGCGGCCGCCTCTACGTGCTGACTCGCTTCGACGACTCGGTCGCCGTGATCGACACGGCCTCGCGCGCGACGCTCGAGACCCACGCGCTCCACAATCCCGAGCCCGCGTCGATCCTCGAGGGGCGGCCCTTCCTCTACGACGCCGTCGCGACCTCCGGAAATGGCGAGGCGTCTTGCGCGGGCTGCCACGTCTTCGGCGACAACGACAGCCTCGGCTGGGACCTCGGCAACCCCGACGGAGACGTCACCGTCAATCCGCAGCCGCATCAGGGGAACGGCGTGATCACGACGCTCCACCCGATGAAGGGGCCGATGGTCACGCAGACCCTGCGCGGCATGGCCACCCACGGCGCGCTCCACTCGCGCGGCGACCGCGCGGTCGGCTTCTTCGGCACCGACTCCTGCGCGCCGAACCCGCTGGGCTCCCCGTGTGACGAGAACCTCTCGTTCCTCAACTTCATCGTCGCCTTCCCCGGACTGGTCGGGAGCGACGGCATGATCTCCGCCTCCGACATGCAGAAGTTCGCGGACTTCGCGCTCCAGATCCGCATGCCGCCGAACGCGGTCCGCAACCTCGACAACTCGATCTCGGGGTCGCAGCAGAGCGGCTTCAACCTGTGGAACCCCTCGGATCAGGTCGAGGACATCACCAACAGCTTCAACTCGATCCACTGCAACGACTGCCACACGATCGATCCGTCCAAGGGCTTCTTCGGCAGCAACTCGCTCAAGTCGAAGACGGCCGGCGGCACGCAGAACTTCAAGATCCCGCACCTGCGCGACCTCTACACCAAGGTCGGAATGTTCGGCCCGACCGTCGGCGGCACGACGAACTTCGGCGACCAGGTCCGAGGCTGGGGCTTCCAGCACGACGGCACGATCGACTCGATGAAGATCTTTCTGGACTCACCGGAGAGCCCGGGCTTCTTCAACCTGACCAATACGCAGAAGATCGACCTCGAGGCGTTCATGCTGGCCTTCCCGGGCGATCTCGCGCCGATCGTCGGCCAGCAGATCACGCTGACAGCGACCAACGCCGGGGACAGCGCGGTCGCGGCGCGCATCAATCTGCTGATCGCGCGCTCGGGCGCCGCCTTCACGTCGCTGATCCTCGGCGGCACCGTCACCGAGTGCGACCTGATCGTGAAGGGCAGCGTCGGCGGCGTTGCGCGCGGCTGGAAGCGGCTCGCGTCGGGGCTCTTCCTGGACGACACCGGCAACACCCTGAACGACGCCTCGCTGCGCGCGCTCGCGCAGACCGAGGGCCCGCTGACCTACACCTGCGCGCCGCCTGGGTCCGGCACGCGCATGGGCATCGACCGCGACGAGGACGGCGTGCTCGACGGCGTCGACAACTGCGTGGAGACCCCGAACGCGGATCAGCTCGACACCGACGGCGACCTCGTCGGCAACGCCTGCGACGACGACGATGACGGTGACGGGCTACCCGACGTCGTCGAGACGAATACGGGCGTCTGGAACGGCCCGAACGACCGCGGCACGAATCCGTTGCTCGCGGATACGGACGGCGATGGCCTCTCCGACGGCGTCGAGACGAACACGGGGGTGTACGTCGGCCCGCAAGACACTGGCACGAATCCGTTCCTCGCGGACACGGATGGCGACGGCCTGCCCGACGGCATCGAGACGAACACGGGTGTGTACGTCAGCCCGCAGAATCCGGGCACGAATCCCCTCCGCGCCGACACGGACGGCGACGGCTTTCCGGATGGGGTCGAGATCACGGCGGGCACGGATCCGAATAATCCGCTCTCCTTCCCGGACACCAGGCAGGTGCCCGCACTTCCGATCGCCGGTATCGCGGCGCTCGCGCTCGCGCTGGGCGCGACCTCGTGGCGCGCTCTCGCGCGGCGCGCCTAGTTCTGCCGGGCCTTCGCGCTCGCTGATCGCTCGCCTCGGGCTACCGGCCTTCGCTCGGCTTCGCCTCGCTGCGCGTCGGCCGACTGACGTCGGCCCCCTTGCGAGTCGAAGGCGCCACCATGCGCGAGCCCGGCGCCGCGCCGTCGACGCGAACCTTGCGCAGGGCGAAGAGCCACTCGCTGCCGCTTCGCACCAGCCGATCGGCATAGCGTCCCCAGTGGTCGAGGCCGATCTCGGTGAAGGCGCTGAAGTACGACCACGCCTCCGCGTGGGCCGCGTCGTGGATCACGATGCGGACGCTCGAGACGTGGTGGCGCAAGGTCGCGCGCCGGGTGCTCGCCGCGAGAAGCCTCACCACACCCGAGAGATGCGCGTGGATCGCGGGGCGGCCCTCGAGGCGCGGCTCGCCCTCGAGATCCATCGCGCCGTCCTGCGCGAAGCAGGCCACGAGCTCGTCGAGGAGGCCGCGGTCGCCCGCGTGGTTGTAGCGGGCGATCAGATCGCGGATCGCCTCGCGGGCGAGGAGCTCGTCGGGGGTCATGCGGCCGGACCTCGAGTGACGCGGAGGAATGAGTCTCGCATATTCGCGCACCATGAAGATTCGAAGAGACGAAGTCGACGACGCCGTGGCGCTCGCCGAGGACCTGCGCCGCGTGAACGCGGCGCTCGCGCTCCACGAGGTCGAGGAAGCGAAGCTCGCCGAGGCCGGCGCGCTCGCGCGACGACTGCGCGAGCTGCTCGAAGGCCCGCGGCGCCCGCGCTGGTACGACCACGATCCCGTGTCGCCGATGCAATCGGCCGGCGCGCGCAGCTCCTACGGCGACATGAGCCCGGTGCGCGGGGTCCGCAATCCGATCGCGCCGCCATTGCGCGTCGAGCGCGGCGCGCGCGCCGACGGCACTCCCTGCATGCGCGGTGAGGCCGTGCTCTCGCGCGCCTACGAGGGTCCGCCGCACGGCGTCCACGGCGGCTTCGTCGCGGCGCTCTTCGACGAGCTGCTCGGCGCGGCGATCGGGCTCGCGCCGCCGCCCGGCGTGACCGCGACGCTCGAGGTCCGCTACCGCCACGTGACGCCGGTCGAGCAGCCGCTGCGCTTCGAGGCATGGGTGGCCGAGGACCGCGGGCGGCGGCTCGTCGCGCACGCGACCTGCCACGCCGGCGACGTGCTGACGGCGGAGGCGAAGGGCCTCTTCGTGCGCGTCGACTTCGACGCCGTGCGCCGGCGCATGCTCGGAGAGTCCGTCGACGGGTAGTTGCACATGGTAGGCTGCGCGCCCTCGAAAGGAGGCGCGTCATGGCCGTCCGCATGATCGATCCGTGGGTCAACGTCACGATGGGCGGCCCGCAGCCCGACTGGATGATCCGCGTGAAGGAGGACTACTTCCGCGCGGGCGACGAGTTCCTCTCGGACATCTCCGAGGAGAAGCTGCTCGCCGACATGGACGAGGCTTGTGTCGAGAAGGCGATCCTGAGCGTCGGCGCCAAGAATCCTGACGCGCGCACGCTCCAGTTCGCGGCCCACCATCCGAAGCGCTTCGCCTTTGCGGTGTCGGTCGACCCGCGAAAATTGATGCGCGAGCTCTGGCGGCTCGAGGAGCTGGTGAAGACGCAGCCCGTCGCGATGGCGCGCGTCGTGCCCTTCCTGATCGATCTGCCGCCGACGCACCCGGTCTACTACCCGCTCTACGCGAAGTGCGTCGAGCTCGATCTGCCGCTCTCCATCAACACCGGCATCCCGGGTCCGCCGATGCCGGGTGAGTGCCAGAACCCGATGTACCTCGACCGCGTCTGCCTCGACTTCCCGCAGCTGAAGCTCTGCATGGCGCACGGCGCGGATCCGTGGTGGGGCGTCGCGATCCGGCTGATGATCAAGTACCGGAACCTCCATCTCATGACGTCGGCCTACGCGCCGCGCTACCTGCCGCCCGAGCTGATCCACTTCATGAACACGCGCGGCCAGGACAAGATCCTGTGCGCGTCGGACCACCCGGTGCTCCCGATGAAGCGAGTGGTCTCCGAGGCGAAGGAGCTCGAGCTGCGTCCCGGCGTGCTCGAGAAATACCTCTACGCCAACGCCGAGCGGCTCTTCTTCGGTGAGCGTAAGCCTCGGTATTGACGAGTCTTTTTGGCCCGGTGGCGCAGCCTCGACCCGGCGCGCTATAACGGCGAACGATGTCTTTAACGCCGTTAAATCCTGACGAGAAGCTTCCGTCCGACCTGTCCCCCTCGGAGGCCCGCCGCGCCCGCCAACGCGAGGAGGCCCGCCGGGCCATCCTCGACGCGACCGAGGCGCTGTTGCTCGAGGCAGACGGCGAGGCCTTCGGCGTCCGCGCGCTCGCCGCTCGTTGCGGCTACACCGCACCGACCATCTATCACTACTTCGGCGACAAGGATGGCTTGATCGACGCCTTGCTCGAGGAGCGCTTCGCGCGCCTGCTGGCCGAGGTGCAACGCGTCGAGCAGGGCGACGATCCGCTCGAGAACCTGCGCGCGATGCTGCGCGCGTATCTCCGCTTCGCCGAGGCCAATCCCACCTTCTATCGCGTGATCCTGGCCGGGCGCGGCGGCCCGGACCGCTCGCCCCCCTCCGTGGAGGCGACCGTCGAGCTGATGATGCGGCCCTGGGAGGACCTCGAGGCGGCCGGTCGCCTGCGCCACGCCGGCACCGAGGGCGCCTCGCAGTCGCTGTGGGCGCTGATCCACGGGCTGACCGCTCTGCGTGTCGCGCGACCCGAACACGAGTGGGTGCCGGATCTGACCGAGATCGCGATCGAGGCGATGCTGCGCGGTCTCGTTCGCGACGAGGACGAAGAGCCGGCGCGCGCGCGCAACGTACGCAACGCGGGGGAGCGCTCGTGACACGTCGAGCCCGACGGGTCTCGCTGCGCGCGCTCTGCGCCGCTCTGCTCGCACTCGCCGCCTGCCGCGAGCATGCGAAGGATGCGCAGGCGCAGGCGCCGCCCGTCGCGGCCGCGACCGTCGCCGCGCGCGACCTCGAGGAGCGGATCGGTGCCTCCGGCGAGCTCGAGGCGCAGCTCCACACCACGCTCGCCGCCGAGGTGGCGGGCCGCATCACGCGCATCGTGCTCGAGGAAGGCGCGCCCGTTGTCGCGGGGACGATCGTGGTCGAGATCGATCCCGAGCGGCGCGCGCTCGAACTCGACGAGGCGAAGGCGCACGCCGCGCAGGCCGATGCGCGGCTCGCGAAGGAGAAGCGCGAGACGGACCGCGTGCGCACGCTCTACGAGAGCAAGGTGGCCTCGCAGTCGAAGCTCGACGGCGCGGACACGGCGCTCGAGGTCGCGCAGGCGGACTCCGCCGCGGCGCGCGCGCAGCAGGGCGTCGCCAGGCGCGCGCTCTCGGACGCGAGCGTGTCGGCGCCCTTCGCGGGTCTGCTCGCGCGGCGCCACGTGAACGTCGGCGAATTCGTGCAGCCGGGCGCGCCGCTCTTCGACCTGGTCTCGCTCGACCCGATCGACGTGGTCTTCCACCTCGCCGAGGTCGACTCCTCGCGCGTGGCGATCGGGCAGGAGGTCGAGGTGCACGTCGCGCCCTACCCCGACCGCGTCTTCGACGCGCGCGTCGCGATGGTGTCGCCGACGATCGATCCCGGCACACGCACCCTGCGCGTGAAGGCGACCTTGCCGAACCCGGAAGGTCTGCTGCGCCCGGGCCTCTTCGCACGCGCGGACCTCGGCGTCGCGCAGCGAAAGGGCGTGACCTTGATCCCATCCGAGGCGGTGCTCCAGCGCGCCAACGGCCCGATCGTCTTCGTGGTCGGCCCCGGCGACCGCGTGCAGAAGCGCGACGTGCGGCTCGGCGCGTTCTATCGCGACGGCGTCGAGGTTCAGGAGGGTGTCACGGCCGGTGAGGTCGTGGTGACCCGCGGGCACAGCGGGCTCGTCGACGGCGCCGTCGTGCGCGTCGCGGAGACGGATGGCCACGCCCCGCCGCCTGCCGGCTCACCCCCGGGAGTGGCGAGCGCGGCCGAGCCGGCCGGCCCCTCGCTGTGACGCTCTCCGAGCTCTCGGTCCGGCGTCCGGTCCTCACGTGGATGATGACCTTGGCGCTGCTCGTCATCGGCGTGCTCGGCTACCTGCGCCTCGGCGTCGACCAGTTCCCGAACCTCGAGTTCCCCGTCGTCACGGTCGACGCGCGGCTCGAGGGCGCTTCGCCCGAGGGCATCGAGGAGGACGTCACCGACATCCTCGAGGAGCGCCTCAACACCATCGGCCATCTGCGCACCCTCCGCTCGACCTCGTATCAGGGGGCCGCACGCCTGGAGGTCGAGTTCGAGCTCGGCACGAATCTCGACGTCGCCATCCAGGACGTGCGCGATCAGGTCGCGGTCGCACAGGCCCGTCTGCCCGACAACACCGAGACGACGGTCACGCGCCACGACAACAGCACCTACGCGATCGTGTACGTGCCGATCTACACCGAGCGGCCGATCGTCGAGGTGACGGAGTACATCAAGGACCACGTGAAGCCGGTGCTCGAGACGATCCCGGGGGTCGCGGCGGTGCAGACCTTCGGCGGCCTCGAGCGCAACCTGCGCATCTGGATCGACGGCGAGGCGCTGCGCTCGCGCGGGCTCTCCGCGACGGACCTGCTGCGCGCCCTGCGGCGCGAGCACGTCGACCTGCCGGGCGGACTGGTGGAAGGCAACCGCCTCGAGTGGTCGGTCAAGACCGACGCCGAGTTCCGCTCGATCGAGGCGCTCGAGCGACTCGTGGTTGCCGAGCAGGACGGCGCGCAGGTGCTCTTGCGCGACGTGGCGCGCGTCGAAGACGGCACCGAGGACGTGCGCTCGCAGACCGTCTTCAACGGCAAGCCGACCGTGGTGATCGGCATCTCGAAGCAGACCGGCGCCAACACGGTCGCCATCACCAACGAGGTGTACCGCCGGCTCGACATGCTGCGGCCGATGCTGCCGCCGGGCATCGAGATCGTCGACAAGAAGGGCTTCATCGACTTCTCGCTCTCGATCCGCGAGGCCGTCGCCGAGACCCTCTTCGCGCTCGAGTTCGGCGCCGTGCTCGCCGTGCTCGTGGTCTGGGCCTTCCTGCGCCGGACGCGGCCGACCCTGATCGTCGCCGCGGCGATCCCGCTCTCCGTGATCGCCACCTTCGGCCTGGTCTGGATCTGCGGCTACACGCTCAACACGATGACCTTGCTGGGACTCACGCTCGCGATCGGCGTCGTGATCGACGACGCCATCATCGTGCTCGAGAACATCGAGCGGCACCGCGAGCAGGGGAAGTCGGCGCGCGCGGCCGCCATCGATGGAACGCGCCAGATCACGCTGGCGGCGAGCGCCGCGACCTTCTCGGTGGCGGCGGTCTTCGTGCCCGTCGCCTTCGCCGAGGGGCTGATGGGCTCCTTCCTCCGGGAGTTCGGTCTCACCGTGGCGGGCTCCGTGGTGATCTCGCTCTTCGTCGCCCTGACCTTGACCCCGATGCTGGCCTCGCGCATGCCGCCTCCCGCCGATCGCGCGCACGGCAGCGTCTACCACCACCTCGAGCGCGCCTTCGAATGGATCGAGAAGACCTATCGCCAGGTGCTCGACCGGGCGCTGCGGCACCGGCTCGCCACCTTCGCCATCGCGCTCGCGTCCTTCGTCGCCGCGATCGGATTCGGCATGCAGCTCGGCAGCGAGTTCTTCCCTCCGGCGGACAGCGGCATCATCTTCACGCGCTTCGAGACGCCGCCCGGCTCCTCGCTCGAGGCCACGGCCGAGGTGCGCGCGCGCAACGAGCAGTTCTTCCTCGGGCTGCCCGAGCTCGCCGGCTCCTTCGCCAACGTCGGCGGCGCGTCCAGCGACGTCCACCGCGCCTACATCGGCACGATCACCACGCGACTCGTCTCCGCCCACGAGCGCAAGCGCACGACCCAGGAGATCGTGCGCCTCGCCCGCGCACACATGGCAGCGATCCCCGGCGAGAAGTTTCGCGTGATGGACCCGTCGGGCGCCTTCACCGGGGCGGCGGGATTCGAGGTGCGGGTGGTCGGCCACCTGCCGCTGGCCGACCTCGACCGCTACGCCGCCGAGCTCCAGGACCGGCTCGCGCAGAGCGGCGGCTTCGTCGATCTCGACCGCAGCCTGCAGCTCGGCCTGCCGGAGATTCGCGTGCAGCCGGATCGGGAGAAGGCGGCGGCGCTCGGCGTCGACGCCACCGGCCTCGCGCAGGTCGTGCAGGTGATGATCGGCGGTCTCAAGATCGGAACGTTCAAGGACGCGGGCAGCCGCTACGACATCCGCATGCGTCTCGACCGCGCCGAGCGCGACACGCCGGCGGCGATCGAGGAGCTCACCGTCCGCAGCGCCGACGGCAAGCTCGCGATGCTTCGCAACCTGGTGTCGCTCGAGACCGGCGCCGCGCCCTCGGCGATCACGCGCGTCGACCGGCAGCGCGCGGTCAGCATCACCGGCAATCTCGACGGCATCGTGCTCCAGGACGCCGTGGCGCGCGCGCGCAGCTTCGCCGCGCAGATCCTGCCCGAGGGCGTGAGCTTGCGCGTGGCGGGCGACGGCGAGCAGATGGAGCAGGCCTTCGCGCAGTTCGCGATGATGCTGGGCCTCGCGGTGCTCGTCATCTACATGGTGCTCGCCGCGCAGTTCGAGAGCTTCACGCAGCCGCTCTCGGTGATGCTGGCGCTGCCCTTCTCGATGGTCGGCGCGCTCGGCGGTCTCTACCTCGCCGGCATGACGATCAACCTCTTCTCGATGATCGGCATCATCCTGCTGATCGGGCTCGTGACCAAGAACTCGATCCTGCTCGTCGACTACGCGAACCAGCTCCGCGCCGAGGGCATGGACAAGCTGACGGCCATGCGGACCGCGGCGCCCGTGCGCATGCGGCCCGTGCTGATGACCGCACTCTCGATGATCTTCGGCGTGCTGCCGGCGGCGCTCGGCATCGGACCGGGCTCCGAGACGCGCGCGCCCATGGCGGTCGCGACCGCGGCGGGCATGCTCACCTCGGTCATGCTGACGCTCGTGATCGTGCCGGTCTTCTATCTCTGGCTCGATGACTGCGTGCTCTGGCTGCGCGCGCTGCCGCAGCGGATCAAGCGACGAGTGACGGGGCGTAGTCCGCAGGTGCCCGCCAACCCATGAGCGCGAGCACCGTCGCGGCCAGGTTGGCGAGGCCCGGCGCGCGGACCGTGGTGTCGAGCACGAGCTTCGCCTCCGGCGCGTAGACGTAGAAGGGCACGCGCGCGAGCGAGTGGCTCGTCTTCACGAGCATCCGCCCTTCGGCGTCGCGCCGGATCGCGCCGGTCTTCGCGTCGCGCTCGAACATCTCGTCGGCGTTGCCGTGGTCGGCGGTCACGACCAGCGCGCCGCCCGCGCGTGCGGCCGCGCGCACGAGCCGGCCGATCTGGAGATCGACCGCCTCGACAGCCACCACCGACGCCTCGAAATCGCCGGTGTGCCCGACCATGTCGCCATTCGCGTAGTTGAGGCGCGCGTGCCGGAAGCTGCCGGTGGCGAGCTCGTCGAGCAGCCGGTCCGTGATCTCTGCGCACTTCATCCACGGCCGCTCCTGGAAGGGCCGGCGATCCGATGGGATCTCGACGTAGAGCTCCTGACTCTCGTCGATGTAGCCGCTGCGGTTCCCGTTCCAGAAGTAGGTGACGTGCCCGAACTTCTGCGTCTCGCTGATCGCGAGCTGGCGCGCGCGGTTGTGGACCAGGTACTCGCCGAGCGTGCGGTCGATGGCCGGCGGCGAGACCAGGAACTGCTTCGGCACCAGCAGGTCGCCGTCGTACTGCATCATGCCGGCGAAGGCGACGTCGGGGCGGCGCCCGCGGTCGAAGAAGGGGAAGTCGTCGTCCTCGAAGGCGCGCGAGAGCTCGATCGCGCGGTCGCCGCGGAAGTTGAAGAGCACGACGGAGGCGCCGTCGCGGATCCGGCCCACCGGCCCCGCGTCGTCGACGATGACGAAGGCTGGCAGCCACTGATCGTTCACCGCGGAGTCCTCGCGGTACAAGGTCTCGATCGCCTCGCGCGCGCTGCGGAAGGGCCGCCCCTCGCCGTGGACGTGCGCGTTCCAGCCGCGCTCGACGATCTGCCAGTCGGCCTGGTAGCGGTCCATGGTGACGAGCATGCGGCCGCCGCCCGACGCGATGCGGTAGTCGCGTCCGCGCGCGCGCAGCGCCTCGAGGAGCTTCTCGGTCGCGTCGACGTAGCCGAGCGCGCTTCGCTCGGGCACGTCGCGGCCGTCGAGCAGGACGTGCAGGCGCAGCTTTCGCACGTCCTCCTCGTCGCAGCGGCGGATCGAGGCGAAGAGGTGGTCGATGTGGCTGTGCACGTTCCCGTCGGAGAGCAGCCCGATCAGATGCATCGGCTCGCCGCTCTGGCGCGCGCGCTCCGTCAGCTTCTGCCACACGGGGCTCCGCCAGATGCGGCCGTCGGCGATCGCCTCGGAGACGAGCTTCGCGCCCTGGTCGAAGATGCGGCCGCAGCCGAGCGCGTTGTGGCCGACCTCGGAGTTCCCCATGTCCGCGTCGCTCGGCATGCCGACCGCCGTGCCGTGCGCGGCCAGCGAGGTCGCGAGCGCGTTCGCCGCCAGCCAGTCGAGGTTCGGCGTCCGCGCCAGCCAGACCGCGTCGCCCTCGTCGTGCGCGCCGATCCCGACGCCGTCCATGATGCAGACGAGGACGGGGCCGCGGACGCCCGCGAAGCGGGGATGGCGTGCGAGGGTCCAGTCCATGGGGCCGGATGATGCCCTAGCTTTTCGCGATGCCGAAGCCCGAGCCCGACGCGACCTTCCACCCGTTCGCGGCAAAGCTCGCCGGGCTCGACGTGCCCGAGTTCGTCTCGCCTGCGCAACACGACGTGCTGCTGCGCGGCATGCACTTTCACTATCTGGATTGGGGCACGCCGCGGAAGCCGCCCGCGCTCTTTCTCCACGGCGGGGGGCAGACCGCGCGAACCTGGGATCTCTGCTGCCTCGCGCTGCGATCGCGCCTCCACTGTCTGGCGCTCGACCAGCGCGGACACGGCGAATCCGAATGGGCCGACGACTTCGCCTACGCGCCCGAGGACCACGCGGGTGACTTCCTCGCGCTGCTCGATCACCTGAAGGTGTCGCGCGCGATCGTGATCGGCATGTCGATGGGCTGCCTCAACGGACTCACCTTCACCGCGCTCCATCCCGAGCGCGTGGCGGCCTTCGTGGCGGTCGACGCCGGCCCGTGGGTCCAGATGGAGGGCGGGCGGCGCATCGCCGACTTTACGCGCGAGGCCGACGGCGGGGTCGACGTCGAGGCCTTCGTCGCCGCGGCGGTGCGCTTCAATCCGCGCCGCGATCCGCGCCTGCTGCGCCAGGGCCTGGTCCACAACCTGCGCGAGCTGCCGGACGGCCGGCTCACCTGGAAGACCGACCGCCGGCGCGCGACCGACCTCGCGGGGATCGAGAAGCGCCTCGCAGCGCTGCGCGAGAGGCTCGGCGGGATCCGGTGCCCGGTGCTGATCCTGCGCGGCGGCGAGAGCGACGTCTTCCTCGACGCCGACGCCGAGCGCTTCGCCTCCGCGCTGCCCGACGCGCGCTGGGCGCGGATCGAGGGGGCGGGCCACACGATCCAGGGCGACCGGCCGGCGGCGCTGGTTCGCGAGGTGACGGCCTTCCTCTCGGAGCGAGGGCTGGCCTAGGGCCTGACCCAAGACTGGCGTGGACGGCGCGTCCAGTCCTGGGTCAGGCCCCTACCTTCGAGGGCATGGAGCTCCTGGAGCTCGTCCTGACCTCCGCCGCCGTCGCGGCGACGCGCGCCCGCGGTGAGAAGCAGGCCGCGCTCGCGGCGCTGCTGCGCCGGCTCGCGCAGGACGAGGTAGAGATCGCGATCGGCTTCCTCGAGGGAGCGCCGCGTCAGGGCCGGATCGGCGTGGGCTGGCGTGCGCTTGAGTCGGCGCGTGCGGCGCCGGCGGCGTCCAACGCGTCACTCTCGCTCCGCGACGTCGACCTCGCGCTCGACGCCTTCGCCGCGCTGCGCGGACCGGGCTCGGCCGCGCGACGTGAGCAGGCGCTC
>Ga0335082_10001980_pt1 | contig 22016 bp, 22 predicted proteins | sample Lox_Sample_41_FD_206718 | JGI IMG/M metagenome (GOLD analysis project Ga0335082, IMG submission 206718) | Soil microbial communities from Loxahatchee National Wildlife Refuge, Florida, United States - Lox_Sample_4.1 | ecosystem: Environmental > Terrestrial > Soil > Wetlands | place: USA...
CTTGATTGCCGACGATCACAAGCTCATTTTGGAGGGAGTTCGCCGCGCGCTCGAGGAAGACGGCGACTTCGAGATCGTCGGCGAGGCCACGAACGGCGCCCAGGTGCTGCCGCTCGTCTCGCAGACGCGGCCCGACATCGTCGTCCTCGACCTGCACATGCCGCAGGTCGACGGGCTGATCTGCCTCGACCAGATCAGGACGCGATTTCCCGAGACGAAGGTGGTGATCCTCTCGGTCTCGACCGACGAGCAGCTGATCGAGTCGGTGCTGAAACGCGGCGCGAGCGCATACATCGTCAAGAGCGTCAACCCGATCGACCTGCCCGCGGCCCTGCGGCAGGCGTTCGACCGCACGGTCTACCACGCGATCGGCCTGCCGCAGGAGAGCGAGTCCGCCGCGAAGGCCGCCGGGCTGACCGACCGCGAGACGGCGATCCTGAACGCGGTGGTGCGCGGCCTCTCGAACGAGGCGATCGGCAAGGAGTTCTGGGTCGCCGAGCAGACCGTCAAGTTCCACCTCACCAACATCTATCGCAAGCTCGGCGTGTCGAACCGCACCGAGGCCGCCCGCCTCGCTTACAAGCAGGGGCTCGTCGAGAGCCCGATGTACGACGAGCCCTGAGGCCGCTCAGGGCGCCCAGCGGGGCAGGGATGCGATCACCCGCGTCCCGCCGGTCGGGCCGCTGCAGACCGTGAACGTGCCGCCGAGCAGCCTGATCCGCTCGGACGACCCCACGAGGCCGAGCCGGCCGCGGCGCGCCGACTCGACGAGAGCGGTCTCGATGTCGAAGCCGTTGCCGTCGTCGGCGATCTCGAGCTCGGTGGACGACTGCGAGCCGTTGAGCGTCACCGTGACGCGGGAGGCGCCGCTGTGCTCGCGGACGTTCGCGAGGCCTTCGTGCACGATCCGCATCAGCGCGATCTTCTGCGAGTCCGTCAGGTCGTCGACCTCGCCGGTGACGCTCAGTTGCGCCGCGATCGCCGTCTTCCGGGCGAGGGCGTCCATCTCACGCTGGAGGGCCTCGGCCAGCGGCTGGTTGACGGTGTGGACCGTCTCCAACGAGTGCGCGACCTCGCGCAGGTCGGCGTCCAGCTCGCGCAGCCGTGCGAGCAGGTCGTCGAGACAGCCGACCATGCGCTCGCGCCCGGGCGGCGCCAGCTGGGTCTGCGCCCGCAATCTCGCCGCATAGAGGTCGGCCGCCATCACGGCGACGTCCTGGAGCGGGCCGTCGTGGAGGTCGAAGCCGAGCCGCGTCAGGCGCCTTTCGTGCGCGGCGACGAGCGTCGCCTGCGTCTCCGCGTCGCGGTGCAGCAGCTGCTCGCGCTCGAGGACGAAGCCGAGCGCGCCGCAGGCAACGGCCACGAACGGCTCGACCGGCACGCCGGTGCTCGAGTCGGGGCGGACGACGACGGCCGCCGCCGGCGCGCCTTCGAGCAGGACCGCCGCGGCGACGAGCTCGCCGCCGCGCGTCGAGTCGCCCAGGAGCCGCTCGACCGCGGCCCGTTCGTCAGCCCCGCCGTCCCCGTCGCCCAGCGAGAACCGGCACGCGACGGCGCCGGGCTCGATCGACCAGAGAGACGCGCCCGTCAGCCCGGCCAGCGACGCGAGCGTCCCGAGCTGCAGCTCGACGGCCCGGTCGGCGGGAAGCCGCAGGAGCTGGGCCGACATCGCAACGCGGGTGAGGAGGGCCAGCGAGACCGCGGCCGGCGCGATCCCGCGCGCCTCCGCGATCGACGCTGCGAGCTCCGCGGGGTCCCGCGGGTCGGCCCGGCCGTCCGCCAGGCTCGCCGCGGCCGACTCCGCGAGCGCGAGGAACGCCACCTCGTAACCGAGGTCTCCGGAGGAGACGTACGGGGACGGCGGTGATCCTTCGCTGCGAACGATCACGGTCACCCCACTGAGCCGGTTGGCGTCTGGCCGCGTGCCAACTGTCGCCGCATGGCTGAAGTCTCTGCCCATGCGTGAAATTGCACAATGCGCCGGTCGGCCCGTTCTCCGTTCACGGCGTTGAACGTGGCTTCGTTCAGGCGTCTGAGCGCCTCAGGTTGCCTCGTTCCAGGGATATTCGGCGGACACCCCCGGGACTATGCTCGGGCCAAGTTCCCGACCTAGGAGTTGGTGGGCTCTGCGGCCCTCGATCAGCATCTCCAGGCGGTCGTCCACGTGACGGCCACCGTCCTCGTCGCCGACACGGACCAGTTCGTCCGCGCCGGGATCCGCGTGCTTCTCGAGGAGCACGGCTTCGCGGTCTGCGGCGAGGCCGGGACCGCGGGCGAGGCGATCGCCGCGGCGCTCGCGCGGCGCCCGGACGTCTGCCTGCTCGACCAGGAGCTCGCCGGCGGGAGCCTCACGGCGACCCGCGAGATCTCGGACCGCCTTCCCGGCACGGCGGTCGTGATCCTCGGTGCGTCCGTCGACCGCGACGGCGTGCTGGACGCCCTGCGGGCAGGCGCCCAGGGCTACCTGATCAAGAGCCTCGACGGGTCGGCCATTCCCCAGGCGCTGCGGAGCGCGGTCAGCGGCGAGGCGGTGATCTCGCGGCGGCTCGTGACGATGCTCGTCGGCGCCCTCGGCGAGCAGGGCGCGTTCGACGCGACGCTCGCCGACGGGCGGGTCGTGCAGCTCACCGCACGCGAGTGGGACGTCGCGCGGCTGCTCCAGCAGGAGATGTCGACGACCCAGATGTCGGGCGTGCTGGGGATCGCGCCGGTGACGGTGCGGCGGCACGTCTCGACGCTCCTGCGCAAGCTCGGCGCGGCCGACCGCGCGACCGCGGTCGAGCTGCTCGCGGGCTAGACCGCGAACGTCGCGATCACGGACTCGGCGATCACGCGCATCGGCCGGCCGGAGTTCTGGCTCGCCTTGCGCAGGCGGACGAAGGCGGCCTCCTCGCTGAGCCCCTCCTTCACCATCAGGATCCCCTTCGCGCGCTCGATCGCCTTGCGCGAGGCGAGCGCCTCGGCGAGCGACTCCGCCTCCTCCCGCACGGCGGCGAGCTCGCCGAAGCGGGCGCGCGCGGTCGCGATCGCCGGCAGCAGGTCCTGCTCGCGGAACGGCTTCGCCAGGTAGCCGTAGACGCCGACCTCGGCCGCGCGCGCGACGAGCTTCTGCTCGTTGAAGGCGCTCACGATCACGATCGGGAGCGGCCGCTCCTCGAGGATCCGCTGCGCCGCCTCGATCCCGTCGAGGCGCGGCATCTTCACGTCGAGCACGGCGAGGTCGGGCCGCTCCGAGCGCGCGAGCTCGAGCGCCTCGAGCCCGTTGCGCGCCTGCGCGCAGACCTCGAACCCCGCCGCCTCGAGCATCCCGACGAGGTCGAGCCGGATCAGCGTCTCGTCCTCCGCGACGAGCACCCTCACGAGCCCGCCTCCACCTGGAGCACGCCGTCCTCGTCGCGCCGGAGCCGCACCGGCCAGACGTGGCCGCTCGTCGAGGGCAGCTCGAGCTCGACCGGCTTCGGCGGCCGCGCTCCGAGCGCGCGGCGCGCAGAGAGCAGCTCCTCGTGTCGGGCGACGGCGGCGCGGATAGCCGGCACGACGTCGCTCTCGCGGAACGGCTTGACGAGGTAGGCGAAGACCCCCGCGGCGATCGCCCGCTCGACGACGCCGCGGTCCGAGTACGCGGTGAGCATCACGATCGGGATCGGCCGCTCCGCGCAAATCCGGCGCGCCGCCTCGATTCCGTCGAGCTCCGGCATCCGCAGGTCGAGCACGCAGACGTCGGGCTCGAGCTCCCGGGCGAGCTCGACCGCCTCGGCGCCGTCGCGCGCCTCTCCGCAGACCTCCAGCCCGTGCTTCTCGAGCAGCCCGTGCAGGTCGAGCCGGATGATCGTCTCGTCCTCTGCGATCAGCACTCTCACCGCGCACCTCCTTTCCGGACCAACAAAAAAGCCCCCACGAGCCGGGGGCTCGTGAAGGCGACGGTGCCTCGGGCGGCCGCTTCGCCGCGACCTCCTGACGAAACGGTATCAGCGTCAGCAGATGCGAGGGAGCGGGTCGCCGACGAGCATGTCGACGACGCGGCTGCCGCCGAGGCTCGTGTCCAGCAGGACGAGCCCCTCCGGCTCGGCACGAACGGTGCCGACGAGCGCAGCCTCGGCCCCGAGCGGGTGCGACCGCAGGATCTCCAGCGCTTGGTCGGCGGAGTCGCCGGCGACGACGGCGGCCAGGCGCCCCTCGCTCGCGACGTAGAGCGGGTCGATCCCGAGGATCTCGCAGGTGCCGATCACCGCCGGCCGCAGCGGCAGCGCCTCCTCGTCGAGCGAGACCGCAACCCCGGCCGCCTGCGCCAGCTCGTTCAGCGCGGTCGCGAGCCCGCCGCGGGTCGGATCGCGCATCCAGCGGACGGCGCCGCCGAGTGAGAGCAGCGCGAGCGCGAGCTCGTGCACCGGCGCGGTGTCGCTCTCGAGGTCGACCTCGAGAGCGAGCTCGCCGCGGGCGACCATCACCGCCATCCCGTGGTCGCCGATCGTGCCCGAGACGAGCACCCGGTCGCCGGGGCCGACGCGCTCCGGCCCTAGCTCGACACCGGGCGCGACGAGCCCGAGCCCGGCCGTCGTCACGTAGAGCCCGTCGGCCTTGCCGCGCTCGACCACCTTCGTGTCACCCGCGACCACGGGCACGCCCACGGTCGCCGCGGCCCGCGCCATCGAGGCGGCGACGCGGCGCAGGTCGGCGACGGGGAAGCCCTCCTCGATCACGAAGCCGGCGGAGAGCGCGACCGGCCGGGCGCCCGAGACGGCGAGGTCGTTGACGGTGCCGTTGACTGCGAGGTCGCCGATGTCGCCGCCGGGGAAGAAGATCGGCTTGACGACGTAGGAGTCGGTCGTGAACGCGACGCGCGAGCCGTCGAGGTCGAACAGTGCCGAGTCGGAGAGCGGCGCGAGCAGCGGGTTGTCCAGCTCCTCGAGGAACAGGCCCTCGACGAGGGCCCGGGTCGACTTGCCGCCCGCGCCGTGGGCGAGCGTGACGAGCTCGTCGCGAAGCTTCGGCCGCCTCGGCCTCACGCGGTGACGCGGTCCCGGCGCTTCGCCAGTCGCCCGTAGTTGTAGTAGGCGGCGCAGGCGCCCTCGCTCGAGACCATGCAGGTCCCGATCGGCCGCTCAGGCGTGCAGGCAGTCCCGAACACCTTGCACTCCCACGGCTTGATCGCGCCGGTCAGCACCTCGCCGCACTGGCAGGCCTTCGGATCCTCGATCCGGGCGCCCGGCAGCTCGAAGCGCGCCTCGGCGTCCCACTCGGCGAATGCTGGCCGGAGCTTCAGCGCGCTCCCCTCGATCCAGCCGAGGCCGCGCCATTCGAAGGTGTCGCGCAGCTCCATCGTCTCCTCGAGCACCGCGAGCGCCCGCGGGTTGCCGTCGCGGCGGACGACGCGCGTGTACTGGTTCTCGACCTCGCAGCGGCCCTCGCGGAGCTGGCGGGCGAGCATCACCGTCGCGTGGAGGATGTCGATCGGCTCGAACGCGGTGACGACGACCGGCTTGCCGTAGTCGCGGGCGATGAAGTCGTAGGGCCGCGTCCCGACCACCGTCGAGACGTGGCCGGGCGCGATGAATGCGTCGAGCTGCAGGCCCGGCGAGTCGAGGATCGCCTTCAGCGGCGGGCCGATCGTGACGTGGTTGCAGAAGGCCGAGAAGTTCTTGACGCCGTCGGCGCGGGCGCGCAGGAGGGTGATCGCCGTCGCGGGCGCGGTCGTCTCGAAGCCGATCGCGAAGAAGATCACCTCGCGGTCGGGATTGCGCCGGGCGAGCTCGAGCGCGTCGAGCGGCGAGTAGACCATCCGCACGTCGGCGCCGCGCGCCTTCGCCTCGAGCAGCGAGCCGCAGCCGCCGGGGACGCGCATCATGTCGCCGAAGGTGGTGAAGATCACCTCGGGCCGCTCGGCGAGCGCGATCGCGTCGTCGACCCGCCCCATCGGGATCACGCAGACCGGGCAGCCGGGCCCGTGGACGAAGTCGATCTCGGGCGGCACGAGGTCTTCGAGCCCGTGCTTGTAGATCGCGTGGGTGTGGCCGCCGCAGACCTCCATGATCTTCAGCGTCCGGCCCGGCTCGACGAGGCCGTCGAGCTCGTGGACGAGCGTTCTCGCGAGCTCGCCGGAGCGGAACTCGTCGACGTACTTCACGGCGCGACCTTCTCGAGCGCGATCCCCGCGTGGCAGAGGAGCAGCTCGCCCACGGCCACCGGCTCGACGAGCTCGATCCCGACCCGCTCGCGCGCGCCGTCGACCTCGACCGTCGCGGTGGCGCCGTCGACCTCGACCACCTTGCCGGTCACGGCGACGTCGCCGCAGGTGATGCAGTGTTCGGCGTCGAGCGTCACGAGACGGCGCTCTCGCGGATGTCGCGGAGCTCCTGCTCGTAGGCCTCGCCCATCTGCCGCAGCAGCTCGAGCGTCTCGTGCGCCTGCTCCTCGTCGATCCGCTCCAGCGCGAAGCCCACGTGGATCAGCACCCAGTCGCCGACCTCGGCCTCGGGGCAGAGCGCGATCGAGACCGAGCGGCGCACGCCCGAGATCTCGGCCTTCGCCAGCCCTGCTTCGGAGTCTGAGATCTCGACGATCTGTGCCGGGATCGCTAGGCACATCGGGCAATCCTCCTCGCTGCGACTGCGGCCTGCCCGTAGCTTACGCCCCCGTCGTTCGGGGGCACCCGGCGGTGGCCGAGCACGCGGAAGCCGAGCGCCTCGAGCCGGCCGCGCGTCGAGTCGAGCAGGCGGAGGTTCTGGAAGCTGCCGCCGGAGAGGACGACCAGGCCGGGCTCGCCCGCCGCCGCGCACGCCTCGGTCGCGCCGGCGGCGATCGTCTCGTGGAAGCGGGCGGCGATCCCCTCCGCGGGGCGGCCGGCCGCGAGCTCCGTGCTGCAGGTGGCGACGAGGCCCGTCGCGTCTCCGAACCGCCACGGGTAGGGCCCGGCCGCGCCGTTGCCGGCGAGCTGCTCGAGCTCGATCGCGGCCTGGCCCTCGTAGCTGACGCGGTCGCGCACGCCGAGCACCGCGGCGACCGCGTCGAACAGGCGACCCATCCCCGACGAGAGCGGCGGCGCGAGCTTCAGGCTCTCGCGAACGCGCTCCCAGTCGGGCCAGGGCACCGGGAGGCCCGCGCGCTCGAGGTGGAGGGCGGCGACGCGCCACGGCTCGCGGATCGCGGCCTCGCCGCCCGGCAGCGGCACGGGGTCGAGGTGGGCGAGGCGCTCGAAGCCCTCGAGGTCGCAGCGCAAGAGCTCGCCGCCCCAGAGCGTCCCGTCGGTGCCGTAGCCCGTGCCGTCGAAGACGAGCGCGAGCGCCGGCCCCTCCTCGCCGTGCTCGGCCAGGCAGGCCGCCGCGTGGGCGTGGTGGTGCTGGACGCCGACGAGCTCCGCGTCCTGCTCGAGCGCCCACTTCGTCGAGAGGTACTCGGGATGGAGGTCGTGCGCGACCACGTCGAGCTCGACGTCGAGCATCGCGAGGTAGAGCGCGAGGTCGGCGTGGAAGGCGAGGTAGGCCTCCTCCGAGTCGAGGTCGCCGAGGTGGGGCGAGAGGAAGGCCTCATCCGCGCGCGTGACGCAGAACGTGCTCTTCAGCTCGGCGCCGGCGGCCACGATCGTCCGCGCGGCGCCCGGGAGCGGGAGCGCGGCAGGCGCGTACCCGCGCGAGCGGCGCAGCGGGAACCCGGCCCGCACGACGGAGTCCTCGCAGCGTCGGTGGATCGGCCGGTCGTGGGCGAGGAACGCGTCGGCGATCCCGCCGAGTCGCGAGCGCGCCTCGTCGTCGTCGAAGGCGATCGGCTCGTCGGAGAGGTTCCCGCTCGTCAGCACGAGGGGCCCCTCGAACCCGGCCGCGAGCAGGTGGTGGAGCGGCGTGTACGGGAGCATCACGCCGAGCCACGGCGAGCCGGGCGCGACCGCCGCGGCGACCTCGCCTCTGCCGCGGCGGCGCAGGAGCACGATCGGCCGCGCCGGCGAGCGGAGGAGCGCCCACTCCTCGCCGGAGACCTCGCACAGCTCCTCGGGCGCGGCGCTCATCAGCGCGAACGGCTTCTCCTCGCGCCGCTTGCGGGCGCGCAGCCTCGTGACGGCGTCCTCGTCGCCTGCGTCGCACGCGAGGTGGTAGCCGCCGAGCCCCTTGACTGCGAGGATCGCGCCCGCCCGGAGCAGCGCGACCGCCTCCTCGAGCGGCATCGAGAGCCGCGGCCCGCACACAGGGCAGGCGGTCGGCTCGGCGTGGAAGCGGCGGTCGCCCGGGTCCTCGTACTCGCGCCGGCAGTCGGCGCACATCGCGAAGCCGGCCATCGTCGTCGACGCGCGGTCATAGGGCACCGAGCGCACGATCGTGAAGCGCGGGCCGCACTGGGTGCAGTTCAGGAACGGGTAGCGGTAGCGCCGGTCGGCCGGGTCGAAGAGCTCCCGCAGGCAGTCGTCGCAGGTGGCCACGTCCGGCGGGATCGCTGCCGCTCCGCGCGACGCCCGGCTGGGCGCGATCGTGAAGCGCCTGTCGTCGCGGACGGGGACGAGCTCGGCCGTCACCGCCTCGACGCGGGCCAGCGGCGGCGCGTCGGTCCGTAGCGAGGCGGCGAACGCGTCGAGCGCCGCCGCGTCGCCCTCGGCCTCGACGGTGACGCCGTCGCCGTCGTTGAGGACGAACCCGCCGAGCCCGTGCCGGCCCGCGAGGCCGTAGACGAATGGGCGGAAGCCGACCCCCTGCACGACCCCCCGGACGCGGAACCGGCGCCTCTCCAACCCTGCGGAGTAGTACGGAGAGTCCCCGTCCGAATCAGTATCCATACCGATGTAGGCTAACGGCGGCGTAGCGAAAGTCAGTCGAGGAGTGGAACGCCTGCCTGACGCCCAGACCAGCGTGATCGAGCCGGGGGCTCTCGACAGCCTCCTCGGCGCATTGACCGCTCGGGGCTTCCGCGTCGTCGGGCCCACTGTTCGAGACGGCGCGATCGTCTACGAGGATCTCGAGTCCGCGGCAGACCTCCCGATCGGCTGGAAGGACAGTCAGGACGCCGGCACCTACCGGCTCGAGCGCCGCGAGGACGAGGCGCGCTTCGGCTACGCCGTTGGCCCGCACTCGTGGAAGCAGTTCCTGCTGCCGTCTCGGATCCGGCTCTGGCGCGCGCATCGCACCGACGACGGCTTCGAGGTCGAGGAGGAGCCGCTCGAGGACACACCGCTCGCCCTGATCGGGGTGCGAGCCTGCGAGCTGCACGGGATCGCGATCCAGGACCGCGTCTTCCTCGGCGGCAGCTACGCCGACCGCGACTACGCCGCACGGCGTAAGGACGCATTCGTCGTCGCCGTCAACTGCTTCGAGCCGGCCGCCACCTGCTTCTGCGTCTCGATGGGCACCGGCCCGAAGGTCGAGGCCGGCTACGACCTCGCGCTGACGGAGATCCTCGACGGGGCGCACCGGCTGCTCGTCGAGGTCGGGAGCGAGCGCGGCGCCGAGGTGCTCTCCGAGCTGCCGCACCGCGCCGCCGCGCCCGCCGACCTCGCGGCCGCCGTCGCCGCCGTCGCGGGGGCCGCCGAGAGGATGGGCCGCACGCTCGACGTCACCGACATCCGCGACCTGCTCGCGCGCAACCTCGAGAACGAGCGCTGGGACGACGTCGCCAAGCGCTGCCTCAGCTGCACCAACTGCACGCTGGTCTGCCCGACCTGCTTCTGCCTCACCGTCGAGGACCACACCGACCTCACCGGTGACCAGGCCGAGCGGACGAGAGCATGGGACTCGTGCTTCACGCTCGACCACTCCTACATCCACGGCGGCAGCATCCGCCCGTCCGGGCGCTCCCGCTACCGCCAGTGGCTGACCCACAAGTTCGGCACGTGGCACGACCAGTTCGGCAGCTCGGGGTGCGTCGGCTGCGGCCGCTGCATCGCGTGGTGCCCGGTCGGGATCGACGTGACCGAGGAGTTGACCGCGATCCGAGCAAGCGAAGGAGCCGATCATGGAGACGATTGAGACCATCCTCCGCGACGTGCCGCTCTTCCAGGGCCTGGCGCCGGAGCAGCTCGAGCTGATCGCCGGCTGCGGCTCGAACTGCCACTACAGCGAGGGCGAGCTGCTGTTCCGCGAGGGCGACGACGCCGACACCTTCTACGTGCTCCGGCACGGCAGCGTCGCGCTGGAGACGTTCGTGCCGGCCCGCGGCGCCGTCTCGATCGAGACGCTCGACGCCGGCGAGGTCGTCGGCTGGTCGTGGCTCTTCGCGCCGTACCGCTGGCACTTCGACGCGCGAGCGCTCTCGGTGGTGCGGGCGACGAGCTTCGACGGCGCCTGCCTGCGCGGCAAGATCGAGGGCGATCACGAGCTCGGCTACGCGCTGATGTCCCGCTTCGCGCAGGTGATGATCGAGCGCCTGCAATCGACGAGGCTTCGCCTCCTGGACGTGTATGGCTACACCGGCAACTGAGCTCTCAGTCGCGCCCGGGCCGATGGCCCCGGCGCCGTTCCGCGTCACGCGGCGACGCCGTGAGCTGCGCGACACGTGGACCCTCGAGCTCGAGCCGGTCTCGGGCGAGCGCCTCCGCCCACGGCCCGGCCAGTTCACGATGCTCTACGCGTTCGGGATCGGCGAGGTGCCGATCTCGGTCTCGGGCGCGGTCGACGGCCCGCTCGTCCACACGGTGCGCTCGGTGGGCGCGGTCTCGCAGGCGATCTGTGCCTCGCAGCCGGGCGCCGTCCTCGGCGTGCGCGGGCCCTACGGCAACGCGTGGCCCGTCGACGAGGTGGCCGGCAGCGACGTGGTCGTGGTCGCGGGCGGGATCGGGCTCGCGCCGCTGCGCCCCGCGGTGTACGAGTTCCTGCGCCGCCGCAGCGAGTTCGGCGAGGTCGCGCTCCTCTACGGCAGCCGGACGCCCGGCGACCTGCTCTTCGCCAACGAGCTCCGGCGCCTCCGCGGGCGGTTCGACCTCCAGGTCGACGTCACGGTCGACGCCGGCGACGCGGGCTGGCGGGGCAAGGTCGGCGTGGCGGCGAAGCTCATCGGCGCGGCACGCTTCGAGCCGGACTCCGCCGTGGCGCTGATCTGCGGGCCGGAGGTCATGATGCACTTCACGGCGCGCGCCCTCCTCGAGCGCGGGATCCCGCCGGAGCGGATCTACCTCTCGATGGAGCGCAACATGCGCTGCGGGCTCGGCCACTGTGGCCACTGCCAGCTCGGCCCGACGCTGATCTGTCGCGACGGGCCGGTCTACCGCTACGACGAGATGGAGGAGCTGATGGCGGTGAGAGAGCTGTGAGCGAGCCACGCAGGCCGACCCTCGCCGTCTGGAAGTTCGCCTCGTGCGACGGCTGCCAGCTCTCGCTGCTCGACTGCGAGGACGAGCTGCTCGCGCTCGCCGGCGAGGTCGAGATCGCGTACTTCCTCGAGGCGACGAGCTACGAGGGCAAGGGCCCGTACGACCTCTCGCTCGTCGAGGGCTCCGTCACCACCGAGCACGACGCGAAGCGGATCAAGCACGTGCGCAAGATGTCGAAGAAGCTCGTCACGATCGGCGCCTGCGCGACCGCCGGCGGCGTCCAGGCGCTCAAGAACTACGCCGACGTCGACGACTTCATCCGGGCCGTCTACGCCTCGCCCGAGTACATCTCGACGCTCGGGACCTCGACGCCCATCTCCGCGCACGTCCCCGTCGACTACGAGCTCAACGGCTGCCCGATCAACAAGTACCAGCTGATCGAGGTGATCACCGCCTCGCTGCACGGGCGCCGGCCGAGCATCCCGTCGAGCAGCGTCTGCATGGAGTGCAAGCGCCGCGGCACCGTCTGCGTGACGGTCGCGCACGGGACGCCCTGCCTCGGCCCGGTCACCCACGCGGGCTGCGGCGCGCTCTGCCCCGCCTACAATCGCGGCTGCTACGGCTGCTTCGGGCCGATGGACACGCCCAACACCGCCTCGCTCACGCGCCGGCTGGAGGTGCTCGGGATGAGCGACAGGGCGGTCGAGCGGGTCTTCCGCACCTTCAACGTCCAGGCCTTCGAGGAGGCACGAGCACACGATGAGTGAGCGTCGCACCAAGACGATCAAGACCGACTACCTCGCCCGCGTCGAGGGCGAGGGGGCGATGCTCGTGCGGATCGCCGACGGGCAGGTCGAAGAGGTGAAGCTCAACATCTACGAGCCGCCGCGGTTCTTCGAGGCGTTCCTCCGCGGCCGGGCCTTCACCGAGGCGCCGGACATCACGGCGCGGATCTGCGGGATCTGCCCCGTCGCCTACCAGATGAGCTCCGTGCACGCGATGGAGCAGGCCTGCGGGATCGAGGTCGGAGGGCAGCTCCGCGCGCTGCGGCGGCTCCTCTACTGCGGCGAGTGGATCGAAAGCCATGCGCTCCACGTCTTCATGCTCCACGCGCCCGACTTCCTCGGCTACCAGAGCGCGATCGAGCTCGCGAAGGACATGCCCGAGGTGGTCGCCTCGGCGCTCGAGCTGAAGAAGACCGGGAACGAGCTGATGACGGTCGTCGGCGGCCGCGAGGTGCACCCGATCAACGTCAGGGTCGGCGGCTGGTACCGCACGCCGCGCAAGCGGGAGCTGAAGCCGCTCGTGGAGAAGCTCGAGCGCGCGCGCGAGATCGCGCTCGAGGCGGTGAAGATCACCTCGACCTTCGACTTCCCCGACTACGACCAGGACTACGAGCTCGTCTGCCTCGACGAGGCGGGCGCGTACCCGATCGACCTCGGGCGCATCGTCTCGAGCCGGGGCATCGACATTCCCGTCGAGGAGTACGAGGACCACTTCGTCGAGGAGCACGTCGCCTGGTCGAACGCGCTCCACTCGAAGGTGATCGGGCGCGGCTCGTACCTCTGCGGCCCGCTCGCCCGCTTCGCGATGGCCTTCGACCGGCTCTCGCCGCTCGCGAAGGAGGCGGCGAAGGAGGTCGGCCTGGACGCGTCCGAGCGCAACCCGTTCCGCAGCATCGTCGTCCGCTCCGTCGAGCTCGTGTACGCGGCCGACGAGGCGCTCCGGCTGATCGCGGAGTACGAGGAGCCCGACGCGCCGTCGGTCGAGTTCGAGCCGAGGGCGGGTGTCGGTCACGGCGCCAGCGAGGCGCCGCGCGGCCTGCTCTACCACCGCTACGAGATCGACGACGAGGGCACGATCCTCAGCGCCAAGATCGTGCCGCCGACCTCCCAGAACCAGCGCACGATCGAGGACGACCTGCGCGGTGTCGTCGAGCGCTCGCTCGACGTCCCCGACGAGGAGCTGTCCCTGCTCTGCGAGCAGACGATCCGCAACTACGATCCCTGCATCTCCTGCGCGACCCACTTCCTGAAGCTGGACATCGAGCGTCGCTGAAGGTCATCTGCATCGGCAACCGCTGGCGCAGCGACGACGCGGTGGGGCTCGACGTGGCGGCCCGGCTCGAGGGCACGCTGCCGGCCGGGGTCGAGCTGCTGGAGCGGGAGGGTGAGCCGACCGCGCTGATCGACGCGTGGGACGGGGCGGACGCGGTCTGGCTCGTCGACGCCGTCTCCTCCGGGGCCGAGGTGGGCACCGTGCACCGGCTCGACGCGAGCGAGAGCGAGCTGCCGACCGAGCTGTTCCGCGCCTCGACCCACCACGTCGGCCTCGCCGAGGCGGTCGAGCTCGCCCGCGCGCTCGGGCGGCTGCCCGCGAAGACGGTCGTCTACGGGATCGAAGGCGAGAGCTTCCAGGTCGGCGAGGAGCTCGCCCCCGCGGTCGCCGCCGCAGTGGAGCCGGTCGCAGAGGCGGTCCGAGAGGAGGTGGCGCAGTGCATGAGAAGAAGCTGATGGAAGACCTGATGCAGGAGATCGAGGCGCAGGCGCAGGCCGAGGGCGCCGTGCGCGTGACGCGGATCCGGGTGCGCCTCGGCGCGCTCTCGCACTTCACGCCGCACCACTTCCTGGAGCACTTCGAGGACGCCTCGCGCGGCACGCTCGCCGAGGGCGCCGAGGTCGAGTCCGAGCTCGGCACCGACCCGACCGAGCCGACGGCGCAGGGCGTCGTCCTCGAGTCGATCGAGGTGGAGCTCTGACGGCGGTCAGCCCGCCAGGTCGTGCTCGAACAGCTCGGCGAGGTCGCTGATCACGAGGTCGGCGTCGCCGCCGGTGAGCGCGTCGCCCTGGCCGCTGCGGTCGACGCCGACCGTCAGCCTGGCCCCGGCGGCACGCGCGGCGGTGATCCCGGCGGGGGTGGTCTCGAAGGCGGCGAGCTGGCCGGGCTGGGCGCCGAGCCCGCGGCAGGCGGCGACGATCGTGTCGGGGGCGGGCTTGGGGCGGAGGTGCTCCGCGGCGATCGTGTTGCCGTCGACCGTGTACTCGATCAGGTGGGCGAGGCCGGCGCTCTCGAGGATCTCCGCCGTGTTGGCGCTCGCCGAGACGACGGCGCGGTGCACGCCGATGTTGCGGGCGGCCTCGAGATAGAAGCGCGACCCCGAGAAGGCGGCGACGCCCTGCCGGTCGAGGTGCTGCTGCAGCAGCTGGTTCTTGCGGTTGGCCAGGCCGTGCATCGTCTCTGTGCCGGGCGGGTCCCTGTCGGCGCCCTCGGGAAGACCGATCCCGCGGCTGCCGAGAAAGTTCCGAACACCCTCGAGCCGCGGCTTGCCCGCGATGTAGAGCTGGTACTCGTTTCGCGTGTCGAACGGGACATACTCGCGATGGCTCCGCTCCGCCCGCTCCAGGAGAAACGGATCGAGGGTCTCCGCCCATGCGAGCGCGTGCATGGTCGAGCTCGTGGTCAGGACGCCGTCGAGGTCGAAGACGCAGGCGGTGACACCGTCGGGGAGTCCGAGCATCCGCCGCGTCAGAGCCGGGGCTTCGAGCCAGCGGAGGAACCAGCTCGCCGTGTGCTGCTCGCGGGCCATCCCCCGCATCAGCGCGATCACCGCGCTCCGCTCGGCGGCAAGGATGTGGGTCTGATGGGTCACCTCCTGCGAGCCGATGTACGGGCCGGCCGAGTGAATGGCCGACCGGGCCGCGTCGAGCGCAGCCCACCACCGCATCGCGAGCGACTCGAGCCCCGGACGCCCGGTGTTGTCGCCCCCTTCAGTGGGAGTCACAGGTGGACTTTCTCATTCGTTCCACAGGCATTCTTCAGAGTCGTCTTAAGCGGCGTCGCAATACTGGTGTCGTGATCAGGACTTCGTTGACGTGGAGAGTTACCCTTGCCGCCGCCGCAGCCGCGCTCGTCGCAGGCTTCGGGGTGGCGATCGCCGAGGCGCAGGGCGGCTCTGCGACTCGCACTCCTACGACGGGAGTCGTGGTCGTGACCACGAACCTGGCCTACCAGGGCGGGGCCGCAGCGGGCACCGGGATCGTGCTCACCTCCTCCGGCGAGGTGCTGACGAACAACCATGTGATCAGGGGCGCGACGACGATCCGCGTCCGTGACGTCTCCACCGGCCGCACCTACACCGCCACCGTCGCCGGCTACTCCGTCTCCAGGGACATCGCGCTCCTCAAGGTGAACGCGCACGGCCTTCAGACGGCGACGATCGGGAGCTCGGCCGGGCTCAGGACGGGCGACCGAGTGACGGCGGTCGGCAACGCAGGCGGCACGGGCACCCTCACCGTCTCGACGGGCGCGCTGGTCCGGCTGCACCAGTCGATCACGGTCAGCGACGACTCGGGCGCCTCGAGCCAGTTGAGCGACCTGATCGAGACCAACGCGGAGCTGCAGCCCGGCGACTCGGGCGGCCCGCTCCTCGACCGCAACGGGCGCGTGATCGGCGTCGACGCGGCGGGCTCGAGCGGCTCCCGGTACCAGCAGAGCGCCGGCGACGGCTACGCGATCCCGATCGACACCGCGACTGCGATCGTCCACCAGATCGAGGCGGGCACGAAGTCGTCGTCCGTCCACATCGGGCCGACCGCCTTCCTCGGTGTCGAGATCTCGGGACAGGACGTCTCGGGCGCGGTGATCGCAGGCGTCGTGCAGGGCGGGCCGGCCGACAACGCGGGCCTCGAGGCCGGCGACGTGATCACCTCCTTCGGCGGGCAGAAGGTGACGTCCCCGACGAGCTTGCAGCTGCTGATCCGCGCGGCGACGCCTGGAAAGGCGTACCGCATCACCTGGATCGACCAGTACGGGAGCACGGGCAGCACGACGATCCGCCCGGCGTCCGGCCCGGCTCAGTAGCGGCGGCGCGTCAACACGCCGGCCGCTTGTCCGAGAGCGAGTCGAGCGCCTCGGCCGGACTGTCCGGGAAGCTGAGCGCCCACGTGCCGGGCCGTTCGAGCCGGAGGCTGATCATCCCGGTGGGCGTCTTGCGGATGCAGGCCCCGGCGGGCTTGACCTGCCAGTAGCCGCTGTAGCGGACCCGCAGCGTGTAGCGCCCCGCCCTTCCGACCCAGCCCGCGACGCTCTCGTGGCCCATCGACGTGATCGACGACGGCCCCGGGCCGGTGAGCAGCGGGGAGGGGTGGGCGATCTCGTAGATCGTGCCGGTCCGGCTCGTGAAGACCGGCGAGAGCCCTGACGCGCCCGAGCGCAAGAGCCGCGCCTCGGCGTGGCTGTCCTGCGGATCGAGCTCCGTCGCCGGGAGCAGCACGTACTTGACTCCCATCTGGTCGAGCCAGGCGCGGTAGACGGCCGGGGTCAGCTTCTCGTGGAACAGCGTCGGGTAGTCGGCGATCTCGAGCTGCCGGTACCAGCCGCGCGCGAGCGGCAGGCCCGAGCGGGGAATCCAGTACGCCTCCCAGTGGGCGGCCGTCGGCACGACCTCGACCCGGTAGTTCGGGCCCGAGGAGCGCTCGAGGTAGGTGACCGCGGGCTGCCAGAAGCCCGCCGAGGCCGGCCTCGCGTCGAGGCGGTACGGCACCAGCATCAGCATCGGCACGAGGTTGTAGCCGAGGGCCCCGGCCAGGGCGAGCACGACGAGCGGCCTGGGCCGGAAGCGGGCGAGGATCGCGGTGAGCAGCATCACCGGCAGCACGAACGCCCGCAGGCGGGTGACGTTGTCGCCGACCGGCGTCGCGGCGAGGTAGCAGACGAGGCTCGCGCTGCCCCAGAGGACGAAGAACACGCCGAGCGCCCGGCCATTCCTCGCATGCCGTGCGAGCAGCGCCCCGGCGGCGCAGAGCGCGACCGCGCAGAGCATGTCGTACACGTTGAACGGGTAGACCCCCTTGCTCGGGAAGAGCCCGAGCACCACGACCTCGATCGAGGCGATCCCGAGCAGGAGGCCGGCGGTCACGAAGGCGCGGGAGTCGACCCGCCGCTGCGCGATCGCGACCGCGAGCAGGATCAGGCAGAGGAAGAGGAACGCAAGCGGGCTGAAGCCGAGGGTCAGCGCCGCGAGCGCTGCGCCGAGCCAGATCCGCCGGGCCTGGAACAGCCGGAGCGCGGCCAGCATCGCGGCGAAGCCCAGCGAGTAGCTGTAGAGGCCGGTGAACAGCGGCGCCGCGGCGAGCACGCCGAAGACGCGGCACGGCCAGAGCGCCGCGTCGCCCCACTCGCGGTAGGCGATCGAGCAGAAGAGCGCGGTCGAGGCGACCGCGGCGGCGAAGACGAGCGGCAGGTTCCCGAGGAGCGCCGCGGGCGGGTAGTACAGGAGGCTGTAGGACGCGAAGGGGTAGTTGCCCGCGAACCAGAGGTTGTCCCAGAGGAACGCGCCCTGTCTGACGAGCAGGGTCCGGTAGAGGTGCGCGGGGGCGTCGCCGGGCGCGGGACCGAAGAGGTGGAGCAGGGTCGCGACCGCCCCCGTGAGCAGTGCCGGGAGCACGAGCTCCCGCCGGGGTAGAGCGTCGACACCCGTTCGAGCCTGGACCGCGATGCCGTGATCTTCGCCGAATCGGGCCGATCCCCGTCCGCCGGCCGGTTACAACCCGGAGACAGGGCGAGGGCGGTCTTCGCCTTCCTAGAGGCTGGTCTGCGCCTCGAGCCGCCCGGACTCGACGGCCCGCACGAAGCTCTCGTAGTCCCGCTCGTTCTGGTCGGCGTACGCGGCGGAGAAGTCCGCGATCGCCTCGTCGAACGCGTCGCCCTTGCCGAGGTACGAGGCGATCGCGAGCCGGTCGCCCCAGCGAGCGTGCGCCCGCGCGAGCGTGGCTCCGCACAGGCGGCCGTAGACCGTCGCCCCGGCGGGGCGCATGGTCTCGACGTCGACGCCGCCCTTCCAGTCGTGGAGCTGGCGGACGTAGTAGTCGCGGGGCCGGCCGTCGAGGTCCCTGACGCGGACCCAGCCGAGGAAGATGTCGCTCGCCGCCTGCATCAGCCGCTGGCCGACCACGACCCGCTGGCCGTGGTTGGCGTGCTCGCTCACCCCCACGAACCGCTCGAGCACCGAGGCCTGGGCCTCCTTCGCCTGCAGGAACAGGGGATCGTCCTCGTCGCGGCCGACCATCAGGAGGATCCACGCCCGGGTGCCGACGCTGCCGACGCCGACCACCTTGTGCGCCGCGTGGACGTACTCGAACTCCTCGATCGGGTGGTGGTAGCGGGCGAGTGTCCGCCGGTACGAGACGATCAGCTTCCGCATCGACAGGTCGATCTGGGCGGGTGTCGTTCCCGGTTCCGTGAGATCCTCGATCGGGACGATCAGCGGCGGGTCGGCGACGATCCGAAGCTCGCCGTCCACCTCGCCGGTGCGCTTCCTGAACACTCGGTGGTGGTCTCGCTCCCGGGCCTTCTCGAGGTCCTCGGCCGACTCCCTCGCCTCTCGCTTGCCGAGGCGCTTGGAGCTCACCTCGCCGTTGAGCCAGTCCTTGATCATCTCGGCGTCCATGTGGTCGTACCAGACATCGAGGGTGCTCATCTCCGCCGACGTGCGCATCTGCCCTCGGTAGTCCGCGACGCAGGCGGTCACGGCGTCGCGCCGGTCGGACGGCGAGAATCCGAGCGCGCGTCCCACGATCTCCACGCTCGCGGCGAGCCGCTTCACGTCCCACTCCCACGGGCCGGGGAGCGTCTCGTCGAAGTCGTTGATGTCGAACATCAGCTTCCGCTCGGGAGAGCCGAACACGCCGAAGTTCGACAGGTGGGCATCGCCGCAGAGCTGCACGTTGATCTCCGAGTGCGGGGTCGCCGCCAGGTCGGCGGCCATGATCAGCGCGGCGCCGCGGTAGAAGGCGAGGGGCGACTCGAGCATCCTCCCGTACCGGATCGGGACGAGCGCGGGCACTCGGCTCGCGGCTTGCTCCTCGAGCAGGGCGATCGGGTCGGACCGGTCCGCCGCGGGCTCCCAGCTCCCGTGGCTCGATCTCGGTACCGCGGCTCGCTCGTCCCGGCCGCGCGCGATCCGCTCGTCGACCGTCAGGTGCCGGTTGCGGCTTGCCCGTGCAGTCGACTCCGCCATGGAGCTCATCCTGCCATGCCGGCTCGTGCCGAGGGGGCGGTCAGTCGAGCGTGATCGCGAGCACGACGGGCTTCGTGCGGCGCGGGCCGATGTGGAGCGCGGACTGGACGGCGCGGATCGGCTTGAAGATCGCGGTGTCGATCCGGTACTTGCGGGTGAGGAGCGCCTCGGCACGCGGCAGCTCGCTGTCCGGGAGCAGCTCCGCGTGGGCCGGCTGAGGCTCGGCGAGCAGCCGGCCCCGTGCCGAGCACGGAGCGATCGTGACCTCGGGGTTGCGGCGGATCCGCTTCACCTTGTACGAGGCCGCGTCCGTGACGACGAGCAGGCGCCCGTTGTCCCGCACGAACCAGACGGGTGTCGCGACCTCCGACCCGTCGCGACGGAAGCTCGTGAGGCTGAGGTACTTGCCCTGAATCGGGGCCGCCATGGCCGTACGGTCGCAGCCCGGAGGCATCCGGCCATCGGTAGTTGTCCGCGCTCAGGACGCGAGCTGCTCCGCCTGGGCGACGACGGCCGTGACGACCGCGTCGTCCTCGGCGATCGCGGGATCGAGCGCGTCGAGGAGGCGTCGTGCCGCCTGGGGGAGCGGGCCTGCCGCGAGCGGGACGAGCTCGGCGGCGCACACGTCGTCCACTGCTGCGCCGAGCTCCCGGAGGTGGCACACCCACGCGGCGAGGGCGCGGGTCGCTCCCTCGGGGACAAGCCCGGCCGCGCGCTCCCGGCGCAGCACGGGCAGGATCCTGACCGGCAGCTTCTGCGAGCCGTCGGCCGCGATCTGGCCCAGGCGGTGACGAATGCGCGGGTTCTCCCAGCGCTCGAGGAGCGCCGCGCGGTAGGCGGCCACCTTGCGGGCCGGCATCCGCACGTACGTCGAGGCCTCCTCCCACCACTGTTCGAGCCAGCCGCGGCAGGCCTCGTCGGCCACGGCCTCGGCCACGGTGGAGTGACCGCGCGCCGAGCCGGCGTACGCCAACAGGGAGTGCCCGCCGTTGAGGAGCCAGAGCTTGCGCTCCTCGAACGGCTCGATCTCGTCGGCGAAGGTGGCGCCGGCGTCCTCCCAGCGGGGCCGCCCGCCGGGGAAGGCGCCGCTGAGGATCCACTCGGAGAAAGGCTCGGTCACGACCGGAGCGCGGTCGGCGAAGCCGGTCTCCCGTGCGACGAGGAGCAGGTCGTCCGGCTCGGTGCGAGGCGTGATCCGGTCGACCACCGTCGTGACCGTCGAGACGCTCTCGGCGATCCATGCCGCAAGCGCGGGGTCGGTCTTCTCGAGGAGGAGTTGCTCGAGGAACGCGCCGTTCCCCGGCACGTTGTCGCACGGAACGAGAGCGAGCGGCCCGGCGTCGGCGTCGCGCCGCGCAGCGAGGCCTGCGAGCAGCCGCCCGATCGCCGGCCCGTCGCGGTAGCCCGCCTCGGTGATCGTGATGGTGACCGCCGCGACCTCGGGCGCGCGGAGGCGGTGGAGCCACGCTTCCTCATCCTCTGCCGCGTGAACGCTGCCGAGGCTGCCGACGAGCTCGAAGCGGTCGCGGTCGGCGGCGCGGGTGACGAGGGTGTAGAGGCCCTTCTGGGCGGCGAGCGCATCGGTCAGGCCGCGGCTTCGCCCCGTGAAGGCCGCGATCCGCCACTCGGCCGCATCCGGAGCGTGGTCCGTGTACCAGGCCTGGTGGGCGCGGAAGAAGTTGCCGAGCCCGAGATGGACGAGCCGGGTCCTCGAAGGCGGCGACAGCGGGCGGGCGGCGGTCACCGCCCTATCATTGACCTGTGGCGCGGATCGGGGGAGCGGGCGCGGTCCTCTCCGACGAGCAGATCGGTGCATTCGTCCACGAGCAGCTCGCCGCAGCCGACCTCGACGGGCGAAGCCTGCTCGTGATCGTGCCCGACGGGACCCGGAGCTGCCCGCTGCCGCTCCTCCTCACGGCGGTGCGCGGTGCGGTCGAGGGCAGGGTCGCCCGGCTGAGCGTCGTCGTCGCCCTCGGCACCCACGCGGCAATGACGGAGCCGGAGCTCGCGGCGCACCTCGGCTGCGCCGGACGAAACCACGAGTGGTGGGATCCCGCGACCTTCGTCGACCTGGGCACGATCCCGGCGGAGCGCATCGCCGAGCTCTCGCGCGGGATGCTGCGGTGGCCCGTCGACGTGCGGATCAACCGTGCGGTGGTCGAGCACGACGTCACCCTGATCGTCGGGCCGGTGTTCCCGCACGAGGTCGTCGGCTTCTCCGGCGGCAACAAATACCTCTTCCCCGGGGTCTCCGGCCGGGAGCTGATCGACCTCTCGCACTGGCTCGGCGCGCTGATCACCAGCGCCGAGATCATCGGCACGCTGGGAGTCACGCCCGTCCGGGCGCTGATCGACGAGGCTGCGTCCATGGTGCCCGGGCGCCGCTACGCGCTCTGCGTCGTCACGCGCTCCGGCGGAGAGGAGCTGCACGCGGCGGCGTTCGGGGAGCCGGAGACCGCCTGGGCCGAGGCCGCCGACGTCTCGGCCGAGACCCACGTCCGGTACCTCGACGCCCCGGTACGCCGCGTGCTCTCCCTCGTCTCGACGAGGTACGACGACCTGTGGACCGGCGCCAAGGGCTTCTACAAGGTCGAGCCGGTCGTCGCCGACGGCGGCGAGGTCGTCGTCTACGCGCCGCACATCCGCGAGGTCAGCGTCACACCGCGCGAGATCGAGTCGATCGGCTACCACTGCCGCGACTACTTCGTCGAGCAGTGGGACCGGTTCAAGGACGTGCCCTGGAGCGACCTCGCCCACTCCACCCACCTTCGGGGC
>Ga0335082_10001981_pt1 | contig 22011 bp, 19 predicted proteins | sample Lox_Sample_41_FD_206718 | JGI IMG/M metagenome (GOLD analysis project Ga0335082, IMG submission 206718) | Soil microbial communities from Loxahatchee National Wildlife Refuge, Florida, United States - Lox_Sample_4.1 | ecosystem: Environmental > Terrestrial > Soil > Wetlands | place: USA...
ACGGAGTTGCAACTCAAGGCGAAGGGATACGAATACACAGTTTGGTCGGGAGTAGCCGTGACGATTTTTGTCGTCGAGCGCACCCCGGAGTTGATGCGCCTGCAGCAGAAGGTAAGTGACACAGTGGCGCCGTTTTCCGTCAGTAGCGGAACCTCGGCGGCGTTCATCGATACTCCGAGCAACTCCGAAATCGTTGGCTACGTCGAGCAATTCGTTCCCAAGTCCAGCGGGGAGCACTACTTCCCTCACGTGACGTTGGGCGTCGCACACGAAGATTTTGTGAAGCAAATGAAAGCCGCGCCTTTCGAAGCCTTTAGCTTCGGCCCAAAGGGAGTGGCGATCTATCAACTTGGGAATTTTGGTACCGCGTCGAAGAAGCTCTGGGAGTATCAGGCAAAGCCGTTGGCCTCGTGGAATGATGGCGCGGCGAAACAAGCCATCATCGATTTTGTCAAACGGGTGACAACCGAAGACAGTCCGGACTTTGTTCCGGTGCCGGAACGCATCGCCACCTTCGACAATGACGGTACGCTATGGTGCGAAGAGCCGCTTCCCGTCCAGTTGTTCTTCCTACTGGACCGCGTGAAAGCTCTCGCGCCGCAGCATCCTGAGTGGAATACCACAGAACCGTTCGCCTCGGTGCTCAAGGGTGACTTGAAAGGCGTGGCCGCAGGCGGTGAACGCGCAATCCTCGAACTTGTCATGGCCACGCACGCAGGAATGACGACGACGGAATTCGAGCAGATCGTCAACGACTGGATCGCTACGGCGAAAAATCCGAAGACCGGCAGGCTCTTCACCGAAATGACGTTCCAGCCGATGCTCGAACTGCTCGCCTACCTGCGCGCGAACGGGTTCAAAACCTACATCGTCTCTGGCGGGGGCGTCGAGTTCATGCGCCCGTGGGCGCAGCGGGTTTACGGCATCCCGCCGGAACAGGTTGTCGGCAGCAGCATCAAGACGAAGTTCGAGATGCGCGACGGCAAGCCGGTGCTCGTGCGTCTGCCGGAGCTGGACTTCAATGACAACAATGGCGGCAAGGCGGTTGGCATCAATGAGTACATCGGCCGCCGTCCCATCGCCGCGTTCGGTAATTCCACGGGTGACCAGCAGATGTTGCAATACACGCAAGGTGGCAGCGGAGCTCGCTTCGAACTGTTGGTGCTGCACGATGATGCCGCCCGCGACTTCGCCTACGGCCCAGCCCGAGGTTTGCCCAACGTCCCACTGGTACATTTCACGCCCGAACTGGACGACTACGCGAAGCAGAATGGTTGGACCGTCGTCAGCACGAAGAATGATTGGAACCGTATTTACGCGTTTGAGGAAGAAAAGAAGTAGAACAGATCGCTCTTCGCAGCGTTCGCCGTTGACTAGCCTCGCTGCGACCCGGTAGTGGAGCAGCACGCGCACTTAGTCTGGGGCCGGTAGTTTGCTCGGCAGAAGCTACCGATTCTTCGTGGTTTCGAGATTTGCGAAAGGCGTGCAGCGCAGCATCCGGCAAACGATCGCGGAACAGCAGCGGCCGCACGGAGTCACGAGCCTGGGCTACCGGTCAGCGGATGGACAGTGTGATTGAGGAGGAATTAATGACGCGCACAAGGTTTCAACTATTAAGCATTTTGTTATTGCTCCTGCTAAGCGCAGCTTGCAAGAAATCTGGTTCCGGCAGTGCTGAGACCGGTGCGAGCACGAATGCGACTTCTCCAGCAGCCACTCAACCAGCACCAGTCCCTCCAGCTACTCCGCCGCCTTCATTTTCGGCGGCGCAGAAGTTGGGGATGTTCGCCTACGCCAAGAACAATCAGAGCAGCGATCAACAACTAAGAGACGAGTACGACTGCTACACCTCAGTCCAACGACAGACTGGAATCGATCCAGAGGCTGGTCCGCCTTCAGGTCCGTCCTCGGCGGACGTTCAGGCAGCTCAACAGCAGGCTGCCGCGAATGCACCGGAAGCGCAAGGGGGCAGGGCCCGCGGAGCGGCGAGAGGAGCTTTGGGAGGAGCGGCCCTCGGAGCCATTACTGGAAATGCCGGCAGGGGGGCGGCCGTCGGCGCAACCGTTGGTACTGTGCGCGGCGGAAGAAAGCAGCGCGCTGCGAACGAACAGTCCAAGGAACAGGCGGCACAGTCGGCAGGTGCACAGATGCAACAGCAAGCCAATCAGGCCAAGGCCGCATACAACAAGCAAATGGACACCTTCAAGCGTGGATTCTCGGCTTGCATGGATGCACGCGGATATTCCGTCAAATAGGCCCTCTTCGCGCCTTAATTGCGAAGAGCGCTTGCCAAAACTACGGCACCGAACTAGCCGGCAGCTCGAACCTGAGCTGCCGGGCGTAACGATAAGAGGAGAACACGAGAGTGAACGGAGCACAGGCGTTATTCAAGGCACTGACCGACGCGGGGCTCGACACCTGTTTCGCCAATCCCGGCACATCCGAGATGCAACTTGTCTACGAAATCGGAACGACTAAAGGCGTGCGTGCAATTCTCTGCCTGCAGGAGAATACGGTGACAGGCACCGCTGACGGATATGCGCGCATGGCGGGCAAGCCTGCATTTACGCTGCTGCATGTGGGTAGCGGTTTCGCCAACGGCGTGGCGAATATCCATAATGCAAGCCGGGCGAACACGACGATGATCAACGTCGTGGGCGCCAACGCAACCTATCACCAGCCCAATTTCGCCGAGCATGAGTTCATCAACGGCAACATCGTCGACGTGGCACGCGTTGTCTCGCACTGGGCGCACCAAGCTAAGTCGGCCAGCGATCTGGCCGTCCTTGGGGCGCTGGCAGCACGCTATTGCCGTATTGGCGCCGGGAAGATTTGCACGGTGGTGGCCCCCACCAACTGCCATTGGGATCCGGTGGTCGCTCCACCGTTGCCGGCCCCGCCGATGGAGACACCCAAAGTATCGCCCCAGACCATTCAAGAAATGGTTGCGCTGTTAAGCAACGGCAAGAAGACGGCGATCCTGCTGGGCAGCCACGCGCTGTATGGCGACGGATTGGAGCTAGCCGGGCGGATCGCTGCGAAGACCGGGGCGACTCTGCTTGGTGAGACCTTTGCTCCCCGAATAGCCCGGGGTGAGGGCAGCATTCCTGTCGAACTGATTCCGTATCTCCCCGAGCAGGCTACCCCGTTCCTGCAGAAGTTCGAGCAACTCCTCCTCGTGGGCGCGCTCTTGCCGGTGACGACCTTCGCCTACAAGGGCAAGCCGGTCATCAAAGTCCCCGCAAGCTGCCAGGTAACAACTCTGGCAACGGTCGATCACGACTTGTTGGCGGCGCTGGGCGATTTGGCCCGGGCTGTCGGTGCATCGTCCGAAACCATTGCGCGCCGGGCGCGCTCAAAAACCGCTCCGCCAACCGGCGCTTTGACGGCTGAAGCGATTTCACAGAGCCTATGCGCATTGATGCCGGTGAATGCGATCGTGCTGGACGAAGGGGGAACGAATGGATTGCAAATTTGTGAAGAGACGGAAGGTGCACCTGCTCACGACCTTCTGAAGGCTGTGAACGGCGGCGCCATTGGCCATGGACTTCCCTTAGCATTGGGCGCAGCTGTAGCTTGTCCCGATCGCAAGACGGTTCTCCTCCAAGGCGATGGGTGCGGGATGTATACGGAGCAGGCGCTTTGGTCCATGGCAAGAGAGAAAGCCGATGTGACGGTCGTCCTGCTGAAGAACGACGCCTACGGAATCCTGGAAATCGAATTGGCGAGGGTTCGCGAAGGCGACGCCAACTCCAAGATGGATACGCTGATGCATCTCGACAACCCGACACTCAACTGGCTCAAGATCGCCGAGGGCCACGGCGTGCCGGCCACCCGGGCGACGACCGCAGAGGAGTTCTACAAGCAGTTCGAAGCGGCGATGAGCACCAAGGGTCCCCATCTGATCGAAGTCCAAATCGTCCAGAACTTGCAACCGATGATCGACACAGTCCATAAGACGAGGGTCCCCTAATCGGCTGCTCGGACCGAAGCTACCGTTTCTTGATGGTTGTGAAGATTCAAGAAATGATTCGAAAGACGAGCACGGGGTTTGATGTGAACGGGAAACACCGTATATGAGGAGACTATTAGCTCGTATGACGATTTGGCTCATCCTGTTGAGTGCAGGAGCGGCGATGGGGCAGCAGCCGGATTCAATCCACGCTGGCGGTAAGGACCCAGATCTCCCGCAGCCAGAATCGAAGGCGGAGGCGCTTTCCGGGGGACCGCAGCTCAGTTCGCGAGATTCCGAAGCGGTGAAAGCGCGAAAGTATACCACTCCAGACCTCCCCCCAAAGTGGGCACGCGTGCCCGAGTATCACGGGAAATATTTCACGACCCTATTAGGGTTTGCCGGAATTTACGACTATAACGCGTTCTCGCAGGACTCGGACAGCATCACCCAGGTGGGGCGCCAGCGCGACCAATGGGACGACCGCTCCACGCGCTTCATCCTCACCGGGGGCATCGGGCCTGAGTCATACCGGGTGCATTACTTCGCTGCCTACTCGTTTAATGGCTTTGATGCCGACGAAAATAAGAAGAAGACGTGGGAATTTACCGACTTGAACATAACAGCTCCCGTCGGGAAACTGGGCGCGTTAACCTTCGGCAAGAACAAGGAGCCATTCGTATATGAAATGGTGGGTGATGCGGCATTCCTCCCTTCGATGGAGCGCATTTTAAATCCGTTCTTCACTTCCCGGAATGTGGGCCTCTCCATGAGCAACACCGCTTTCAAGAAGCGGATGACATACACGACCGGGTGGTTCAACGACTGGTGGGTGCACAGCAAGGATTTCGACACTGCCGGCAACCAATTCGCGAGTCGAGTGACCGGGCTGGTTTCGATCAATGAGGACGGTTCCAGGTATCTGCACGTTGGCGCGAGTGCACGCTACTCGGGAGCAGACCTCGGCGTGGTCCGCCTGCGGGGCAAGGCAGGGTCCAACGTGTCGTCGAACTACGTCGACACCGGCAACATTCCGGCCTCCAATCAGAAGGAGTTTGCGCTCGAAGCCCTCTGGACACGCGATGGCTATTCGATCCTCACCGAGTATGTTCGCTCCCAGGTGAATGCAACTCAAGTGGCCAATCCTTCGTTTTATGGGTTCTACCTTACCGGCTCGTGGTTCATTACCGGGGAGCACCGTCCATACGATCGCAACGTCGGTTTCGCGCGGCGCCCCATCCCACGACGCCGGCTGGGAGCGGTCGAACTGGCTGCCCGCTACGCACGCCTCGATTTGGACGACAAGTCGGTCCATGGCGGGGTGATGGATAAAGGTCTTCTCGATCTGAACTGGTTCCTGAACCGCAGATGGAAACTAGGAGTCTCGGGCGGCTTTGCCAACCTCGACCGCGCCGGCCTCAATGGCTTTAGTGAGATTCTCCAGACGCGCATCCAATACGTCTTCTAGAAGACCGCGCGGGTGCCTATTCAACGAAGGGACAGAACAATGAGCACCACAATCACAGGCGCACACGCCGAAGACATCAAAACCCGCATCGGCAAGCTTCTCCTTCACCCACGACTTCGCCAACGGCTACCGGAGTTATGGCTGGCCAGGATCATCGGATCTGTCTCGAGAGGAGTCATTATGAACAGCCTAGTGGTCGAATTGCCCGAAGGACGCGGAGGAACATTTCTGGTATTTGCTCTTCCGGCAGCGACATACGCGCCTTTGTGCTCATCGCCGTTCTAGGCTGACAATCGTGCCGGAGTGAACGCCGATGCCTCGTGGATGGTGACTTACGGCGCTGCCCGAGCCCTGTTGGATTTCTAAATTACTGCCATGTGCAAAGGACTGGTCTTCGTCTTCATCGTTCTCACTGTTCTTCACGATGCCAACCCGTTGTATGCCCAGTTTACCGATCCGCGTTATTACGACGACAGTCCCGTGGGCGTCAATCAGATCGAGTTGGACTACGCCTATGCCCGCGCGAACGCCGCTGTTGATATGTCGCTCATCATTGAAGGCGCAAAACTAAATCTGAATCAGGGGACCGTTAGATACACGCGCTATTTCAGTCTCTTTCATCGGACGGCTTGGACCCAGGCCCTGGTTCCCATCGCCGGCCTCGACGGTTCAGTGACCGGCACTAACATCGACCGTTCCATTGTTGGCACCGGCGATTCCAGCTACGAGTTGGCCATGCTGCTGAGGGGAGGGCAAGCGCTTGGTGTGGCGCAATTCGCCAGCTACAAACCGATCACCAGCGTGGGCGTGAGCATTACCATCACGGCGCCGACCGGTCTATACAATGCCGACAAAATTCTAAACCTTGGCTCCGACCGCTGGTCGTTCAAGCCGGAAATCGGAATCTCGCATCCCTTCGGACCTAAGCAGAGGTGGGTGGCCGACGCCTACGCCAACGCCTCTTTCTTCACCGATAACACTTCTTATCAAGGAGCAGAAATCCTCCGGCAACAGGCGCTACCCGGACTCGAAGGACACATCAGCTACGCCTTCACCCCCAACCTCTGGGCAGCCTTCGATACGCGTTACTCCCTTCGCGGCAATACCGCTGTCAACGGCATGGACCAGCACGATGGACAGCAGAACTTCGTTCTGGGTACCGAGATGAATGTTTCACTAAATCCCCGGAACGTCCTCGTCTTGGTGTTCGCAAAGGCATTGGTGCACCAAAACGGTCCGGCCTACACCGGTTTCAGCGTGAAGTACGTTTACAGTTGGGGTAAGGGCTACAAGTAACCATGCGGACAACTAGCCTCGGACCCGGAAACTGCCAGCAGTACCACGAAGCGACAGAACAATGAACACCACAATCACAGGCGCATACGCCGAAGACATCAAAACCCGCATCGGCAAGCTTCTCCTTCACGCATGACTTCGCCAACGGCTATCCGAGATGCAACTCGTCTACACCGCAAGTGGTGTCGAAGTACACCTCGTCGCGAGCATGATGGGAAACGGCACTCTCTGCATAGTTCTGAACTAAAGGCAAATGATTGGTAGAGAGTCCAACTTGTTACGCTGTTTTCGTGCTGTGGCCCGAGGTGTTTTCCTAGCACTATACGCGCTGTCGGCTCAGGCTCAGGCCCAGACTCATACTTATCAAACTTGGCCTGAGATCGACACCTACGTAAATTTGAACCAGCATTTAAGGCTGTACTTTATTGCGGCACGCACGAAAGAGAACCGCCAGGGAACCGATGCCGAGATTGGACCGAACCTCGACTTCTTCTTCAAGCCATTATTTAAGGCGAACAAGGGCATCATCTTCCAACCGGACAAATCCAAGTCCAGACCTTTGCTACTGAGGGTAGGGTATCGCTATCTACCTTCTACCACTGGCACCACGGAGCATCGCGGCGTGCTGGAGGCAACCGGGCGGTATCCGTTGAAATCCGGGTTCCTATTTTCCGACAGAAACCGAGCCGACCTCCGATTCATTAACGGTGAGTTTTCATGGCGCTATCGCAACCGGCTGACAGTGGAAAGAACAGTTTCGATTCTGTCCTACCATTTCACGCCTTACGCTCGCGGCGAGGTGTACTTCGACAGCAACTATCGGAAATGGAGCAGAACTTCGGAGGATTTGGGGGTTGCGTTCCCAATCCGCAAACATACCGAGATCGAGCCCTACTATGAGCATCAGAACGACACCAGTAAATCGCCGAATCGCCAGACCAATGCTCTCGGGCTCTCGCTCAACCTGTACTTCTGATTTCGCCATCACATCTGCCGTTAGGTTGACAGCTCCCGATCTGGAGCGGGCAGTCTAGTCTGCTTCCGAGGGCAAGCTTGCTCCGGGAAGGAAAAGGTAGCAAGCCCGTGCAGGACCGCTAATCTCCACTGGAGGACCTGGGCGGCGTGGACCCTTTCCCTTTAACCGGGGCCCTCGTCTCTCCGCCTCAACGACGGATGATATTGGTGAGCGTTATCTTGTTCGAGGTGCCCACTGGCTAGAACACGCGGCCCAGAGAAAAAAACCAGGTCGCATGTCCGGTGTCTCCGACACTTCCGCCCACGAACACGGGCCCAAGAGCCGTTCGCATTATCATCCCGGCCGCGCCGTCATTGGGAAGCTTGCTCACGCCCGGGGCGTTATACATTTTCCCAACCTCATACAGTCCGACGGCGTAGACCCCCCCACCGAGAAACGGTGGGAGGTTGGCCAACCGGTGCAGGTATCCCGCTCGGAAGAGATAAAACTGGTTTCCGCGCACCTCGTTCTGGCCATAAGCCAACAGCCCGGCCGTGCTCCCGAGAAAGTATTGCGGAATGCCAGTCCGTTCGTAGCCCAGGGTTGACCCACCCTGAGCGACAAGGAAAACAGAACTCGGCCGCGAGATGGGTTTGAAAAACTCGGTTCTGAGTTCAAGACTTGGAAATGCCTCCGTCGCCCCCGGGCTCGTATCCACCCAGTGGAAGGTCAACTGCCCCAAATAACCCCGACGTGGAATGACCGGATCATTCAGGTGGTCAGTGGTGAGGCGAAATCGGGAAGCACCGGCGCGCCCCTCCACCGATGAGAACTGCGGAGTGCCCAGTTTCAGATGAGCATTCAGGTAGCCGACTTCGTAGCCTGCACGGACTTCACTGAACCGGCTCAGTGCGTAGCCGATGTCCATTCCAGCTCCAGCTCTCCCGATACGGTAGTCGGCCTTAGGGTCGCCGTTGGAGTAGATCCACGACGCACTGCTGCTTGCATTTGCGCGTGGCGCGAAGAACCACCGGGAGGTCTCGCTAAATCTCTTATAGAGCTCGGTGTCAATCCCGTAGACGTGTCCTATCTCAAAATCCATGCGCAATTCCGAGCCAAGTCCTGTGACGTCGAGGAACGTCAATCGTCCTCCCATCGCGAACGTGACGTCGTCGGGTTGCGTACCATTGACGTCGAAAGCGAGTTGCAGAACAGGCGGGGCATAATTCGTCTCGCGGACCGTAACCAGCAGGCCAACTTTGCCGTCAGTCTGAGTCAACGCATAGGTAGCGCTTTCGAATCTTCCCACTCCGGTCAAGCGCGTCAGATAAGCTTCCAGTTTCGGCGTGTCGATCGGCTTGCCCACCAGCGGCTGGAGAGACTTCTGGATCTTTTGGTTCGCATCGTCGCTGGTCCCCTCTACTCTGACAAATTCTGGAACGCCCACGGCATTTTGCTTGCGCGCATCGCGCCGTGCCACATATTCGTCCCATGCGGCCTGATCGAGAGCGTAAGGCTGCAAGACTTTGGCTTTTTCCTCGGCCGCTTGCATGCCCTGCTGGATGAGTGCGTCCGCCTTGTCGAATTCCAGGGCCGTGAATTTCCGGACGTCCACCTTGACAACAATGTCTGCCGCCTCCATCCCACGGACTTCGGTGGCCGCGGTGCCAACCGTGATTGCCTGGCCGAGCACGCTGAAGAGAGATTGGATTTCATCCGCCGTAGCGGGAGCGACCTGGAGATGAATCGCGATGACCACGTCGGGCCCCATCTGGCGCGCGAGATCGGTGGGCAGGTTGTCCACCAGGGCACCATCCACATACACGCGGTCTCCATCGCGGACGGGAGCAAAGATTGCCGGTAGGGACATGGAAGACCGCATCGCAAGGCCAATTGGGCCAGTAGAGAACACATGTGCCTTTCCTGAAATCAGCTCGGTGGAAACGCAGCGGAAGGGGATCGGTAGATCGTCGAACGATTTTATCGAAGAATAAGTCAGCGTTTCCCTGTCAATGATCAGGTTGATTTGATGGCCTGCACTCAGTCCCGATGGAAGCGATAGCCCGTGTTTAAAACCAATGGCCAGGTCGTTTTGAGCCGCGCGCTCATCCTCCTTGCGGCGGAAGGAGAGGTCCTCGTAGGGAGTTTCGCCCCCAAGTACAAACGGCCAGTCCACGTGCTTGACAAGTCGTTCGAGTTCATCTGGGCTCTTTCCGGTCGCGTACAAGCCTCCCACCAGGGCACCCATGCTGTTTCCGGAGAGATAGTCAATGGGTATGTGGTGCTGCTCAAACCACCTCAGCACTCCGATGTGCGCCAGTCCAAGTGCACCACCCCCTTCGAGCGCAACGCCGACGGTCGGCCGCTTGTGAGCTTGCGATGCTTCCTGGGCACCAGCGATGAGTGGAGACACTATTGTGATGAGCAGTGCAAGCCCGATCCTCAAGGACACAAAATAGAAACGGCTGCGAGTGCCTTCAGATGTCCAAGTATGATTCATGGCGACCTCCTGTTTCTTCAACCACTCAGAATCCGACCCGCCCCGCTCGAATCAAGGCGGAGAAATCGGGAGACCGATTCGCCGCTCGAGCCACGGCGTTAATATGCTCACGTTCCTTTAACTCTGGAAATGAAAGCCCGCCAGTGACCAGCCTTCCCCGGTCGTACAGCAACTCATCCAGCGTGCCGTTCAATAGGAATTGATAGTTCCACGACTGCGGGTTGTTCACGTGAGCAGCAAGCTGTCTTTCGATTGTGGTTGTACAGTTCCTGGTCACTTCGTTGTACCACTCAGGATGATCTTTCAAACTGTTCAGGTAGGTGACATAAGTGAGAAACATGGCTCGTGCTACTTCTGGGGTTCCCTGAAGCCGGTACATGGATACTTCTTCGTCTTTACGGAAATTGGTGCGCAATCGAATCAAGTCGCGCTCATCAGCTGTGACAAAAATTAGCTCGTATTGACGAAAACATCCGAGAACTGTCGAGTACGCCTGGCCAGCTTTGTAGCGTGCCTCAATGGAGAATGCGACGTGCTCGTCGTCCCCGAATTGAAAGCTGATAATCGGGTGGCTCGCAAAGCGAATCCCCCAGTTGGTCAGAAACAGGTCGGCGGCCCGAATTTGGGACAGATAGAGTGTCCGGTCGCTCCAGCAATCGGAATAGTCGTTTTCGGTGCGATAGTCGCAGTTGCGTAAATTGTGAATGGTGACCCGATCTCCGGCAATGTCCCCCCACGCGGTTCGATCAACGTCGGGTTGCCAATTGGCGTCGTTCGAGGGTTTCAGCGTGAGCCACCATGCGAGCACGATACAAAAGCCCAAAAGATACGCGACCCCAGCCCAACGAGATCGTTTGCGCTTGACGAAAATCGTGATGACGCCAAGAACGTAGATTAGAGTTACCGGAATGCGCAGGGTGGGAATCCGACAATCGACGAAGAGGGCTGCGACTGCCCACAGAGTGAGGAGCGCAAGAGCAACCAACACAATTGTGATTCCAACCGCACGCGGCACTCTCAACCAAATCGGCAACGGCTTACGGCGATCCGGAGGGGGCATATTATTCATCTTGGGGTTTGGCCACCGAGCAACCGTAGCCAACCAATTGTCTTTGTCACGTCTTGCAGCTGATCGGCGGATTTTCTGGCGGCGTACAAACCGCCAACCAGGCCCCCACATAGTCGTCCCCGCAAGATCAAGATAAAGGCACGCATAGCGAGTGACCTCGAATATTCTCGGAGCATTTCAAACGCCTCCTCCAGCCCCAGAGCGGGCCACTGCGTGGAACAATTGCGTGTCAGGATGCCACTGCGACGCCTGGAGGCTTGCGCTCATTCTTTGCCTGTTGGCGGCGATGACGCCACATTCCCCCGTCCTTCACTTCTTACCTAGTTAAGGTCCTGTGCGATCTGAACTCCCGCGCTCGGTACCCCGATGCTTGTGCAAATCGACCACCAAACTCGAGGAATCCTAGATGCTCGCAATCTACTGAATTAAAGCGGCGTTTGCAGGCATCTATGAGCTTCACAGAGACGATTGCGACACGACATTTCGGAGGAACTCCGAAATATCGTGTTTGATTGCGACAGGCCAGTCTTTCTGCAAACACAACGACTCCCCTTTACAGTGGGTTAGAAATTCGCTGGATATGGCGAATGGATTGCATGATTCAAGGACTCTACTCGGTCAGATCGAGAATCTTGGGATGTAATCGCTCGCTGGAAACACTGCACGCACCACAACGGTGGTCGGTTGCTGGGCAGAATCGCGGGACTTGAACGCAAGGAGCGGAACTGACTATGAATCTTGAAACAGCTATAGCGAATGCGCGACGGCATGTGCGACTGGGAGCCATTTTGCTCATAGTTCCCGTTGTGTTTATTTCCATAGCGCGAGCCCAGTGCGCCTGCAGAAGTTCCTGTTCTGGTGATCACTCCGGAAGACAGTTCGATCAGATTTTCCGTGAAAGCCTCCGTAAAACTCGAGGGTACGTTCGCGAAGTGGAACGGCAACCTGAAGTTTACGTCGACCGATGTAACGACCGGCGCCTTAACGCTCACAATTCAGGCGGACAGTGTGAGCACGGGAAGCGGCATGAAAGACGGCAAGCTGAAGAGCAAGGATTTCTTTAACGTCAACGAGGATCCTACGATCACATATAAGTCAACGAAACTGAGCCAGACCGGTCCTGACACTTTTGAGTTCCACGGCGATTTTACGATTCGTGGAGTCACTAAGACCGAGAAACTCATTTTCATAGTCTCCCGTGACGGGAAGGGCTCGGGCACGATTTCCGGGTCGATGGCCTTCGACCGCAAAGACTATGGCATGAACAAAGGAATTCCGCTGGTCAAGATTGCTGATCGCGTTGAGGTGATGGTTGACCTCAAAGTAAAGCACGTCGGCGGGGCTCTATTGGCTCTACCACCAATAACCGGTTCGTAATTCAAAGAGAAACAAGCCGCGTGCAAGCGTACGCCGCGCTCGACGGAAACCAAGGCCCAAGGAGCATGACGATGAACCTACAAACTCTTATTCCGCATGTCTTGAAAGCTAGTATTTCCCTCACTGTGTTCGCGCTGGGATTGCAGGCAACGTTTGCGGACGCAACGTTTCTGTTCCGACGCCCCCGGCTCCTTGTTCGCGGGTTCTTCTCCATGAACGTGATGATGCCCTTGCTTGCATTGCTCCTGGTCACGACGTTCCACCTAGACCCCGAGGTGAAAATCGCCCTGGTTGCCCTTTCGGTTTCCCCGGTTCCGCCCATCTTTCCAAAGAAAGCACTCAAGGCTGGCGGCGAGGAAAACTACACGATCGGTCTCCTGGTGGCGACGGTCGTGCTCTCAATAGTTGCGATACCGATCACTATGAAGATATTTGAAAGGGTCACAGGCGTGCCGCTGTACATGTCGGCTCTGTCGGTTGCTACCATAGTGTTTACAACCGTATTGGCGCCGCTACTGGGGGGGATTGTGCTGCGCGCCGTGGCATCGTCGTTTGCTGACCGTGTAACGAAACCCATTGGCATTCTCGCCGCGGTGCTCTTGATCTTGGGCGCACTACCGGCGCTTCTTGTTTTGATCCGGACCAATCTGCGGTTCCTGGTCGGAGGTACGCTTCTCAGCCTCGCTGCTTTCGCGCTGATTGGCTACATCATCGGCCACTTATTCGGCGGGCCGGACCCCGAGGACCGCTCTGTGCTTGCCATGGCAACTGCTTCTCGCCATCCGGCCCTAGCGTTGGCTATTGCGCGTGCCAATTTTCCGCAACAGAAACTGGTCGTACCAACCGTTGTTCTCTACTTGATCGTCAGCGGGGTCATGACCGGCTTGGCCTCGAAGCTCATCAAAAAAGTGAAGACTCCGGCAGAAGCCGAAGGGCGAGCAGCCGATGTGAGGGGCTAACACATTCGCGGGGATTCCGATGACGACAGCGTGCACGCGAGTTTCGGCGACGCCTTCTACATTCTCAAATTGGGTTTTTGATGGGCGCCCCGGCGGAGGGTTGCTACAACCGCGTGATCATGCCCATCGATTTTCGTCGCGTGGCGATACTTTCCCTGGAGGTCCAGATCCTACGCCGCGAGCGATCTCAGGCTGGGGTGGAGGTCCAGGGTGGTCTGGGAGCGCTCGCCCTTCCGAATCGATGCTTACCACTTTGTCGGGAAGCTCCGCCGCCCTTGCGATCTGTTGTAGTGCCCAAGCGCGCGCGGCGATCACATCGCCCCGGTGGATGTTCAAAAGAAGCGAGCACTCCTGAGAAGAGTAGCGCTCGAGCACGGACATCACGAACACGAAGCGCTCGAATTGCAGGAGGCCAACAATATTGGCAATCTTCGCTGGCTGCGTCATGGCATGGCTCGCGCCACCATCTGACGTAGAGCTTGACGTGAAGTTGTGCGGTGGCGGTGACCAGATCATATGGATTGCTCTCTGAAATAATCGTGCGCCGAGCCCAGGATACTGCCCACTCGTTGAAAACAGGATTCCCTTTTCGCGAGTCCTCCAAGCCACGGACAAAACACTTCTCAGCCAGTGAGGGCTCACCGGTGAGCAAAAACGACAGCAAGCACAAGGAGTCCATTTCTTTCACGAATTAGCCGATAAAAATCTTCGCCGATTGCATATTTCGCATTGTCCTGGTTGGAGATTTGCATTACGCACCTCCGTTTCCAAGAGCCGTCATGCGACTTTGTCGAAAATCGACGATCAATGTGCCTCGCGGCTCCCATCCGATCTTCTGAACCAGTTGCTTCAATACAGCTTCGTTCATTTTCAAAATGTCCCAATTGCGCCGGACAGTCGGTCCTCGTCCTACTTCTAGATTCGACTAACCCGAAGTTGGTTATCGGCAGCTGACCCTTGCATTTGTTAATGCTCGCCCTCGGCGGAGCCTTATTGACCCTTCTCCAAAGCGTTCTTGATCGTCGTCAACGATTTTTGCAGATTGGAAGCTCCTCGTCCCACCGCGTGGCTGCGGACGATCGAACCCTTGAAGCCGGTCAGCCCCGCCTGCTCCGATCCCATGATCATGATGAGGTAAAAGCCCGGCCGTTTTGGATCGTCGCTGAGGATGCAATAGGTAAGGTCCAGGGCCGTCTCAAAGTAGTGGCTGGAATAAATTTGCTTCTCCGCGATGACGTAGGCTGGCTCGTGCGCATTGCTTCCCTGCATGGTCACAACCTGAACCATGCGCAGCGTCGGCTTAAGACCAAATTTCACTTTTTCCCAATAGAACATGTTTTCAACATTGGCGGGCTTGCCATTGGGATAGTCGAGAAGATAGTTGTAATAATCCGGCAGCGCTTTCGGCAGAACTTTGGCGTAGCTGAGCATGTACTTAAACTGTTCCGGCGCTTCGGTCGGGTCGTGCTTATCGTTGTATACCCCCAAGGCCTGATTGCCTTCTTTTTGGTAGGCCAGAAGGTGCTCCAACGCTTTCTTCTGTGCCATTTGATTTACTTGTTGTTCAGCATCGGGGCCGGACCAATTAATGCTTTGGTGAACGTCTGCGATGGTGCTGGCGGGAATCTGGAGGTTACAGTGGTCGGGTTTGCAGTCCTTGAGGTCCTTTATGTCTTGGCTGTCCAACGCGAAACCCTTCAGGTCGGAGAGTTGTGGCGGACTGCTAAACTTCTCGAGGGCCAGATAGTTCGGTAACTTGCGAAGGCGGTCGAAGTCATAGGCAACCTTGACATAGCTCTCCGGAGTCGCATTGATGTAAACCACACCGAACAAGATAACCTCATCCGGAATGCGGGACTCCAGATTCTTAGACACTGCTTCCCCCTTGCTCAGGGCTACCATCTGGTCCTGACTCAATTTGACGTCCTGTTGGAGATAGTTGACTAGTTCAGCATTTGTCTGAGCACGGCAGGGCGCCGCAGCCCCGGCAATCAATACGATCAGGACGACTGTCACTACAAGATCTCGCATCATGGTATTCTCCTCTCAAAGTCAAACTGACGATTCAGCCCGTCTCTATCCGCGCTGAACCGAAGTCGATTCGGAACTTCTAGACGTCGAAAATGCCCTTCTGTGTTCGCGTTTCTCTCTCAGCCGCATCGCCAATCACCGCCTGCCAATGATTCCCGGGTCATCCTGGGGGCGCCGCCGCATAGCTTCTTTCAATGACGAAGAAGTCGGGAAGGAACCTCTTCATTGCCAAAGTCAACGGAATCGCCAGAATGCCGCCAACAGGGCCAAGCAGAAACACCCACCACAGCAGGGAGATCGTCTTCTCCATGGACGAGACTTTCACACCCTTCTTTCTTAGGAACATCGGAGTGATTGCGTATTTCGATGCCATTTGCGTCAGCACCAACCCTCCCACGACCAGTAAGGCTTTCTTCCAACCCAGCATGAGGAGCGCCAGGCAACCCGGCGGCACCAGGGAGAGGAGGAAGCCGATGCTGGGAATAAAGTTCAAGAAGAAATAGAGGACGCAGCAAACCAGCGGGAAATCCACGCCAAAGGCTACCAACAGCACTAGGTTGGCCAGCGCCGTCAGAACGCCGGTCCTGGCGTAGACGGCGACATAATGGCCCACGTCATTCTGGACTTGGGTCAAGATCGGCCGGGTCGTCGCGCTCTTGGTATCTTCCGCTATCATCGAAAGAAGAATCCATCCCAGCAGGACGACCACGATCCCATCTGAGAAAAGGTCGCTTACCTGAGGCAGGATGAGGTTCGCGAACTTGCCAATCTCGTTGGAGGTAGACAACTTCGTAGCGGTCAAGGCCGTGATATCGATGCCATGAGCATGCAAGAAAATCGCGACGTGCAGGTATAGGTCACGCGCGTGTTCCGCGTAGATCGGGAGTTTCTCTTTCACGGTTACGGCGTTTTTGTATAACAGAAACACCAAGAGCACTTGCAAAGTGCCCACGAGACCGCCCGCAATTACCAAAGCAACGGTCTTGCGCAGGCGGAATCGGTGCATCATCCACTTCACTAATGGAAGAGCGCTGTAGGCTAGAAGAAAGCCGAGCAAAATGAGCGAGAGGACATCGGATGCAGCCTTGATTCCCGCCGACACAATCACGATGCACGCCGCCACGAGCAGGAAATGCCTTGACCCCGACGTCAGGCGGTTGGTGATATCAGCATCGTAACTTTGGGAAGAGTTAACACCCGCCCCAGGCATTTTTCGCATCCTTTCCGAACGTATTGCCCAAAATCAATAAGGGTCCGTTTTCACAATTTCCCAATTGTCAGGGTATTTTTCGAACACATTACAGCGGGACTCGGTTGTAGTCTTCCGAACCCGAGCTGCTTTGCCTCCGTTCACTACCAACGACTCATCATTCACTGAGCCACCGCTTACCCTCCACTCATTCACTTGTTGGCCTGCCTGCAATTCTGCTGCAGACTTTTCTCTTGTCAATGCGGCTTTGGGAACAAGAGTGTGAAAGTCATCTTGAATGCCCAAGGTGAGGCGCCCGGTGGATGGACAACGTTGCCGTAAAAGAAAGTCTGGACATTCACCGCCTGTTTTCCGAGTCTCCAGACGCGCCCAGGGCCACCGCCGAGAGGCACGACCCATCGGCCTCCATGGTTCATTTCCCAGTTGGCCGTCACGGTAGGACTAAAGGAGAGATACCAGGCCTTTTTCAAGTTGAAATTGATGAACGGTTGAATCAGGAACTGGTTTACGTCGAGCCGGTCGGCATGGCCGGCTACAGACCAGACGTTATTGGCAAGCACGCCGATGGTCCATCTGCCTGGCTGTGCTAGGGCGACAAAAGTCGGACCTATCCCGAATTTCCCCTGGCCCAGCAAGCTCGTTTTCGTAGCCGTGGGCACCAGAAAAATCGGTCCGGCGCCCCAGGTTACCTTGCTGTTTGTCTTAGGGGAGAAGAAAAATTGGGGTTGTATGTCTCCCAATCCGTAAGCGCCGGTCTGGATCGGGGGCCCAGATGGCTGCGGTATGGCATAAGGTTGGTAGATGACGGGGGTAACCCACCGCGTGATGAGGTTCCAGTGCGCTCCGAGGCTCACCGGAATTACCGGCTGAATGTTGAATACATTCTGGACTCGGTCAGCCGGGCCAATGTTGAAATTCCAGTTCTCCTGTAAGGGAAGGCTGATCATACTGGCAATCGGGTTCTGAGCGGCCTTCCGCGCTTTGTCTAGCTCTGTTGTGCTTTCTGCGGAGGGGGGTTGCTGGGCCTGAGCAGTTGGTTTCGCCTGCGTTGCCGCTGGCGCGTCTTGAGGGCCCTGCGCCCAACCCGATGAAACGCTGAGTGCGATCAAGATCCCAATGGTCCCGATAGAAAAGAACCTTTCTTTTAACCAGTGTACTTTGTTGACCTTCACCAAAGTCTTGAGTCGCATAGTTGTAATGTCTCCTTGCTGCTCCGCGGATCTCGGTATGGTCGTGGCAATCGGCTTACCAAATGGGAACGCCACCCAAGTTGTTGAACAAGAAAGCCGTTGTAGGCATCTGCAATGTTGATAGTCACAAAGTGCCTCCGACATTTCGGAATTGATCCGAAATGTCGGGGGGATTGGGCTCGACAAGCACGGTTATCGGAAAACTGGCCCCGGGGCTACCTTGAGGGTTTTCGGATCACCACGCGGGCGTCCGCCCGCAAACGATGGGGACAGGGATGATTCGACCAGGCCTGAACTCCCAAGGAACTCTATTTTCGCAACACGCGCAGACTCGTTGGGACAACCGCATTACAAAGTCTGGTGTCTCGCCTTCCAAGGGCTGACAGCGGAGCCGCTGTCTTAGGAGAAAGACTGACTGTGGGAATGCGACACCGTATTTCGAGGTTGCTCCGAAAGGTACTTTAAGAAGAAAGACAGGTTCTTCTTCGGCAAAATGAAATTGGACCGAAAACTAATGCTATGAAACGAGTAGTAAGGGAGCGTGCTCGCGGAGACAGGGACAACGCCAACCGTTGTCATTCCTCCATCGCCCTTTGGGTTGATTGCTGAGGAAAACAGATCACTTGTGTCCAAGCTTAAAAACGACGCCGAATGCGGCCTTCGGGCTTACATGAGTCTCTCCGCCGACATGAGTGATGGATGCTGTGACGTCGAACACCCGGACCGCCCACCGGTGATTGATTTCGTAGTCGAGTCCGCCTCCCAACTCTGTAGCAAAACCATGCTCCGTCTCTCCGGATGCCGATTTCTCGAAGGCAACACCGAATAATGCGCAACCGACCGGCGTCCATCTTTTGCTCTTTCGCACGCTAAACTCCGGACCGAAGGTAATGCTGTGCTCGCTCTCTTCTCCCGTATAGTGGCCATCGAAATCCGCTGCTATTCCCAGCCAGGAATTCACGTTCCCGACCAGCGAGGCTTTCCACCCATTGAAGTTGGTGTCCGAGGAGCGGAGGTAGGAATAACCGCCCAGGAGTTCCACCTTGGGTACTTCGTGCTCTTGCGACCAGGCTAGGCTCACGCCACACAGCGCGACGGCAAGAGCCAACATTGCCGGAAACCGCATCACTCTGAGTGCGGCGATCCTTGGTACGCGTGCGGATCGCCGGAGGCGCATCATGCCAAGAAACAGACCAATTTCAACAGAGACAGGAGATGAAACTGAGCGATTCATACTCTCCGACGTTTGAGATTCTTCATGGCAAACACAGTCACGCAAAGGCCAGTGAGCTAACGTCTCCAATTGGGAACAGCTAGGCCCGTGCGATCCAGTCTCGTCGTAACTGTTAAGACGACAGGTCGCCGTTGGTGCAGCGAATAGAAATGATTCTGCAAGCCGAGGCTTATGGCGTGCCCATGAGAGCCTTCAGCTTGGCGTACGCCTGTCGATATTCGAGTTCGGCCCGGAACATGTCTGCTTCCATTGTTGCCCGTGCCGATTCGACTTCGGGGTCGTCAGGGTTGTATCGCGCCTCAACCACTTGGGTCGCGGACACCATCCGATGCGCTAATTGATAGAGTTGGCGCGAACGCTCCAGTTCGAAATAGCTGCTCTTGACCACCGCCGCCACTTTGGCCTTGGTCAATTGCACCCCCATGTCTGCCATTTCGGATTGTGCCTTGACCTCTTTCACGCCATGCTCGCGCTTGCCAAAATCAAAGATGGTCCAAGAGGCCGAGAAGCCGATATAACTGAAAGATCGGGGTAGGACGAGGTTGATTGCGTTTTGGAATGCGTAACCACCCAGCACCCCGACCGTGGGAACATACGTCAATTTCGTCAGTGCTAGGCCAGCGTGCGCTTTGATTGCTGTTTGCTCGGCCTCGATCACCTCGGGATTCGCCGTCGCTTTCTCAGTGGCTTCGTGTAGCGATATATTCTCGACCAAAGGGTCGGGCGCGACGAGTTCCAAGTTCGTTCCTTCCGGCAAGCCGAGCATTTCATCGAGTGACGCGGTCAATTCCTTCACCTTGCTGGCCGGACCAATGACCGCCTTTTCGGCGCCGATCATGTCCGTCTCTTGTTCCGTCGAGATGCTGGTAACTCCCGAATTGCTCGCCCTCAGCCATTTGGCTTGGATTGTTTTTGCGTGTGCTCTCGTGCTAGTGAGTTCCCTTTGGGCAACAAGCAATTCGAAGAAATTCTTCTCGACTCTGCTAGCCGTTTCCGCCACCGGCATTCCAGCCTTCGCCCGGGCGATATTCTCGTCCGCCCGCGCGATCTTCGCGAGTTGATAGATGGAAAAGAGCGGTGTGATCGGTTGAATTGCCAGGAGGTTAAGCGTGTTCGAATCCTTATTGATGATGTTCACGGCCACCTGCCCCAAGGGACCCACCGTGAGGACATCGCCCGGATGCTTGTTGTAGTGAAGGTCGAAAAACGAGGTACTCAGGTTCGGAAAATACTGTGCCTCGACGCCCTTCCTGTGCTGCTTCGCGGCTTCGACCTGCAGTTCCCCGAGCCGCACGAGTGGGTTGCTGGCTCCTCCCGCCGCCTGCTGCGCTTGATCCAGCGTGAGTGTAAGCACTCCATCAGGGCCTGGTGTCATGGCCGTGGTTGTGAGCACGACTCCTCGATCGAAAAAACTCACGTTCTTGATGGAATCTGTTCTGGGGCTCAAGTCGAATTTGTAAGGTGCGATCCGCGGTACCGCAACCGGCAGAGGCGACTGGATTCCGTGGGGCGTCTTATCGGCGGCGTCTTGAGCAGCAACTCCAAGGCAAGCGAAGAATATCGCCATAAACAGAGGTGCAACCCGGCACCATGCGTGATTGTGATGAGTCATAGCTTTCCTCCAAAATTCAACATTTCCAGTGGCCTTGCTATGGTCTTGGCAAACGGCTTACCAAACGGGAGTGCCAGCCAAGTTGTTGAGCAAGGAAGCGGTTGCGGGCGTCTGCAATAATTGGTAGACACAAATTGCCTCCGACATTTCGGAAGTGGTCCGAAATGTCGGGGATTGGGGCCCGAGAAACAGATTTATCGGAAACTGGCCCTGGGCAACTCTTCGGAACTGTATTTTCGCGCCACGCGCCGACTCGTTCGGACATCCGAACTACAAAGTCTGGCGTCTCGCCTGCCAAGGGCTGACACTAAGGCGAGTGAAATCAGGGCTATGGAGGAATTAGCAGCGGAAGTGAAAGGGTGCGCGGTGCCGACCCAGGCGCAAAATCTTACGGAAACGGAACGACGCATGATTTGCCCGACGCGGCCGACCCCGAATCCTCTTACGGTTGAGGCCTAGGTACGTGCTCTTCGCAAACTGATGCAAATAGGCGGAGCTCTGCGATGCAACCGAGAACATGCGTAGCGACGTTGGGACAACCGGGGTAGTCGCAGAAATATTCAGAAAGCTTTTCTTCGCAGCCGTCTGGAGCTGTGAGGCCCGTCTTAACGGTGACCCATGGCATAGTGAATCCCCTCGGGGGACGTATACACTATTTTCTCGATAGAGAGAGCTCGTACGCAAGTGACTTTTTGACAACTCCGAACTTGAAACCTTTAATCCAAACCTCTGGTTTCGGCCACGGTATGAAATTCAACGAGGAGTGCTAGCTTCCAAGATCCATAAGAACGAGCAGGCGTTTGTAGTGCTGGGAACGGACGTGACGCAGCAGGTCCTCGCGGCTCTTCCATTGGGCTTCGTAGCAAAATGCTTGAGAGGGTTTCCACCATCCTGCAGGATCCGGCAATTCAAGCACCCAGGCTCTACCTCCGTCGGCCCACCCAAGCTGCAAGTGCCCGCCGGAGCTGTTCGCGTTTTGCCGGCGTCACTACGATGGGTATGCTTTCGATGATCAATTTTGCCGGACTGCACTAGAAATCTTGGATTTCGAATTTTGTTGTAGTTGAGTCAAGTTTATGCGGCGAGTTTAGCCTCCCGGATGTAAGTGTCAATGGTGTGTTCGAGTTTTTGGAAGTGTCGGGCGAGGGGAGAGTTTGC
>Ga0335082_10001982_pt1 | contig 22011 bp, 20 predicted proteins | sample Lox_Sample_41_FD_206718 | JGI IMG/M metagenome (GOLD analysis project Ga0335082, IMG submission 206718) | Soil microbial communities from Loxahatchee National Wildlife Refuge, Florida, United States - Lox_Sample_4.1 | ecosystem: Environmental > Terrestrial > Soil > Wetlands | place: USA...
CACCGTCACGCTGCGGCTGGCGGGCCCGGAACCGGACCAGGCCGCGTGAACGGAGCGGGGGTGGCCACGGCATCGCGCGGCCACCCCCAGCACCTCCAACCCCAGACCCTACACCCTCGACCCTACACCCGTTCTCAGAACCCTTCCGTGAACCCGAACTGCCAGGTCCAGCCCACGCCCTGGCGCTGGAACGGGCGGACGTAGTCCAGCTCGATGATCGCGTAGCCGAACAGGTTGATGCGGTTCGCGATCCCGATGCTGGTGAGGGGCCGCATGGTGCCGCCGAGGAACGACGGCTTCTGCCCGCCGCTCCAGGCCACGCCGCCGTCCGCGAAGAAGGCGGTCTCGATCGGGAAGGCGCCGTAGTAGCCGTGGCCCAACCCGAGCACGCCGAGGAGCGGGAAGCGCAGCTCCACGTTCCCGGCCGCGATGCGCGACCCGAACAGCGCCTGGTAGACGTCGCACGAGTTGCCGATACCGGACTCGCAATCGCTCAGCACCGCGTTGTAGTCGTAGCCCCGCACCAGGCTCTGGTAGCCGAGGAAGTTGGGGTACATCCGCGCGTCGTCGGAGCTCGGGCCGTAGCGCCCGTAGTGCATCACCCGCGCGGCCAGCGTGAAGGGGCGGATCGGCATGAAGTAGCGCCGGTAGTCCGCCAGCACATTGTAGAAGTTCAGCCCGCCCACGACGGGATCCACTTCGAGGCGCCAGCGCTCACCGAGCACCGGGCTCGCCGCTCCGTAATACGAATTGTCGTAGACCAGCGCCGCGGACGCGGTGCCCAGCGTCAGCGAGGGCGGACCGCCGATGGTGGTCAGGTTGTCGCTGATCAGGTAACCGGGCGCCGCCACGACCAGCGACTCCACCTGCAGGGCGTAGCTGATGTTGCGGATGCCCGCGGACCATTCGACCCGCGCCACCTGGCTGAACGGATACGAGAAGAAGGCGTCCGCCTCCCGGTTGGTCTGGCGGATGATCTCGATCTGCTGGTACATCGTGTCGCCGGCGGCGCTGTAGGTCGTCGGCAGGTACCCGCCGGTGATGAACGGGATCTGCTGCACCGCCACGCCCCAGTTGAGGCGGTTCTTCGTGTTCTGGTAGGCCACCAGGGCCGCGAGGTTCGAGAGGCTGCCCGAGACCTGGAGCATCGTCGCCAGGTTCTGGTCGCCGAGCATGTCGCTCCAGTACAGCGTCACCCCGCCCCCGATGAACGTGCCGTAGCTGCTGGCGCCGACCGCGAGGTACGGCTGCGACACGTAGTCGAGCGCGAGGCGCGGATGGTAGCTCGAGACGGTCTGCGTGGCGGCGCCGTCCTCGCCCATCGAGTAGTCGGCCCGGAGCCGCTCCAGCTCGCCGGGCTGCCGGTTCTGCGGGGGCAGCAGCGCCGGGTCCGGCGTGATGGGCGCCACCGGCGCCGTGCCGGCGAGCACCTGCGCCGAGTCGGCGTCGTACACCGCGTAGTTGCCCCCCTGGTAGATGCTGTAGACGAGCCGCCCCGTCTCGCGCGCGATCGAGAGCGCGGGCGAGAGCGAGGTGATCCCGCTCACGCCGGTCATCAGGTTCGTCACCTGCGTCTGCTCGCCGGTCGCGACGTTGAGCCGGTAGATGTTGGTGATGCCGCCGCGATCCGACAGGAAGTAGATGCTCGATCCGTCCGGCGCCCACACCGGGTTGATGTTCTTCGCCTCGGCGAAGCTCGGCAGGGGCGTGATCTGGCCCGAGGCCACGTCCATCAGCGCGAGCCGGTAGTTGCCGGGCCGCAGGTTGGTCGTGTCGGTGGAGAAGCGGTCCGTCACGAAGGCGATCTTCGTGCCGTCCGGCGACCACGCGGGCTCCAGGTCGGCGAACGCGTCGTTGGTCAGGCGGCGCAGGCTGTCGGCCTGGAGATCGTAGATGTACAGGTCGGTGAGCCCGCCGGACTGCGCCGAGAAGGCCACGTACCGGCCGTCGGGCGACCAGGCCGGGTGCAGGATCTCGCCCAGGGTGGGGAAGTGGATCTCCCGCTGCAGCGCGCCGTTGTCCACCTCGATCAGGTCCAGGGCCGGCCGCCCGTCCACCAGCGACGAGAAGACGAAGTTCCGGCCGGTGTTGTCGAACGACCCGGCCGAGTTGATGAACTCGAGGCTCTGGAAGTGGGGGTCCGCCGTCGTCTTCGTGACGCGGCGCTGCACGGTGCCCGTCGTCGAGTCCCACAGGTACATCTCGATCGAGAACAGATCGCGCGCCGAGTAGAAGACGATGTGCGAGCCGTCGGGGCTCACCACCGGGCCGACGTTGAGGCCCGTCGCCTGCGTCTTGCCGGCGATCAGCTTGCGCCCGTAGTGATCCGGCGGCTCGACCTTCGCCTTGAGCGGCGTGTAGGCGGCCGCGAGGTCCGCGTGCCACGCCTTCACCAGCGAGTCCCCGGAGATGCCGAGGTCGCGCTGGATGGCCGTCGTCACGTCGCCGTTCCGGCCCGCGCTGCGCAGCAGCCGCACGATCGTCTGGTCGCCCCACCGCCCGGCGATGTACCCCAGCAGCGCCTGGCCGTAGCGGTAGGGAAAGAAGTTCGGGTCGTCCAGCTGCCGGTACGTCGGCAGCTTGTCGCGTAGCGCCGCGTCCCGCATCCACATCGCGGTGTTCGGGTCCTCCGGGCCGAGCGAGAGGTACTCGGCCATGCCCTCGATGAACCAGAGGGGCATCTGCGTCGCCGTCGGCAGGCCACCCGGGCCGCGCCCGCCGGTGCCCGTCACGTCGTACTGGAACGCGTGCACCAGCTCGTGGCCGATGACGTGGTCCGACTCCGCCAGGGAGCTGCCCAGCGGCAGGACGATCCTCCGCTTGATCGCCTCGGTCACGCCGCCGGTGCCCTCGCCGAGGTCCCCGGAGATGGCGTTCGTCTGCTGGAACGCGGCCGAGGAGGCGTAGAGCAGCAGCGGCTGGCGGGTGCTCAGCTCGTGACCGAAGAACCGCGAGTACCGCGCGTACCACCGCTCGGCCAGGCGCGCCGCCTGCTCCGCGGCCTGTTCCTCTTCCGGATAGAAGAAGACGTCGAAGTGGTCCGTGTGCAGGACCTGGAAGTTGTGCGTCTCGTACTGCACTTTGTTGCGCCCGAAGTATTGCGCCTCGGCCGTCCGGGCACCGGGCCCGAGAACAGCGAAGCACACGCCGAGCAGCAGAAACGCGGAAACTCGCGGTAGCCGAAGCGCCATGTTAACCCCTGGGTGCGGATGCATGATGGATTACCCCGAAGCGCCCGACAAGTACCCAACTTACGCCCGCCGCCTCGGCCTGTTCTCGGGGACGATGGCCGTCATCGGCGGGATCATCGGTTCCGGCATCTTCCTCAACCCCGCCTACGTCGCCCAGCGCGTCCGGACGCCGTTCCTCACCCTGGGCGTCTGGGTCCTGGGCGGAGCCATCGCCCTGGCCGGCGCCTTCTGCTTCGGCGAGCTGGGCAATCGGTCGCCCCGCGCCGGCGGCGGCTACGTCTACCTGCGGGACGCGTACGGCGGGCTGCCCGCTTTCCTCTACGGCTGGATGATCCTCCTGGTCATCGGGACGGGCGCCATCGCTGCCGTCGCTGTCACGTTCGCCCGGTACCTCGGGTCGCTCCTCGCCCTGCCGGAGGCGGCCATCCAGCCGGTCGCCGTAGCCGCCATCCTACTTCTTTCGACGGTCAACTACGTGGGCGTTAAGCCCGGCGCCGTCACGCAGAACGTCTTCACCATCCTCAAGCTCGTCGCGCTGGCGGGGCTGATCGGGGCGGGCCTGTTCGTCGGGATGCGGGAAGGCGCGATCGCGGCGGCAGTGGCGCCGGTAGCGCCCCCGAACGCGGTCCTGGCGGTGGGGGCGGCGCTGGTCCCGGTCCTGTTCGCCTACGGCGGCTGGCAGCAGTCGAACTTCATCGCCGAGGAGATGATCGACGCGGAGCGGAACCTCCCCCGCGCTTTGGTGATCGGGGTCACAATCGTGGTCGCGGTCTACCTGCTCGCCAACGTGACGTACCTGCGGACGTTGGGCGCCCCCGGGCTGGCTGCGAGCACGGCGCCGGCGGCCGACGCCATGCGGAACGTCCTGGGCGGGGCCGGCGCGACGGTGATCGCGGCCGGGATCGCGGTGTCGTCGTTCGGGTTTCTCAATCTCGTGATCCTGGTTTCCCCGCGGGTCTACCGGACGATGTCGGCCGACGGCGCCTTCTTTCCGGCGCTGGCGCGGCTCCACCCCCGGTACCGGACGCCCGGCGCGGCCATCGTCTTCCAGGGTGCCTGGGCGATCCTGCTGACGCTGACGGGCTCGTACGGGCAACTGCTGGACTATGTGGTGTTCGGCGACTGGATCTTCTTCGGACTGGTGGTGAGCACGCTGTTCGTCTACCGGCGGCGTGATGCGCTGGGCGGCGTAGGCGGCGTCGCGCCGGGAGCGGCCCGTGGCTTCCGGGCCTGGGGCTACCCGGTGACTCCGGCGCTGTTCGTGATGGCGGCGATGTACGTCGTGGCGAGCTCGGTGGCCTCGAACCCACGCAACGCGGCGATCGGCTTCGCTCTCCTTCTGCTCGGGATCCCCGTCTACCTCTATTGGAAGGCGCGAACCGGGCGGGGAGGATAGAATCCGGCGTGGACCTTTCGGTCGTGATCCCAGCGCACAACGAGGCGGAGAACGTCGGGCCCCTGGTCCGCGAGATCGTCGCGGCGCTGGGCGGCGGGGGGCGGGGCGACTACGAGATCGTGGTGGTGGACGACGGGAGCACGGACGCGACGGCCGAGCGGTTGGCGGAGCTGGCGCGGGCGACGCCCAGCCTCCGGCCGGTGCGCCATCCGGCCAGCCGCGGCCAGAGCTTCGCGATCGCGACGGGCGTGAAGGCGGCGCGCGGCGCGTGGATCGCGACGCTGGACGGCGACGGGCAGAACGACCCGGCGGACATCCCGAAGCTGCTGGCGGTGCGCGCCGAGAGGAGCGCGGGCGCGGCGGGGCCGCTGCTGGTCGCGGGCTACCGGAAGCGTCGGCGGGACACCTGGCTCAAGCGCGTCTCCTCGCGCGTGGCCAACGCGGTGCGCGGGCGGCTCCTCGGCGACCGTACCCCCGACACGGGCTGCGGGCTCAAGGTGTTCGAGCGGGAGGCCTTCCTGGCGCTGCCGCACTTCGACCACATGCACCGGTTCCTGCCGGCGCTGTTCATCCGGGCGGGCGGGCGCGTGATCTCGGTCGAGGTGGGGCACCGGCCGCGCGCGCGCGGCGCGTCGCACTACGGGATGTGGAACCGGTTGTGGGTCGGGATCGGGGACATGCTCGGGGTGTGGTGGCTGATCCGGCGCAGAGAGCGCAGGTAGAAGAGACCTGACCCCTCGCCTCTGCGCTCTGAGCTCTCGGCAATAGGACGCTCCGTCCGGCAACGGATCGCTTCCGCCGGCCCCCGCCGGCGGTCGTACCATCCATCGTGCTCGCGCGCATCACGTCGGCGGCGGTGCTCGGCATCGACGCCTATCTGGTGGATGTCGAGACCGACATCGCCGGCGGTCTGCCCTCCTTCGTGACCGTGGGACTGCCACAGGGGGCGGTCAAGGAAGGCCGCGAGCGGGTGAACGCCGCCATCCACAACGCCGGCTTCGAATTCCCGCTCAAGCGCATCACGGTGAACCTGGCCCCGGCGGACGTGCGCAAGGACGGCTCGGCGTTCGACCTCCCGATCGCGCTGGGCGTGCTGGCGGCCACCGAGCAGGTCGCCGCCGCGGGTCTCAGCGGCTGGGTCGTGCTCGGCGAACTGGGACTGGATGGCGGGATCCGCCCCGTGCGCGGCGCGCTCTCGATGGCGGTGGCGGCGCAGCGGGCCGGGTGCGCAGGCGTCATCCTGCCGGCGGCGAACGTCCGCGAAGCCGCGGTGGTTCGCGGCCTGGACGTGCGCGGCGCCGCGACGCTCGCCGAGGTGCTGCACCACCTGGACGGCGGCCCGCCGCTGGCGCGGGCCGTGGTGGACGTGGACGCGCTGTTCGCCGCGCGCGCCGTGGCCGACGTGGACTTCGCCGAGGTGAAGGGGCAGGAGCACGCCAAGCGGGCGCTCGAGGTAGCGGCCGCCGGCGCGCACAACATCCTCATGATCGGCCCGCCAGGCGGCGGGAAGACGATGCTGGCACGGCGGCTCCCGACCATCCTGCCGGAGCTGTCGCTCGCCGAGGCGCTCGAGACCACGAAGATCCACTCGGTGGCGGGGCTGCTGGCGCCCGGTGAGTCGCTCATCGCCGTGCGGCCGTTCCGCTCGCCCCACCACACGATCTCGGACGCGGGGCTGATCGGCGGCGGCAGCTACCCGCGGCCGGGCGAGGTGAGCCTCGCGCACAACGGCGTGCTCTTCCTGGACGAGCTGCCGGAGTTCCGGACCAACGTGCTGGAGGCGCTGCGCCAGCCGCTCGAGGACGGCTCCGTCACGATCAGCCGCGCGGTCACGTCGCTGTCGTATCCGGCGCGCTTCATGCTCGCGGCGGCCATGAATCCGTGCCCGTGCGGCTATCTGGGCGACCACGGGCGCACGTGCGTCTGCACGCCGGTGATGATCCAGCACTACCGCGCCCGGCTCTCCGGGCCGCTGCTGGACCGGATCGACGTGCACCTGGACGTGCCGGCGGTGCGCTACCGCGAGCTGTCGGCGGAGCGGGGCGGGGAGCCGAGCGCGGAGATCCGGGAGCGGTGCGCGCGGGCCCGGCTGATGCAGCGGGAGCGGTTCGCGGCGCGGCCGGGGATCTTCGCCAACGCGCATATGGCGCCGCGCGACCTGCGCGTGCACTGCCAGCTCACCGCGGCCGCCGACGCGTTGCTGCGGACCGCCATCGCGCGGCTCTGCCTCTCGGCGCGGGCGTACCACCGGGTGTTGAAGCTCGCGCGGACGGTGGCGGATCTCGCCGGCGCGGCCCGCATCGAGCCGGCGCACGTCAGCGAGGCGATCCAGTACCGGAGCCTGGACCGGGCCGTCCGCTGAGGTGCTGGAATCGGGAGTGCCACCTGCGGCTGCTCGTCGCGGCCGCCCGGCCCCGGATGCACGCCCCTTGACCCGTCATGCCTAAACTGGCATACTCCGCGTCCGACGCCCGTCCGCGGAAACCGGTCCTCTGGGTCGGCTCGTCTCTCGACGACCTCCGTGCCTGCCCCGGGGAGGTCCAGGACGTCGTAGGGTACGCGCTCTTCCTGGCGCAGGAGGGCGGGCAGCATCCGGAGGCCAAGCGCCTGCGGGGCGATTTGCGCGGGCTCGTCGAGGTCGTCGAGGACCACGAACGCGGCACGTACCGCGCGGTCTACACGGCCGGACTGGCGCACGCGATCTATGTGCTCCACGTGTTCCAGAAGAAGGCTACCCGGGGGATCGCGACGCCGAAGCATGAAGTGCGGCTGATCAGGGCGCGGCTGCGGTGGGCGGAGCGGCACGCCAGGACGCTGGCGGAGGGCTGAGCGATGAAGATCACCAAGAGCAGCGGGAACGTGTTTGCCGACCTCCGGCTTCCGGCTCCTGAGGAGCGGCTGCTCAAAGCGCAGCTGGCCTCGCAGATCGCGCGGATCATCGCGCGCCGCAAGCTCACCCAGGGAGCCGCGGCGGGGCTCATGGGGATTGATCAACCGAAGGTATCGCACCTGGTGCATGGCAGACTGGGCGGCTTCTCGGCGGAGCGACTGCTCGGATGGCTCTCGCAACTCGGCCACGACGTGGATGTCATCGTTCGGATGCCGGCGCGCCGGCGTCCCGGGCACCTGCGCGTACGCATGCTCGCGGCCCGCTGACTGGAGCCTGACACGCTCGGGCTCACTGCCAGCTTGCGGCGGCAGCCGGAGTGCTGCTCCGCGGCGATCACGCGTCGACCTTGCGCCCGGTGTGGAACATGCTGCGTGCCTCAGTGGGGCCCGAACGCCGGGCCCCCTCGCGATGCGCGAGGCTGTAGCCCTCGGTCCGCCTGCGAAGGTGCGGAACGTCCGCTTGCTCCCGGTGCTTCCCGTGAATGCATCGACGCCGGAGCGGTCCTCGCAAAAGGTCTGCCAGGCTCGTGGCCGGAAGGCTCCGCCCGTCGGCGCCACACTGGCGATCAGCAGAGCGACCCTGTCCCGGCGCCTCCGCGGGCGCGGCACATCGCTCCGCGACGGTAAGTGGGAGTCTCCCGGAGCGTCGCGTAGTCTGAGGCTGACGTGAGACTGCCTGAGACTGCGGTCGTGGGTTACAATCGCTCCCCGCGTTCAGGCCGCGCCACGGGGGCGACGGCCACGCGCTTCCGCCTGCGCCGCCGCACCGCCAGGCCATCAGGCCGATAGACCCGTTGGCCCCGTTGCGATCGACTACCCGGCCTTCGCGCACCAGCAGCTAATGTAGCCGGCGATAGCCGCAGGCGACCTGAGCACGGCCAGGCTCTCCAGGCGGGCCCGCAAAAGCACGTCGTCCCGCCGACAGCGATAGCTCCGCGTCGAGGGCGGAAAGCCCGTAGACCGGGAGGCCCGGCGCTCCCTGAGCCCCGCGCCGGCCATCTCCTCCGGACCGCGTGCCGCCGGATTGGCGCGGTCACCACCCTTGTCCCAACAGATCCTTCAGGACCTGGATGTTGAGCGCCTGGTCAGCCGCCACCCGCTTTAGCCGCCGGTTCTCCTCCTCAAGGGCGCGCAGCCGCCGCACCTCGTCGACCTGGGCGCCGGCATGCTTCCGCCGCCACGTGTGGAAGGTCTGACGGGAGACCCCATGGCACCGAATCAGTTCGCTTGTCTTGGCTCCGGCCGCGCTCTCCTGCAGGATGGCCACGATCTGCTCTTCAGTGAAGCGGCTCTTGCGCATCGGTCCTCCGCGGTGAGGACCGGCAAGAACAACTGGATCAGGTTGCGGGGGTCACGTGATCAGGGCTCCTCAATCTCACTTCGCACCCTGACAGCGTACTGCGTCAGGAAGGCGTCTGTCTCGATGCCGAGTGTACGCATCAGGTTCTTCTTGTGGAAGGTGATCGTGTTCGGGCTCACGCCAAGATGTCTGGCGATCAACGTCTCGGACTTGCCCTCCCCGAGCAGGAGAAGGACCTCCTGCTCACGCGGGGTAAGCCTCCGAAGCGTGGCATGCCTGGCCTGCAGGCCGACGCGGTGGGTAGTTCTTGCGAGTCGCGATGAGACATAGCGGCGACCAGCTAGAACCTCGCTTATCGCGAGCTTCAGCTCCTCAAGACCGGCATCCTTGGGTACGAAGCCGTGGGCGCCCGAGTCCAGGGCCAGGGCGGCCATGGGATGGTCAACCAGCATCGTGACCACGAGCACCTTCGTATGGGGTCGCCTTGTCCGGATCGCCGGGATCAGTTCAAGACCATTTCGAGTTCCCAAGACAACGTCGAGCAGTAGACAGTCGGCGTCGCACTGGTCGACTAGGGCGAGCAGGTCCGCCCCATCGTGAACCACGCCTACCACGTCGTAGTCCGCCGCAAGTGTGCTGCCAAGGGATTCAACAAACATCCGGTGGTCATCGGCAAGGAGCAGCCGAGTTCGACGCAGGGGCGTCACTGGCGCCTCGCATGGTGGCATTACGGCACCTCCCGGCGCACTGCTCCAGACATCTTCCACACTATCAGCCCAATATGGCCCCCAACCGTCATTCAGGCGTTAACCGGGGGCCTATGTCGTGACGGTGGCGTGTGTCCCTTGGGCGGCGCCACACACCGGAGCCTGTCCCCAGGGACTCCTATCGTTCTATTCGGCAAACCTGAGGTTCCTACAGTCTTCCGCGGGATCTGGCCGCTCCTACATTGTGTTCCATAGACCGTTCAAGGCGGTGGTGTTCTCGATTCCCGTGCCCGGCCGCGTCACCAACGAACCAGCCCTTCGATAAGGAGGATAGATGAGGAAATCCCTGCTCGGTTTCGCGGTTGCCATGCTTGCGTTGGCAGCCGCGTCCCAAACAGCACAGGCGACGGGCTGCATCGACAGCCTCTACACGTGTGCCTACGGACCCTGTTACACGTGCAATCTCATGGGCGGTGTCAACACCGGGTGAAGTTGCACACTTCCACCGGTTGAAATTGCACACTCGGCGTGGAGGGCACGAGCCTCACGACGTGACGGCCTCCTGGCCGCGGCGGCGGCCCTTGGCGGCGGGCTCGGCGGGCTGCCCGCGGCGGTGGAGCACGCTGTAGAGCTCGGCGTGCTGGCGCATCCGGTAGCTGTTGCCCCGGATGTTGACGATGTGGCAGTGGTGGACGAGGCGGTCGATCAGGGCGCCGGCCATGACGTCGTCGCCGAAGACCTCGCCCCACTCGTCGAAGCCCTTGTTGCTGGTGAGGATGGTGGCGCCGGTCTCGTAGCGGCGGCTCATCAGCTGGAAGAAGAGCATCGCGCCGCTGCGGCTGATGGGCAGGTAGCCGATCTCGTCCACCACCAGGAGCGCGGGGAAGATCAGGGTCTTCAGGCGCTGGGTGAGGTGGCCCGCCTGCTGGGCTTCCTCGAGCGAGGTGATGAGGTCGGCCAGGGTGCCGTAGTAGACGCGGCGGCCGCTCTGTGCGGCGGCGATGGCCAGGCTGATGGCCAAGTGGGTTTTTCCCACACCGGGGGGCCCGAGGAGCACGACATTCTCCCGGCGCTCGACGAAGCCGAGGGAGTGGAGGCTGTCGATCTGCTCGCGCTTGAGGCTGGGCTGGAAGGTGAAGTCGAAGTCGGCCAGGGTCTTCACGGCGGGCAGGCGCGAGGAGCGCATGGCGGCCACCAGCCGGCGATTGTTGCGCAGGGCGATCTGGGCCCCCAGGAGGGCCTCGATCGCCGCCGGGGCGGCCAGGCTGCCACCATCGAGCTGGCGCAGGATGTCGTCGAGCGCCTCGAGCGCGCCGGGCATCTTCAGATCGGCCAGCTGTGTCCGGAGCCGATCGCGCTGGGAGGGGGCGCTGGCGCTCATCCGGCCGCCTCGGCGAGCGCGGCGTAGGTCTCGAGCGGGCGGCGCTCGACGGTGAGGAGCGGGCGGGCCAGCGTGAGGCTCGCGACCTGCCGCGTCCGGGTCGGCGGGAGCAGCCCGAGGCTGTGATAGGGCCGGGGTGCCAGGGGTAGCAGCGTGGCGCGCTCGTCGCGCTCAAAGCGCGTCCGGGGCACTTCGCTGGTCGTGCCGTGGATCCGCGCATTGGCCGTCGCCTCGAGCCAGTGCTCGAGCTGGGCCTCGAGGTCGGTGTCGCCGAGGAAGTCGCGGCCATAGACGAAATTGCCGCGCACGTAGCCCACGGGGCGCTCGACCTTGCCCTTGGTCTTGGCGCGGTAGGGCCGGCAGGCACGGATCCGGAAGCCCCAGTGGGCGGCGAAGCGCAGAAACTCGGCATTCTCCAAGAGCCGGGCGCCGTCGGGGCGGCGGTCCTCGAGGATGACGGCCTTCATCTGGTCGAAGAGCAGCTCGTGGGGGACGCCGCCGAAGTACGCGAAGGCGGCCTCCAAGCCGGCGATGACGGTGCGCATGGTCTGGCGCGGGTAGAAGCGGACCCACAGGAGGCGGGAGTAGCCGAGGACGACGAGCAGCGCGTGGCGCTTGCCCCAGGGGAACTTGAAGTCGGCGAAGTCCACCTGGGCCTGCAGGCCCGGGGCGGTCTCGAAGCGGATCACCGGCTCCGGCTCGGGGCGCGGACGGACGCGGGCCACGTAGTCGCGGAGCTGCGTGATGCCGCCGGCGTAGCCGGCCGCGCGGACCTCGTCGAAGAGGCGGACGGCGCTGAGCTCGGGGTAGGTGCCCAGCCGCGTCGCGATGATCGCCTGGTACGGCTCGAGCTTGGCGGGCCGCTGGACGCGCGTCCGGGGCCCCGGGGCGCTCAGGTCCCGGTCGAGCTGCCCCGTCGTGAGCAGGTGGTAAATCAGCCGGCGGCTGACGCCCGTCTGGCGGGCGATGGCCGTCTTGGAGAGACCTTGATCGAGCAAATGTCGCAGCAGCACCAGTCGCTCCCATCCGTACACGGGCGTCTCCCCAGCACAGGGCGACGCAATGTGAGGATCGGTCGGGCCACCAGCTACCCGACCCGGATCAGCGACCGAGTGTGCAATTTCACCCGGTGATTGTGTGCAATCTCAAACCGGTGATGACAGGCGGGACGGACTGCCATTATTGCTGCTATGTCTGCAACCTCAGTCCACCGACCTACCCGTGTTGGAACGTGTGCCAGTATCCGACATAGGTTCAAGGCGGGCCGCCTCTCGTTCCAGCGACTCGGGTGAGTCTGCACGTCGGAACGAGGGGCGGCTGCCCGGGGCACGGCCGTCCATTCTAACTGGGGCCCGGAGGGGATAAGACCGTGGCAACGAACATGAGTCGGCTCGGGAAGTGGCTGATCAACGGGCTGACGGTGGTAACGCTTTGTGTTGCGCTCTGGGTACTGCTGCAGCCTGAGTCTCTAATTCGAGTGCGGTGGGAGGAGTATCGCAGCCGGGTGCGGTCCCTACGCGAACTGGCTGGCCATTGGGATCAGCTGGATTCCCTCGCGGTGCCACTATATCAGGGAGACCGCCGCCCACAGGTCGTCGAAATCGCGAACTACAACTGTCACTTCTGTCGGATGTTCTCTGCCTCAGTTGATAGCGCCGATGACCACGGTGTTCGTATCGCCGTTCTGCTAACTGCGACGCCCGATGATTCGATCGCCAGACTCGCGGCACTGGCGGTCCTATGTGCTGACAGCCGTTCAAGCATGATTCGCATGCACCGGCGACTCATGACCTCAACGACTTGGCGCGACAACGCACACTGGGCTCGAGAGGCGCTTGACGCTGGGATCAAGGACACAACCGAATTCCGCACATGCATGCTACGCCGCCCAACGGCTCGCCGGTTTGAGCGCAATCGAGAGCTAGTCGAGTCGCTATCGCTTAAGGGCACTCCTACATTCTTAACAAAGAGAAACATAGTCTTTGGTGGCATTGGAGCGGATCGCCTCCAAGCTATTGCCTCCGACCAGTAGCACAGAACGCGCGCAAGGCACCTGGGTGCGCCTGAGCGCAACGAAGGACGCATGAGCACAAGAGGGTATCTCCCTTTCGCAGCAATTCTCACGGCGGTAGCGTTGCCGGCGATCCCGCAACTGCACCAAGCCCCTCGCATCCGTCGGCTCGGTGCCATTACACAGGTGACGCGCGACTCGCTGGCGAGTGTTGCCTCGGTTGTTCAGCTGCCGGACGGCCGCATCCTAGTAAACGACATCATAGGCCAGAGGCTCCTGATCTTTGATTCTTCTCTGTCAGTGCTCAGGGTCGTCCTCGATTCTGCAGGTTCAGGATCCAGCGTGCTCTACGGCGATGGCCCGGGCACGTTGCTCCCATATCGCGGCGACTCTGCTCTGTTCATCTCGCCGCCGACACTCTCCATGCTTGTCCTCGCGCCGAACGGAGCGGTCGCTCGCACCATCGCCATGCCGCCCACTCAGGGACTTCCATCGCTCCTCGGCAGCGTCTTCGGGACACCAGGCTTCGACGTTCAAGGCCGCCTCTACTATTACTCTCAACTTCTACCGATCGTGCCTAGACCGCAGCCGGACAGGCCGTTTGTCCTCGACTTTCCAGACAGCGCTCTGATCGTGCGCTTCGACTTCGGCACTCGACGATTGGACACGGTCGCATCCATCAGCATTCCGAAAGCTCGCACCTCGTCGTTCACCGATCGCCAGGGGCAGCCCGTCACAGAGAAGACCGCCTATCCGATCGCAATCGTGGATGGCTGGGCGGTGGCATCCGATGGCAAGCTCGCGGTCGTGCGCGGGCGCGACTATCACGTGGATTGGTCATCGGCTTCAGGTAACTGGGCCCATTCGCCGCGCGTGGCATTCCCCTGGGCACCACTTAGCGATTCCGAGAAGGTCGTGCTGATCGACTCTGCTGCGACCGCGATGCAAAGCTCAATAGACTCTCTACGGGCCAGAGTGGAGGCCGGAGCGGCAGCGAGATCCAGGGGGAGCCCGAGCGGTCGACAGTCACCTGGCTCGCCGCGCCCAGCTCCGTCTGCCAGTGTGATTCTCGGCGGACCAGGAGGCGCTCCAATGGCCTTTCGGGTGGTGATTCCGAGAGTCGTGAGAGCTGCCACGTCGGAAGTGCCTGACTACCGTCCTCCATTCGGCCAAGGAGCTGTATACGCGGATAGAAGCGGTAGCCTGTGGATCAGGACCAGCCAGGTGATCGATGGAAGGCCGGTATACGATGTGATTGATGGTAGGGGGCAGCTGGTTGACCGGGTTCAACTGCCGCCGTTTCGCAGCATCGCGGGGTTCGGACCGGGACTCGTGTACCTTGGGGTCAGAGACAGCGTTGGAATCGTTCACGTGGAGCGAGCACGGATCAGATGAAGGCAACATTAGCTCGTCGCGAACCTGACGGGGGCGCGCGGGTCCTTGAGGCGGACCACCTCACCGCGCTGCGTGGCTGACGATCCGCTGACTTGCGCATAGGGGACCAGGAGAAATGAGGGAATGGCTCGCGTGCCTCCCCAGCCGCAGCCGCATAGTTTGGCCGTCAACTCACCCACAGTGAGGCTCTGAAGCATGAGGTGTTCCGGCCGCCCAATCCTGCCAATCTTGATCGGGTCGTGAGGGAGAGTCAGAAACCTCTCGCGACGCAGGGCGAGGCGTCTCAGTGCTAGGCGCGTTCGTCCCGGTGCCGCGAGTGTCGAAGGGCCGGCGCGTCTGGGAGGCGCGGATGAGAGCCACTGGAAGTCGCGCGCGGACGTTAAGCCTCTGCTGCCTGCTTTGCGCGGCGAGCTGCGGTCACCGAAGGGAGCGCGCTCTAGACGTCAGCGATGTGCTCCCCGGTAAGTGGGTTCAGGTGTGGCCTGTGGCTGGGGCTCTGGATACGCTTGAATTCCGCTCCAACGGTGATGTTGACGGAGGTGTCCGCGGGCTCTGGCTCCCGTTTACACATCGTGAGCATCTGACCTGGCGTACGGACTTCCCCTTCTATCCAGGTGGACTCTGCATTTCGGAAGGCCCATGGACGGCTGGGGTTCGCGGAATCAGTTGTGACGGATTCCGTATCGCAGCAGATACCCTGCTGCTCGCCAGGGGAGCGAGGTACATGCGGCTTCGGCCCGGAGGACCAGCCATTGTCGCGTGGTCTGGACCCTGGGGCTTCGTAGCGGAGCCGGCCCCAGGCGAGTCCGCGCACGCCTTAGCACCCCCTCCACGGAGCGCGACCGTCGGAGCGATTCGAGACACAACTGGGCCACAGAAGGCGGAGCCGCAGTAGCGTAAGGCAACTTCAAGAGCCCCCCTGAACTCTTCGGTGTTCGTTGTCCCCGTCAGCGAGCATACAAGTGTAGTTGGAGAGTCTGTATGCTGGGAAGCGGAGGCAGTGTCACTCGATTTGCCGACCATCGGCGTGACTACCACGCTGGCGCCGCGCTGAGCCGGGATCGCGGAGCTACTGCTTGCGAGCCGTGAAGGGGCCGGTGCTGCCGGCGAAGCTCACGGTGCCGTTCATCGTCTTCGGGTCGGCCAGCACGGCCACGGCGCGGGCCTCTCCATCCGGTGAATCGAACACCATCTCGACGTGGGTCCCGCTGACGGTGAGCGCGGTCAGCGTGGCGGAACCCTCGACATCGGCCGGCGACGCGGTGCCCACGTAGCCCGAGCCCGACCGCCTCAACTGGATCAGGCCGACCAACCGCTGTCCGGGGAAGTCGGCGACGAAGTTCCAGTCGCCGCTGAGGTCCACCTCCGCCGCTGCGGCGGGCGCGGGCGCGGGGGCCGGCGCGGGGGCGGGCGCAGCGGACGGCTGCGCGGCAGGTGCCGCCGGCGCCGCCTGGGGCGCGGGCGCCGCGGGAGCGGGAGTGTGTGCACAGGCGCCGGCCAGCAGGACGGCTGCCAGCACGGGCAGGAATGGCGACAGCGCGGTTCGCATCGCGGCCCTCTCCGGGAGCGGCAGGGATGATTAGCTTAGACCGCGTGAGAGGGGCGCGCTAGCGTGCGGCTGTTCGTCGCGGTGAATCTGCCCGCGGCGGAACGGCGGGCTGCCTACGAGGCCGCGGCCCCGCTCCGGGATGCGCGCCTTCCCTTCAAGTGGGTCGCAGAAGATTCCATCCACGTCACGCTCCGCTTTCTCGGTGAGGTGGAGGAGGCGAGGGCGCGGCCGATCGGCGAGGCGCTCGCGGCGGCGGTGCGCCCGGCGCGCCCGTTCGACGTCACGCTGGGCGGCGTCGGCGCGTTCCCGAGTCTGGCGCGGCCGCGCGTGGTGTGGATGGGCGTCGAGCGCCACCCGGCGCTGGAGCTGCTCGCCAACGACGTGGAGAAGGCGCTGATGGCGCTCGCTTTCGAGCCCGAGCTGCGCCCGTTCCACCCGCACCTGACGCTCGGCCGCGCCGAGCGGAGCGCGCGGCCCGCGGCCCTGTCGGGGCTCGAGCATCTCGCGGCGGCCATCGAGTACCAGGGTGCGATCGTGGTCGAGAGTGTGGACCTGATGCAGAGCGTGCTCACGCCGAAGGGGGCCACGTACACAGTGCTGTCCCGCGCGGCGTTGAGCGGCCCCGGCGGCGGAACCCCGTAGCGTGGGCTGCCTCAAGAACATCCTCGCCGGCATCGGCTGCCTGGTCGTCCTGCTGGCCGCCGTGGTCGCCGGATACGTCTACCGGGACGAGCTGGCGCACCTGTACCGAAGGGTGCGCGGCATCCCGGAGCGGCCGCCGGCGGTGTACGCGACGCCGAGCGCGGACGCCGCGAGACGGGCGGAGGCGGCGCTCGGGCAGCTGTCGCGCCGGGGCGGACCGTCCTCCGTGGAGCTCTCCGCGGACCAGCTGGCGGCGCTGATCGACCGCGAGCTGGCGCACGGGCCGAGCCGGGTGTTCGATTCCATCGCGGTCGCGCTGGCGGACAGCCAGGTGCTGGTGAAGGGGTCGCTCGACGTGTCACAACTGCCGAGGCGGTTGCTGGGGCCGTTGTCCGAGAACCTGGGGCGGTACGAGCCGGTCGTCGCCGGCGGCCGTCTTGCCGCGGCGGCGGACGGGAGCGTGCGCTGGACGATCGAGCAGCTGAAGCTCGGCGACCTCGCGCTCCCGAAGGCGACCATCCCGGCCATCATCCGCTCGCTTGGCGTGGCGGGCGCGCGCGATGCGAGCGTGCCGATCCCGCTCCCGGTGCCGGTCGGCGACGTGCGGGTGAGCGCCTCGGGCGTGCGGCTCTACCGCGCGGGGGCGGGGGCGCGGTGAGCCACCGCATCCTGGTCGTGGACGACGAGCAGGGCGTGCGCGAGGCGCTGCGCCAGCTGCTCGAGTACGAGGGCTACACGGTCGCGATGGCCGGCTCCGGGTCGGAGGCGCTGGACGCCTTCGCCCAGTTCAAGCCGCACCTCGTCCTGCTCGACGTGAAGATGGCCGGGATGGACGGGCTGGCGGTGCTGGCGAAGCTGCGCGAGGCCGACCCGCAGGCGCTGGTCGTGATGATCTCGGGCCACGGGACGATCGCGACCGCGGTCGAGGCGACCCAGCTCGGCGCCCACGATTTTCTCGAGAAGCCGCTCGACACGCACCGCGTCCTGCTGACCCTCAAGAACGCGCTGAGTCACATCGTGCTGGAGCGGGAGGTGCGGGCGCTCCAGGCGGTCGTGGAGCGGCACTACGAGATCGTGGGGTCCTCGGCGGCGATCCGGCAGGTGATCGAGCGGATCGAGAAGGTGGCGCCCACGCCGGCCCGGCTGCTGATCACCGGGGAGAACGGCACGGGGAAGGAGCTGGTCGCGCGCGCGGTGCACCGCCTGTCGCCGCGCGCGGCGCGCGCCTTCGTCGAGGTCAACTGCGCCGCGATCCCCGCCGAGCTGATCGAGTCCGAGCTGTTCGGCCACGTGAAGGGCTCGTTCACCGGCGCCTTCGCGGACCGGGTGGGCAAGTTCGAGGTGGCCGACGGCGGGACGCTGTTCCTCGACGAAGTGGGGGACATGAGCGCCGCCGCGCAGGCGAAGGTCCTCCGCGTGCTCCAGGAGGGCGTGATCACGCCGATCGGCTCGGCGCGTTCGGTGAAGGTGGACGTGCGCGTCATCGCCGCGACGAACAAGAAGCTCGAGGACGAGATCGCGGCCGGCCGGTTCCGCGAGGACCTGCTCTACCGGCTCAACGTGGTGCCGATCGAGGTGCCGCCGCTGCGGTCGCGCCGTGAGGACGTGCCCCAGCTGGTGGCGCACTTCCTCGCGCAGCTCACGGCGACGCAGGGCGTGCCGCCCAAGACGGTCTCCGACGCCGCCCTGGAGCGCCTCAAGCGCCACCAGTGGCCCGGCAACGTGCGCGAGCTGCGGAACACGGTGGAGCGGCTGCTGATCCTCGCCAACGGCGACGTGGTCGGCGAGTCGGACGTGGCGCGGATGGTGGGCCCGATGGCGGAGGAGTCCGGGCTGGGCGACGCGCTGCTGCAGTCGGAGACGTTCGAGCAGTTCAAGCAGAACGCGGAGCGTGCCTTCCTGCTGACGAAGCTCAAGGAATACGACTGGAACGTGAGCGAGACGGCGCGGCGGCTCGACATGCCGCGCTCCAACCTCTACAAGAAGATCGAGCGATACGGACTGGCGAGGGAGCCATGAGCGGCGGACAACCACCGCGGGACTGGGACAAGGAGCTGGCGCAGATCGACAAGCTGATCGCCACGGGCGGCGCCGGGGCGGGGGCCCAGGTCCCGGCCGCGGCGGGGGGCGCCGCCCAGCCGGCCCCGCGCGCCGCGCGCGCGCCGGCCGTCCCCGAGGGCGCCCCGCGGCGCGGCGTGTTCTTCACCTGGCTGCGGCTGCTGCTCGGCCTCGCCCTCGGTGTGGCCATCACGCAGTGGCCGTACGTCCGCGGCTGCGGCCTCCCGCTGTTCGGCTATCTCGTCGCGGTCGCTGGTGTGATTGTTGCCGGCTTGTGGAGCGCGGTGTCGTCGTGGCGGTCGCGGTCCGCCTTCGCGCACGGCCTGTCCATCGCCCTGTTCTGCTGGGGCGGTGTGCTGGCGGCGCGCGAGGTCCTGCCCCGCATCGGCTACGCCCGCACCACGGCGACGTGGTTCTGCCCGGCCGACCGCGGCAAGGCGCCGGCCCCGGCCGCCCCGACACGACCCCAGGGAGCCTTCTGACCATGGCGAAGACGTTCAAGAACTTCATCGCCGGCGAGTGGGTAGCCCCCTCGACCGGGGAGTACATGGAGAACCGGAACCCCGCCGACTGGCGCGACCTGATCGGCCGCTTCCCCAAGTCGGGCAAGCGTGACGTGGAGCGCGCCGTGCGCTCGGCGCTCAAGGGGTTCGAGACGTGGAAGCGCGTGCCGGCGCCGGGGCGCGCGGACGTCATGCGCCGCGCGGGCGACATCCTGGTGCGCCGCAAGGAGGAGATCGCGCGGGCGATGACCCGGGAGATGGGCAAGGTGCTGACGGAGACCCGGGGCGACGTGCAGGAGGGGATCGACACGGCGTACTACGCGGGCGGGGAAGGGCGCCGCCTGTTCGGGCACACCGTGCCCTCGGAGCTCAGGGACAAGTGGGCGATGACCACGCGCCGCCCGATCGGCGTCGCGGGGATCATCACCCCCTTCAACTTCCCGATGGCGATCCCGACCTGGAAGATCTTCCCGGCGCTGCTGTGCGGGAACGCCGTGGTCTTCAAGCCCGCCAACGACGTCCCGCACACCGGCACGCTGTTCGTCGAGGCCCTGCTCGAGGCCGGGGTGCATCCCGAGGCGATCCAGCTCGTGCACGGCCGCGGCTCGGCCGTGGGGAACGCGCTGCTCGAGCACCCCAAGGTGCCGATCCTCTCGTTCACGGGCTCGACGGAGACGGGCGCCCGGCTGGGCGAGGTCTGCGGCCGCATGCACAAGCGGCTGTCGCTCGAGATGGGCGGGAAGAACGCGATGATCGTGATGGACGACGCCGACCTCGACCTGGCGCTCGACGGCGTCCTGTGGGGCGCCTTCGGCACGACGGGGCAGCGCTGCACCGCGACCAGCCGGCTGGTGCTCCACCGGAAGATCCACGACCGGTTCCTGCGGATGTTGTGCGACCGGGTGGAGAAGCTGCGGCTCGGCGACGGGCTCCTGCCGACGACCGACGTGGGCCCGATGATCAACGAGGGCGCGCTCCAGACCACGATGAGTTACGTGGAGATCGGGAAGCAGGAAGGCGCCTCCGTCGAGGTCGGCGGGTGGCGTCCGGGCGGAGAGAAGCTCGGCCACGGGTGGTTCTACCGGCCGACCGTGTTCGCCGGGGTGAAGGCGGGGTCGCGGCTCGAGCAGGAGGAGATCTTCGGGCCGGTGCTGGCGGTGGTGCGCGTCAACGACCTGGACCAGGCGATCCGGGTCAACAACGACGTGAAGTACGGGCTCTCGTCCGCGCTCTACACGAAGGACATCCGGAACGCGTTCCGCGCCGTGCAGGACATCGACGCCGGGATCACGTACATCAACGCACCGACCATCGGCGCCGAGTGCCACATGCCCTTCGGCGGCGTGAAGGAGACGGGGAACGGGCACCGCGAAGGCGGGTGGGCGGTCTACGACTTCTTCTCCGAGACGAAGACCGTGTACGTGGATTACTCGGGCGTGCTGCAGCGGGCGCAGATCGATACCTACAGTGACTAGGAGACGGCGGACCGAGGACAGTGGAGTTCCCAGACGCCAAGTTGCCAGCGGTTCCCAGTCATGAGGCGTGGGAATTCAGACCGGGTGCCAGAGTGTCTAGTCTGCCCTCGGCTGACTGGTCTCTTGGAACCACTGCGAGCTTGGCGTCTGGCAACCGTTCCGAGTTCCGCTGGTCTTGCCGACTCCTCACTGCTTGGGTAGACTAACCTCCGGAGCCTATTCGTCGCGGAGTAGCATGCCAAGGCATCTTCCCGCCGTCAGAAAGACATCCGTCGACGAAGGCTCGCTGGATCAATACCTCCGCGAGATCAGCGCCTACCCCCTCATCTGCCGCGAAGACGAGATCGACCTCGCCGTCCGCATCAAGCAGGCCGATCCGGAGGCGCTCGACAAGCTGGTGCGGTCCAACCTCCGCTTCGTGGTGTCGGTCGCGAAGAAGTACCAGAACCAGGGCGTGTCCCTGGCCGACCTGATCAACGAGGGCAACCTCGGGCTCATCCGCGCGGCGCACAAGTTCGACGAGACCAAGGGCATCAAGTTCATCTCGTACGCGGTCTGGTGGATCCGCCAGGCGATCCTCCAGGCGCTCGCCGAGCAGAGCCGCATCGTGCGGGTGCCGCTGAACCGCGCGGGCACGCTGCACCGGATCGGCAAGCGCTCCTCGGCGCTGCAGCAGGAGCTGGGGCGGGAGCCGACGGTCGAGGAGATCGCCGAGGGGATGGACATCAGCGAGGACGAGGTCGCCAAGACCCTCTCGATCTCGCAGAGCCACCTCTCGCTCGACGCCCCGATGACCCCCGGCGAGGACAACAAGCTGCTCGACTACCTCCCCGACACGCTGAACCCCACGCCCGACGAACAGACGTTCGAGCACGCGCTGAGCGAGAGCATCGAGCGGGTGCTGGGGACGCTCAAGGAGCGGGAGGCGAAGATCCTCCGGCTCTATTTCGGGCTCGACGGGCAGGAGCCGATGACGCTGGAGGAGATCGGAAGCCTGCTCGGCATCACGCGCGAGCGCGTCCGGCAGATCAAGGAGAAAGCGCTGTCCCGCCTGCGGCACATCTCCAAGGCGCGCGCCCTCGAGAGTTTCCTCACCTAGGTTGAAGCTCGGCGTCATCTCGCTCGGCTGCGACAAGGCGACGGTGGATTCCGAGCACCTCGTCGCGCGGCTCGTCGGGCACGGGGCGGAAGTCACCCCCGCCCTCGACGCCGCCGACGTCATCCTGGTCAACACCTGCGGCTTCATCGACGCCGCCAAGCGCGAGTCCATCGAGACGCTGCTGGAGGCCGCGCGCCTCAAGCAGGGCGGCCGCTGCCGCGCGGTGATCGCCGTCGGCTGCCTGGTCGCGCGCTACGGCGGCGAGCTCAAGGCCGAGCTGCCCGAGGTGGACTACTTCTTCTCCTTCAAGGACCTGAAGGACCTGGTGCCGCGGCTGGTCGAGGACGGCCTCCTCGATGCGCGCGAGGCGGGGCACCCCGGCGTGCGCCACTACCTCGGCACGTCCCCGCACGTC
>Ga0335082_10001983_pt1 | contig 21989 bp, 14 predicted proteins | sample Lox_Sample_41_FD_206718 | JGI IMG/M metagenome (GOLD analysis project Ga0335082, IMG submission 206718) | Soil microbial communities from Loxahatchee National Wildlife Refuge, Florida, United States - Lox_Sample_4.1 | ecosystem: Environmental > Terrestrial > Soil > Wetlands | place: USA...
TCGGTGTGCTGCTGATCGACCAGTTCGCCCAGGTCGCGCTTGACCTCGCGACCCATGCCTACGTTCTCGAGGACGGCCGGATCCGGTACTCAGGCGCCGCCGCCGAGCTCCGCCGCAACCCCGGCCTGCTCCACTCCGCGTACCTCCTGCGCGGCATCACCGAACCCTAGACGCTAACCGGCGAGCCTGCGGTAGGCCGCGACCTGCGGGTCGATCGATGGGAGCGGGGTGCAGCCCTGCGCGACCACCATCTTGCCGTTGTCCGGCGTGACCGTGATACCGACGGTGTCCGGGATGTGCAGGGGATAAGCGCCGTACGTCCACGGGCGGCACTGCTGGCCGTCGTCGAAGTTGGTGACGTTCTCGATTGCCTGATTGACGCTGCGGGCCGTGTACGGGCCGTGGACGGACTCCAGCGCGTGGACGGTGATCTCCGCGATCGCGAAGCCGATCTGACTGAAGGCGCCCACTCCGCCCGAGACGGCTGAGCCGTACTGGCGGAGCACCGCCTTGTACAGCTGCATGCCGGGCGAGTTGTCCGTGTCCGGGTTGAACAGGTCGGCGGCGACGAACAGCTTGCCGTTCCACCTGGGGCCCAGCGCTTTGGCCAGGTAGTCGCTGTTGCAGGGCGTCGTGCAACCCCACAGCTTCACGCGGTCCTCCAGGCCGAGCCGCTGCGCTGCCTGGAGGACCGAGAGGTCGTCTGCCGTGTCGAAGCTGATCACCACGGCCCCGTCCGGGCCGGCGTCGTTCACGTCGCGCACCGCGATCGAGCCCGGGTCCTGGACCGGCACGCCGTCGGCGATGAACGTGACCGGAACGTGGGCCGCTTTCGCCTCCGCGATCGCTCCGGCGCCGCTGTAGGCAGTGGTCGACGCACGTCCCAGGTCAAGCACGACCTTCTTGGCGCCCCGCGCGATCACATACTGCGTCGCGGCGTCGGCGTTGTAGCGGCCGCCCATCTCCAGTGCGGCGCTGTTCGGGGTCGAGTAGCACTCTGGCGCGAGGCCGGCGTCGATCTCGTAGTAGCCGAGGCGCTGCCAGTAGGCGTGGTCGACCGTGCACTCCAGGAGGCTCATGCTGCCGACGATTCCGAGCGCGCCGTCGGCCACGAGCTCGTGTGCCACGGCGGCGATCTGCGCCGGGTTGCTCTGCTCGGTCAAGATCTGGTAGGCGATCGGGTGGCCGTTCACGCCGCCGTTCGCGTTCACGCAGGCGAAGTAGGCTGCCGCCATCTTCGGGACGTCGGTGAACTGGACGCCCGGCTGGCTGGTCACGATCGCGCCGAGCTTGATCGGTGTCCCCGTCGCCTTCACGCCGGGCTTGGTCCCGCACTGGGAGGTGCTCACCGTGCTCGCGCCGGAGACGCCCGGGCCTGCGGGAACGGCCCCTGCAGCATGGGTGGCCGAGCCGCCGCATCCGCCGAGCGAAATCGACCCCGCGACCAGGCTCGCCGCGGCCACAATGCGCAGGCGCGAAGCGCGGTGATCCTTGGTCAGCTGCGCCTGCGCCTGTTCCACCGTCCAGACGGTACGCCTTACGCGCCCATCTGGCATCGCACGATTCGTGCGATTCACGCCGCCAGCAGCCGTGGTGCACATCCTGGACACGCTCGCGCCCGGATGTAGAGTGAACCGACCGCTAGACGGAGGTGACGGATGGCGGCAGGCGACCGGCTGTCGCTTGGGGATCCGCCGCTCGAGACCGAGCTTCTGCATGAGAGCGAGCGCACCCGGGTCACGCGCGTGCGGCTGCCGGGGCGCACGGTCATCCGCAAAGAGCCGCTCGGCCCGGACGCCGAGCGCCGGCTCCGGCATGAGCTGGCGATCCTCGAGCGGCTGCGCGGCGTGGCGGGCGTCGTACAGCTGGCCGAGCCACCGCCGGAGCTCGCGGGGTCGATCGTGCTGGCCGATTGCGGTGGCGTGAGCCTGGCGGCCCTGCCCAAGCCGCTGGCCGTCGATGACCTGATCGGCCTGGCGCTGGCCCTGGCCCGAGGTGTGGCCGGGATGCACGGGCGGGAGGTGATGCATCGCGACATAACCCCGGCCAACGTCGTGATCTCGGCCGACCATGCGCCCTGGCTGGTCGATTTCGCGTTGGCCGCGCGCCTGGCTGAGCTTCGCCCGGAGTTCGCCCATCAGTCCCGGATCATCGGAACGCTGGCGTACCTGGCGCCGGAGCAGACGGGCCGAACGGGGCGGCCGGTGGATCAACGGGCCGATCTGTATGCGCTCGGGGCGACGTTGTATGAGCTGGCGACCGGTGAGCCGCCGTTCGTCTCCGCGGATCCGCTGCGGCTTGTTCACGATCACCTGGCCCGGGTGCCGGTGCCGCCCGCGGAGGTCAACCCGGTGCTGCCCAGGGCCCTGTCGGACATCATCGCGCACCTGCTGGAGAAGGAGCCGGATCGCCGCTACCAGACCGCCGACGGCGTCGCCTACGACCTGGAGCGATTGCGGAGTGCCCGGCTCCGCCGGGATACGGCGCCGGTAGAGGTCGGAGCACACGACGTTTCCCCGCGGCTGTTGCCGCCGTCGCGGCTGGTGGGACGGGAGGCGGAGGTGGCAGCGCTGCAGGCGGCGTTCGAAGATGCGCTCGCGGGCCGCTGCAGCGGGGTGCTTGTCGGGGGCGCGCCTGGGGTGGGGAAGACAGTCCTGGTGGACGAGCTGCGGTCGGCGGTGGCCGTCCATGCGGGCTGGTTCGTGGCCGGCAAGTTCGACGCCTACCGGCGGGATCAGGACTCGGACGCACTCAGCCAGGCCGTGCGCGCGCTCGTGCGACTGCTGCTGGCCGAGCCGGAGGACGAGCTAGCAGAGCTGCGGGAGCTGATTCACGCGGCGGCAGGTCAGAACGTTGGCCTGCTGGCCGCCATGGTTCCGGAGTTTGCCACGCTGCTCAGCGTGACGCCCGACCCGGGCGATCCGCTGACCATCCCGGTGCGCGCTCCTCACACGGGTGCCGATGTGCTGCGCGCGATCGCTTCCCCGCACCGGCCGCTGGTGGTGTTCCTCGATGACCTCCAGTGGGCGGGGCCAGGACCGCTTGGTGTCGCCGACGCCGTGCTGAGCGACGAGCCCGCCCCGGGCCTGCTGCTGGTGGCCGCCTACCGCGAGGAGGCCATGGACCCGGCGCACCCGCTGGCGCCGCCACTGTCGCGCTGGCGCGGACAAGCCGCGGTCAGGCACCTGTCGCTGGGGAAGCTGGCCGAGCCTGATCTGGTGACCATGTGCGCGGAGATGCTGCGCATCGGCCCGGACTCCGCCGTGCGGCTGGCGGAGGCGATCGCTCCGCACACGCACGGCAACCCGTACGAAACGGTGGAGCTGCTGAACGCGCTGTACCGCGCTGGCGCATTGCGCGCATCCGAAGACGGGTTTCGCTGGGAAGACGCTGCCCTGCTCCGCCGTCTGGGACGGCCGGAAGTGGCAGACATGTTGGCGGCCCGGGTCAAGACCCTGCCGCCCGCATCGCGGGAACTCGTCGAGGCCATGGCCATCCTCGGCGGGCAAGCGGAGCTGGCGGTGCTGCAGACGGCACTGGGCGAGCCGGCCGACGAGGTGGAACAGCTGCTGGCATCGGTCCTCGAGGGCGGGGTTCTGGTGGCCGAGCCCGGAGTACGTCAGACGGTCCGCTTCCGGCACGACCTCACCCGCGAGGTGATCCTGCGCGGCCTCGACCAGCGTTGGCAGCGCAGCCTGCAGCTGACCATGGCGCGACGGCTGGCGCGCGTACCGGAGTATTCCGGCATCGCCGCCGAACAGTACCTGCCTGTGCTCGAGGTGGTCGGCGAGGCCGCCGAGCGCGGTCACGTTGCCGGCCTGCTGCGCGACGCCGCCGGCCACGCCAAGCTGATCGGTGACTACGCCCGGGTCAACATGCTGCTGGCCGCCGCGGAGCGCCTGATCGACCCCGGTGAGACGGCAACGCTCGCCGAGGTGCACACCGCGCGCCATGCTGCCCTGTTCAGCCTGGGGCGCCTGGTCGACGCAGACGAGGAGTACCGGGCGATCGCGGAGTTGCTCCTCTCCGCTGGTGAGCGCGCTGACGCCACGGCACTGCAGATAAGGAGCCTGGCTCACCGGAAACTTCTGCTCGAGGCGTACCGCCTCGGTGTGGAATCGCTGCGTGAGCTAGGTGTCACCGTCCCCGCCGCTGACCGGCTGCCCGCCGAGGTCGACCGGCACTTCGAGTATCTGTACCGGTGGCTGCGCCACACCGATCTCGCCGATGATCTGGCCCGGGGGGAAATCACCGACCCCACGCTGCTCGCCGCGGCCACTTTGCTCAACGCGCTGGTGCCGATCTCGTACTTTGCCAGCGGGCCCGCGGCGACCTCCTGGATCGGGCTTGAGAGCGTGCGGATATGGCACGAGTACGCGCCGAGCCGTAAGCTCCTGAGCCCGGCGGTCCACGCTGGCCAGGCTGCGCTGGCTCTGCGTCGTGACTACGCGGCTGGGTATCAGGCGGCGCGGCGAGTCGTAGCGCTCGGCGCCGCCCGCAGCTACGAGCCCGAAACCTCGGATGCTCGGCATCTATGCAGCTCTGTGAGTTTCTGGTTCGAGCCGATCGAAGCATGCATCGCGGCGAACCGGCAGGCCTGGGAGGGACTGATCGCCGGAGGCGAACTGACTATTGCTGCCTATGCGTCCCGGGGGGTCCTCGGGATGTTGTTCGACACGACGCCGTCGCTGGAACGCTTTCTCGCCGAGGTGGAGGCAGAGCTGGCCTTCGCGCGGCGTACCGGCAACGACCAGTGCCGCGAATGGCTGGACAGCTACGCGTGGCTCACCGGTGCGCTGGGCAACCGGAACACAGCCGCGGCGAGTGAGGATGTCCTGATCGGGGCGGCCTCCAGTCCGACGAAGCTGGAAGTGGAACTCGTCAACGGTTCGATCGCCGCCGCTGTCTTCGGCGACATGGCCGCCCTGCCTCGTTACACGGCGGCCGCGATGCCGCTGTTCGGGGGGGAGGTCAATTACACCATCGCTCAGGGCTACCTGCTGCGGGGCCTCGCCCTCGCCGCGCAGGCACGAGCCGCGGACGGTGATGAGCGCGGTAATTACCTACCCGATCTAGACGGCGTGATGCAGTGGATGGCCGCCCGTGCGGCCGACGCGCCGGATAATTTCCTGCACCTGCTCCGGCTGCTCGAGGCCGAGCGGGCCTGGGCGGCGGGCCATTTCCAAGTCGGTGCCCTGGCTTTTGACGCGGCGCGGCGGGAGGTCGCCCAGCGGCAGCGGCCGTGGCACCAGGCCCTGATCATCGAGCACGCCGCGCGGTTTTATCTCGCCTACGGCCTGGACGTCGCCGGTTATGAGCTGCTCGCCCAGGCCCGTCAGGAGTACCTGGCCTGGGGTGCGACGGCGAAGGTCGACCAGCTGGACTGGGCCTACCCGACGCTGCAATCACAGTCCGGCGCGACGGATGTGCAGAGCGGCGACGCGGACGCTGCCCTGTATGGTCGTCGCTCGACGATGACGACTGGGACGATCGACCTGCTCGGGGTGCTGTCGGCGTCGCAGGCGCTGAGCTCGGAGACCAGCGTGACCCGGCTGCACACCCGCGTGGTCCAGGTGCTCAGTGCGATCACCGGCGCCACCGGCGTGCACCTGCTGCTGTGGAGCGAGGACCGGCGCGACTGGATCGCGCCCGACAGCGGCGCCGTCCCGGCCGGGGGCGCCGACCACCAGCAAGCGGTACCGATGTCGGTGCTGCGCTACGTGCAGCGGACCGCGGAGCCCCTGGTGGTGACCGACGCGGTCAGCGACGATAGGTTCGCCCGCGACCCGTACTTCACCGACTTCGACTGCTGTTCGCTGTTGGCCGTGCCGGTCCTCAGCCGAGGAAGGCTATGCGCGGTCCTACTGCTGGAAAACCGGCTCATCCGCGGCGCATTCACCGCTGAACGGCTCGAGGCGGTCAGGCTCATTACTGCCCAGCTCGCCGTGTCCCTCGACAATGCCCAGGTATATGCGGACTTCGTCCGGGTCGCCGATGAGCAGACGGCGCTGCAGCGGGTGGCGACCCTGGTGGCTCGCGGCGCCGCTCCCGACGTTGTGTTCGCCGCGGTCGCCGAGGAGGCTGGAAGGCTGGTGGCGGCGGACATCGCGATGATCGGCCGTTACGGGCCCGGGCCTTCGGTGACGGCCGTCGTCGCGTGGCGCGCAGACGGCAACCCTAACCCTGTCCCGCTCGGCACGGACGTGCCGCTTGGCGGCGAGAACATCATGTCGCGCGTTTTCTCGACCGGCCGCCCGGTCCGGATCGAAGCGTATTCACGCGCTTCTGGCGAGCTGGCGGAGTTGGGCCGTGCGAGCGGGATGGGATCCGCGGTGGGGGTGCCGATCACGGTCGAGGGGCGCGTGTGGGGCGTGATGATGGTTTCGCTGCAGGATGAGCGGCCGTGGTCTCCCGGCACCGAGGAGCGGCTGGCGAAGTTCACCGAGTTGGCTGCGACCGCGATCGCGAGTGGGACAGCTCGTGAGCAGCTCCGCCAGGTCGCCGATGAGCAGGCAGCCCTGCGGCGGGTGGCGACGCTGGTGGCTCGCGGGGTCACTCCCGAGGCCGTGTTCGGTGCGGTCGCCGAGGAGGTGGGCAGCCTGCTCCCAGGCGTCGACCTCACCTCCATCGGCCGCTACCAGTCGGACCGGTCGGTGGAGTACGTCGGCAGCTGGAGCCGGATAGGCAAGCTGGACTGGGTCGGCAAGACCATGGCCATCGGCGGTCGCAACGTCACTACCGCGGTGTTCGAGAGCGGGCAGCCCGCGCGCATCGATCGTCTTGACGACGATGGCTCCCCGGTCACCTTTTACTCGCGGCAGGGCGGATCGCGTTCATCGGCCGGCGCGCCCATCAACGTCGAGGGACAGCTGTGGGGGGTCATGATTGTCGGCTCTGCCCGCGAGGCGGGACTTCCGCCGGGGATCGAGCGCCAGCTTGCCGCCTTCACCGAGTTGCTGGCCACCGCGATCGCCAACACCCAGGCCCGCGAGGAGCTGGCTGCCTCCCGCGCGCGGATCGTCGCCGCGGCCGACCAGGCCCGGCAGCGGATGGAGCGGGATCTGCACGACGGCGCCCAGCAGCGGCTGGTCTCCCTTGGCGTCTGGCTGCGGGCGGTGCAGGCGGCCATGCCGCCCGAGTACGGGGCCCAGCTCGACCGTGCCGTCGCCGAGGCGGTAGGAGCGCTGGACGAGCTACGGGAGTATGCGCGCGGCATCCATCCCGCGGTCTTGAGCGAGAGAGGCCTCGGTTTCGCCCTCGAGGCGCTCGCCAACCGCTCGCCGATCCCCGTCGATCTCGGCATGCGCGTGGAGGGACGGCTGCCCGAGCATGTCGAGACCAGCGCGTACTACGTGGTCGCCGAGGCGATGACCAATGCGGCCAAGCACGCTCAGGCCTCGGCTGTCAGCGTCGAGATCGAGACGGCAGACGATGTCCTGCGCGTGGCGGTACGCGACGACGGCGTCGGCGGCGCTGGTTTCACCGGCGGCACCGGCCTGGTCGGCCTCAAAGACCGCGTGGAGGCGATCGGCGGCCGGCTCTTCCTCGACAGCCCGCCCGGTGCAGGTACCAGCCTGCGCGCGGAGATCCCGCTCACCACCGCCAGCACCGGCATCGACTCCCGCTAGGCCAGGTCGGGGATCTTGCCTGTCAGCATGGCACGGCTTGCATTGCGCATTCACCTGAGTGGTCGACTGGCGGGTGCTGGGCGCCCATAATGTCGTGGTGACGATGAGCCCGACCCGGGTGGCACTCGCGGACGATGATGTCCTGCTGCGCGAGGGCCTGGTGATGCTGCTTGAGCGTTCCGGCCTCGAGGTGGTCGGGCAGGCGGGCGACGCGTCGCAGCTCATCGCGCTGGTACGTGAGCATCATCCGGACCTGGCGGTAGTGGACATCCGGATGCCGCCGACCCACTCCACTGAAGGCCTGGACGCGGCGCGGCTGATCCGCGAGCAGTTCCCCGAGACCGCAGTGATGGTGCTCTCCGCCCATGTCGAGGTAGCGCACGCGTTGGATCTGCTGGCCAGCGGGCAGCACAGCGGGTATCTGCTCAAGAGCCGGGTCACCGACGTGCCGGCTTTCATCGAGTCGCTCCATCAGATCGTGCGGGGAGGCACGGTCATCGACCCCGCGCTGGTCATGGAACTTGTCGCGGCGCGGCGCGCCGGTGACCCGCTGGATGCCCTCTCACCGCGTGAGCGCGAGGTACTGGCCCTGATGGCGGAAGGCCAGTCGAACACTGGCATCGCCCGTCAGCTGTGGGTGACCGAGGGAACGGTCGAGAAGCATGTGCACGGCATCCTGATGAAGCTGCAGCTGCCAGAAACCGACGACGTCCACCGCCGGGTGCTGGCCGTGCTGGCCTTCCTCCGCGCACGCTAGCCGAGGAGCCGCCGGATCGCGCCGGCCGACAGTTCTGACTTCGGCACGAATCCGGCTGCGGGTGTTTGCGCTATCAGGCCCGCGAAGTCGGCCTCGGCGCGGGTTGAGATCAGAATGATCGCGGTGTGGTCGGCGTTGCTAGAGGCTAGCTCCCGGGCCAGGTCAAAGCCGCTTTCCTTACCTAGCATGATGTCCACGAGGACGACGTCGGGGTGCAGCTCCTGCACTTTCCTGATGGCTTCGGCGGAGTCCGAAGCGACGGCCACCACCGTTATGCCCTCCCGCTCGAGGAGGCTGGTGGCCGCCTCCAGGAAGAACGCGTTGTCATCGACTATGACGGACCGGAGCGACATGCCTAGCAGGGTCCCACGCGCAGGCGGCCGAGCGCATTGGAGCTAGCAGGAAATGCTAGGCCCGGCGGATTTCATGCTACCCCGAAGGCGCGTTGGGGGAATGCCGTGAAGACGTACGCGCTGAGATGGGCGATCGTTAGCACGACACCAGATAAATCTGCCGATTTCGATCGGGAGCCGCCGTGGAAGCTAATGTCCGGTCCGGGACCGCCGGAGCTGCCGAGCCCGGTGCTGTCCGTGACGGAATCGTCCTGCGCCGCCGGCTGTTCGGGCGGCTCGAAGGAGCAGGGCGCGTCACTCAGATCTCGGCGCCCGCGGGGAGCGGCAAGACGGTCCTGCTGCAATCATGGATCCAGGAGGCGGGCCTGGCGGACCGCGCTGCCTGGGTTGGGGTACAGGGCGAGGATGGCGGTCCGCGGCGATTCTGGACGTCGGTGGTGGACGCGCTGCGCGAAACGACAGCGGGATCGAAGCTGGTACGGCCACCGGCGGATGCTCTCGATCCGGACGGCCGGACGATCGTGGGGCAGCTGCTGGAGGATCTGGGGCCGCTGCAGGATCGGGTCTGGCTGGTGATCGATGACCTGCACGAGCTGCGCTCGGCTGAGGCGGAGCGCGACCTTGAGCTGTTCTTGATGCGTGCGCCGTCGGAGCTTCGGTTCGTCCTCGCCACGCGGAACTATCCGCGGCTGGGCCTGCACCGGTTGCGGCTTGACGGGGAGCTGACGGAACTCCGCCCCGCCGAGCTTCGCTTCACCCGCGAGGAGGCGCGGACGCTGCTGGAGACGGCCGGGGTGGCACTGTCGGACTCGGCACTGGCGCTGCTGGATGAGCGCGCCGAGGGCTGGGCGGCTGGGCTGCGGCTCGCGGCGCTGGCGGTCGCCGGGGATCCGGATCCGGAATGGTTCGTGGCGGAGTTCAGCGGCAGCGAGCGGACGGTAGCCGGGTACCTGCTCGCCGAGGTGCTCGATCGCCAGCCGGCTCGGACCAGGCGGCTGCTGTTGCGCACTTCAGTGCTGGAGCGGGTCAATGGCGAGCTGGCCGACCTGCTGACCGGGGGAAGCGGCGCGGAGCGGATCTTGCGGCAACTGGCTGCGGCGAATGCGTTTGTTATGGAGGTGGATGCGCGACGGTCCTGGTTCCGCTACCACCCCCTGTTCGCCGACCTGCTGCAGTCGCAGTTGCGGGCCAGCGCCCCCGGCGAGGTTCCCGGGCTGCATGGCACCGCCGCTGACTGGTTCGCGGAGCATGGGTACCCGGTAGAGGCGGTCCGGCACGCCCAGGCTGCAGAGGACTGGGGCTTGGCCGCCCGCGTGCTGTCGGATCATTGCCTGGGTTTTGTCGTCGACGGTCAGGCCGCGACCGCGTACGAGTTCCTGACCAGGTTCCCGGCCCAAGCCGTGGCCACCGACGCTGAGCTCATCGCGCTCATGGCAGCTGGCGAGCTAGACCGGGGATCAGTGGAGGAGGCCAAGCGGCTTCTCAGGCTCGCGGCCGACGGGTCGGCGTCGGTGCCTGCGGAGCGGCGCGGGCGCCTGGAGGTCCTGCTCGCTGTCCTGCGGCTCTGGCTTGGCCTGCAGCGAGGAGACCTCCCAACAGTCGTTGAGGAGGCAGAGCGGCTGCTCACCTGGGCCGAAGCTGGCGACACCGTCCAGCCCGAGCTGGACGAGGACCTGCGTGCGCTGATGCTGACCAGCCTCGGCATCGCCGAGCTGTGGTCTTTCCGGCTGGAGGAGGCGGAGCGGCACCTCGGGCAGGGCGTCGACCTGGCACGCCGGAGGGGGCGTGCATATCTGGAGATCACCGCCCTGGCACATTGGGCGGCGGTCGGTAGCCCTTGGTCCGTCGGGGTGGCCGTGGAGCGCGGGATGCAGGCGGTCAAGCTCGCCCGGCAGCACGGCTGGAGCGATCAGCCGATCGCCGCGGTAGCCTATCTGGCACTCGGCACCGCGGCGGTCTGCGAAGGACGGCTTGCGGAGGCCGAAGCGCTGCTTGAGCGCGCCGACAGTACGATTCCCGCGCAGCTCCAACCGGGCGCCAGGATGATGCTCCACGTCGCTTACGGGTTGCTGGACCTGGCCCGCGGCCATCACGAGGCGGCACTTGCCGCTTTCCGGACCGCCGGAAGCCTGGCGGAGCAGGTCGGCCCAGCACGTGCGTGGCGCACGCAGATACGAGCGCTCCTGCTAGCCACCCTGGTGCGGAGCGGCGACATGCGGCGCGCCGAACAGGCTTTCGCCGAACTGGACGCTGACGAGCGCGAAACCGCCCAGGTCCGCACCGCCCTTGCGGCGCTGCGGCTCGCCCAGGACGATCCGCAGGCGGCGACCGCTGCGCTCGGTCCCGTCATCGGCGGCGCCGCCCCGGCGGTGAGCCTGCGCCCCTGGGTGACGCAGGCTTTCCTGCTGGAGGCGACTGCGCGCGATAGGCTCGGCGACAGGCCCGTCGCGGAGCGTGCCACCGAACACGCGCTCGCCCTGGCCCAGCCCGATGGCATGCTTCTGCCGTTCCTGCTTCACTCCGCGCCAGGACTGCTCCAGCGCCATGCCCGGCACAGCAGATCTCACGCCGGGCTGATCTCCCAGGTCCTCAACCTCCTGGCCGGCCAGGAGCCAGCGTCACCGGTCGGCGGTGTAGGGGGATGGGTCAGGGGGGTCCGGGGGGGCGGAGCCCCGCCGGTCGAGGCAGCGGAGCCCGAAACCCCCGGGCACGGAAGCGGTGGGCGGGGCCTGCTCGAGTCGCTCAGTGCCAGCGAGATCCGCGTCCTGCGCTACCTGCCGACCAATCTCACCGCGCACGAGATCGCCGGCCAGCTCTACCTGTCCGTGCACACGGTCAAGACCCATATACGCCACGTGTACAGCAAGCTCGGCGCGCACGGCCGCCGCGAGGCCGTCGAGAGGGCCCGCGCCCATGGACTGCTCCCCGCTACTTCCTGGGCGAGTTGACCGCGCCCTGTCGAGGGAGGCGCCACCTCTGGCGGCCGCCGAGACCCTGGCCGTCAGCGTAAAGCACCGGCCGTTCGGCTAGAAAGTCCCTCTGACCGAACGGGCCGTGGTGCGTGCCCCCGGCCCCAGGCTGAATCAGCGGGCCGGGCGCACCCCGCTCGGCTTCGTCGACCCGGTGCTAGGCGAGGAACCGGTCGAGGGCCTGCTGCTGGTAGCTGCCTACCGGGACGGCGAGGTGGATCCGGCGCATCTGCCGGCGGCGCCCTTGTCCCGGTGGCGCGGCCAGGGCGGCGTACGGCATCTGCGGCTGGAGGGGCTGCCCGCTGCGGGCCTGGCTGCCCTGGTCGCGAAGATGCTGCACCTGGACCCGGCCGCGGCGGCGGACCCAGCCGAGATGCCCGGCCCGCACATCCGGCAACCCGTACGAGACTGTGGAGATGCTCAACGCGCTGCGCCGCGACGGGGTGCTGACTGCGGGACCCGCCGGATGGCGGTGGGACAGCGCGGCGGTACGCGCTCACCTGGACCGGTCGGAGGTGGCCGGGCTGCTGGCGGCGCGGGTGGACGCGCTGCCGTCAACGTCGCGGCGGCTGGCAGGCTCGCTTCTGTCGTTCCTCTGAGTGTCGGTCGCGGCAAGGTGAGCGAGCGTCACTCCAAAAGAGCGAATGGCTGCTAATGAATGGCTGCTAAGCAGCCCCGGGCGCCACGATCGCTCACCCCTCCCAGCCCGGCGTGGGCCGGCCGGAATCACACAGACTGGACGACGCCTGCTCATCCTGCGCAGCCCGAAACTACCAACAAAGAGGCGCGAGAGGAGTGCGGCTCCCGCATCCTCCAGCGCAGATCGGACGGCTTAAGGGAACGGCAATGGAGTCACTTACGCATTATGACGATTCGGCTGTGCGCAACTGGCGCGTGTCGCAGCTCATGCGTTTCGGCATTCCCGGGGTGGTGGCTGAAATCTGCGCCGACCGCATCGACTGGCATCAGATTGCCCGGCTGGTGCGGCGCGGCTGCCCCCCCGCGGCTTGCCCTTCGCATCGTTCTCTGACGCCAGGCAATGACACCTGTTCAGGGAGACGATGATGGCGGAAGTGATCACGCAGCGGAGCGCCGAGAACCGGCAATACGTACGCCAGTTGCTCGGCCGGAAGCAACCCGGATTCGCCGCGCTACTGGAATTGGCCCTGATACTGGCCGAATGGGAGCTATGGTCACCCGACCTGACCGCGGCGTCGGCAGGAACATCGCTGCCGTGGGCGGGCCTTGACAACCTCACCGGCCGACCGGGGTCTCGGTAAGGAAGGTCGGTGATGTATCCCAGACACGTCGAAACGCTCCAGGCTGACGCCTTGTTCGCGTCCAGCCTGCAGCGTAGTGATCAACTGAGCATCAGCCAGATCAAGCAGGCCATCGCAGTGGCCCTCGATGGGTACGGTGTCGCGGGCTGCGCCGGGCAGGTCGCGCAGGAGTTCGGTGACCATCCAGAGGCTGCGGCCGTCCGGATGCGCTGGGTCCGGGCCACGGTAGCCGCCCTGATTGGCCCGGGCGAATAGCGCCGCACCTGATCGACTGATTGCGATAATCACACGTTTCGTGCGATTCCGACTGACCATGCCGGGCCGGACGCTGAGAAACTGACAGATCTCTTATTAGGAGGACGTCGTGGGTGGGAAAAGCGCAGGAGCACGCATGCGTATCAGGCACGTTGCCGCGGCCGCTTCCGTCGCGGGCCTCCTGGCCGGCGGCGCCGTCCTAGGCCCGCAAGCGGCCTTGGCAGCCACTTCCGGCCTGTCCAATGTGCGCATCGTCGCGCATTTCGATTTCGCCGACGGCCAGACGCCGGAGAACATCACCCTGCTTCCCGATGGCTCCGCCGACGTCGGCTTGTCCCTCGCCCGCGAGAACGCCCAGGTCGGCCTGGACGGGAAGGTGCGCATCCTGGCGACGCTGCCTGCACCGGGCAACGGCGCGGGCGCTCCGGTGCTCCACGGCGCCTTCGTTGGCGGCGTCGTGCGAGCCGCCGAGGGCACCGTCTATTTCCTCTATGCCACGGGCACGACCAAGCTGACCGGGATCTGGGAACTGAATCCCGGATCGGGTGTGCGCCGCATCGCGGCACTGCCCGCGAACAGCCTGCCCAACGGGCTGGCGCTCGACCCCGCACACAGCTATCTCTACGTAGCTGATTCCGTGCTCAGCACGGTCTGGCGCGTCCCGGTGCGGGGCGGCCACGCCATCGCGTGGGCCACTGGACCCGACCTGGCCCCGGGGAGCTACCTGGGTGCCAACGGCATCAAGGTCCACAACGGCGCGGTCTGGGTGACCAACACTGACCACGGCACAGTCGTACGTATCCCCATCACCCAGCGGGGCGCCGCGGGGCAGGCGCGCATCGTAGCGTCCAGGCTGGCTGGCATCGACGATTTCGCCTTCGTCGAACGCGGCGACACCCTGATCGCAGCGCTCGATCAGCCCAACATGGTCGCCCTTGTGCGCCCCGACGGGGCGCACACCATCGTGCTCACTGGGACCGACGGGCTCGAGAACCCGTCAGCCATCGCGGTCCGGGGCCGTACCGTGTATGTCACTGACGCCGCCTACAGCACCCACACGGACCCCAACCTGCTCACGGCCCGCCTCACCGGCGGCGCACGCTGAGGACAGCCTCGCCACAGGGCTGCGCCCGCCGCCATGCCGACGCTCGGCGGCGGGGCGCATCCCCCGTACATATAGGTTTCTGGTTGGTGCAGATCAGGGCGGGTGAATGATCGCCTGGATCGGCACGACCTGACCAGGGCCCGGTGCCCGTGACGGGACCTGCCCTGCCGGGTGAGTACGGGAACGTGCGTGAAAGGCCGTGCACAACCGGCACCGCCGCTGGTTGCCGGACGAGACGAGACCAGGAAAGAGAGAAAGATACGTATGGTGACGGCGTGAAAGGTGAGCGTGCTGTCGACGCGGAGCTGGAGCAGCTCGCGGCGGAGCAGGCCGCGCTGCGCCGCGTGGCGACACTGGTCGCGCGGGGCGAGCTGCCGGCCGCCGTGTTCGCGGCGGTTGCCGAGGAGACCGGCCGGGTCCTGGCCGCCGACCTGGTTACCCTTGGCCGGTATGACCCGGATGACACCATTACCATCGTCGCCACCTGGAGTGCGGCCGGGGATGCGATACCGGTCGGCCTGTCGGCGCCGGTCAGCCGGTTCGAAGCGGGCCGCCTGGTCCGCGAAACCAGCCGCCCGGCCCGCATTGATCACTACCAACAGGCAGCGATCACGTACCGCCTGGGTGCCCGCACCGGCGTCGGCGCGCCCATCACCGTGGATGGGCGCCTGTGGGGCTTTGTCGCCGCCGGTACCAGGTACGAGGACAGGCGCCTGCCGCCGGGTACTGAGGACCGCCTCGCCGCCTTTACCGAACTCGCCGCCACGGCGATCGCGAACGGTCAGGCCCGGCAGGACTTGCAGAAGGTCGCCGACGAGCAGGCAGCGCTGCGGCGGGTGGCCACGCTGGTGGCACGGGGCGCACGGCCGGAGAAGGTGTTCGCCGCGGTCAACGCGGAGATCGGCCGGGTGTTGTCGGCCGACTTCACCAGTATGAGCCGCTATGACGCGGCCGGTGCGGTCACGGTCGTCGGCCTGTGGAGCAGGACCGGCGTCGCGCCGACCGTCACGGTAGGCGACCGGTTCACTCCCTCCGGGCGGAACCTGGCCACGCTGGTGTTCCAGACCGGCCGGCCCGCACGGATCGATGATTACCGCGACGCCTCGGGCCCGACCGCGGATGCGGCCCGTAGCTGGGGCTACCGCTCGTCGCTCGGCGTGCCGATCACCGTGGAGGGCCGCCTGTGGGGCGTCGCCAGCGTCGCATGGGCCCGTGAGGCGGCCGTACCGCCGGATACCGAGGCCCGCATGGCCGGGTTCACCGAACTGGTCGCGACCGCCATCGCCAACGCCGAGGCGCAGGCTGAGCTCACCGCCTCGCGCGCCCGCATCGCCGCCACCGCGGATGAGACCCGCCGCCGGATCGAACGTGACCTGCACGACGGCGCTCAGCAGCGGCTGGTCTCGCTGGCGCTGCACGTACGCGCAGCGCAGGCGGCGGTGCCGCCCGAGTTGGGCGAGTTGGCGGCCGAACTCGGCCGCATAGCCCGCGGGCTGGCCAGCACGCTGGACGAACTGCGCGAGTTCGCCCGCGGCGTCCACCCGTCGGGCCTAGCCGAAGCCGGCCTGGCCCCGGTGCTCAAAACGCTGGCCGCCCGCTCGCCTGTCCCGGTGCAATTGGACGTTCGCATCACCACGCGGCTGCCCGAGCGCACCGAGGTCACGGCCTACTACGTGATCTCCGAGGCGCTGGCCAACGCGGCCAAGCACGCCCAAGCCTCAGCCGTGACGGTCGACGTCGGAGTCACCGACGGCGTTCTGTCCGTCTCGGTCCGAGATAACGGTTCCGGCGGCGCCGACCTGGCGCGCGGCACCGGCTTGGTCGGCTTGAAAGACCGGGTGGAAGCCATCGGCGGAAAGTTCGTCGTAGACAGCCGCCCCGGCGAGGGCACCGGCCTGATTGCCGAACTCCCAGCTGGCCCAGGCACGTAGGCGGAGCCAGCGGGAGTCCGGTCAGCTAGGCTTTCCGGTTTACCCCAGGACAAGACGCGGGTCAGCTGCTGACCCGGACGACGATCTTCCCGCGGCGTACTCGGCCAGCGTGCCGGCCTGAATCCGCGGGGTGAGCAGGACGTTGCCGATCACCTGGAACGTGCGATGCGCGTTCACCCTCCTCAGCAGCAACCTTGAAAAGCACGTGTCAGGAGCTGCCCGCGTAGTTTGTTGACGTATCACTAACTATCCGGCAAGCTTTGTTGATGTAACAACATTCAGCGGTCAGGAGCCACTCCATGCCGATCCAGTTCTCGCCGGTCATAGCGGCCCAGCAGCGCGCGCTGCCCGGCTTCAGCTCCCTTCTGTACGTCGACCTCGCCAAGCTGGGGGTGGCGGCCTCTCCCGTCGCCGTCCTCGACGACTTCCGGGTGCCCAGCCTGCCCTTCTCCCCGCACCCACACGCGGGCTTCGCGGCGGTCACCTACGTGTTCGAGGACTCGCCGGGAGACCTGCGCAGCCGCGCCTCCTCCGGCGTCGACCTGCTCGTCGGCCCCGGCGGGATCGTCTGGACGGAGGCGGGCAGCGGCGTGGTGCACGAGGAGATCCCGGCCGTCACCGGCCGTGAGCTGCACGGCATCCAGATCTTCGTCAACCTCAGCGCGCAAGGCAAGCTCGCTCCGCCCCGGGTCCTCCATCTCGACCCGGGCCAGGTGCCGCAGTGGCGCAGCGACGCCGGTGACCGCGTGCGCGTCGTGGTGGGATCGTTCGGCGGGGTCGCCTCGCCGCTGGTCCCGGCCGAGCCGTTCACCTTGCTCGACGTCCACCTGCGGCACCAGATCTCCTTCGCGGCCCAGGCCGGGCACACCGTGCTGGTCTATGTCCTCACCGGGCACGTCGCGGTGAGCGCCGATGGTCACCAGGAGAAGGTAGACGGCGGGCACGCGCTGGCGCTGCGCGGCAGCGGCGGCCAGGTGAGGCTCGAAGCCGTTCCGCCTTCGCACCTCCTGATCCTGTCGGGCCCCGAGATCCGCGAGCCGGTGGTCTCGGAAGGCCCGTTCATTATGAACAGCCAATCGCAGATCGAGGACGCGGTCGCTCGGTACCGCCGCGGAGCCATGGGTCACCTGGCGCCGCTGCCGGGCAACTAAGCGTAATCGCACGATTCGGGCGATCCCGGATCACCCAGCCGGGCCGGACCCTGCAATCAAGCCAGCACAGGGCAGGCGCGATGGGCATGATCACGACAGGCGGCAGGTTCCGCTCTCCGGCCGCGCGGGCGCCGGCCCGCAGTAACGGCGCGCCTGTAGGCGCTGGCCGGGCACCGCCAGCCCGACCCGGTCATGGTCGCGGGACTGGTCTTCTGCACCGCCGGGATCGCGGGTTTCCTGGCGGTGGCCCATCCCAGCGGGGGGCGCACGACGGTGAGTCTCGCGGCTGGCCTTCCGCTCATGGCCGGGCTGGCCGCGGTGCTGGCGTGCTGCCTGCTGGCGGCGCACTGGGGCCCGCGCCAGGTCCGGCCGCTGTGGCTGGCGCTGGCCTGCGGCGTGGACTTCGGGGTCAACGCGTTCCTGCTCAAGCTCGTCCCGGATACCCTGCCCGAGGGATTGGGCGATCCGGCCCGGCAATGGCCGCTTTACCTGCTGGTGATCGTCGGGCCGACCGGTTTCCTGCTGAACCAGAACGCCTTCCAGGCCGGCCTCCTCATCTCGCCGGTGCTGGCCATCCACACCACCGCCGATCCGCTCGTCTCGATCGGCATCGCCCATTTCTGGCTGAAGGAGAGCATGGCCAGCACCCCCCGGCCCTGGCCGCCGAGGCGGTCTCGCTGGCCCTCATGGCCGGCGGCATCTACGCCCTGGCCCACCGCGCACCGCACGTCGCGCGGCAGCTGGCCGGCCACCCATATGCGCCGGTCACGCAGGACTCCGCAGCAGGCCCGTAGCCCGAACCACCGTCCTTCGGCTGAAGGTTTTTCAGAATTTTCCCGAACGGGCCCTGGTGCTCCGCCCCGTCACCCGTTACCGCTGAGTCGGCCAATAGCACGACTTGTGTGATGCCGGCTCACTCCATAGGCCGGGACCATCACAAGGGTGTTGGTGCGGCCGCGTCGATCCCGGGAGGGCCGAGATGGCGGATGATCTGACGATCGTGGTGAACGGGGTCCTTCACGTTGTGCAGGCCAGCCCGGACACGCCGCTTCTGTACGTCTTGCAGGACGAGCTGCGGCTGAAGGGCACGCTGTTCGGCTGCGGGCTGGGGCAGTGCGGTTCGTGCGCGGTGCTGATCGACGGCAAGAAGGTCATCTCCTGCGTGACGCCGGTGCGGGAGGCCCGCGGCAGGAAGGTCACCACGGTCGAGGGGCTGCCCGCCCTCTGGGCTGAGCAGCGTGGCACCGCCACGCCGGATCCGGGGCTGCACCCGCTGCAGCAGGCGTGGATCGACGAGCAGGTTCCGCAGTGCGGCTACTGCCAGCCCGGGATGCTGATCGGCGGGGCCGAGCTCCTGTCGACCGCGCAGCGGCCGTCCGAGGGCGAGATCCGCGCCGCGATGGACGGGCATCTGTGCCGGTGCGGGACCTATCAGCGGATCGTGGCCGCGATCGGCAAGGCCGCGGCCGTGATGGCGGACGGAGGCGCGTCACCGGTCGGCCCGGCGCAGCGGCGTGAGCCGTCGGTGCAGGTGCCCGGGGACGGCGGCGCACTCACCGCCGGCTTCAGCCTCACCGGCGTGGCCGGGACGCTGGAGGCGGCCGGTGCGGACGGCCCGGGCCGGCCGAACGTGCCGCCGGACGCGGGTCAGATCGACTCGTGGATCAGGATCCACGAAGACAACACCGCCTCGATCCTGACCGGCCACCAGGAGATCGGCACCGGGACGGCGACGGGGCTGCTGATGATCGCGGGTGAGGAACTCGACCTGGACGTGAGCCAGCTCCGGTTCGTAGCCGAGGACACGGCCGTGACGCCGAACAGCTTCTCCACGACCACCAGCGAGGGAATCTGCGGGAACGGCCCCGAGGTACGGGCGGCCGCGGCCGCGGCGAAACAGGCGCTGCTCGCGCTGGCCTCGGCCGAGCTCGGCGTTCCGGCCGGGGAGCTGACGGTCAGCTCGGGCGTCGTGACCGGTGGCGGCAGGTCCGTGACCTACGGGCAGCTGCTCGGCGGGAAGACGTTCAGCATCACGATCCCGGAGGCTTACAACCTGAACCAGTCGCTGATGCCGGGCTGGAACGGGACAGCCGGGTTGCTGTCCGGGGCGCCGGGCGCCAAACCGCCCAGCCAGTACAAGCTGGTCGGGAAGCGGGTCCCGCGGATCGACGTCCCGCCGAAGGTGACGGGCCGCTACACCTACGTGCACCACGTGCGCCTGCCCGGCATGCTGCACGGGCGGGTGGTGCTCCCGCCCGGGCAGCGCAGCTACGGCGCTGGGGCGCCGGTGCTGTCGGTCGACGAGACCTCGATCGCGCACATTCCGGGCGCGCGGGTGCTGCGCCGCGGCGACTTCGTCGGCGTCGTGGCGCCGGCCGAGTGGGACGCGGTGCGGGCCGCCGAGCAGCTGAAGGTGACCTGGGCCGATCCGCCTCCGCTGCCGGGCGACGCGGACCTTCCCGCCCACATGCGCGCCCAGGAGGCGGCCGGCCTGGCGGCCGTCCGCCGCACGGTGGACGCCGGGGACGTGGACGCGGCGCTGGCCTCGTCCGCGTACGTCGTTTCCAGGGAGTACTTCGTGCCCTACAACGGCCATGCGACGATCGGCCCGGGGTGCGCGGTGGCGGACGTGCGGCCGGGCGGCGCGGTGGTTTACTCCAGCGCGCAGACCACCTGGGAGCTGCAGGAGAAGCTGGCGGCGGTCCTCGGGCTGCCGCAGGAGGCGGTGCGGGTCCGCTGGGTCGAGGGAGCGGGCAGCTTCGGCGGCAGTCCGGGCCGGTTCGAGGCCGGCACCGCCGCGGCGGTCCTGTCGCAGCTCGCCGGCCGACCGGTGCGCGTCCAGTTCAGCCGCCAGGACGACCACGGCTGGGACAACTACGGGATGCCGCAGCTCATGGACGTCCGGACCGGCGTCGATACAGACAGTAGGATCACCGCCCTGGAGTACACGCTCATCTCGCCCCCCTTCCCGGTCGGCACGTACACGATCGAGCAGCTGGCCGGGCGGCCCGTGATCAAGCCGCTGCAAGAGTGGGACCCTGCCACCGACGTCACCGGCAGCCAGTACACGATCCCGAACTGGCGGCTGACCTCCAAGACGCTCCCGATCATCAACAGCGGCTACCTCAAGACCGACTTCCTCCGCTCGCCGATCGCGGTCGGAGCGGCCTTCGCCGTGGAGCAGGCGATCGACGAGCTCGCCTGCCTGGCCAAGATGGACCCCGTCGAGTTCCGGCGCCGCAACGTGCAGACGGCCGATACCCATCCTCGGGCGAACTTCCGCTGGCTGGGCTTTTACGACGTTTCCGAGGTGATCTCCAACAAGGAGCGCTGGCTCGGGGTGCTCGACGCCGTGGCCGAGGCCGCCGGCTGGCAGCCGCGGGTCGCCGCCTCCTCGCTGTCGGACGACGACATCGTCTACGGCCGGGGGATCGCGCTCGGCGGTACCGGGAGCGGAGCTTACTCGGTCAACTACGCCGCGGCGGCCGCCGAGATCGAGGTGAACAAGCAGACCGGCCGGATCACCGTCCAGCACGTCTACACGTGCCAGGACTACGGCCTGGTGATCAACCCAGACGGGGTGGAAAGCCAGGCGCAGGGGATGGCCATCCAGGCCGTCAGCCGCCTGCTGCTGGAAGAGGTGCGGTTCGACCAAGCCGCGGTGACCAGCCTGGACTGGGACTCCTACCCGATCCTCCCCTTCACCCAAGCGCCCGTGGTCACGCACGTCGCGATCAGCCGGCCCGACATCACGCCCGGCCCGGGCAGCGAGGAGCTGATGCCCGCGGTGACCGCCGCCGTCGCCAACGCGTTCTTCGACGCGACCGGCGTGCGCATGACCCGGGCGCCCCTCAACCCGGAGCGCGTGCGCGCCGCCCTGAAGGCCGCGAGCGTCGTCTGAGACCGATGTGAACCAACAACAAGAGATTCTGAAGGAGGCAACGATGACCGTGCCGGTACAGGAGTCGAGGAGCCTGAGCAGGACCCAGCCGGTGATCTCCGCCGCCGGGGCGAAGGCGGTGCTGCGGGCGGCCGAAGCCAAGGCGACCGAGCTCGGCGTTCCCGTGGTCGTCGTCGTGGTCGACGATGGCGGCGACCTCAAGGCCCTGCTCGGCATGGACGGGCCGCCCAAGGGCGCCATCCAGTGGTCGATCGACAAGGCGGTCACCGCCGCGTCGTTCCGCACCCCAACCCACGTCCTCGCCCAGGCCATACAGGACGTCCCCTGGGCGATCGCGTCCCTGATGGGACAGCCGCACGCCACCCTGGCGCCCGGCGGTTTCCCGCTGGTCATCGACGGAGCCGTCGTCGGAGCCGTCGGCGCCAGCGGCGGGACCCCCGACCAGGACCAGGCCGTGGCGCAGGCCGGGGTGGCCGCGCTCGGGGAGGCCTGACCCGATGAACGACAACGTGTTCTTCATCGTCGAGCTCGACGTCAAGCCGGGCCAGGTCGACGACCTGCGCAGCGTCATGCGGGAGATGGCGGACCTGACGCGGTCCGACGAACCGGGCACCTTGAACTACGAATGGTTCCTCAGCGCAGACGGCACGGCCTGCCAT